>Ga0065721_10004729_pt1 | contig 21715 bp, 29 predicted proteins | sample Mesricmetagenome_FD_59108 | JGI IMG/M metagenome (GOLD analysis project Ga0065721, IMG submission 59108) | Mesophilic microbial community from rice straw/compost enrichment Sample: eDNA_1 v2 (version 2) | ecosystem: Engineered > Solid waste > Grass > Composting > Bioreactor | place: USA: Davis...
AGATCGGGGACACCCCTCCCGCTTTCCCCAACGACCCGGTGGTTCCCAGCGTTCGCGAGCTCTGGGAAGATGAACGAGCGCGCCGGAAGGCGAAAGGGCTCGATCCTTCACCTGACATGCCAACTGACCCCAGTGATGCGTCGAGAGGCGCGGGTGGTGCATGGGTATCCGAAGCGCGCTACTGGGAAGCCCTTCGTCGGCGAATGGAGGCCGAGGCAACTACTCTTGACCCCTGGGTGACAGAGCATCAGCCTTGGGAGGGAAAAGTTATGACAGCGTTCGAAAGCATTGAGGCTCTTTGGGAACCCGAGTACCAGACCTGGAAGCCAACCCATCCAAGGCCCGCCAGTGGTGAGGCCCCTCTTGCGCCGGGCGGGAATAATATCGGGATCGTCCCAGGAGAGACTGCCAATCAAGGCGAGGAGGAAAGTCAAGTTGATGTCGACATCAGTTTCTTCTCCAATGAAGACATAGAGGAAGAGGGTGGAGAGCGGACGAGATTTTTGGGACATGCAGTAGAACCTGATGGAGAAGCATTTCTGACTGATGAAGAAGACTCCGAAGAGCAGGACCAACAGCAGCACGCTGATCAAAGCGACGGAAAACGAACACCGGTCGCAACTAATACCTCGTAATTTCGCCCTTTATTCACTTCGTTGTGCACTTGTCTCGCTGACCTCACTTGTTCCCAGTGACGAAGAGGAAGCGAATCCGTTTACGACTGGGTTACAGATACCCCAGCCAATCAGTGAACAGGAGTATCGCTTGAAAAGGTTTGTGGACTGTGTCCTTGCCTGTTTCACCTCTCGACGATCCCCATCCAGTCCCTCCAGGACACCAATTGCCAAGAGAGTGGCATTCTTGGGTCGGGACTCGCCAACTCCAACAAGGTGCGGCTGTTCGCAATCCTATGAGTGGTCGAAAGTTCAAGATCCCCAGGAACACTACACCAAGCGGGACCATCCAACACGATACAAGATATATCAATACGTGAGCATCGTGCTTTCCTTTATTTAAAACCTCTCGACCTGATGGTCCTCCAGGGACCAAACGCCAACAAGGCGCCCAGGCAGCTTACCTCTCGCGTTTTCACCCTCTCCTAGAAAGAGAACAGTCCCGTTCAAAGAAGAGACCGCCACGTCCGATGAAGAAACGACATATCTGCCCGACACTCCTGAAAAAGAGGCTAGCCACCGCCTCGAAAGGAGAAACGCTCTTATCGCCAGCCGCGCTGTTCATCTAACACAAATCTACGCCACGCTTGCCAAACCCTCCAATGCCAATCAGTATAAATACACACCCACACCGCCTTCGACACAAGAACTTATTCAGAGTTGTGAAGCTCATGGGATCCCTCGCCTTGTCTATCGGTCTCCGTACTACTCAGAGGCAGCTGATATTCCCCATAAGCCAAAGGAGTATGGGGGCTTGATGTTCTCATTGAAAGGCAAGAATCTCGCGTCGTTAGAAGAATGGCAACCGGGGGCACAAGATACTGTTGACCGCTTCCACAAAAGGCTAGTATTTTCTATCGATGGCATTGGAGGATGGGAGTATGCAGGCCTTCCGCCCAGCGTGCGACAGACAAGGAAGTGGTTAGTTGAAGAAGCGAAGCAGGCAAAAAGAACGCAAAGACTTCGGTCCCAGGTGCGACGCAGAGCGTGTTCAAGCCCAAGCCCAGACCCACTCACTCATGCCAATAGATCGAGGGCCCGACTCAGGTGAACATTTTCGGCTTCAAGACATCGCCTCTTCACTCTGAAGGATTGCGTGAGTCATCTAATATGAGTATTCTCTCGCTTGAGGTCTTTGGTAATTTGCTCGTTTCATATCTCGGGTCGACTTTCTGACAGAGAACATAGCACCGTCTTCAACAAAAGGAAAGAACCCCAATCCGGAGAAGGACGAACTCGTGGCCGTATTCTATGCCCTGCACGTAGCCGGCGCCTCCACCATTCAGACTGGCATCATCTCTGTCTCTTCTCCACAAATAAATTCAAGGAGGCTGCCAGGATTCGAAATGGATTACGCCAACAGCGAGCTAGACCTAATCAACAAGGTGGTAGATACTATTTCGGAGCTCGACCCCGATATTGTGACGGGCTGGGAAATTCAGAAAGGTTCCTGGGGCTACTTAGAAGCCAGAGCTCGCTTCTACGGTAAGGTGACATATTTGATGAACCCTGCGATGGCTCATAGACGTAATGAGGCCTCAACCTGGTCGATCAGATTTCTCGGGCCCCGCACAGATATTCGCCCAGCTCCAACGAAGATTGGGGTTTCAAGAAGAACTCAACGTTCCAGTTAATCGGCCGGCATGTCTTTAATGCTTGGAGGATTGTCCGCTCAGAACAAACATTGACGATATACTCGTTCGAAAACGTTGCATTTCATCTCCTGCAGAAAAGGTCAGCATTTCTCTCTACAGGGGCAAAGGTTAAGTGAGTCAACATGTGTGAAACCTAGGTTCCCAAAGTACAATCAGACTACTCTAGCGGAATGGTTTCATAGCCCGATTCCTGCTCACGCCGCACGCCTGCTTCACCATTATTCAACAAAGACGCACATGGTACTTGAGATCCTTGAGCAAATAGAAATCGTGACCAAAACAGCGTGAGCATCCCATCTTGTGTCTTCCATGACGATAACCTATTTGACATTGGCACAGTGAGTTTGCGAGGATTTTCGGGGTGGATTTCTTCTCCGTTATCAGCAGGGGATCTCAATACAAGGTGGAATCCTTCATGTTTCGCATAGCAAAGCCAGAGAGCTTCATCCTCATTTCCCCAAGCAAGGCAGATGTTAGTGGTACACTTTCTCTCAGCACCTATGCTAACTCACGCTAACTCAGGTCGGACGGCAGAACGCCGCGGAGTGTATGCCATTGATAATGGAACCAATGTCCGCCTTTTACTCAAGCCCTCTGGTTGTACTTGACTTCCAGTCGCTGTACCCGTCCGTCATGATCGCGTATAACTATTGCTACTCAACATGTCTTGGGCGCATTCAACCATTCCAAGGTCATTACAAATTTGGTATCGTCCCCGACTTGGACATGCCGGATGGACTAGTTGGTCAGTTGAAGGATAGCATTACTGGTTCGTCTTTCGTCCTGATCAATCGCGATGCTGCCACTGACATCGCAGCATTGGTAGTCGCACCCAACGGTGTTGCCTATGTCAAATCGAATGTCCGGAAAGGTCTCCTCGGCCGGATGCTCACGGAACTTCTGGACACGCGAGTCATGGTGAAGCAAGCAATGAAAGGGGCGAAGGACGACAAGGTATGTGCTCCTCTTTGGTACAAGAGCGTCTTAGTGATCCGACCTGGATTGGACACGAATAGGCACTGAGAAGAGTCCTTGATGCGAGGCAATTAGGGTTGAAGTACATCGCTAACGTGACATACGGATACACCAGTGCCAGCTTCTCTGGAAGGATGCCTGCTGTGGAAATCGCCGATAGCATTGTCCAGGCGGGGAGGGAAACTCTGGAGAAGGCCATCATGCTCGTCAACAGCACAGAGAAGTGGGGAGCGACTGTCGTATACGGAGATACAGACAGTATGTTCATGTGTGTCCATTCATGGTTATCGAACTTTGGAGCAAAGCTGATACAATTGTTGATCAGCTATCTGCGGGGAAAGACCAAGGAGGAAGCGTTCCGCATTGGACACGAAATCGCAGACACCGTCACTGCCATGAACCCCGCTCCCATCAAGCTTAAATTCGAGAAGGTCTACCTGCCTTCCGTTCTTATGGCGAAGAAACGGTATGTGGGCTTCAAATACGAGACGCCAGATGCCACCGAGCCTGGCTTTGATGCCAAGGGCATCGAAACTGTGCGGAGGGATGGCGTTCTCGCCCAACGCAAGATGACCGAAACCTGCTTGAAGTATGCAATTCTCTCGTATGTCGTATCTGTCGGGGCTGAGCCTCTCTTCAGGATTCTCTTTAGGACACAAGATCTAAGCGAAGTTAAAGACTATTGCACGCGATCATGGGCAAAGATAATCGACAACAAGGCCTCAGTTCAAGACTTCATTTTTGCAAAAGAAGTGCGAATGGGGTCTTACAGTGAACGTGGTCCTCCTCCACCTGGTGTGATGGTTGCTGCAAGAAAAATGCTGGAAGATCCCAACTATGAACCGCAGTACTCCGAGCGAGTACCGTATGTCATCGCGAAAGGCCCCCCAGGCTCTCGCCTTGTTGACAGAGCAATGGACCCTCTTACATTGATCAACAACAGGTATGTGCGTCTTCTCACAAGTTCATTCCCTGGGTTTACGTTGGTTCAAGCGCCCTACAACTGGATGCACAGTACTACATCACCCGCGTCCTCATCCCGCCGCTGGAGAGAATATTCAATTTGATGGGGGCGGACGTCAAAGGATGGTATCAAGAGATGCCCAAGATCAACCCTGTCGAACATAGTTCACCGATGAAGGCAAGAGGTCTAAGTCTTAGCCCAGAGAGACCAAATATCGACGAACACTTCGGAAACGCGAATTGCCTCGTTTGCGGGCGAGCTTCATTCGACTCGGAAGGTAGGGACACGGTCTTGAGTTCAAGGCGATCATTGACTGTCTTTCAGGTCTCTGTAGAGGGTGCTGGGCGTCGCCACAAGAAGCGATTGCGAACGTGGCGACACTCAAGCGCATGACTGAGTCCAGGTTGAAGTCGACACATCTAGTGTGCGTTTCCTGCACTGGCATTGCCCCAGGTGAACCGATCGAGTGTGAGTCCATTGACTGCGCTTGGTTATATGCTCGAAAAAAGGCCGAGGCGACAGCAGAGTTCATGCCAATCTACGATGACATAACGATAGAGTTGGAACTGGACATGGATGAACAGCTTTCGCAGACTTAGTGTTATTCTATGAACAAGGCTTTTGTTGGGTATTTGAACAGGCGGTCATGAAGTAGCTCGAAGCGCGTGCCTAGTGCCTTTAGACAGTCTGGTATGCGCCCGGTGGTACTGCTTGGCTGGGCTGATGAGAGATTGAGGGCACGTGGGTGTTGTTAGCTGGGGGAGGGGGCCCAGGAGAGCGAGATGCGCGAACGAAAGCCCCGTCATCGTCGACGGTCTGATATCTATCATCACCACCACCAGATGTAAAACCTCCTGGCATGGACCAAACTGCGGATCTGGCGCGTTAATCGGACTACGCAGGCTTGATGCAATTTGGAACGTACGGGTTGGGCCTCCACCAATGCTAGGTGCGCCAAAGCGCAGCTCAACACCCCGTTGTTGAAGCGCGGAAGAGAACGCAAAAAAGGTGGGCACCTGAAGGTGATATGAGAAAAAAGGTACGCAATAGGTGTGCAAAACGACTTGCTTTCAAAGCTACCATTAAGATCAGTAGGAGCTTGGACAATGCCCCCAGGCTGCCATCGAACAAAGCATACAGATCGTAGAGTGCAGATGCAGCGAGAACCAGGGTGAACTGTCATGTCATTGTCAAAAATGGGAGCCTGGGGATGGGGCCGAGTTCCACGCTTACAGTCTTGAATGAGGAAACAGCCTCAGAGCTTTCCTGGATGTACGTTCCAAACAGGAATAGGGGGAAGTTGTATGCAACGCTTGGTCGAGTGCAGATCGTGAACGAAAGCACCTGAATGATCGGTTAAATTGATTTTATCCAGATCGCGAAGGCTCGCACCGTTCCAGCAAAGAGGAGCTTTCCAGTGTCGAGACTGCGGACAAAATCCATGGTGAGGGTGAAGAGGCAAGTTATGGCCGCGTTCAATATCCCAACTGCGGATTCCAGGCCCAGCCAGGGTCTCACAATCCGGCCCGTGTCCGCTACATTGCTCGCGTCTACACTCTGGCTACACCATCTCTTGCGATCATGTCGGGCCCGTTCGACACCATTTTTCCTGCAGACACCCTCGAGTTCTGTCCAAATGAAGGGTCAACAGACGTTTTCTTGTGCGGAACGTACAAACTTGTAGAGCAGCCTGATTCAAATCCACCACTACAGGCGAAGCGAATCGGACAGTGCCTTGTCTTTCACCTTGATCCAAAGCAAGCCTCCGATTGTGTAGAAATGTGCGATGCATCCACCTTTTGGTCGCAAGAGGGAGTTTGACGACATATCATGCAGCAAGCATATACAATCGCTCGACTTCCCTGCAATCCCAGATATCAAATGGTCAGTCCCAAGAACAACCATCTCAGCGTTGCACTGACGTCTGAGCTCAAGGTGCCATGGATCCGCCCTCGAGAAGCCGACAGCCGCTATCGCAGATTCAGAAGGGAACATCACACTCTGCCAATGGATCCCATCGGAAGGGAAACTGGAACGCGTCGACAGTGTGCGCGTGGCGGAACAGACAACGCTCTGCTTGTCCATAGATTGGAACAACCGCGTAACGGGTTCATCGTATGGGGTCTTGGTTGGTTAATGTTGTTGTTTGTTTTCTAATGCTTTCTCTTGCTTGAAGACACCTCGGAGAACTCGTTGTATCGCTTTCCAATGGCAAGCTATGCCATCTGAAACCGGATACGACTGGTGCTCTCGTGGTGGTTGATGAATGGCAAGGCCATGACTATGAGCCATGGATCGCAGCTTGGAACTATCATGACATTAATGTTATCTATTCAGGTACGTCCTCCGATGTCAGCGCAATGCATGGTCATAAGAAAATAATCCCTCGTAGGTGGAGACGATTTGACGTTGAAGGCTTGGGACATTCGAGCAGGGTTCCTATCCCCAGCCATCGTGAATAGAAGGTGCTGCCTCCCAATTTATGATGGCCATAATCTCATCTATTCCACAATCAGATGGGACGCTGGAGTGACATGCATTCAATCTCACCCTTTCGATCCAAACCAAATCGCTGTGGGAAGGTATGCCCTTCCCCTTTCAGTGAAGCTCTTCATTCAATTGGAAACGCGTAGCTACGACGAAACAGTCCGGATATTCGACCCGCGCAACCTCTTGCGGCCAGTCTCTGGCCTCTCAGTAGGCGGTGGAGTTTGGCGCGTGAAATGGTGCCCACAACCTGAACGCAAAACGGACCTTCTTGTCGCTTGCATGCACGACGGTTTCAAAGTTACTCGAATCTCAGACGCTGGGTCGGAAAACAAAATTATCCAGGAATTCCGTGAACACGAATCTCTGGCATATGGTGTTGATTGGTGTCATGCTAAAGCTAAAAGAAATGGCAAGTCGTTGGTCGGAAGTTGCTCGTTCTATGATCACAAGTTACATATCTGGTCTGGGTGAGTTGTGGATAACGTGTCGTAACCCAATCCCTCTATAATATAGGCACACTTGTGGGGAACTAATATCCTTCCAATGGTATCTATGATGTGTTTCGTTATTCCCGGCCATTGGTTATGGTATATGTTGTGAGGTGAACCCTCCGAACGGGGTAGGCGTTGGGGCCATACTGGGGGTTGGAGGGATGCTAGGATCGCGTCTCTTGCGCTTCCAGAACCCAGAGCTTGGCCCATTAACCACGAACGCTAATGCCCATCTTGACAAACCACGAAGGGAATCAGGTCGGTGAACTGCAGCGGTCAGCAGCGTTGAGATTGAGAAGACAAAGGCAGTCCTAGAGGACGATATGAGGATTGGGCATAGCGCGCGAATGAAAGGCCTACTTACTTCTCGACAAGTGCAGCCCAGGCACTACTGCGCAGCATCCACTGTGGCAGGCATGTCCGCAGGGCCCTAGGAAGGACATATAACGCCATTTCTCCCCTCCTCTTGCCATTCTCGATCCAAATGCTAGCTCCACATGCTATAGAGCCCGCAAAGGCGCATCCAAAAGGACCATCCCAGAAGTCATGGGATATGAAGGGTAACAATCGGGCGAAAACCTTGGTGCGCACAATGCAGACTGTGTAGTAATAGAGACCGACGAAGGCCGCTAAGAAGGTGGAGCTGCGAAGGGCACCAAATACTGTCTGTAGAAGACGGGGGAGGCGAAGTAGAGTCCGAGGATGCATCAGGAGGACGGGGATGAAATGAACCTAGTTCAAAGATAGGTTAATAACGCTGAGACCAAGAATAAAAAGAGGGACTGACTGGAGCGTAGATGAGTAGTGATTGACTGAACGCCTTAAGGAAGCGTAAAGCTCCATGAGCATGACAATTACTCCTCAATCCAAACCTCTCGCCAACCCGGCCATGAACGATCTCACATGGCAGCCCTCCTACCCCAGGTCGAGATGTAACACCAAGCTTCTGCCAGGCAGAGTCCGCGATGACCCCCCCGTACGCTGGTAGATGGTGTGGATTGCCCCATTCTGCGGGTAGGCCCATGGCCCTGACACACTCATCGAGGAAATGGGAGTGTTCTGGTGAACCGCTCGTGTATGACCATTTACCTTCGCGAATGAGGCGAAGGGTGGCAGGGATACGCTCGTCGAGGTTGGCTAGATTGTAGATCCACTTTACATATGGGCCAGGCAGCCTGTCAGATACTTGTCAATGTGCCAGCCACGCTCAGAGGGTGTTTGGAATCGCACCTATGAGGCTCATAAAACCAGCACCACATTATACTAGATAACACGTTAGATATATGACGGCATAGCTTTCAGTGTGAGACGTACCGAGAACTACAAACCCAAAACAAAAACGCGTCCACTTTCTCCGTCATCTTCTGGCGCTCCTTATTGACCCTCTTGGCCTCTTCCCTTTCCAACTTGTCTTGCACAAGTAAAATCGACTCTACACCACCGGCGGCCGAGGGTACAGATATCACCTTGGGCTGGGTTGACCTCAGAATGGCCGATTGCACAAGGGAGTCCAATGCCCGAATGACAAGCAGCAATGTGAGGTCCAGTGTGGGCGATGGTCTGCTGGCATCCACAAGCCTCTGATTCGAGGCCGTCTTTGCCTTTGCCTTTCCAGCCCCAGACATGGCTTTCGCAGCGCCCTTTTGGAGAAGGACGACAGCGGCGGTTGACGAAAGTATGTTTGCCAGGAACGTGACCTGCCTCGGGGTGAGGTTGAGGGAAACCAACCAGCGTCTCAATCTGTCCACCTGCCCTAGCCATCCTTCTTGCAGAACTTCCACCCTTGAGCTTGCATCGTGTTTTCGAACTTCAGAGACGACGTGGTTGGTGTATAAGGAGCGAAGGACCGTAGCACCTGCGACCGCGGTTGTCATCGAGAATGCGAACCCATCATAGGCCAACTCGCGTTTCATGAGCCCGACAAGCGCTCGAAGTGTCGCTTTGCTCCTCTTCTTCTGCGAAAGGAGAGCCGTAAGGAACGGGATGAGGGCAGGGCCGAGAGAGAGGGAGAGAGATAGAGTGTAAGTGCGCAACGCGACTTGAGCAGGGTGCGATGGGTCGGCAGCGAGCTCGGAAAGGGCATGGGAGAGCCATTGCCCGGCGTTATGTTTGACGCCGGACATGTCTGCTCGCTAGGTTGGGTCTCGGTACTGGGAGATGTATCCGTCCTTGAGGTGGACGCGACAGGTAGGTTGAGAGTGTTGAATGGGCTTGGTGATTTGTGAATATCATGGTGATGGTTAAAGACAACTGAGGTGCCCATGTGATAAACAGGGGTGCATGCTTTGAGTATCACAACCGAGTCTCTTGATGGTCTTATGCGAGTGTGCACTGACCTGGTAGTAAGTAAAGGTGCATAGGATATATTGTGCTATCGATACAGAGTATACAATGAATAAACGATGTCGATGAAGGGATGTAGGAGCACCAGGATGACAATGTATAGATGTTATGAGGTTCAAACGAAAATGCAATGAAGTGGAGAGAAAAGAAGATGGGACAAGGGCTAGTCGAGGACTGAGTCCTGGAGACTTTGCCTTTGAATCGAACGGGCAACTTTGTTCTTTTCCAGTTTTTCTTGTCGTTGAACTACTGAGGGCCTCAAAGGGGGGATATCGTTGACGTCCTGGCCTACGGAGTCCGCATAGCTCCAAAAGTCAATTTCCGCCATGACGTCGAAAGGCTTCGCGAGGGGTATATCCATTTCTTGAAGCAGTCCGGATAATGCCAACAACTTCAAGAACTGAGCGCGCGAGTCGGGGTAGATGAACGATCTAAGTAGTTGCTGGCCCTATAAAAGCGTGTCAGAGACAAGGACATTATCTGTAGATGCGACGTACATGTTTGCGTAGCACGGGGATTATGTACTCTCTTGGTGCAAGTGTTACCGTCTCCTGTGATAGAATTTGCTGCTCCTTGACTTCTGACGGGAGGGGTCCATCATCTTCTGTCCATTGCTTCTCGCGCCGCTTTCCCTTTTCATCGACATCGCTGAACTTGTCTTTGTGGTCGGGATGGTAGTATCCCAGCCACAACCTCCATACTTCGAGTTTGCGTCCATCACGACCAAAACGTCTCAGGAACCGAGATAAGCGCTCCCAATCTCCCTCCGTGCTATCTCCCAACCACACCTCATCGGGATTCATTCCCTTCCATCTGTCGCCCGCAAGGGATGAGCTAGTCGATCCGGTCAAGATGGACGAAGGTACTGAAGGCGCCGCAGACGCTGGTGGATTAAGCGACGGGATACTGGGGCTGTTCTGCATCGTGTTGGTGCCAGATGAGTCGGTATGATGTGACTTGGGAGTTTTGGCAGGTCGGACCATGAGCCGTATCCAGCGTCGCCTGCGGACCCAACCGCCTGCGCTAAGAGGACCAACATCGGATCGCCAATTGTGCTTGCGGAACATCCAATTATATTCGAAGCCATCGTGCTGGACTTCGCCAAGGTTGGACCTCATGTCAATCATCCAGCACCTGGATACCCACTTCCAGTTGCCGTCTGGGAGGGGGTAGGTGTCCAGTGTTATTGGGGGCTGTTCCGAACGTTTCTTCGATGCATTGGGGAGGGTAAATGGTGAGGGGTCTGTGGGCAGCAGGGACAAGCTGGAGTAGTAAGGTGTTGAGAAAATGGTCATTCTGCAGAGGATCAGTGGAAAGAACGGGAGAAGGCTGAGAGAACGCACCCTCTCTGGTTTTCGTAAACGACAGCCCATTCGTAGTGATCATGACTGTCGTCGTGGTTGTAGGTCACGATGGAGGGCGAGGATTCACCCAGGCGAATGGGAGCAGACTCGAGGAATTCCGAGGAAAGAGGTAACTCATCCTCGACGCGTAGTTCTGGGACAGGTTCAGTGGCTTCATCCTTGAGAGACTTGCGCGACCGTCGGCGACGAAGGTTGGCCAGGGAGAAACGGTGCTTCTTGGCGAATCGTTGTCTGGCAGCGTCGACGCCAGCTGGGTCATCGGGGATGAGGGCAGCTGGCTGTGGGACGTCTAGGGTATCGGCGTTGTCCATGAGTGGGGCGAGCGGGGCTCGCGTTAGTCGAGGACCATGAGCATATTTAAGGAGGAACCCTGTCTGGGACAGCCTCTCACGGACCCGTAGTCGGCCCCTGTTACCACTGCTCGATTACATCACCGGGCGACTGCTCTGTCTCTTCTCGCCCCCGAACTCAAGAAAATGCAGGCTGTACTCCTTCGTTCTGCTCGTCGTCTAGTCCAACCGATTCCCCCTGTTTCGCGCGCACGACCTCGCTACCAGCCTCAGCCTCGCTTCTTTCACCCATCCGTGCCTCGCTTGTTCCAGACCAAAAGCTGTCCAGCATGCACACAACCTCTTCCGTCCCCTGCACCCGCTTGCAACAAATGCTGGACTATCTTTGCACTACCACCGCAAGCGACACATCACGATCTTTTTGGCTTGGATTATGAGCCTAACCCCTTCGTTGTCGATATCCCGACGCTTAAACAACGGTTTCGAGAGGAACAGTCTGTGTGCCATCCAGACACTTGGGCATCCCAAAATCCAGTCAGTGATGTGCTTTTCATGAGTTGACACGCATTCTCACAATGTTTCAGGAAAAGCAGGAGGTTGCGCAGGCCCTGTCGTCACACATAAATCATGCCTACCAGACGTTGCTTGACCCGTTAGCCCGGGCGGAATACATCCTGAGCCGGAACCACGTCCCGATATCAGAAGGCGACCAGGTGCACGACATGAGCTTCATGGCTGAGATCATGGAGGCACGGGAGGCGATAGACGACGCTGGCAGTCCAGAGGAGGTCCGGTCGTTGCTTGAAGAGAATGAAGGTGAGCACCGGACACGCGTTCCCGTGCTGCTGCGCAGGCTTACTGGGGTCGCAGATAAAATAGCGGAGGTTCTAGCAGAACTAGAGAGATTAATTGGGGGCAGTTCCTGGGGTGAGGCCAAGGCAGCAGCTATACGTCTGAAATACCTCCAAGGCATTCAACGGGCAGCAAAGCGCTGGCTGGATAACCATTAAGCATATATACGTTTCGGGAATTGCCGAGGCTAGAGTAGTGTGTGTCATAATGGGATCTCTGCTCTCGCCTGTTCCGTCATCGCGAACCAGCACCTTCGACAGAAGGCAAGCTCTCTGCAAGCTCTAAAGACTCTTTCTTTTTCTAAGCATTCATATATAGGCCTTTCCTTCCACCCCTCGCTTTATGAGACGCGCTGTCTTCTGGCAAGGCCGCCGCTTCCTCATGCAAACAGATCCGACGAAAGCGACGTCTTCATTTGCGGAATCGCATCCCGGAATAAAGCGCCCCTTCTCTCAGCAAGCCAGTCCCATTCTACAAAGTAGTGTCCCTTCCTCCTCGAAAGTGCCGCGGGTCGATAATCCTGCAGCCTCCCAACCATTTTCAGCCTCTCGCCGCACTTTCCAGACCAACCCTGTCTCTCAGGCTCCGCCGCCACAAGGGATGCAATACGGTCGGCCCAATGGCCCAGGAAAATCATACAGACAGCAAGGTTTCAGAGGTCCAGCGCCGCCCTTCGGTGGTCCATCCCCCGCCCATTCTCAAGCGAGCGGCAGCTCGAAACGCAGCAGGGGGAAGCAGTCAGGGTCTAGATTCCCCACATTAGACGGTCCCCTTCGTGATGCGGCCTACATCGTTCAAGAGTTCAACAAGTCAACTGTCCCTTTGAAAGATATCCATCGCGTCACCCCCAAGGCTTCACTCGGCAACTTTGGCATGATCGCTGTCGGGTCCACGCCGGATTACACCTCGAAGGAAGGAATGGTCGACTTGCCGAATGGGCAAAAGATAAAAGTCTGGAGGTGGGCAAGACATCATTCTATATTTATAGGTGCTGATGGCCCTTCTTTCACTTAGAACCACTGCTACATTGAACCTCGAGCCGCTGGTCAGTGGAGTGGGTGACAGCACCGAGAAGAAAGAATCAGAAAGGCTCGCAGCTCTCTCTATCGTTTACCAGTTGCACTCCCAAGGCATCGTATGTCATTCAAATCTCTTCCCTGGACCTGCCCCTCATTCCTTCCATAGCTTGACAATCCCAAAGCACTCCAACCTAGCAATGCACCCAGCAAAGATGTCACTCTGTCCGATGGCACTGTCGTGACCTACGAAAAGGCACGGAGCTTCATGGACTATTATTGCAGGCGTTTCCACTTCGGCAAGCCCGACATCGTCTTCACCCAAATCAACCGAGGGAAGCAATGGGAAGCTGTTATGACTGTCAACGAAAGTAGGATCGGAGTGGGCACTGCGAGTTCAAAGAAGGAAGCTCAGATTCAGTGTTACCTGGACGTGGCGCGTTACCTGGAATCTTGTGACCCTCCTCTGTGGACTGCCTATGTGGATGCCGCCAAGTCTGGCGCAGATTTAGGCCTGGCTCCCAAGGTTCGTCTCCAGATCAGCGGTCCTTTGGATGACATGGTTCGCGACCTGTGCTCTGACATCCGGTCAAGTTCGCTGTATCGCAACCGTCCAGCGAAACAACTCTCCAGCAATACCCAAGTCACATCCTCGGTACCAGCCCCTACATCACGCTATATCCCTCCCCGTATCAGCCAAGAAGAACTTGCCAACAAGTCAAAACGGTTACTCGCTCAATTAGAGCAGTACAAAACGGATCCACGCATGGAGAAAATGCGGACAACCAGAGCGGCCCTCCCCGTCTACACTCGCTCGGCTGATATTATCAAACACATCAACGAAAACGAGGTCACTATCTGTATGGCCGCGACAGGCTCAGGGAAAACAACACAAATCCCACAGATCATTCTGGATGACTTCATCCAACGAGGGGAGGGAGCCAAATGCAATGTCGTGTGTACCCAACCCCGTCGACTCGCTGCCATTGCCGTAGCGGATCGTGTCGCCAAAGAGCGAGGCGAACCTCTTGGAACGTCTATTGGATACCAGGTCAGGTTCGAGCACAAGCTGCCTGAGGACAATGGCTCGGTTACGTTCTGCACAACTGGCGTCTTCATCAAAAGACTTCAAACCGCGCTCTCTGGCGAGCCCGACCGGAAGATGGACAGTGTCACCCACATTATCGTTGACGAGGCCCACGAACGCGACGTTGATACCGACCTGCTCCTTGTCGTCCTCAAGCGCCTCTTGGATGATCGCAGAGCTCGTGGCAAGCCTATCAAGGTCGTCCTCATGAGCGCCACCATCGACCCAACCCTCTTTCAGCAGTACTTCCCCGACGAAGGAGGTCGCCCCGCCAAGGTCATCGACATTCCTGGCAGAACCTTCCCCGTCACAAAGCACCATCTTGAGGACTTTCTTCCTAACCTCGTTTCTGGTCCTGGAAAATGGATCCTCCAGCATGAGAACGTCGTCAACTTCCTTTACAAAGAACTTGGTCCCGACGGTGCTGCCAGTGTCGGTGTTCGGTTGACCAAGCCTCCTGTCATGGCAGATGAAGAGATGGAGTTACCCTACCCTCTAGTTGCCGCCACGATCGCACAGGCACTCTCCGACTCCCAGGACGGGCATATTCTTGTCTTCCTCCCTGGATGGAACGAGATTACAGCCACCCAGCGCGCCCTAGAACAACCGCTGGGACCACTCCCCGTCAACGTGAATGACAAGACCAAGTACTCCATCCACCTCCTCCACTCTACTATCCCACTTGCTGACCAGCAAGTCATATTTGAACCTCCACCACCCGGCATCCGTCGAATTATCCTCGCCACCAACATCGCTGAAACTTCTATCACCATTCCCGACGTCGTCTACGTCGTGGATACCGCCAAGATCAAGGAAGTGCGGTACGATCCTGAACGGCACATGTCTTCCCTCGTCTCTGCTTGGGTTGGACGGTCCAATCTCAACCAACGAGCGGGTCGTGCAGGTCGTCATCGCTCTGGGGAGTACTACGGCCTCATCGCCAAGGCGCACGCAGAGAGGTTGGATACCCACCAAACTGTGGAGATGAAGCGCGTCGACCTCAGCAACGTTGTCATGCACGTCAAGGCACTCAACTTCCCTGGTATGACGGTCGAAGAGGTCTTGGCCGAGACAATCGAACCCCCATCACCCGAGCGAGTCTCAGCAGCGGTCAAGGATCTCCAAATGGTTGGGGCATTAGATGCCGACAAAAACTTGACCTCCCTGGGACGAGTGTTGCTCGCTCTGCCAGTCGACGCTCAGATGGGGCGCTTGATTCTGTATGGCAGCTTTTTCCGTTGCCTGGATCAGGCGCTAACACTGGCCGCCATACTCACGAACCGGGACCCCTTCGTTTGCCCCATGCATCTTAAGAACGAGGCACAAGCGAAAAAGGCGTCGTGGGCACCAGACGAGTTCAGGTCAGATGCGCTTGCAACCTTGCGGGCATACAACGCGTGGTGGGCGTATCAGTCGAGGGGAGAATATGTGACGGCGAACAGGTTCTGTGTGGACAACTTCTTGGCAAAGCCTACGTTGTTGATGATCCAGAAGATCAAGCAGCACTTATTGCAGGCCTTGGATAGTGCGGGTGTTTTGGATGTGTCGGCGGGAGGGAACGCGAGGAGGTTCGATAGGAACACGATTCCACCGGAGCTCAACACGAATGGCGAGTGCTTGCCGCTTCTAGCAGGATTGATTGCCATCGCGTCTCAACCCAAGTTCGCTGTGCGGACGGGAGAAAAGACCTTGAGAACGGCGCAAGACAAGGTATGCATTACACCTCAACGGGTTGTGATTGCCAGCTGACGTCTGTGGAAGGCGACGTTCATTCACCCTAGCAGTGTCAATCACCGCAAAAAGGCGATCGCACAGAACGAGGAAGGCATGCCCCAGGATGAGAGGCAGCTTTACGCATTTGCCGAGAAACGCCGCAACATCTCCCAGGGTGGTTCCGGCCAGACCTACCTGATCACCACAACAAAGCTCGACCCACTGACTTACCTGCTCTTTGGGGCCTACGACCTCGCTGTCGTCGACAACGGCTTGGAGTGCGACAACTGGCTGCCCGTCGTTGGCCGCGTTGATGCCCTCGACAACATTCAACGCCTCAAGACGTATATGGAGGCTTCAATGCTTCGTGTATTTGAGGGTATTTCCATGGCTCGCCGACACCTCGGCGGTCACAACGCCGCAATCGCACCTCGGGAGGAGGAATCGGAAGATGAAGACGAAGAGCCCATCGGCCGGAACCTCGCCCTTTCGTCGCAGGAGGTGAAAGAACTGGACCTCATGACGAGGGACATTGTCCAAATTCTCTCCCTTTACAGCGAAGAGAGGATGGCGACGCAATCATACTCCACGTCAAGGCCCTCAACACCAATAGCCTCTCCGATGACACGACTCCTTCCGCGCCTGCCTGGGGGCATCCAGACCAACTTCAATACTCCTTACAACTCTCGACCAGGCACCCCCAGCAGGCTCGGTCGTGGAAGTCGTCTCCCATTGGATTATGGCGATTCTACTCGTGACTCTGGCGGATTTTATCGATAGACTCTCATACAGATACATTCTCATGCTTCTTATAGTAGATATCACACCCACTAATGCAATCCTTCTGATTTTTGCTTATATTCACGGCTCGCCCACTCGTCATCATGATATCCAGAAACCCGGTTCGATCTGATGAGGAGTGAAATCCTCAGAGGTAGGCATGATAACATAGGATCAAATCGAAAAATAGCCCAGACAGGTAGGTACTGTACAGCGCACAGGGGTAGCCCCAGTTGACCTTGATGCGTTTGTGTAACCAAGAATACGGGTTCTGCAGGAGGATGAACAGAGGTAAAAAATTATCTTGCTCAACCATATATTCCAAGGAACCCCCAATCAGAAACCCGATCAATGTGTTACGCAATACTGTACAGTGTACAGCCACGCTTTTCGGCATACGCCGTGTCAACACGATTTCACAACACGATTTGGCCGCGGTAACGACCAAGGACCAAGAAAGGTACGCTAAATCGCTGCTCCTCGTCGCAATGATGTTATAGACTCACAATTGACCTTTATTTCTTCTCCAGTGTCAAAATGGTGAGTTTCGTTCCGTTTCGCCAACCTTAGCCCTTCACTGGATCTCGCAATGTCGAACCTGGGATCTGAGATATCAGACGGCCACGCAATCGTAGAGAGAGGATGTATATCTTTCCCTTGAGCTCTGCATCGCAAACTGTCTTGTTTAAAGACATTCAACCGAGCAGAAGACTGACTCGATGTTCGTTTTATCTAGGCCGACGCACCCGTTACGCTGCGCACGCGCAAGTTCATCACCAACCGCCTTTTGGCCCGTCGCCAATTCGTCGTTGATGTTCTCCACCCTGGTCGCCCAAACGTCTCCAAGGATGAGCTGTCCGAGAAGCTCGCCGCCCTTTACAAGGCTGACAAGAGCCGTGTCGTCACCTTTGGGCTCAGGACCCAGTTCGGTGGAGGAAGGAGCACTGGCTTTGCCTTGATCTACGATGATGAGGCTTCGCAGAAGAAGTTCGAGCCCCGGTATCGGTTGGTCCGAGTACGTCGTTTTTATTCCTCACCATTCGAATCATGACTGAATTCTGTGTTCGTGTTTTGCAGTCCGGCCTTGCCACCAAGGTCGACAAGGCCTCTCGCAAGCTTCGCAAGGAGCGCAAGAACCGCGCGAAGAAGGTACACCCCATCCCTATCACCTCGTCCACTTTTACACAATGCTTACTTCCACTTCTCTTACCAGTTCCGCGGTACCAAAAAGATCAAGGGTGCCGAGCCCGTGAAGAAGAAGTAAACGCAGACCTTTTGTTTTACTCTATTCTTCACATCTACACTCGCTTTTCGTCCTCTGGCATGTATGTGCTTGTATTATGCAATGCGCTCCCCACAATATGCACCATGCAAAAGAAACTTAAAAGCCAGGCAACCCAATTGTTGGAACCGACGATGGTGATTGATGGAGTATATTGGGGGTATCAGGAGCATGCGACGAAAGCGGTCTGAGTGAGGAAGATTGTACTAAAGCCTGGTTTTATATGCCAAACTTCTTGTGGATGATATCTGGGTCTTCTTGGTACTCCTCGGCCGAGACCCACATCTAGGAACGAGGGGTTGAAGGATGGACACAGTAAGAAAAGGGGGACGCACCTTCTTGAATGTGTTGAGACCCGCCAAGATGGAACCGCCAATCCAAGTGGAGTACTTGCGCTCTGGGGGTGCGTATATCTTGATCTTCACATCCTTGAGTGCGAGCTTCTTCACCTCATTCAACAGTCGATCGCCAAAGCCTACAATTAGGTCAATTAATTGTAGGTGGGTAGGGCGTTGAGGATGTGCGCACCTTTACATAGTGTGCTACCACCGCTCAGAACAATGTTGGAGAATAGGCTTTTGCGGAGGTCAAGATCTACTCGGTTGATAGAGTCGACGATGACCTGATGGACTCCGGCATATTCCTGCCCAATCAGTTCGGGGTCGAAGAGAATCTCAGGCGCACGGAATCGTTCTGAACCAAGCTTTGTATTTACAGTTGCATTAGATTCGATTGAAAATGGCCGTTTTCCAGGAGGAGCAACCAAGCTAAAGAGCTACTCACCTGGATAAGGTTGCCGTCAGGTAATCTGAACTCTTCTGTTCGGAAACCAGCCTTCCCTGCCTCCTTCTCCTCTTTGGCAGGATTCAACGCGACGTAGCAGCATTTCTCCTTGATTGTTCGGACGACCTCACGTTCCGCACTGGTGTGAAGATGGTTGCCTGCCTTGCGAAGGAGCAACTGCAGATGATCTGTCACGTCCCTGCGAACGGGATTGAGCAAACGTGGTTAGGATAAGGCGATTGAAGGTCGCTTACCGTCCGGCCACGTCTACTCGACGAATGGCATGGGGCATGGAGAAACCTTCGAAGACAGGGACGGCATGTGTAACGCCATCACCAGAGTCCAGAACAATACCCGTCGTCCGTCCAGATGAATATCTGAAGGTGTGCCTCAGCACAAATTTGCTGCTGAACCAGTAAACCAGCCAACTCACAATGATAGCACGGCCTGAACTGAGATAAACAGAGCTGGGACATTGAAGGTGTCGAAGAAGATTTGCGCAGCGATATCTCTGTTGCTTCTGGGGTTCAGGGGGGCTTCGGTCAGTAGTACGGGGTGCTGATAGCGTTCATGAGGTTAGATTTGTGAAGTGAATGGGCAAGTCAGGCAGGGTTGAGCTGTTAAGGTCTGTTTCAAGACGCACCTCTTCGCTCAAAGTTCCCAATTCCTCGGCGTAGACCCAACTCCATATTCGCTCCATATCGTCCCAGTTGGTCACGATGCCGTGTTCCATAGGGTATTTGATTTTAAGAAGTCCTCTAAATTCCTGCGCTTTGCGACCGATGAAGACGTCCCCTTCGAGGGCGCCTGCCATGACGCGTTCATGCTTTGGACGACCAACACTAAATCGCGAGCAAGGTGATTAAGGTCAATATGACCCATGACAGTCGCGTAACCTCAATGAGGAGAACTCACAATGACGGGAAGTAGCATTTCGGGTGGTCCTGACCCGCAAAGCCTGCCTTTATGGTTCCAGATCCCTGGCAACAGGAGCCTTGAGATGAGTGATTCAGGAAGCAAGAGCGAGCGTGAAGGGACGGACATTGTCGATGACGACGGGCTGGTTGGTGAGGACGTCGTCAAATTCAGCCGACATCAGTCAGAGACGGCGATGAGGGTCGGGTGGGGATCGGGTGGGATGAGGAGGAGATGGGGAGAGAGAAAGGATACGCGCCGTGACGCTGATCGTGAGCATTCTCTGCTTCCGCTAAATCTGGCGCTGCTCAAGCCCGCCATCACTCTTGATGCGTCCACCACAGACACTTGCCGTGTTATTCCTCTACTTCCTTCAGACATGGCTGCTGGTCAGTATCTTCCAGATTTCACTACTTCTCACACTGAACATCGCACAGATACCCGTTGAAGCTGCAGGAGTCACCGATATCAGTCACAAATGGGAGGCAACCAACTTTTGTAAATGTGCGTGATGTCCTGCTCATCGTTTCATGTGCCTGACTTTGGCTATGCATACCGCATCTAGGTATCTGCTTCAAGTCCAACTTCACAATCCTACGACTAGACTTCCCTGATAACCCTTCCCAACCATGTCTATCATGCACAAAGCAGTGGTGCCTCAACCAGAACCTCAAGATATGCGCCGGCGCTGAGTTGGGGGACACCAACCCTGACACTGCAACTGGAAAGGAAGGCGATGTTGAAGCCCGATGCTTCCGTTCGTACCGCTAGCTCTCTCGCGATTCCTCGTCCCTGACACTATCCTTCTGCCAGAGCGAAACTCCCCAAGAGACCAACTCGTAGTGACACTCTTCCTCTTGACGGTTTTCGGATTGCTGTTGGCCGCTGGGATCAAAGACCGAATGCTCAAGGCAGGCTTCACACCGACCCTTTCTTGGAATCCCCGGCGGAGGTGGTGGGAGGTACGTCGAACTGAGTTTAGTCAATAGTGACCCGTCCTGACGTTTGGTATCAGGAGTGGGATTCATGGCTCCCACTGCGCTCTAGGGAAGAGGTTGGTTTAGATCGTTTTGGCCATAGCCCAAACCGAGAGACTTTCGTGAATCGACGATAGTAGCGTCATCATGTATTGTTACTTCCAATGTGTAGTTGAATCTGTATGGTATGGGTGTATTGGCTTCCGTCTTGGCTCCAGTGGGCGGCTGCGCCGTGTCACAGCATCGCGTGCTCGGATGATCCTTGGTCAATTACCACCATCTACGGCCTAGCCGATTGCCAAACACCTTACTTCCTGCTGCGCTCACAGCCTTTCCGTTCCTTATATCCAGTGCTTGAGGACTGAGCAACAAGTCAGAACCTAACTCATTTCCATTCCACCACCACCGGTATGGGTGCCAATCAATCCAAAGGCAAGGGTCAGAAGCTTGGGGGTCCCAGTAGCAGCAGCAAGCAGTCAACGCCTCAATTACAGGGCGGAAAGGCGAGACTAGGGGGAGGCGCAACCAAAGCAGAGGACGCGCAGAAGAATGCGGATGATCCTCGAGCGGCTGCAGCTGAAGCAGCGGAGCGGCGTATGAAAGCGGTGCGTTGCCTTGAACGCTAGACACGACACTATCCTCATATCCTCCTCTCCTCAACAGCAACAACTAAGAGGAGCAAACTCTTCGAACCCAAACGCAGGGAAGCTCTCGGCGGCAGCAGTTCGACAGAACTCCAAATCAGCAGTACCCGCACCTAGTCAAAAGGATGACCGTCTTGTGGTACGCCTAACTGAATCGCAATCGTAGTAGACGTCGATGAGCTGACCTGTCCATGACTGCAGTGGGATTAGACGCCCCCAATCATCCTTGACGTCAGTCTTGGAACTGTGGAGGACAGTCGACATCTGTCACCCCGCATCGAAGGAGACCAGGCTGTTAAACTGGTTCGGGGCTGCTTTTCCCCCAATTTGATACCCTATTTCCCAACTACAGTTCCCCGTCACTGCTTATCCCATACGTTCAATCTATATCTGGTTTATCTTGTTCAATATGCCGCTCAT
>Ga0065721_10004797_pt1 | contig 21711 bp, 22 predicted proteins | sample Mesricmetagenome_FD_59108 | JGI IMG/M metagenome (GOLD analysis project Ga0065721, IMG submission 59108) | Mesophilic microbial community from rice straw/compost enrichment Sample: eDNA_1 v2 (version 2) | ecosystem: Engineered > Solid waste > Grass > Composting > Bioreactor | place: USA: Davis...
AGGGCGCCGCTCGTGCCGTAGGCGGGGAGGTCGCCGCGGATCTCGGTCGTGGCCGGATCGACGAAGATCGCCCGCGTGGTGCTCTCGGGCAGCGTCTCGTCAGCGAACATGACGCGCGTGGTCGCCCCGGCCTCGGGGGCGGGGCGAACGGCCACGGGCGTCGATCCGTCGCCGAGGTACGCCTCGGCCGCTTGGATCTGCGCGGCCAACGGCACTCCGGCGGCATCCGAGGCCGCGGTCAGCTCGTGCGCGTAGACGACCTTCTCGAGCGTCGGGGTGACGGCGTAGAGCGCTCCGCTCACCGCCGCGACGAGGATGAACGGTCCCACGAGGAGACCTGCGAAGAAGTGCAGGCGCCGCAGCAGCGGGGTGAACCATCCGCCGCGGCCGGGACGCGCGGCCGCATCCGGGCGGGGAGCCGATGCCTCCGCGGCGGGCTCGGCGGGTTCGATGGTCGTGGTCACGACAGGATCCCCTCTCCGATGAAGCCGCCCTCGCGGCATCCCGGTGGCACCGCGAACACCGCCGATCCGATGGGGGTCGTCCACTCGTTGAGGAGATCGAGCTCGTCGAGTCTGCGTTGGATGGGCACGAACTGCCTTTCGATGTCTGCTTGGAACGACACGAACAGCAGGCCCGCGTCGCTGACCGCGCCGGCGGGCGGCGTCTGGTCGTAGTTGTAGCCGCGGCGGAAGATCCGCTGCGTGGGGTCATCCGGACGCGAGCGCCGCAGGTGCGAGAACTCGGCGATGACGGGGAAGCCGATGGCATCCGTCGCATCGAAGTCGGGTTCGTCGAACTCGTCGGTGCCGGTGAGAGGGGCGCCCGAGGACTGGTACCTCCCGACGGCCTGATCGCGGCCGGGGCGGTCGAGGTGGTCCCACTTGTCGAGGTCCATCGCGATGCGCCGCACCACCATCCCGGTTCCCCCGGCGAGCCATCCCTCCCGCGCCCAGACGATGTCGTCGAAGGCGGTTGTCCCGGGCACCGGGTTGGCGGTGCCGTCGACCTGGCCGAAGAGATTGCGCATCGTCGTCCCGGGGCGCTCGGTGCCGTGCGCCCGACGGAAGCCCTGCTGCACCCACCGCACGGCGGCGAACGCCCGCGCGTCCTTGAGCAGCATGCGCGCCGCGTGCGCGACGGTCACGGGGTCGTCGGCCGCGACCTGCAGCAGCAGGTCGCCGTCGCCGTACTCCGGCCGGAGGCGGTCGATCCCGAACGCCGGGAGCGGCTGCAGCCACGCCGGGGCCGACGCTCCGGCGCGCGCGACGAAGGCCGGTCCGAACCCGAACGTCACCGTCAGTCGCGCGGGGGCGACGGCCAGCTCGGGTTCGGTGTCGGCCAGGGCGCCGCGCCCCTGGGTCAGCCGGGCGGCGTCGTCGGTGAGGGTGCGCATGAGCCGTCGCATCCCGTCGCGATCGACCTCGGCGAGAAGGTCCAACGCGATGAGCGAGACGTGCGCCTGCGCGTCGGTGTCGACGCCGGCCTGATGCATCCCGTAGAACGGCACGGTCGTCTCGCCGTTCAGCGGCGTCGACGCCCCGGGATCCTGCGCGCGGGCGGACACGGCCGCGTCGATCCCGATCGCCGCCGCCGCCCCGACGCCCGCGACCGCCCCGCCGAGCAGGAAGGTGCGTCTGGTCGCACCTCCGCTTTCGGCGGGGCTTCTGTCTCGGCGGGCCATCAGTGACCCATGTCCATGTCGCCCATGTCGCCCATGTCGCCGCCCTCGTAGTTCTCGTTCGCGCCCGAGAACTCCTTCACGGGAGCGGTGATCTCGGCCGTCGAGTCGTCGGCGAAGGTGAGCGTGATGGTCGTCTCCTCGCCGGCGCGCAGCGGCGAGGTGACGTCCATGAACATGAGGTGGTTGCCGCCGGGCGCGAGCTCGATCGATCCGCCCGCGGGGATGACGAAGCCGCCCTCGACCTCGCGCATCACCATCTGACCGGACTCGTTCGGCACGGTCTCGTGCAGTTCCATCGCGGAGGTCGCCTCATCGGTCGCCGACACGACCGTGAGGTCGGTGTCGCCGTCGTTGCGCAGCTCACCGAAGCCGGCGGTCATGCCGCTGTCGGCGGCCTTGACCCACACGTCGGTCGAGGAGAACGCGTCGGCCTGCGACGAGGCGGGGGCGGAGGATGCCGGGGCGGAGCAGCCCGCGAGGGCGAGAACGGCGGCGGCGGCGAGGGCGCTGACGCGCAGGGTACGAAGGGTCATGAGAAGCCTTTCAGGACTGTGCGTCGCGCGCGGCGCGACGGCGGAGGAAGAAGAACACGATGAAGATCGCGAGGGCGACGGCCGCTCCCGCTGCGGCGACGAACACGACGCGGGGGATCCCGGCCGCATCGTCGACCACCGGATCGGATGCCGCCTCGGCGGCGGGGACCGCGGCGGCGCGCTCGAGGGGAGCGCCGTCGCCGACGGTGAAGGGCACGACGCCCGAGATGGGATGACCGTCGCTCGAGACGACGCGCCACCGCACCTCGTATCCCGCGGCGGGCAGCTCACCGCGCAACGGCACGGTGACCACCCCCGCGGAGAGGAGGGGGTCGGCGCCCGCCCAGTCGACGCCGTCGGCGTCGGCCACGACGACCTCGGCGCCCACGTCGAGCACGTCGGCCGAGAAGCTCAGGGAGATCTCATCGGGGGCGGAGGCCAGGCGCTCACCCTCGGCGGGTGTACTGGACAGGAGTTGATCGTGGGCGGATGCCGGGACGATCGACGCCAGAACGACGGCGACGGCCACGACGATCCCGCCCGCGAGGGCACGGAAACGGAACATGGGGCACTCTCCGGGTGCACGCGGCACCCGTACATCGGCGCCCGTGCGGAGGCACGGGGCCGCAGCCTCGCGAGCACGGCGGACGAGCGGCACGCGCGGCGATGCGGGGAGGCATCGGCGTGGCGTCCGTGGCCGGCGCACGAGGGCACGGGAACGAGAAGACGTCCGGACGACGTCGAACGATCCCGCCCGGGCGCACGAGGCCCCGTCGGGATCGACCACCCCGTCGCCGACTCAGGCCGACGGGGCGGAACTCACGCGGTCCGTGCCGGTGGCCCGCGCCGCCTCGCGGATGCGACGATGAGCGCCGAGACGGGCCGCACGACGGCCACCACCCCGGCCGAGACGCGGCGCAGCGGCGCCGGTCCGAAGGTCGCCGCGATGATCCGGGCGCGCGCGCGGACCCAGGCGATCGAGCGCTGCGCGAGCTCGCGCAGGGCCGCGAGCGTGCGTTCCCCGCGGTGCAGGGCCACGGTGGTGACGAGGGCCGCGACGGCGTGCCACGCCCACATCCCGGCATCCGTCGTCATCACGTGCGGCATGGCGCCGCTGGTGACGGCGGCGGGCACGGCTCCGTGGACGTGCCCCTCGGCTCCCGGCCGATAGCTGCCCAGCACGAAGAGGGTGTGGAACAGCACCTGGCTCACCGCGACCGCCAGGCCGAGCCGCAGCGCCGAGGTGCGGCGGCCGGCCAGCGCGGTGCACGCGACGAACGAGAGCGCGAGCGGCACGACGATGCCCAGGATGCCGGGAACCTCACCGCCGCCGGAGACGTGCGACAGCAGGGCGACGAAGGTCGCGACGGCAGCGGCGGCGGCACCCCGCGCGACGCGCGTGCCCCGGCCGTGTCGTCGCATGGCCTCCATTGTGTCAGTCACGGCGCACACGCCCGACCGGATCGTCGCGATGTCGAGCGACTGCGCGCCCCCCAGGACGACCGGCTCGCTACGATCGGCTGCGACGACAGGAGTCCCCGTGACCGATCACCCGCCGGCTGGGCACCCCCGCGCCGTCATCACCGGCGCGAGCGGATTCGTCGGGCGAGCGCTGACCCGCGCGTTCGCGCAGGACGGCTTCGACGTCGTCACCGTGGGCCGCTCCGGCGACGCGACCTGGGCCGATCCCGACGGGATCGCGCGTCTCGTCGACGGCGCCGACGTGCTCGTCAACCTCGCCGGCAAGATCGTGTCGTGCCGGTACACCGACGCAAACCGCGACGAGATCCTGCGCTCCCGTGTCGACACCACACGGGCTCTCCACACCGCCGTCCGGACGGCAGAGCGACCGCCGCGCGTCTGGATGAACGCCTCCACCGCCACGATCTACCGGCACGAGACCGAGAGCGGCAACGACGAGATCGACGGCGTGATCGGCGAGGGGTTCTCGGTCGACGTCGCCACGAGCTGGGAGCGCGCGTTCTTCGCGGGCGACCTTCCCGAGACCCGGCGCGTGGCCCTGCGCATGGCGATCGTGCTCGGCGACGGCCCCGCCACCCGCATGCTCTTCGCCCTCGCGCGTCTCGGGCTCGGCGGTCCGCAGATCGACAGCTGGTGGTTCCCGCACCGCCGCTACCGGGGAATCGGCGCCCACCCCACCGGTCCCGTGTGGTCGTCGTGGCACCGCACGCGCGGTCACCAGCGCTTCAGCTGGATCCACATCGACGACGTCGTGGCATCCGTCCGCTTCCTCCGCGATCACGACACGCTCTCGGGGCCGGTGAACCTCGCCGCGCCGGGGGTCGGCGACAACCGCTCGCTCATGCGCGAACTGCGCCGGGTGGCCCGGATGCCGTGGGGCCTGCCGGCCTGGCGGTGGATGCTCGACCCCGCGATGGCGATCCTGCGCAACGAGCCCGAGCTGGTGCTGAAGAGCCGGTGGGCGGTCCCCCGCGTGCTCACCGACGCCGGTTTCACCTTCGCGTTCCCCGAGCTGGGGGCCGCCCTCGACGACGTCGCGGCGACGCGTCGGCCGCGGGCGCGCGACCTCTTCTCCGCCTGAGCGGCGGGGCGGGGTCGAGACGCCGCGGAACGACGAGGCCGCCCCGACGCGTCCACACGGGGGTGGGACGCGCGGAGCGGCGCGATGACGTGGGAGCGGCTGTCAGACCTGTCGGCGGATGAAGCGCATGAGCGCGGCGATGACGCCGATGATCAGGATGACGATCCCGATCCAGAGCAGGAACTTCACGGCCTCGACGAAGACGCCGAGGAAGAGGAGCACGAGGCCGACGATGACGAGGATGATGGCGAGAGCTGGCATGCGGTCAACCCTGCACCCCCGGGCCGACGCGCGCGGCGGCCTTGACACGCGTGAGGCCGCGCGACAGGGACGTGTCAAGACGGTCGCGGACGCGGCATCCGCCCACTAGCGTCGGGAACACCACGACCCCGAGGAGGCGGCAATGGCCGAGCGCGACGTCAACGGACACGGCACGGAACCCGGTGAGGGCGCGTACACCGACGTCCAGCTCCCCGACGGGAAGATGGACCACGGCAGCGCGGACGAGGCCGGCGAGTACGTCGACCGCCAGAACGCCGACGGCAGCGAGAGCCGGTCGCGCGTCGACGAGGCCGGGGCCTACACCGACGTGCAGCAGCCCAGCGGCCACGAGGCGCGCGAAGACGTCGACGACCCGGGCGAGTACACCGACCGCGATCGCTGAGTCAGCGGTTCAGCGTCTCCGCGGGGGTGACGCGATGCATCTCGCGGTAGGCCCGCTCGAACGCGGCGACATCGGCGAAGCCCCATCGAGCGGCGATGACGGCCACGCTCGAGCAACTCGGATCGGCCGCGATCAGGTCGGCGTGCGCGGCGCTCACACGCGCCTGCGACAGATAGTCCTCGGGGGTGGATGCCAGATGTCCGTTCGCGAGGAACGCGCGGCGCAGACCCTTCGTCGAGGTCCCCACGGCGCGGGCGGCATCGTCGATCGTGACGGGGAGCGAGGCGTGGTCGTCGATCCACGACGTCGCCGACGTGTAGACCGACGCCTGCTCGATCGCCGACGCGCGACGCTCGCGCGGGTCACCGGCGAGGGGGAACGTCTCGAGCGTCGCCGCGGCGAGGGAGCGGCGCACCTGGGCACGGACCAGGGGCTCGGCCAGCAGGGGGGTCTGCGTGAGCGCCCACCGCATCGTGGCCAGCCAGTAATCGCGCATCCGTCGCGACACCGGACCGGTGCCGTCGAAACGCACCTCGAGCTCGTCGTCGCCGTACATCGTCCGCGCCGCCTCGGTGAGCCATGCCGCGTCGAAGGTCAGCAGATCGACCTCGGTCTGGTCCGGCCGACCCGAGAGCTCCTGGCCGGGTTGCACGAGACCGGGCTCGACGCTGTAGTCCCCCGCGCACGACCCGATGCGCCATGCGAAACCGGGACCCGAGGTGGCGAAGAAGAACCGGTCCGCCTCGTAGGCGATCTCGGCGCGGCAGGCCCACGTCAGCCTCCGCAGCGCGAAGCCGGCATCTCCGACCGCGTGCTCGGCGATCGCCGCGCGGTCGGCGAGCAGATCGACGCGCCCGTAGTGCGCCTGGAGCCAGGCCTGCGTGTCGGAGGCGTCGGTGGTGCGGACGCGCGCATCGAAGAAGTCGTTCATGGCGAGGGGCGCTCGTCCCCGGAAAGACGTCGCGACAAGGCCCATGATAGTTAACCCCCGCTTCGAAACAGCCTGGAAAGAGCCTCATGACCGGTGAACCCGTCATCCGCCCCATCACGACCGACGACGCCGGCGAGGTGCTGACGATCCAGCGCGCCGCGTTCGCGAGCGAAGCCCTCATCTACGGCGATCCCGACATGCCGCCGTTGACGCAGACCCTCGAAGAACTCGAGGCCGAGCTCGTCGAGAACCTGGGCTGCGTGGCGGTGACCGACGGACGTCTCGTCGGAGCCGTGCGCGCCCGGCGAGACGGCGACCTGCTGCTGATCGGACGCCTGGCGATCGCCCCCGACCAGCAGGGCGAGGGCCTGGGCACGCTGCTGCTCTCCGCGGTCGAGGAACGCGGGCGCGCGGCCGGGGCGAGCACGGCCGAGCTGTTCACCGGCGGGCTCAGCGAGGCCAACCAGCGGCTGTACGAGCGCGAGGGGTACGAGCGCACCGAGACCACGGCCGACGGCGAGATCTTCTACCGCAAGCCGCTCGACGTCTGAGCGCCTCGGGTGGCTTCGACAGGCTCAGCCACCCCCACACCCAGGTCCCTGAGCTCGTCGAAGGGACCGACGGCTCCGACACGCTCAGCCCCCTCCGCACAACGAGGTCCCTGAACTCGTCGAGGGGACCGGGACCCGCAGAAGGGCCGCCGCCCGATCCCGGACGACGGCCCTTCGGCGCGAGGCGCTTACGGCGTGGGCATGCCGCCGTTGACGTTCAGCGTCTCACCGATGACGTAGCTCGACTCGGCCGAGGCGAGGTACACGTACGCCGGCGCGAGCTCGGCCGGCTGACCCATGCGTCCCAGCGGGGTCTCCTCGCCGAACTCGTCGACCTTCTCGTCGGGCTGGCCGTCGGTCACCTGCAGCGGCGTCCAGATCGGGCCGGGGGCCACCGCGTTCACGCGGATGCCCTTCGGGGCGAGCTGCTGGCCGAGGGCCTTGGTGAAGGTGTTGATGGTCGCCTTCGTCGAGGCGTAGTCGACGAGGATGGGCGCGGGCGAGTACGCCTGGATCGACGTGGTGTTGATGATGGTCGAGCCGGGGGCGAGGTGCGGCACGGCCTCCTTGCAGATCCAGAACATCGCATACACGTTGGTCTTGAAGGTGTCGTCGAACTGCTCGTCGGTCAGCGTCGTGACGTCCTCGTTGAAGATCTGCTTGCCGCCGTTGTTGACGACGATGTCGAGCCCGCCGAGGCCGTCGACCGCTTCCTTCACGAGCGTGCGGGCGTAGTCGCGCTCGCGCAGGTCGCCGGGGATCTGCACCACCGTCGCGCCGGCGTCGCGCAGGATGCCGGCGATGCGGTCGGCATCCACCTTCTCCTCGGGCAGGTACGACATCGCGACCGACGCTCCCTCGCGGGCGAAGGCGATCGCGGTGGCCGCGCCGATGCCGGAGTCGGCGCCGGTGATGAGCGCCTTGCGCCCCTTCAGGCGGTCGCTGCCGACGTAGGTGTCCTCGCCCAGCGCGGCCTTCGGCGTGAGGTCGGCGTCGAGGCCCGGCTCCTTGGCATCCTGGGACTGCGGATCGATGTCGGCGTAGAGCTTCGCCGGGTCGGTGAAGGTGTACTGCGTGCTCATGGCGAGTCCTTTCATAGGGGGGATGCCGAGGCGGGGACCGCCCCGGCGGAGGGTCAGCGGTCCGCGAGGTCGGTGTCGTCGACGAGGTCGCGGATGACGAGGGCGGCGTTGATGAGGGCGAGGTGACTGAGGGCCTGCGGGAGATTGCCCCAGAAGGCCCCGTCGGATTCGGCGATCATCTCCGAGTAGATCCCGACGTCGTTGCCCTGGGCGACGAGCGCGTCCATCGCCTCGAGGGCTTCCGCGTGACGTCCCACGCACGCGAGCGCCGTCGCGCGCCAGAAAGCGCAGGCGACGAAGGTCTGTTCCTCCTGGTCCATCCCGGTGTACCGGTACACGAGGTGGTTCTCCGTGGTGAGGCGCTCGGTGATGGCATCCAGGGTCTTCGACATCCGCTCGCCGCGGTCGAACCCCGTGGGCGCGTGCAGCAGCACCGAGGCGTCGAGGTCGTCGCTGCCGGGGGCGAGGGTGTAGGCCTGGAGCTTCTCCGACCAGCAGCGCTCCTCGACCCAGCGATGGATTCGGTCGCGCTCGGCCCGCCAGCGGTCGCCGTTGTCGGGGATGTGCCCGCCCTCGGCCAGCCACTGGGCGTCGTCGAGGGCCTTCCAGCACCCCATCTTCGACGAGGTGTAGTGGCGCAGCTCGGGCAGTTCCCACATGCCCGAGTCCTCGCGACGCCAGAGGTCGCACGTGCGGTCGGCCACGTCGGCCAGGAGCCGTCCGGTCTGGATGTCGAGGCGGTTGCCGGCTTCGACGTAGGTGCGGCACAGCGCGATGAGATCGCCGTAGACGCCGAGCTGCAGCTGCCCCTGCGCGGGGTTGCCGGTGACGACCGGCTGGTTGCCGTTCCACCCCGGCACCTGGTGCTTCTCGAGCCCGATCTCGGCATCGCCGTCGAGGGTGTACATCACCTGCACCTCGGGACCGTTCTTGCGGATCGTGCGCAGCAGCCACGAGATCGCGGCGTGCGTCTCCTCGCGCAGGCCGAAGCCCACCCAGGCGTGCGCCGTGTAGGCGAGATCGCGCACCCAGGCGAAGCGGTAGTCCCAGTTCTTGCCCCCGCGGGGGTTCTCGGGCAGCGACGTGGTCGCGGCGGCCGCGATGGCGCCGGTGGGGCTGAACAGCAGGAGTTTCAGGGCCAGGGCGCTGCGCTGCACGTCGTCGGCCCACGGGCCCTCGTACGAGAACTCGTCGGACCACATCTCCCAGCCGCCGATCGTGCGGTCGATGCCGCGGTCGACGTTCTTCGCGTCGGGGATGCGCAAGGGCTCGCCCTCGGTCGCGGCGACGACGAGCAGGTGCCGCGACCCCTTCGTCGTCGTGAAGCTCCCCTCGATGCTCTCGTTACCGGCATCCGGATCGCCGTGGAGTCCGTGCTCGTGTCCCGTCACCGCGAGGGAGACGTGCCCGATGCGCATGATCGAGAACCCGTCGATGCGCTCGGTCCAGGGGGCCGCGGAGCGCAGCATGGTCCCGGGCTGCACGCACCACGAGAACTCGACCTCGCCCTTCACGCCGTCGACGCGGCGGGCGAGCTCGGCCCAGGGCAGACGACCGGCGATACCCGTGACCATCGCGTCGGTGACCGTCGCGACGCCCGTCGCGGTGGTGAACGTGGTCTCGAGCACGTTGGTGCGCGGGATGTAGCGACGAGTGATCTCGTACTCCCCCGCCGGTGCGAGTCCGATGCATCCGCCGGCGCCCTCGTCGACGAGCCGGGCGAACACCGGGCGCGAGTGGATGTTCGGCAGCGGCAGCCAGTCGACCGAACCGTCCAACCCGATCAGCGCGACCGTGCGTCCGTCGCCGATCGCGGCGTAGTCGCGGAGGGGCCGGGAGGGGGCGGGCGGTGTCAGGGGCACGAGCCTCACGCTATGAAAGGCCGCGCCGAGCCTCCCCCGGGGTTGTCGTCCGTGTCCCGAGCGGCTACGGATCGACCGGTTACCTCTCCGCCGACGCCCTCGCAACCCCCGGTGCGGGTGCGAGGACCCCGCCTAACGTCGCTATCGACCGTGAGCGAAAGGAACGCGCATGTCCACCACCACGAAGGACGCCCCCACCAAGAACCGCCGCCGCCCCGCGCGCGGAGGCAGCGGTCCCGAGACCACCGACGAGCAGAACGCCGAGAAGGGCTTCCAGGCGTCGGAGCAGCTGACCGACGCGCTGCAGGCCGTGCTGGTCGACCTCATCGAGCTGTCGATCCAGGGCAAGCAGGCGCACTGGAACGTCGTCGGCAAGAACTTCCGCGACACGCACCTGCAGCTCGACGAGATCATCGACGCCGCCCGCGAATTCGGTGACGAGATCGCCGAGCGCATGCGCTCGCTGCACGCCCTGCCCGACGGCCGCAGCGACACCGTCGCCGAGACCACCACGCTCCCGGAGTTCCCGCAGGGCGAGGTCGACACGGCCGAGGTCATCGACCTCATCACCGAGCGTCTCGACGCCGTGGTCGGCACCGTCCGCGACGTGCACGACGACGTCGACGACGAGGACCCCACGAGCGCCGACATCCTGCACGGCGTCCTCGAGCGCCTGGAGCAGCTCTCGTGGATGGTCAGCGCCGAGAACCGCGTCGCGCGCAAGTCCTGAGACACGACGAACACACCGGATGCCGGGGCCTCAAGGCCTCGGCATCCGTCGTTCGTGCGGGGTCCGGGCGCCGCGCCGCTGGTCGGCGCGGACGCGCGCCGTCAGCCGCGCGCGATCAGCAGCGGCGGTTGCGGCCCCTCGAGTCGTGCGAGCGACGCCTTCATCTCGACGATGCTGTCGTTGATCCCGGCGATCTTCGCGGTGATGTCGAGGATGTTCGCGTCGATCTTGAGGAGCCGGTCGTCGATCTGCCGTTCGCGCGCGTCGATGCGGGCCATGCGCTCGTCGAACCGGGCGTCCGCATGATCCATGCGGGCGTCGGCGCGTTCCATGCGGGACTCGAGACGATCGAACCGGTGGTCGATCTGCTCGAACCGCTGGTCGACCTGCTCGAACCGCCGGTCGACCTGGGCGAACCGCTGATCGACCTGCGCGAACCGCTGATCGACCTGCGCGAACCGCTGATCGACCTGCGCGAAGTTGCGGTCGGTGCGACGCTCGACCCGGTCGAGCATCCACTTCATGCCCCCGAGGATCGCCGCCGAGAACGTGAGGAAGAAGGCGGCGAGGGCGACGAACATCTGCGCGGTGTCGAGGGTCATGGGCCGTCCTTCCTGTTCGCGGGGTGGGTCCAATTTACGACACCGCCACGCGGGAGTCGCATGCCTACATGCGATCGGTGGAGAACTTCACCCTCCGTGCGGCGGGGGAGAACCCGTCAGAGCCGCAGCACCTCGGTGACCCGCACGATCGCGGTGCCCTCCTCTTCCGAAGCGGCGAGATCGACCTCGGCGCGGATGCGCCAGTCGTGGTCGCCCGCGGGGTCGTCGATCGTCTGCTCGACGCGCCACACGCCGTCGGCGGCGGCCGACTCGTCGATGTCGACGTAGGCCGACGACCGCGCGGCGCCGCCCGTGCCGATCGCGTCGTGCTCGTCGAAGTAGCGGTCGAGAGCGTCGGGCCAGTCGGCATCCGGATCCAGCTCGACGAGCTCGTCGTCGCGCTGCAACGCGGCGAGCTGCACGCGCCGGAACATCTCGTTGCGCACGAGCACGACGAACGCGCGCCGGTTGGTCAGGATCGACGGCGGAGCCGGCGGGACGACAGGGGCCGACGGATCGTCCGCCGGGTTGATCAGCTGCTCCCACTCGTCGACGAGGCTCGAGTCCACCTGCCGCACGAGCTCGCCGAGCCAGGCGATGAGGTCGAGCAGATCGGGGGTCTGCGCGTCGACCGGCACGGTCTGGCGGATCGCCCGATAGGCGTCGCTGAGGTAGCGCAGCACGAGACCCTCGCTGCGGGCGAGCTGGTACAGCGAGACGTACTCGCCGAACGAGCAGGCCCGCTCGAACATGTCGCGCACGACCGACTTGGGCGACAGCTCGAAGTCGCGGATCCACGGCTGACTCGACGCGAACACCTCGTAGGCCTGCGCGAGCAGATCGTCGAGGGGCTTGGGCCACGTGATCTCCTCGAGCAGCTCCATGCGCTCGTCGTACTCGATGCCCTCGCGCTTCATCGCCGCGACGGCCTCGCCGCGCGCGCGGAACTGCTGCTGCGACAGGATCGGCCGCGGGTCGTCGAGGGTCGCCTCGATGACGCTGACCACGTCGAGCGCGTAGTGCCCCGTGCCGACCGACGACGCCGGGGGCGCGGCATCCGGTCCCCTGCCGAGCTCGACCTCGGGGTCGAGCATCTCGATCGCGGCGAGCGCGAACGGCGACAGCGGCTGGTTGAGGGCGAAGTTCGGCTGCAGGTCGACGGTGAGCCGAATGCGCGAGTCGCCAGGATCTGTCGCCTCGGCACCCCCGCAAGCGACAAGATCTGGCGACTCACGCGGGGGGACGACCTCGACCACTCCGGCCTGCACCAGCGTGCGGAAGATCGCGATCGCGCGGCGGGCGAGCTCGTACTGGCGGGCGCGGGGCTCGTGGTTGTCGAACACGAGCGAGCGGACGTTGCCGAAGACGTCGCCGCCGCGCGCGATGACGTTGATCAGCATCGCCGCGCTCAGCTTCATCTGCGGCACGAGCGGCTCGGGCTCGGCCGCGACCAGGCGGTCGTAGCTCTGCTCGGTCCAGTTGACGAAGCCCTGCGGCGCCTTCTTGCGCACGATCTTCTTCTGCTTCTTGAGGTCGTCGCCGGCCTTCGCGATCTGCGCGGCGTTCTCGATCTCGTGATCGGGCGCCATGACGACCACGGTCCCCGCGGTGTCGTAGCCGGCGCGGCCCGCGCGTCCCGCGATCTGGTGGAACTCGCGCGCCGAGAGCTGGCGCATGCGTGTGCCGTCGTACTTGGTCAGCGCCGTCATGAGCACGGTGCGGATCGGCACGTTGATGCCGACGCCGAGGGTGTCGGTTCCGCAGATGACGCGCAGCAGTCCCCGCTGCGCGAGCGTCTCCACGAGCCGGCGGTAGCGCGGCAGCATCCCGGCGTGGTGCACGCCGATGCCCGCGCGGACGTACCGCGACAGGGTCTTGCCGAACCCGGTGGTGAAGCGGAACCCGCCGATGGCCTCGGCGATCTCGTCGCGCTGCTCGCGCCCGATGATGCGGATCGACGACAGCGCCTGCGCGCGCTCCATCGCGGCGGCCTGTGAGAAGTGCACGACGTAGACGGGCGCCTGCTTCGTGTCGAGCAGCTCCTGCACCGTCTCGTGCACGGGCGTGCGGGCGTATTCGAAGTGCAGCGGCACGGGGCGCTCGACGCCGGTGACCCGCGCGGTGGGCCGACCGGTGCGGCGCGAGAGGTCATCGGCGATGTCGTCGACGTCGCCCAGGGTCGCCGACATGAGGATGAACTGCGCGCGGTTCAGCAGCAGCAGCGGCACCTGCCACGCCCAGCCGCGATCGGCCTCGCCGTAGTAGTGGAACTCGTCCATGACGACCTGGTCCACGTCCGCGTCGGCCCCCTGTCGCAGGGCGAGGTTCGCGAGGATCTCGGCGGTGCAGCAGATGATCGGGGCATCGGAGTTGACCGAGGAGTCGCCCGTGACCATCCCGACGTTCTCGGCGCCGAAGATGTCGACGAGGGCGAAGAACTTCTCGCTCACGAGCGCCTTGATGGGTGCCGTGTAGTAGGTGCGGCCACCCCGGGAGAGGGATGCCGCGTGCGCGGCGATCGCGACGAGCGATTTGCCCGTACCGGTGGGGGTGGACAGGATGACGTTCGCCCCCGACACGATCTCGATGACCGCCTCGTCCTGCGCGGGGTAGAGCGTCAGCCCGCGCGAGGCGGCCCACTCCACGAAGCCCAGGTAGGCGGCATCCGGGTCGGCGCCGGCGGGGACGTGCTCGAGGAGGGGGGTCACTCCCCCAGCCTCTCATCCGACCGGTCGATCGGCGGAGCGGATGCCGCGGCAGGCGGCGTTCGCGACCCGCTCGGCGCCCCGCTGCGAGAGCGTTCCCGCGCGCACCGCGCCCACGGCCCCGTCCCGCCTCAGCCCTTGTCGCTGAAGACGCCGACGTTGTCGCCGTCGTAGACGAACTGCACGCTCGTACCGATCGGGAAGCGCGCGATGAACTCCGCCGGCATGCCGTCGGCGACGACGAACTGCACGGTCGCGGGGAAGATGCCGGCCCCGCATCCGCCGTAGACGAAGTTGCCGCGGAAGCCGTTGCCGCCGTCCTGCCCGACCTCGTCGGTGTCGAGCAGGTAGAGGCACGGGCTGCGGTTCTCGCTCGCGTCGATCTGCGCCGTGCCGACGAACGCCGTGACGCCGTAGAAGTCGGCGAACGCCCGCTCGTCGCCCGTGCGCTGCCCGAAGATCGCGGGGGTCTGCGTGCCCGGATCCTCGGTGAGGGTGGCCACCTGCGGCGCTCCCCGCGACGTCGAGACCGGAACGAAGCCCACCCCCGCGGTCGTCGCCGCGCTCGCGACCGCGGCGACCACGGCGAGCGACGCCGCCCAGATCCACAGCGTGCGCCGCGAGCGCACGAGGGGGGCGCGCTCGCGAGGGCGCGGGTCGTCGTCGTCTTCGTCGTCGTCACCGTCGGTCTCCGGCGCGACGTCGGTTCGGACGATCGGTGCGACCGGGTCCGCGGCCGGAGGCGCCGGCGGAGCCGCCGCGGGGGCCGCTCGCTCGGCGCGCTCGAGTTCTTCGAGGACCGTCAGCCGGGCGTAGGCGGCGGGGTCCGTGTCGATGTCGGCGCCGGGACCGTACGCCCGGGCGCGCAGCCGCCGCAGCTCCTCCCGCACGCCATCGTCCACCCTCGAAATGCTTCCACACCTCGCGCGCCCGAGGGTCGTCTCCGGTACATGCGCGGGAATAGATCAGGATGCCGCGCGTTGCACCGAGCATGCGCTCCTTCGGCACACTCTCCTTCGGCCACTACGGCCCCCTCGGCGGCGGGCACCACCTGTCGGCGGGCGACTCGATGCTCCAGGCGATCGATCTGGCCCAGGGCATGGACGACCTCGGCGTCAACGGCATCTCGTTCCGCGTGCACCACTTCGCGCGACAGCAGGCAGCCCCCATGCCCCTGCTCGCGGCGATCGCCGCGCGCACCTCGCGCATCGAGGTCGGCACCGGCGTCATCGACATGCGCTACGAGAACCCGCTCATGCTCGCCGAGGAGGCGGCATCCGTCGACCTCATCAGCGGGAACCGCCTCGCGCTCGGCGTCAGCCGCGGCTCACCCGAGACGGTGCAGCGCGGCTACGAGGCATTCGGCTACACCGGATCGCAGGACGCCCGGGGCGCCGACATCGCCCGCGAGCACTTCGACCTGTTCCTGCGCGCCATCGAGGGCGAAGGACTGGCCGAGCGCGACCCGATGAGCCCCTTCGGCGGCGGCACCGGACTCCAGCGCATCGAGCCGCACTCCCCCGGCCTGAAGAAGCGCATCTGGTGGGGTGCCGGCACGACGGCCACCGCCGAGTGGGCGGGTCGCATCGGCGTCAACCTCATGTCGTCCACCCTGCTGACCGAGGCCGACGGCACGCCATTCGACATCCTGCAGGCCCAGCAGCTCGACGCCTTCCGCGCGGCCTGGCGCGAGGCCGGTCACGCGGGCGAGCCCCGCACCTCGGTGAGCCGCAGCATCTTCCCCATCGTCACGGCCGAAGACGAGATGTACTTCGGCGGATCCGCGGGCAGCGACCAGATCGGCGTGATCGACGGCATGCGGTCCACCTTCGGCAAGACGTACGCGGCACCGCCCGAGGTGCTCGTGGAGCAGCTGCAGAACGACGCCGCCGTCATGAGCGCCGACACGCTCATGCTGACGATCCCGAGCCAGATGGGCGTGGAGTTCAACCTCCGCCTCGTCGAGAACTTCGCGACGCACGTCGCCCCCGCCCTCGGCTGGCAGTCGACGCTCGCGACGATCTGACCCCCCCCTCCCTCGAACGGACCCGGATGCCGCCCCGTCGGCATCCGGGTCCGTTCGCCGTTTCGTGACGCGAGAGGCGGACGGGTGACGTTCGGTGCTCAGCGAGCGGGCGGAACGGGCATGGTGCCGTCGAGCGTCCACCCGTTCTCGTCCACCGCGCCCGTGGCATCCGCTGCCGCCGCCTCGGGGTGGGCGTACAAGAGGCTCACGAGTCCGCGCTCACGCCACATCGTCTGGCGGCTCATCGAGTCCTCGTACATCCAGAACGCTCCTCCGCCGGTGCGGCGACGCAGCTCGTCGAGCCACGCGGCGTAGGCCGGGTCGGATCCGGATGCCGGCGCGAACGGCCGCGCCAGTTCGATGAACCGATCGGCGAGGGTCTCGACCGTCCAATCGGTCCGCCCGTCGTGGAACACGTCGTCCCGGCCCGCACTCGAGTACGCGAGGAGGACGTTGCTCTCGCGTGGCACGGAGCCCTCGTCGACCTCGCCCGGCTCGGGGACGAAAACGCGGCACCGCCAGTGTCCCGTCGCGTAGAGATTCGCGTTGATGCGGATGCCCTGCCACCCCCGCTCGTGCGCACGCGACACGGCCGCGACGAGGAGGAACGGCGCCCCGGTCACCGGGAACCCGCCACCCCGCGCGAGCGCGCGATGGTCTGCGAAACGAGGTACTCGCCCCACGCGACCGCGTACGCGCCGAGAGCGGCCCACACCCAGACCGGCGCCAGCGCACCTGCGACGCCCAAGAGCCCGGCCACCGTGAGCGCGACCACGACCGCGAGCACCGGGACGACACCCCCGGATGCCGCAGCCCCGCCGTCGGTTCTCCAGACCACCAGCAGCGCCCCGGCGGTGGCGATCAGGAGGATGAGGGGCGTCCACCACGACCCGAGCGTCCCCATGACGATCGAGGCCCCCACTCCCGCGATCCCGAGGGAGGCGGTGCGGAGGAGACGGACGCGGCTCGAACGATAGACGGATGACACGGGGCTCCTCGGGTATCGGAACGTCCAGCGTATCCGCCGCCTTCGATCGGCTGCGGTTGCCGAGAAGTCCCCGGGAGTCGCCGCAGATTTCCGCCCCGGTCCCTCCGCCCACCTCCTCCGCCCCTCTAGCCTGGTGCGAGGGGCGCACCCGACGCGCCGCCCTCATCGGTCGACGTCGACACCGTGCATCTCGCACACCGCACACGGCACCGCACCGGGAGGGGACCACCATGGACGTCTCTCGACGCGGCCTGCTGCTGGGCGGGCTCGGCGTGGTCACGCTGGGCGCGGCGAGCGCCGCGGCGGCGACCCTGATCACCGGCGACGCCGCGGGGCAGCCGTCGCTCTCGCCGTCGAACGGCGCCTCCGGTGCGTCCCCGTCGCCGAGCCCGAGCACTCCCGCCGACCTCGGTCTGCACGTGTGGGACACCGTCCGCCGTCCGCTGTCCACGAGCGACGACGCCACGCTGACCCTCGTCGACGGGGAGCTCCCGGCGGGTCTCGCGATCGTCGGCGCGACCCTCTCGGGGCGACCGACGACCCAGGAGGCGTACGCCTTCGCGATCGAGGTGCGCCGGGGCGACGATCGATGGCGGCGGCGCTTCGCCGGCACGATCGGCGACATCAGGCGCGACCTGAGCATCTCGCTCAGCCTCGACGAGAAGACGCCCCTGTCCGCCACGGCGCGCGAGCTCGATCGCATCGCGCGCCTCGGCGCCCACGCGACCCTCGTCGTGCTCTGCTACATCCCCGATCCGACCTCGACGACCTTCACCCGGGTGTCGGACGATCGCATCCGCAAGGTCTTCGCGCTCGCGAAGGATCGCGGCGTCCGCATCACGCTGCTCAAGCCCCACATCGCCACCGAGGAGGACGGCGACGGCTTCTATCGCGCGAACTACGCCCCGGCATCCGTCGACGGCTTCTTCTCCCGGTGGACCGAGCAGATGGTGCACTTCGCGGGCCTCTGCGCCGACAACGACGTCGAATACCTCTCCCTCGCGTGCGAGCAGCCCGCGCAGACCGAAGCCGCCCAGTACGCGAACTGGGTCGACCTCGTGAAGACCGTGCGCGCGGCCGAACCCGGGGTGAAGCTGACCGCGGCCTTCACCACGCTCGAGCTCTACCTGCTGCACACGTACTGGCTCCCGCAGGGCACCGCGCACATGGCCCGGCTGCTCGACGTCTTCGGCATCAACTCCTGGATCCGCCTGACCGACAAGGTCTACACCCCCGATGCGCCGAACATCACCGTCGACGAGCTCGCCGCCGGATGGCGCGGAGCGGGCGGCCGCACCGACGACCACCTCGGCAAGCTCGAGGATGTCTGCGAACAGTTGCGCATCCCGTTCCTCATCACGGAGGTCGGGGTGCAACCGCGCGTCGACGGCCTCGCCCAGCAGGAGGGCAGCACCCCGCCCACGGGTGCGCCGAACCACGACGTGCAGGCGCTGCTGTACCGCTCGGTCCTGAAGGCGCCGCTGCAGTCGCCGTGGTGCACGGGCGTCTCGATCTGGCACATGCGCGCCCCCTTCGCCTTCGGCGACGTCTACCACGACCCCCTCTTCCCCGGCGAGAAGGTGCTGAAGGATGCCATCGCGAAGAACCCGTCGCTGGCGTCCCCCGCCACGTGACCCCGGTCACGTGAACGCGACCAGGTGACCGCGTAGCGTGGGCGGATGACGTCTCGATCGACACCTCCGCGCGACTCCGAGGTCACGCTGTCGGGCGAGCTCCGCTGCGCCGACGAGGCCGAGGCCGCGCGCGTGCGGGCGCACCTGCCGGCGCACCTCGCCCTCACCCGGGCCGAGCCGGGATGCCTCGCCTTCGACGTCGATCCCACCGACGATCCCCTCGTGTGGCGCGTCGAGGAGCGTTTCGTCTACGAGGCCGCCTTCGACGCCCATCAGCGCCGGGTCGCGGCGAGCGCGTGGGGCACCGCGACGGCCGGCATCGACCGCCGTTACGAGATCCGCGGCCGGAGTCGGGATGCCGCCGCGCTCGTCGCCGCGGCGTGGGCGGCCGAGCAACGACTGCTCGACCCCGTGGTGCGCCGGAACCCCGCCGAGGTCGAGCCGCTCCTGAGCGAGGACGTCGTCGAGATCGGGCAGTCGGGGCGGCGTTTCACCCGCGACGACATCGTCGCCGCCCTGCACGCGGACCCCGGGGCGTCGGCGGGCGAGATCGGGGAACGCTCCAGCCGGGTCGTCGCCCCCGACACGGTGCTGCTCGACTACGTGCTCGCGTTCGAGGGACGCGTCAGCCGCCGTTCGTCGCTGTGGCGGGGCGTTCCCCCTCGGCTCGTTTTCCATCAGGGCACCCCGGTGCCCCCCCCAGAGGTCGCGCCGGCACGTAGCAGCGGCTCTCGCGCTCTGCATCGCGCCACTCTGACGTCGTTTCAGGCGCCGATGGGTCGTTGCCTCCCGGCGTCGCGTCCGTGCGCGGCCTCGAAGGCCCGCAGCGATCGCCCCGCCCCGGCGGCGCGGCGCACGCTGAGAGCGCCCATGATCACCCAGAACACGAGCCCGCCCCAGCGCCACCAGAAGGCATCCCCGCCCTCGAGCATGATCTGCACCGCCATCCCGACCGCGAAGATCGACGTTGCGGCCACTCCCCACCTCGCCCATGCTCGCGCGCGTTCGAGAGCGAAACGCTGCTGGATGAGAGAGGGGGGGGCGCGGCGGGCGGCATCCTCTCTTTCTGTCATCACTCGGGGTGGTGCGACAGGGGTTGCGTCCGCCGAGCGCGAACCCCCTCGCCCCGCAAGGCGAGGGCTGCTTGGGTGAGTCGTATGCGACGCATCCTCATCCTGGGCGGAACCGCGTGGCTCGGCCGCGCGATCGCGGCGGCGGCGCTGGCCTCCGGCGCCGACGTCACCTGCCTCGCCCGCGGTGAGTCGGGGGCCGTCGCGCCGGGAGCGCGGTTGGTGCGCGCCGACCGCGGCGCACCCGACGCCTACGCCGGCCTCGACGGCGACTGGGACGACGTGGTCGAGCTGTCGTGGGACCCGGGCTTCGTGGCATCCGGACTCCACGCCCTCGCCGATCGCGCGGCGCACTGGACGCTCGTGTCGAGCGTCTCGGTCTACGCCCGCTCCGACGCACCGTTCGCCGACGAGTCGGCGGACCTCGTCGACCCGCTCGACACGACCCGATACGCGGATGCCAAAGTCCACGCCGAGCAGCTGACGACGGCGCGCGCGGGTGATCGGGCTCTGCGCGTGCGCGCGGGGCTCATCGTCGGACCGGGCGACCCGACCGACCGCTTCGGGTACTGGCCGGCGCGCTTCGATCGCGGCGGACGCGTCGTCGTGCCCGAGACCGCCGGTCGCCACGCGCAGGGCATCGACGTCGACGACCTCGCCGAGTGGATCGTGCGCGCGGGCGCCGCGGGCACCATCGGTCCCGTCAACGCGGTGGGCGAGGAGCTCCCGCTGGCCGCCGTGCTCGCAGCGGCGCGCGAGGCCGCGGGAGCGGACGCGGAGCCGGTCGCCCTCGACGACGAGACCCTCCTCTCCCGGGGCGTGCAGCACTGGATGGGCCCCCGGTCGCTGCCGCTGTGGCTCCCCGCCGAGGCGCAGGGCTTCTCCCGGCGCAGCGACGCCGCCTTCGTGGCATCCGGGGGTCGACGTCGTCCGCTCGCCGAGACGATGCGACGCGTGCTCGTCGACGAAAGGGATCGTGGCGTCGACCGCCCCCGACGCGCCGGGCTCACCCTCGCCGAGGAGGCCGACGTCCTGGCGGGATGAGCACGGGGAGGGTCAGCGGCCGTTGCGGTCCGCGGCGGACCGGGGCGGGGCCTTCTGCACCTCGAGCCGGTCGAGGCCCCGCAGCGACGTCCAGATGAGCTCTTCTCCCTTGGCCGCGTGCTGCGACGCGCGGACCGCCCGCTCGTCGGCCCACGAGTTGAGCACGTGGCCCGAGTGACCGCGCACGTGCTCGAGCACCACATCGGGGAGCCCCGCCTCGCGGCGCGCGTCGCGGGCGGCGATGAGCGCCTCGAGGATGCCGCGGTTCGCGACGGGCTTCTTCGCGCTCGTCACCCAGCCGCGTCGACGGTGGCCGTCCATCCACGACGAGTAGGTGTCGATCGCGTACTTCGAGTCGGCCTGGACGACGAGCTCGCGGACGTCGGCGTGGTCGGTGATGGCGTGAAGGAGACCGAGCAGTTCGCCGATGTTGTTCGTGCCCGAGGGGATGGACCCCGCCGCCCAGTGCCCGTCCTCTCCGACCCACGCCCAGCCCGCGGGACCCGGGTTGCCCTTGCAGGCACCGTCGGTGGCGACGACGTAACGGTCGGAGGGCGTGGATGCCGAACTGCTCATCCCTCTAGTCTCCCCCGCCCGCCGCGGGGGAAGAGACGCGCCGTGTCCGCGGGCGAGAGCGCGGGTGAATCCTCGCCCGGGATCCGTCGCCCTCGCCGCTCCGCGGTGCGGGCGCTCCGCGGGGGCGTGGCAACCTGGCGCGACCCGTCATGCGTCGCCCCCGCCCGCCCCCTCGAGAAAGCCCGCCATGTCGACCACGTCCCGCACCCGTCTCCACCCCGCCGCGATCACCGCCCTCATCGTCGGCGGAATCGTCATCCTCGGGGCGATCGGCTTCCTCGTCTGGCTGCTCACCGCCCCGCAGCCCAGCCCGAACGAGCAGGCCACGCAGAAACTCGTGCAGTGGCAGGAGATCTTCGAGAAGTACCGCAGCGCGCACGACACGCTTCCCGACATGCCCGCGGGCGGCTACTGCCTGGGCGTCGGCTTCCCGATCGGAGCGGGAGGAACAGCCAACTGCCGTGAC
>Ga0065721_10050264_pt1 | contig 21701 bp, 16 predicted proteins | sample Mesricmetagenome_FD_59108 | JGI IMG/M metagenome (GOLD analysis project Ga0065721, IMG submission 59108) | Mesophilic microbial community from rice straw/compost enrichment Sample: eDNA_1 v2 (version 2) | ecosystem: Engineered > Solid waste > Grass > Composting > Bioreactor | place: USA: Davis...
CCGCTCGTATCGCGGCTCGCCGAGCTTATGCGGCGGGAAGGGCGCGCGTCGGCGGCCGATTATGCCGCTTCGCGTCCCGTCGTCGCGGAGCTGGAGGCGATTAACCGCGCCTTGTTTTATGCGGAGCGGACGGGCTGCGCCCTTCATATCGTCCATATTAGCAGCGCCGCGGGCGTGAGGGCCGTTGAGGATGCGCGCAAGAAAGGACTGGACGTCACGGCGGAAACGTGTCCGCATTATTTGAAGCTGACAACGGACGCCATGACCGAGAAGGGGGCCGCGGCCAAATGCGCGCCTCCGCTTCGCGGAGAGGAGGAGCGGGAAGCGCTGTGGCGGGAAGTTGCCGCCGGGCGGGTTCATATCATCGCCTCCGACCACTCGCCCTGTCCGGAGGAGATGAAGGAGGGGGGCGATTTCTTCGAAGCGTGGGGAGGCATTGCCGGTGCGCAGCAGTCGCTGGAAATTATGCTGGGCGAAGGACATGTCCGGCGCGGACTGCCGCTGCCGCTGCTGGCCCGGATGACGGCCTGGGAGCCGGCGAGACGCTTCGGCCTTCTGGCGGCCAAGGGAGAAATTCGCGAAGGCGCCGACGCGGACCTCGCGCTGGTCGATCTGAACCGCTCCTATACGGTGGAGAGGGACCGTCTGTATCACCGGCATCCTCACAGCCCGTATATCGGGGAGCGCATGCATTGCAAAGTGAAGGCGACATATTCGAGAGGACGCTTGGTCTATGAGGAGGCGGCCGGACTCTCCGACATCAGGACGGGACGATGGATCAAACATAACGATGTCAGGAGATGAGGGAGATGACGGTCATGGAAGGCGGAACGCTGAACGAAACGGCCTTGTTCGGACACGAGGAGCAATTGGCGTACTTTGAACGGGAGGCCGTGAAGCTTCTGGATGAGCTGGCGGCGTTTACGAGAACGAGCGGAGAAGGGGGCGGAGTGACGCGCCTGCTGTATACGGAAGAATGGCTGGCGGCGCAGCGGCATTTGGAAAGCCGCATGGCCGCGTGCGGCCTGGAGACCGCTTTCGATGAAGTCGGCAATCTGTTCGGCAAGCTGCGAGGGGAGACCGGTCTGCCGTCGGTATTGGCCGGTTCCCATATCGATACGGTCGTGGAGGGGGGCAAATACGACGGAGCGTTCGGCATCGCCGCAAGTCTGATCGCCGTCGATTATTTGCGCCGCGTGTACGGCCGGCCGAAGAGGACCGTCGAGGTCGTATCGTTGTGCGAGGAGGAAGGGAGCCGGTTTCCGTTAGCGTATTGGGGCTCTGGCAGCATTGCGGGCATGCGCGGCTTCGCCGCGGCGGAAGAGCTGCGGGATGCCGGGGACGTTTCTTTGCGGGAGGCGATGCGGGCGTGCGGATTTGGCGAAGGGACGCACCGCGCCGCCAGAAGGACGGATATCGCCGCCTACGTGGAGGTGCACGTCGAGCAAGGCGCCGTGCTGGAGAAGGAAGGCTTGAAGGTCGGCGTCGTGGATGCCATCGCGGGTCAGCGGCGGTTCTTCTTTGAGGTTGGCGGCGAAGCCAATCATGCGGGCACGACCCCGATGCACATGCGGCGGGACGCGCTGGAAGGCGCGTGCGCGATGATCGCCGCGCTGCAGGCCGAGGCGGTGCGGCTCGGTCCGCCGCTTGTCGCGACGGTCGGCCGGCTGCACATTCAGCCCAACGTTTCCAATGTGGTGCCGGGCAAGGCCGAATTTACGGTCGACATCCGCCATGCGGACGAGGAAGCGCTGGACCGGCTCGCGAAGTGGACGGTTTCCGCGTTCGGCGACATTGCGAGCCGGCGCAAGCTCGAGCTCCGCCATTCGGAGTGGCTGCGGGAAGCGCCGGTGCCCATGGATGGACGGTTAACGGGATATTTGGACGATGCCTGCGCCGAACTGGACGTCCCCTTCCGCCGCATGATGAGCGGAGCGGGCCACGATGCCCAGATGTTCAGGCATGTATGCCCGACCGCGATGCTGTTCGTGCCGAGCCGGGGAGGCATATCCCACTCGCCGGAGGAATATACGCCGCCGCGCGAGCTGGCGGTCGGCGTCGCCGTTCTGGCGCGATTGCTGTACAGACTAGGCTACGAGGAGGCGAAATTATAATGACGTACAAGGATTTGTCTCCGTCGCCGCGCATCATTATGACGCCGGGACCGGTGGAAGCGGACCCGCGCGTGCTGCGGGCGATGTCGTATCCGGTGCTGGGGCAGTTCGATCCCGAGTTTACGGCGCTGATGAACGAAACGATGGAAATGCTGCGGCAGCTGTTCGCCACGGCCAATCGCTGGGCTTACCCCGTGGACGGGACTTCCCGCGCGGGCATCGAGGCGGTGCTGACCGGGCTGATCGAGCCGGGAGACAAGGTGCTCGTTCCGATATACGGCCGGTTCGGCCACTTGCTCGTTGAAATTGCCAGACGCTGCGGAGCGGAGATCGTGACGCTCGAGGCCGAGTGGGGAACGGTCTTCGACCCGGAGCAAATTATAGCCGCCGTCCGCTTGCACCGGCCGAAGCTGGTCGCACTGGTGCACGGAGAAACGTCGACGGGACGGCTGCAGCCGCTCGAAGGAATCGGCGCGGCATGCCGCGAGAGCGGCGCGCTTCTGGTGGTGGACGCCGTTGCGACGATCGGCGGCGTGGAGGTGGCTGCGGACGAATGGATGATCGACGCCGTCATCGGCGGCACGCAAAAATGCTTGTCCGTCCCTTCGGGGCTTGCCCCGGTTACGTATAACGACCGCGCGGAAGCGAAGCTGCTCCGCCGCAAGCGGATCGAGCAGGGGCTGCTTGCGGGAGGGGAAGCTTCCGACGCCGCCGCGCCGGTCATCCAAAGCAATTACCTGGACTTGAGCCAGCTGCAGGATTACTGGAGCCCGGCGCGCTTGAATCATCATACCGAAGCGACGTCGATGCTTTACGCTTTGCGGGAAGGGCTGCGGGTCACGCTGCAGGAAGGGCTGCCGGAGCGGTTCGCCCGCCATCGGCGGCACGAAGCGGCGCTGGTCGCCGGCATCGAAGCGATGGGGCTGCGGCTGTACGGCGATCCGCGCTGCAAGATGCCCGTCGTGACGTGCATCGAAATTCCGCCCGGCATCGACGGCGAATCCGTCCGCTCCATGCTTCTGGAGCAATTCGGCATCGAAATCGCCAGCTCGTTCGGCCCGTTGAAAGGGCGCATCTGGCGCATCGGCACGATGGGTTACAGCTGCAGCAAGCGCAACGTGCTGCTGACGCTGGGCGCGCTCGAAGCGGCGCTGCTGCGGCACGGCTTCCGGCTGGACGCCGGCGCCGCCGTGCAGGCTGCGCTGGACGACTACGGCGCTTAGGCAAGCTTGGCAGCAGGCGCGCCGTCCGACGATGGGCTTCCGCGATGCGCGGCGAACGGCCGGCCTCGGTGCGATGTTGCTGTGCATATATCCAAAAGAAGCGGATCGGGCGCTGCCCAATCCGCTTTCACTTTTATTTTTTCGTCATTCGTTGTTCATCCGCAGCGCATCCGCCGCTTTTAACCGCAGCGCCGCCCTCGCGGGAGCGATGTTGAGAACAAGCGCCAAGAGTAGCAATCCGGCCAGCAGAAGCAAAATAAAACCGAACGGATAGGATGCTTCCGCTTGTTCAAATGGAAGCTGGTCCCGCATCGCCGAAGCGATGAACAGCCGGCTGCCTGTCGCCCCGATCGCCCATCCCGTCAGAAGGCCGAGCGCGCCGATGACGAAGCCCTCGATTATGAACATCCAATAGATCTGTCTGCCGGCCACGCCGGCGCAGCGCATCATCGCCACTTGCTTGCTTCGTTCTCTGACGGCCCGGTATTGAATGATGGCAAGGCCCATCAAGCCGATCAGCGCCGAAAATACGGTAAAGGCAACAAAAGCGTAGCCGAGCTGCCTATTCATCATTTGCTCCGCGCTGTTGTTCAAGTAAGGGACCGTAAAGTTCATGATACCGCTCAGCGCAAAACGTTCCTCAAGCCGCTGGGCCAGCGCGATGTCGGTATGGTCGAACCGGAAAAGAACGAAGCCGTGATGCCGGTGGTTGTCCCACTTAAAGCCGTAAGGCTTCAGCTCCTTCATCGCCGAAGGATGAACGAACGTCGTGTCGTACAGCTCTCTGATGTGCGAGCGGCCCGCGACGTCGTGAAAGATGCCCGCCACGGTAAACGTCCTTTCGGTTATCGGGGTCCAACGCTCGTTCAGGCCGCGCAGCTTGTTCTCGTAAATCGGGAACGTATACGTTCCTCCCGCCTGGGCTTCCTCTCCTCCGGGCAGCAGGTCTGTGCGGCCCAAATAGGAATGCGGCAGAATGATATACGACGGATCGGAAAGCACCGCTTCCCAAGCCTCGCGGTCGCTCCCGAACGCCTCCGCTCTTGCCAGCAGAGGCAGTTCGGGCCCGTTCAGCATATCGTCGGTGACCGGAACGATCGACTGGGCCAACTCATCGGCCGCAAAGTTGATCATAAATGGCTCGATGTGCGTCATGCCTGCAAGATGGGCCGCAATATCCGGGTCTTCCGCGGCGATGCGCAGGATGTTGGCTCGCTCCTTCTCGTTCTGATAGGCGGCGTATCCGCCGTACCCCGCAATCGTTTGATCGACCCGATTGACGTCGTTAAAGCTTGTAATAAGAGATACAAGCGTGACGGTAAAGGAAATCATCATCATGACCAAAGCGAAAAGCAGTCCGATCGTATAGGTGCGGCCAAGGTGAACGCTTGGATACTTCACGGCCAGCATGACCGAAAGGGGAGGCATGCCGGCCATGCGGAGAAGCTTGACCAGCGGCCGCTCCAGCAGACCGATCAGGACGATCGCCAGAAACAGCACCGTGCTGCAGGCTCCGATCCAAAAGATAACGATCCACAGCAAGTTCACTCCTTCGTCCATGCCCGGCGGTTTGACAAAGGCCATCGCCAAATGGGCTGCAGTCATGAACAATCCGATGCCGATCATGACTTTGGCTCTCAGCCGCAAAGGCTTCCGTCCGGACCGTTCGGCGGGCGTTTCGCCCCGCATCGCCTCCACGATGCCGACATCGCTCGCTTTCAAGGCGGCCATAATGGATACCGCAGTCAGCAGCACGAAGACGGCGGCAAATACCGCGGCGGCTCCTCCGAACGTCATATGCGGCTCAATCGGGATCGCTTCTCCCGCCATTCTGGACAATGGGCCGCTGAACGCTTGGTAGAACAGACGGACCAGGCCGTAACCGGCCAGCGTGCCCAATACCGCGCCCGCCAGTGCGCTGAACAGCGAGATAAGCAAGGACTCGATGGCGAACATGCCGAAGACGCTGCGCCTAGGCAAACCGATGGCTCGGAACAATCCGTACATCTCGCGTCTGGAATCCGCAATCATGACAAACGATTGACGCATGAACAGCATGCTGGATACGATCGCTACCGAGCTGATCATCCCGATAATGATGGAGGTGTTCATCCGGTTTACTTTATTGAGGTAATCGATCTTCAAGGTTTGCACCTGGTAGTCGATGCCGGAAATATGGAACATGCCCCCGATCGGCCAGTTGGGGTCCGCATTGCCCATCAATATCGCCGGGTAGCCGGAGGTTCCGCTTAACAGGCGAACCGTACGCTCGGAAGCGACGGCGTTGCCCGTAAATCCGCCCGCATCGCGGTAGCCGGTCAGTCCGCGCTCCTGCACGACGTCGCGGACGCGCATCAGCAGACGCTGCTCTCCGGCCGCGAGCTCGACCGCGCCGCCTCTGCCGACGCCGAGCGTCTCGGCGATCCGCTCGCTCAGAATCAGCTCGTCGTCCCCCAGGCCGCCCTGCCACAGCTCAGCCCTCTCCGGCTCCAGCCGGGCGGCGTCCTCCAGCGGAAACCCGATCAGCATGACGGACTTGAGGACGCGTCCTTCCCGACCGTCCCCCGCTTCCTTCGCTACAAGCGCCGCATCCGCCGTTACATACGGCAGCATGCGGAACGATCCCTCGTGCTGGTCGATGTAGTTTCGAATCGCGTTCAATTCGGAGCCGCCAAAGCCATCCGTTCCCGGCGACTCCGGAATGAGCCTCCAGTTGATCGGACCCAGCCTGGTCTCGACCCACTCCTCTCCGCTTTTCATGACGGACGTATAGTTGACGAAGCTGATGGCGATCAGAATGGCGCCGATTGCCCCCGCGAATACCGTCAGCAGCGTCCCTTTCCACTGCTTGCGCAAATTGCCGACCGCCATGCGCCATACGATGCCGGAATCGATCATGCTCCGGCACCTCCGTCATGGACGATGCGGCCGTTCTGAAGCCGGATCGTCCGCGACATCCGGCCGGCGATCCGGGGGTCGTGCGTGACGACGACGATCGTCGTGCCATGATGGCGGTTCAGCATCTCCAGCAAGCCGATCACTTGATCCGCCGTGTCGGTGTCCAGCGCCCCGGTCGGCTCGTCGGCCCACAAAATGTCCGGCTTGCCGACGATGGCTCTCGCAATGGCCACCCGCTGATTTTGCCCCCCGGACAGCTGCGACGGATAGCGGCGGGCCTTGTCCGCCAGGCCGACCTCCTGGAGCGCCTCCATCGCGCGTTTCCGAGCCTTGCCGGAAGAATGCCCGGAAGCGATGAGCGGCAGGGCGGCATTTTCCCAAGCGGTCAGGACGGGGACGAGATGATACGATTGGAACACGAAGCCCATGCGGGACAGCCTGAGCTTGGCCATTTCCCTGTCGTCCAGCGTATGGATGGGCGAATCGCCGATCCAAATTTCCCCCCGGTCCGCCGATTCGAGTCCCGCGAGAAGGTGAAGGAGCGTCGTCTTGCCGCAGCCCGACTGTCCCGTCACGGCCACGCTTTCCCCTTTTCCGATTTGAAACGATACTTCCCGGAGCGCTCTCGTGGCGGCTTCGCCTTTGCCGTATGTTTTCGTAAGCTCCGATACTCGTATGAACATCGCTGGATCACCCCTTATGCTGTGTTATGGCTATACTGTAGCAAAAGGATGTGCAAGCCTTATGAAGCCATTGTGCAGAATTTGTGCAGAATTTGTGCAGATTTACGAATCCGAAAATACAGGCAGCCTAACCATGAAGGAAGTGCCCTGTCCATAGGCGCTCTCCACGGCTGCCGTGCCGCCGTGAGCGTGTACGAACTCCTTGACGATCGCAAGGCCCAGTCCGAGTCCGGTCTGGCGCCTCCGGTCCTGATGGGTCTGCCCCCGATAAAACCGTTCGAAGACGCGTTCACGTTCCTCTTCCTCGATGCCTAGGCCGTCGTCGCGGACGACGACGACCGCTTCGCCCGCTCCGTTTAATTCGACATGAACGGTCACCGCGCTCCGGGCATGATGAAACGCGTTGCCGATCAGATTGATGAGCACGCCTCTGATCCGGTTCATATCCGCATAGATGCGCACTTCTTCGGCGCCCGTCCGCTCCGCGGAGATTTGCCGCTCGCCGTCGTAAACGGCCAGCGTCTCGAGCACGTCATCGGCTAGTCCGGACAGCGAGAACCAGCTTTTGGACAACGGGAGATGTCCGCTTTCCGCAAGCGCAAGCTCCTGCAAGTCCCGGACCAGCCGCGAAAGCCGAAGCGTCTCGTCGTGAAGAGGCAGCAGCTTCTCCAGCTCGAGCGGCTGTCCGGCGCCGATGGCGTGTTCCAGCTTGGTCCGCATAACGGCCAGGGGCGTGCGGAGCTCATGGGCGATGTCCGCCACCATCGTCCGCCGAACCGTTTCCAGCTTGGCCAGCCGAATCTTCAGCTTGTCCAATTCTTCTCCGGCCGCAGCGACCGCCGCTTCCGCTCTGGAGCGAAGATCGGGCAGCGTCTCGACGTTTGCGGCCAGACGTCCGGCCCGTTCCTCTTGGCCGTCCTCCGTCAGCCGGTTCCAGAAGGTACGGGCCAGGCCGCAGCGGGCTTCCGCCCGCACCCTCTCCAGCCGCCGCAGATGCCAGCAGCCGGCAAGCCAGACGGCAAGCGCCGCCGCGGCGGAGGCGGGCAGCATATAGGCGATTGGATGCCGGGAGCGGTGAAGGCGAACTTCGGTGTAGCCCGCCGCTTTGCCCGACGACAGGACGGGCAGCTTCTTGGCCGCCCATGTCTCGCCCGCCCCTTCCGTTAAGGCGATCGGCCGGTCCGGTTGACCTGCCGGATAAAAGACGACGGACAACGATTGTCCCGCAAGCATATAACCGTCGGCCCGAAGCCGCTCCTGCAGACCGTCCCAACCGCCCGTCTCTTCTACGTACAGCTTCGCATAGCCGTTCCAGAACAAGGCGGCGCGTTCCAGCTCGCCTTCCTGCCAGCTCCGCAGCCATGCCTGCATCAGCAGAAGCAAGATCGCGCCCGCCGCCAGGCTAGCTCCGGCCAGCAGCGCCTTGCTCCTCCTGCCGGTTGCCGGGGACGTTGTGGGAGAGACATGTTCACGCTCCAGGGCCGCCATCTCAAGGCGCCTCCGGAAACCGGTAGCCAACGCCGTATACCGTCTCGACGAACGGCTTGTCCGATTCGTGGTCGCCAAGCTTGCGGCGCAAATTGCGGATGTGGGAGTCCAGGGTCCGCTCATAGCCCAGATAACCTTCGCCAAGCGCTTCGTCCATCAGCTGCGCGCGCGTAAACACTCTCCCCGGGTAAGAAGCCAGCTTCCACAGGAGAAGAAATTCCGTTCGCGTCAACGGGAGCTTTGCTCCGGACTTCATGGCAAGAAACCGGTCCATGTCGAGCGTCAGCTCCCGGCGGCGCAACGCCTTCTCCTCCCGGACGGCCGCCTCGCGTCCCGGCTGCCCCGATCTTCTCATGACCGCCTTGATTCTGGCGCTCAGTTCCCTTAAGCCGAACGGCTTGGTCAAGTAATCGTCGGCGCCCAATTCCAGCGCCAGCACCTTGTCGAATTCATCCCCTCGGGCCGTTACCATAATGAGGGGAAGCTGCCAATGCTTTAAATTATATTTGCAAATGTCGATGCCGCTCCGTTCTCCCGGCAGCGTCCAGTCGACAAGCAGCAAGTCGGGGCGGGCGCGCTCGATCAGCCGTCTGGCTTCGTCGAAATCGGCCGCGCCGCTTACTTCGATCGATTCTCTGTGGAGATAGTCCGCGCATTCCCGCAGCAGCGTAAGCTCGTCCTCGATCCATACGATATGCACCTTGTTCCTCCTCCTCCAGCCTATAAGTGTCAAACGCCGCTATGGGCCAAGCTCCATGAGGAATCGACTTCCGATCGCACACGCAGAGGGATGCTCGGATTTCCTTAAACCGTATGACGGTAACCATCCCTCTGCAAAGGCAACTGCTGACGTTTCTCCAGTTCGATTTCCTCATTCCGCTTGTTTCGGTCGTCGACAGGTAAATTATTGCACAATCTGAAGAGTGCTGTCATTTATTCAAACTCCACTTTTATACCTATCCATGATACTAGGGCGGACATATACATAATAGAACATCGTAAACGTATCATTGCTATTCTGGAGTGGAGGTAGCTTGCGTGGAACAATATCAAATCGTGCCTTGGGACGATACGCTTTCGGAAAGCGGCATGAATCTGGAGCAATACGTGCCGCCCGAGCTGGAACGATTGGCGCAGCAGGTGTGCAAATCTTACGATATGAACGTGAGCTCCATGACGCTGATTACCTCAAAGCCGGACAAAGGCGGGGCGATTTGGCGCATTGAGACGAACCGGGGACCGCGCAGCCTGAAGGTGCTTCACCGGACGCCGCAGCGGAGCCTGTTCAGCGTAGGGGCGCAGGAGTACGTCGTATCCAAAGGAGCCCGGGTGCCGGGCATCATTCATACGAAGGACCGCCGCAATTCGGTCGTCGCAGGCGGCAAATTGTGGATCGTGACGGATTGGATCGATACGCTTACGCCCGTCGCCAAGATCGATCTCGAAGGGGCCAGGACGCTGTGCCGCGGACTGGGCGAGTTTCACCAATGGTCGAAGGGGTACGTGCCGCCGCCGGAGGCGGGCAAATCGTCCCGCTTGTTCAAATGGGACAGCCAATACCAAAAAATTATGACCAAGATCGGCTGGTTCCGCCATATCGCGAACGCTTACCGGGAGACGGCGGCAAGCGCGCATTTGTTGTCGGTGGTGGATACGTTCGAGAAGCAGGCGGCGACGATTTACAAGAAATTTCAAGAATCCGCTTACCGCAAAATGATCCGCAAGGGCGAGCCGCATTGGGGATTGGCGCATCAGGATTACGGCTGGTCCAACGGGCAAATGGGGCCCGGCGGCATATGGGTCATCGATCTGGACGGAGTGGCGTACGATTTGCCGGTGAGGGATCTCCGCAAAATTATTACCAGCACGATGGACGATATGGGCACCTGGGATTTGGCATGGATTCGGGGCGTCATCGACGCTTACCATGCCGGCAACCCGCTGGACCGGGAGACGTTCGAGCTGCTGTGGATCGACATGGCGTTTCCGAACGAATTTTACAAGCATGTCAAAGAGGTGGTGTACGATCCGGTCACCTTTATGAATACGGAGCTGGACGCCATACTGGATCGCGTCGTCGCCACCGAGGCGAACAAATGGGAGGTGCTGGCCGAGCTTGAAAAGGATAAGGCCAAATATCGTCCGGGCGACTATACGGAGGAGGAGCCGATCGTCAGCTTGCCATTCGCTTACCGCGACTATGCGAAGCGTTCCCGCCCCGTGCCTCCGTCTCGAGCAGCCGCTCCGGGCGCTCGGTCCGACTCGCGAGGCCGGCGGATCATCCGGCTGGTTGCCAAGCCGGACGGCGGCGTGGAGTATGTAGAGGAGACGCTGAGGCCTTTGAGAGGATGGGAGCGGGAAGAGCCGCTCCTGCCGCCGTCCGCTGCTCCTGCGGAGCAAGGGGCGGAGGAAACGGCAAGAGCGGGCGAACCGGTCCGCCGCCGCAGGCGGAAGGCCGTTCCGTCCCGCAGAGTCGGATACGGGCTGCTCAGAACGCCGGTCCCGGTATACGTCCCGGCTTCCCGAAGAGCGCCTTCAGGCGCGGCGACGGCGCCTCGTTCGGCAAGAAAGCGGAAGCAGGCCGCCAAGGAAGCGGCGCTGCAAAAGCAGCGCAGGAGGGAAGCTTTGCGCAGAAGGGCAAAGGCGATCCGCCAGGCCATGAGCGAACGGAGAGCGAAGCGCAGCCGCAATTCGGCTTCCCGGGTGCTGCTTAAACCGCCGGCGGCCGGAAGAACGGTTAAGTCCCGGAAGGGCAAGGCCATCAAGAAGAAAGGCGGCTTAACCCGCAAATCCTACCGCAGCAAAGGCTATGTCTCCGCCTATCGGAAAGCGTCAAGGAGGATCGCGACATGAACATTCTTATGATATGCACGGAGAAGCTGCCGGTGCCCAATATTCGGGGCGGGGCTATCCAGACGTATATATGCGGCATTATGGGTATGCTTGCGCAGAAGCATAAGCTGACCATTATCAGCCGCACCGATCCGGAGCTTCCGGAACGGGAGACGGCGGGCGGCATTCGATTTATCCGTTTCGAATCGCAAAGCTTGCTGGACCCGTATCTGGGACAGATTATCGAGCATCTGGCCTCCAGCGGCGAGCAGTACGATATGATTCATATTTTCAACCGTCCGAAGATGGTGCTGCCGATCGGCGAGGTCAGGCCGAACGCCCGCATCGTGCTGAGCATGCACAACGATATGTTCACCCCGCAAAAGCTGAGCAAGGCGGAAGGGGACGCGGTTGTAGAAAGGGTCGACAAGATTATTACGATCAGCAATTATATCGGCGCGGCCATCTGCAAGTATTATCCGCAAGCCGAAAGCAAAATCAGGACGATCTATTCGGGCGTCGACTTGTCCAAATTCGCGCCGTGGAAAATGTCCGCATCGGCCCAGCGCGACCGCGAGAGCATCCGTTCGCAGCATCGGCTGAGCAACAAAAAGGTGATTCTGTTTGTCGGAAGGCTTTCGCGCAACAAAGGCCCCCATGTGCTCGTGCGGGCGATGTCCTCCGTCAAGCATTCCGACGCGGTGCTCGTTATAGTCGGGGCGGCCTGGTACAGCGACAATCGGGTGAGCGACTATATCGCCTATTTGCGCGCGCTGGCCGAAAAGTCGCCGATCCCCGTCATTACGACGGGGTATGTGCAGGCGAACGAGGTTCATAAATGGTTTTGCGCCGCGGACATTTTTGTATGCACCTCGATTTGGGAGGAGCCGCTGGCGCGGGTTCATTACGAGGCGATGGCGGCAGGTCTCCCGCTTATTACGACGGCACGCGGCGGAAATCCGGAAATCATTCGCGGCAACAACGGGGTGATCGTCTCCAATCCGGAAGATCCGGCGGAATATGCCGCGCATCTGAACTCGCTGCTTTCCAACCTCGGCAACGCCCGCACCATGGGGCTGCAGGGCCGCAAGCTCGTCGAAGACAATTTTACGTGGAATCATGTTGCCAGTCAGGTACTGGACGTCTGGGGATGATGATAAGCCGGTAACCGAAACGAACTGAGCGGCATGGAGGGCGCCCGAGCGGATCATCCGGCGGGAACCGTACGGCGGCTAGACTTCTTTCAAAGCGGACTCCGCCAGCAGCTGGATGACCGAACTGTCCATCGGCGGATTGTGCAGGCCCGCGCGGACGTCCCGGTAATACCGCTCCAAGGGACGTTTGCGGTCCAGGCTGGCGGCGCCGACAATGCGCATCGCCAAATCTACGGTGCGGATGGCGTTGTTGGTGGCGACATACTTGGCCAACCCCAGCTCCGGCCGCAGCGAAGGCCTGTTGTCTGGCTCGCAGTCCCATCGGGCGGCTGCGGCATACAGCATTTCCCTTGCGGTTCGCAGCTCGACCTCCATTTCGCCGATCATATGCCGGACGGCGGGCAGCGCCGCAATCGGCTCTTTCATCGAGTTGGGGCGGTACGTGCGGGCGAAGTTCAGCGCGTAATCGCGCGCGGCCATGGCAATGCCCGTATAGCAGGCCGGGATATGAAGCAGCCAGCCTCCTCCGTCGTCGATTCCTTTGCCGGAAAGTCGGTTTTCCGGGCCGACCCAAACTCCGTCCAGCAGCACGTCATGGCTTCCGGTGGCGCGCATGCCGAGCGTATCCCAAGTCTCGATCACCCGGACGGCTTCCGTTCGATGGATGAGGAAATCGTCCACGGTATCCTCGTCCGCCACATAGGCGGTGACGACAAAACGGTCCAAAATCGGGGACAGCGTGCTGAACGTCTTGCGGCCCGTTATTCGCCAGCCGCCGTTGTCGGCGGTTGCCGTCGTTTCGGGCTTGCCGCCGCGGCTGGGGCTGCCCGAGGCCGCCTCGCTGGCGAACGTATTGATCATCGTCCCGTTCGCGACGGTCGAGCGGCAAAGCTCGGCGAACAGCTCCTCCGGCCACTTTCCCGTCGAACGAAGGTGGAGAATTTGGCCCATGTGCCAGCCGACCGCCAAAGCGGTCGAACCGTCGCCGCATGCGAGCCGCTCCTGAAGCAGGACAAGCTCGTACAGCGAAATTTCCTCGCCCCCGAATTGGCGGGGGACCGTAAGCTGCAAATATCCCGCTTCATGCAGATCGTCGAAATTTTCGAAAGGGAACGTCCCTTCCCGGTCGTGACGTCCGGCCCGCTCCGCGAAGCGGGCGGCTAACATTTCCGCGGTCCGGACTCTTTCGCGCTCCGTTTCGCTGCGAATATAAGCGTCGATGCTCCGGCTCATGGCTGTTCCTCTTTACCGGCCGCTGCCGGTTTGCCGCTGTCCGCGCCCGATGCGGCGCCTCCGCTTCCTGCGGCGCTGCCCAAATGCATAAACGCCAGGAGCCAAAAAATGCTTGCAAGTATAATGCCCGTCGGTCCCGCTTCCAAAAGCAATCCGGAGAAAAAGCCGAGAATGGCGGAAAGCCCGACTTCAAACAATTTTGCCTTAAACATGCTGGATCCATCTCCTTGAGCGATTCGTTTAAATAGGTTGTGCAGTCGCCATCGGGGGCTTCTTCCATCATAAAACAGCAGCCCGCCGGAATCCAGCAAGCTGCTGTAGAAGCAATTATGTTTGACGTTCGCATTAGTTGTCGTCGTCCTCGTCATCATCGTCGTCCTCGTCGTCCTCGTCATCATCGTCGTCATCGTCGTCATCGTCGTCATCGTCGTCGTCGTCCTCGTCATCTTCATCGTCGTCCTCATCGTCGTCGTCGTCGTCATCGGACGAAACCTCTACGTCGTCCTCATCGTCGTCCTCATCGTCGTCCTCATCGTCGTCGTCATCGTCGTCGTCATCGTCGTCATCATCGTCATCATCATCGTCGTCATCATCGTCGTCGTCGTCGTCGTCATCATCATCATCATCGTCGTCTTCGTCGTCATCGTCGTCGTCCTCGTCGTCCTCGTCATCCTCATCCTCGTCGTCGTCATCCTCATCCTCATCGTCCTCGTCGTCCCTGTCTGCGTTGCGGACCTCATCGTCGTCTTCGACGTCGACCTCTTCCTCTTCGATGTCTTCCTCGTCGGCCAGCACGAACTTGACTTGCGCGACGTCGTCCCACTCGATCCCGTTCAGCGCTTGCTTGACGGCTTTGCCGGCCGATGTGCCGTCCAACGCGATTTCTTGCACCTCGCCGTTTTCAAACTCGACGTGCAGCTGTTCCACGTCTTTCGTTTTCAACACATTTTTTACCTGCTTAAGCATGGACATTGTCGGATCCCTCCGTCGGTTCCTGATTTTTTAAAGCTACTCTATTCTATAAAAACGCCTTGGGGTTGGCGTGGGTATTTGAAGATGATGCATTTGCTAATTTTATGTGAATCCTAATTAACCTATTGACTCTCACGTTGCGTGATACTTTATAGTGAGTGGCAAGGGAGGAGCGAGCATGATGAAGGTAAAGGAAGTGGCCGATCTGGTCGGAATCAGTGTGCGCACACTGCATCATTATGATGAAATCGGGTTACTTATTCCTGAAGAAACGACCGATTCCGGTTACCGGATTTATTCGGAGCGAAATTTGGAGCAATTGCAGCAAATTTTGTTTTTCCGGGAGCTGGGTTTTCCCTTAAGGCAAATCAAAGCGATCGTGACGAGCCCGACGTTTGACAAGCGGGAGGCATTGGAAATGCACCGGCAAATGCTGCTTGAAAAGCGGAGGAAGCTGGATCAGCTGCTGCAAACCGTGGAACGGACGATACGTCATGACAAAGGAGAGATTCGGATGTCTCAACAAGAGAAATTCAAAGGATTTGATTTCAGCACGAACCCATACGAGGACGAGGCGCGCCAGCGTTGGGGCGACAAAGCGGTGGACGAATCGAACGCCAAAATGAACAAGATGAAAGAAAACGGGGAATTGGAAGCATTTCAGAACGAGATGAACGAGGTGTATCAAAAATTGGCTTCGGTGCGCCAGGAAGACCCGGCGTCGGAAGCGTCGCAGGAGGCTGTCGGCAAATGGTACGAACTGCTGAACCGGATGGGCAGCTATTCGCCGGAAGCGTTCAAAGGGTTGGGCCAAATGTATGTCGACGACGAGCGCTTTACTCAAAACATCGACCAGTTCGGAGAAGGCCTGGCCGTCTTTATGCGGGACGCCATGGCCATTTATGCGGATCGCCTCACGAAAGACGCTTAGGTTAGTCCGCTGACCGTATCGGAGCTGCAGACGCAACCCGGTCCGTAGAGGTTTATAGCGCAAACGAAGAGAAAGGCCGAGCTGAAGGGAAATGGTTGCCCTGCAGCCCGGCCTTTGTGAATTGTAATCGTGCGAGGAAGCAAGCTAGATATCCCTTCCCGCTTCCGCTGCTGCAAGGAGCGGCCCCGCGCATCTGCAACGGGCTCCCCGCGCTTCCCTTTGCGGCAGCAACGCCATCAGTAAGTCAGCAGGCCCATCGCTTCTTTGGCGGCGCGCAGCGTTCTATTCGCTTCGACGGCCGCTTTGCGCGCGCCTTCCTGGAGGATGCGGTCAAGCTCCTCGGAGCCGATAAGCTCGTGATATCTCTGCTGGATCGGCTCCAGCTTCTCCACGACGACCTCAGCCAGCTCTTTTTTGAACGTGCCGTAGCCTTGGCCTTCGAATTTTTTTTCGACCTCCGCTATGGTCAAGCCGGAGAAGACGGAATATATTTCGATCAGATTGCTGACGGCCGGCTTGCTGTCCCAGTCGTAGCGCACCTGCATGTCGGAATCGGTGACGGCGCGCGAAAACTTTTTGCGGATATCGGCCGGCGTATCGAGCAGGAGCACGTAGCTGCTGCGGTTCGGGTTGCTTTTGCTCATTTTGCTGGACGGATCGTCAAGCCCCATAATACGTGCGCCAACCTCCTGGATGACCGGCTCCGGAACGGTAAAGGTCTGGCCAAACCGGTTGTTGAACCGGATCGCCAAGTCCCGCGTCAGCTCCAGGTGCTGCTTCTGGTCGTCGCCGACCGGCACATGCGTGGCCTGATACAGCAAAATATCGGCGGCCATCAGAGCCGGATAGGTGAACAGGGCGGAGCTGACAACCTCCTTGCCGTCGGATTTCTCCTTAAATTGCGTCATGCGGCTCATCTCTCCGAAATGCGCCTGCGTCTCCATAATCCATCCCAGCTCCGCATGGGCGGACACTTGCGATTGCATGAAGATAGCGCAGCGATTCGGATCGATCCCTGCCGCTACATACAAGGCCGCAAGCTGACGCGACCGCTCGCGCAGCTCCTTAGGATCCTGCGGAACGGTAATGGCATGCAGGTCCGGAATGAAAAAGAAACATTCGTAATCCTCCTGCAGCTGAACGAACTGGCGCAGCGCTCCGACGTAGCCTCCAATGTTAAGCTCGCCGCTTGGTTTGATGCCGGACAAAATTCTTTTTGCGGTCATGTTCATATCCTCGCTTTCTCAAATTTAAATATAAAAAAACGCCTCGTCCCCTTGAAAGGGACGAAGCGTTGGTTAACTCCGCGATACCACCCGAATTCGGCCTGTCGGCCGCTCTCTGCCACAAACGGAGCAAAACAGCTCGCGCCATCGCCGCACTCTGTCGCTTGTCATGAGAGCTCGGGCGATTGCCATTGCCTCCAGGACGAGCGGCGCTTGACCGCAGCGCATGTACTGCTTGCATACTTTCGTTCGTGTCTCCCATGAATAACGGCGGAAGGGACCGTCAAAGCCTACTGCGCGGCCCGAAAACAAAACAAGCGGCGGTTCGGTTTGAAGCGAAGAGATCCATTCGCTTGCGTCTATGCGCCGGACCTTGCACCATCCGCCGGCTCGCTGAATGCATAGGGAGGCAAGCTACTCCTTCTCCTCATTGCGGTTGCTGTATGTGGTTCATTTGATCAATAGCATACCTGTATTGAAATCCGGAGTCAAGAGGCGGCCGGAATCCTGTAATTAGTCGATGCGCAGCGAATAAAATTCGGTCCCCTCCGGCACGTCAAAGTGCGAGCTTTCATGGTAGAGCGTATAGTATGTCCATATGATCGAATTGCCGCGCACCAGCGGAGCGATATTGCCCGGCGAGGGAATGCCCTCGAGCTTGGCCGGTTTTTTGAGCAGCTTGCCGGCCCCGTCGACTACGGCGTAGAAGAGCGAATTGCCGCTTTTCGATTCGGTCCAGAGCAGCGCAAACTTGTTGTCGGACAGCTTGACCAGATGCGTCTCGACGATGGCATTGCCGGAATTGACCGCATGATCGGTTATCCAGATCAGCTTGGCGTCTTCGTCGCTTTTGGCGGTTTTGGGAATAACGCCAAGGAACAAATTTTTGGTGCGGCTGCTGCCGTATTTTTCCGTCAGGGAAACGCTCGATCCCGTCAGCAAATAGTTCTTGTCCGAAACCTCCAGTCCGCCCAGATGCGCACCGGTGTAATTATCGCCGATTTCGCCGGGAAACTTGAGCAGTTCGATCGTTTGCGTAATTTTACCGTTGTCTTCGGCTTGCAGCACAATGGAACGAGGGTAGGCGTCGCCGTGATCGGCGTAGACGATCCGTTCGCCGTCAAACCGGACATAGGTGGCAAAGGAGTGGCTGACGTGATTGTGCGGCCATTCCCCGCCCTTGTAGAGCAAGGTCATCTTGTCCATATCAATATGGAACATGATATTGGACTGATGGTTCAGTCCGTCCGAGCTTCTGTACCGCTCTCTCGCCGTATAAACAACCAGCTTGCCGTTATGGCTGTCCATCGTTAAATTGCTGGCATCCACGGGGTGCGTCACATGAACGTCTTTGATATCGAGATAGGCTGTTTTCTTCCAAGCTTTATCGTATTTGACGAGTCGGTACACCGTCTTGCTGTCCGATTCTTCCGGGTTGTCCTGCGTGTAAAGGATGTAGTAGAAGCCGTCCTCGCCCAGATGCGCTCCCGCAAAATCTTTAAGCTCGCCCTTTAATTTAAACTCTTCCTTTTTGACAAAAGAGGTGGTGAACCGCTGAATTCTCAACTCCGCATCGCCAACGTCCTCCAGCAGAAAGATCGACTTGTCGTTCTCGAGCAAGTAACGGCTGGAATGGCTGAAGTAGTTGCCGTACGAATAATCGTCACTGTGTATGGACTTGGCATTCGTAAAGGAGACCTTCACCTCGGGATGCGTGAAAATTTTGATGATATTGTTGTTGGGCAACCATCTGACCTGGCAGTCGAGCTGCTCGGTTACGAACCGAACGGGAACGAGCACCCTGCCGTTTTTGAGGCGCGGCGGCGTCTCCAGCGTCACCTTTTGACCATTGACGACCGCCGTTTTATTGTCGACTTGCAGCCTTATCGTCTTGCCTCTCAAGCTGGCGGTAATCGTTTGGTTTTTGTTGTCCCAGCTAAAGTCCGCCTTGAGCTTCTCGAGCAGCGCTCTCATCGGAATAAGGGTGGCGCCCTTCTCAATCTCTGCCGGAACGTCGGTTTTTAGAAACTGGTTGTTAACGCATACATAAATCATGTCTTTCGGCGACGGCAGGTGGGAATAGTCGTACTCTATGTATCTGCCGTCAGATGTGATGGCTCCGTCCGGCCGGTTGTACCTTTCCCTGTTTGCTTCGGCAAAACAGCCGTCGCCGTAAGCGGCATCGGCGCTCGGCCCCGGGAACAGGCCGGTCATAAGGACGGCGATGACAAGCAGTGCGAACCATCTTTTTACCATGTCTGACAATCTCCTTTTGGTTCAATTCTATTCTATGGAATGGGTGCTACAAGAGTATAATGACATTTCTGGAAAATTGTCAATTGCGCTCGAAAACGGTCGATTGGAGCTAGCAAAAAATCACATAAAAAATTGACGTTTCCGATATTCTAATCCGAATGCTTCTGTGGTACGATTAATCGACGCTCGGGCGCGCCATCGCGCCGTTCGGGGGAAGAGATACAGACAGAGAACGATACATTTTGGATAGAAGGTGGAAAAAAGTGAGTGCTCTTCAGGCGGAAGGGCCGTCCGGCAAGCAGCGGGATTTGAAGCTGTTTTATTTGACGTGGCCGATTTTTTTGGAAATTTCGTTGTTTATGATGATGGGAATCGCCGATACGTTCATGCTCAGCGCGATTTCCGACAATGCGGTCTCGGGGGTGGGGGCGTCCAATCAGTTTTTGCATATTGCCCTGCTGCTGCTTGAAGTGATCGGCAACGGCGCTTCGATCGTCGTGGCGCAATATATCGGGTCTAGAAAATTTTTGGAGGCGGCGCGCATCTCGGCGCTGGCGGTCACGCTGAATCTGTTGGTCGGGGTTGTGCTCAGCGTCGGGTTTGTCGCCTTTAACGGCTATTTGCTTCGCGCTCTCAATTTGCAAGGCGAGGTGTACGAATTTGCCCACAGCTATTTGGCCATTGTCGGCGGGGCGATCTTCCTGCAGGCGATCATTAATTCGCTGACGGCCATTATTCGTGTCCACGGCTATACGAAGGAAGCGATGTATGTCGCCCTTGGGATGAACGTCATCCACGTCTTCGGCAACTACATGCTCATCTTCGGGCATTTCGGAATGCCGGAGCTCGGCGTCGAAGGAGCGGCCGTCTCCACCGTCGCGAGCCGCTTGATCGCGGTCGTCTTTCTGTTCTGGCTGCTCTACCGCATTATGGAGGTGCGGATCGACTTCCGGTATTATTTGACTTTGTCCAAGGAATATATCGGCAAAATATTAAAAATCGGCATTCCATCGGCGCTGGAGCAGGTCATGTATCAGTCTTGCCAAATCGTATTTTTATTTTATGCGACTCATCTTGGCGAAGCTGCAATGGCGGCGCGGCAATACGCGTCGAACATCTCGATGTTTATTTACCTGTTCGCGTTTGCGGTGGGCATGGGCACGGCCATTATGGTCGGACGGCTGGTCGGAGCCGGCCGTCAGGACGACGCTTACCGCCGCGTCTGGATGAGCGTCCGTTCGGCAAGCATCGCTACGCTGGCGGTTGTCGCCGTCGTGATGCTGCTGCGCGAGCGGCTGGTCGGCTTCTTCACCGAGGATGCGGATGTGCTGAGGCTCGGCGCGCAGGTGCTGCTGTACAGCATCGTGCTCGAGACCGGACGCACGCTGAACATCGTGCTGGTCAATTCGCTCCGCGCTTCCGGCGATGCCCGGTATCCGCTCTGGGTCGGCATGGTTACGATGGTAGGGATAAGCCTGCCGCTCGGTTATTTCTTTGTGTTCCATCTCGATATGGGACTGCCGGGCATTTGGCTCGCGATTGCGGCCGACGAATGGCTGCGCGCCGTCGTCTTTTATTTCCGCTGGCGCAGCCGCGCATGGGAGAAGCATGCTCTCGTGAAGACGGAGCGAACCGGCGAACAGGTATCGGTGTCGCACGGTTAGGGCAAGTTAAGATAAGAAACGATGTTCAACATGAAGGGCAGCTGCGCCAAGCGGCGACGGTTTTATTCACCCGCCGCAGCTTGAGTGCGGCTGTCCTTTGTTTGATCGGGGCAAAGGTTGTCTTGTCGGTTGGTTGATTTGGTTGAGGGCGGTCGATCGGGGATCGGGGTTGACAGCGGCAAGGCATCACGATATCTTGAATTTAAGATATTACAATTTGAGAGAAGGGAGGTCGCCAATCAGCATGCCAAAGAGCAAACGGGCAATCGGCGGCAACGGCAAACGGGAGAAGGCTTCCACAGCCGAAGACGGCCGCGGAAGCGCAAGCCGCGAACCGGCCGCAAGCTTAAGCGAGACCGGGACTTCCGGAGCCGGCAGCATCGGCGACGCGCTGGATTTGTATATCGGCTTGTCGAGGGCCAGCCAATGGGTGAACGCGCACGCCGACCGTGACATTCGCCGGCATGGCCTGAACCGGACCGAATTCGGCGTGCTGGAGCTGCTGTATCACAAGGGACCTCAGCCGCTGCAGCAAATCGGGGGCAAGGTGCTCATGAGCAGCGGCAACATCACCTACGTCGTCGACAAGCTGGAGCAGAAGGGACTTGTGCGCCGACGCACCTCCCAGGAAGACCGCAGGCTCATTTACGCTGAAGCGACGGACGACGGGAAAGCGTTTATAGAGCGCGTTTTTCCGGAGCATACTATCGTTATTGCCGAAGCGACGGCCGGGTTAACGGATGAAGAGAAGCGCATCGCCGGCTCCCTGCTCAAGAAGCTCGGAAAACACGCGCAGCAATCCTTCAAATAGCGTTTCGTATCGAGCCGTTCGAAGGATTGCTTGTTTCAGGTCATATATCTTAATTTTAAGATTGTTGGCCGCACAAATAAACAAACCAAAAGTCCAGCGGTATAATGTCAAGTCCCTAATTCGGTCGAATTGGAAATTACCATGGCCCTAGGAGGCGGGAGTACCGAAAAATAGGCGCATCAAACCAGACCCAGTCGAAAATCAAGTAAAACACCA
>Ga0065721_10050266_pt1 | contig 21664 bp, 19 predicted proteins | sample Mesricmetagenome_FD_59108 | JGI IMG/M metagenome (GOLD analysis project Ga0065721, IMG submission 59108) | Mesophilic microbial community from rice straw/compost enrichment Sample: eDNA_1 v2 (version 2) | ecosystem: Engineered > Solid waste > Grass > Composting > Bioreactor | place: USA: Davis...
GTTCTTCTGTGCGACTGGCTAAACTGCGCCGTTTCGCGCTGCGGGACGGAAACTTCCCATTCCAAGCCATTTTGTTGAAATTAAGCGGTTTTAATGCGACTACCCACTCTGATCATTTGCGCCATTCTAGCGATTCTGACCGCCTGCGCCACCAACGAAGACAAACCGCGCAAGGGCCTGACCGAACAGGAAGTCTATGAATCGGCCCAGAAACACATGAACAATAAAGCCTGGATGGCCGCCATCCAGACCCTGCAATTGCTGGAGGAAAATTTTCCTTTCGGCACCTACGGCGAACAGGGCCAACTGGAATTGATCTACGCCCATTACCGCGCCCAGAACTATGACGAAGCCATAGCCAATGCCGACCGTTTTATCCGTCTGCACCCGCAGCACCGACATGTGGATTACGCCTACTACATGCGCGGTCTCGCCAGCTTTCATAGGGAGAGCGGTTTCGTGGGATCCCTGCTGGGCGCTGACAACACGGACCGCGATCCCGGCGGAGCGCGGGAGTCCTTCGAACATTTTTCCCAATTCCTGCAGCGCTTTCCCGAATCTCCCTACGCCGCGGACGCACAAAAGCGGATGATCTATTTGCGCAATGTGCTGGCGCGCTTCGAAATCCACGTGGCCAACTACTACTTCAAGCGCGGTGCATTTCTGGCGGCCGCACGCCGCGGCAATTATGTGGTGGAAAATTTCCAGGAGACACCGGCGGTGCCGGATGGGCTCGCGGTCATGGTCCAGGCCTACTATCTGCTGGGCATGAATGACATGGCGGAGACCGCGCTGAAAGTTCTGGCGACCAACTTCCCGGATTACCCGGCATTGAACGAGAATGGGGAGTTCAATCAGAATTTTTATCTCAAGCGCCAGCGACGCCACTGGTTCAGCTATCTGACACTGGGCCTGTTCGAGCGCGCCGAACTCAGCGGTTTCGATACGCGCCGCCAGTACAACCCCGAATACTGGCCCCAGGCGCCAAAACCCGGGGCAGGTTGACCAACGAAAGCAGCTTCGGCTGCTTTTTTTTTGCCGCCGCGGCGGATTTGGCCTTGCGCCATTTGACACAAGCGCCAAATGCGCCAGTATTTCAGCGTTGGCAAAAAAATAATGAAAGTGGCGCCCCAATGTCGGGGATTGCCGGTTTTACGTAAGACACGCGCTGTCAGGTAACTGACCATGGTGAAAACTCCACACAACCCCACTCTGCTGAAGGTCTATTTCTACTTCCGCGCGGTGCTGGCGTTTCTGCTGCTGGGGACGTTTTTTATCTCCGCACCCAACCGGGTGGTGATAGGCGCCCTCTACCCAGATCTGTTCCTCTGGGGCGTCACCACTTATCTGGGCTTGTGTCTTTTCACCGTGGTGTTTGTCCGCCCGCAGAATCTCATCCACTCATTCAACCGTGTGGTGGGCTCGCTCATTGTCGATGTGCTGGCGCTGATCGTCATGATCCACGCCAGCGGCGGCATAGACAGCGGCCTGGGTTATCTGCTGCTGGTGATAGTCGCAGTAGCGGGCATTTTCATTCGCGGCCAATTGGGCATCGCCTTCGCCGCCATGACCAGCCTGCTGGTCATAGCCCAGACCCTTTACCTGTTTCAGCTGGAAGCCACCGGTAGCAAATCACTTTTCTCCGCCGGCTTTCTCGGCCTGTTGCTGTTCTGCACCGCCTATGTTTTCCAGTTTCTCACCGACAAGCTGCGCCGAAGTCACCAGGAGGCGGTGGCCCAGGCGGCCTTTGCTGCGCACCTGCAGCGTCTGGCCCAGGCCATAGTCGCGCGCATGCGCACAGGCATAGTGGTGGTGGACAACAATGACCGTATAGAACTGATCAACGACTCGGCGCTGCGCTTTCTGGATCTGCCACCGGAGAGCGACTACAGCGATCTGGCACTGGAGACCATACCTCCCCTGTCGAAACTGTTGAAGGAGTGGCGCAAGAGCCCGGCGGGAGGCCCTCCCCAGGTACTGGAACTGCGCGCCGGACAACAGGCACGGGCCTCCCTGGCCACACTGGATCTGGGCGCCAGCTCGCGCACCGTCATCTACATCGAGGACCACAGGGCCATGACCCAGCAGGCGCAACAGCTCAAGCTGGCCTCCCTGGGGCGGCTCACCGCCTCCATCGCCCATGAAATCCGCAACCCGCTCGGCGCCATATCCCACGCGGCGCAGCTGCTGGCGGAATCACCGGCGCTCAAGAGCGGCGACAAACGCCTGACCGAGATCATCCACCAGCACTCCCAGCGGGTGAATCAGATAGTGGAAAGCACCCTGGCATTGTCGCGCCGCAAGGAGCCTCAGCCGGAAACCTTCGATTTGAGCCAATGGCTGCCGCGCTTCATCACCCAATACAGCACCGGTCAGCAAGTGATCATCGATCAGGAGGTGGAGCCGGGACCGCATCCCATCAAAATCGATCAGACCCACCTCTCTCAGGTATTGACCAACCTGCTCGACAACGGCCTGCGCTACAGTCGCCAGGCCACGGGTACTGCGCGGGTGCTGTTGCGTGTTCGCAAATCGCGCAACGACGACATCAGCCAGCTGGAGATCATCGATTTCGGACCCGGCATAGACGAAGAGCGCTTGTCCCAGGTATTCGACCCCTTCTATACCACGGAGGAGCGCGGGTCTGGTCTGGGGCTGTACATTTCCAAGGAACTCTGCGAGATCAATCAGGCCAACCTGCACTACTGTCGCACCGAAGAGGGGCGCAGCTGCTTTAGAATTGGCTTTTCGCACCACCAACGCATGTTTTAACCACCGGAAGACTCAACCGAGAGCCGCACTCCATGACCGCACTCAAAGCCCTGATCGTCGACGATGAGCCCGACATCCGCGAACTCCTCGAACTCACCCTCAACCGCATGGAGATAGGCACCGACAGCGCCGGTACAGTCGCCGAAGCCAAAGCCTTGATCGAGAGTCAGTCATACCAGTTGTGTCTGACCGACATGCGCCTGCCCGACGGCAACGGCATAGAGCTGGTCAAGCTGATGCAGGCGCGGCAGCCGGAAGTGCCCGTGGCGGTGATCACCGCCCATGGCAATATGGACACGGCGGTGGAGGCCATGAAAGCCGGCGCCTTCGATTTCGTTTCCAAACCCGTGGATCTGGCTTCGCTGCGCAAGCTGGTGTCCGCTGCTGTGCAGTCCTCGCGGCTGGACTCCACCGACGATCCGCAGCGCAGTTCCCGGCTCATAGGCAACTCCCGGGCGATCGCCAATCTGGAAATGAGTATCCGCAAGCTGGCGCGCTCCCAGGCGCCGGTATACATCGCCGGTGAATCCGGCAGCGGAAAGGAATTGGTGGCGCGCTCCATCCACGAGCTCGGCCCCAGGGCCAAAGGTCCATTTGTTCCGGTCAACTGCGGTGCCATTCCAGGCGAATTGATGGAGAGCGAATTTTTCGGCCATAGAAAAGGCAGCTTCACCGGAGCCCATCAGGATAAACAGGGCCTGTTCCAGGCCGCCGAAGGCGGCACTTTGTTTCTGGATGAAGTGGCCGATTTGCCCCTGGAAATGCAGGTGAAACTGCTGCGCGCCATTCAGGAAAAAGCCATTCGCCCTGTGGGCGCCGCCTCGGAAATCAAAACCGATGTGCGCATACTGTCCGCCACCCATAAGGATTTGGCCAAGGAAGTGGACCAGGGACATTTCCGCCAGGACCTGTTCTACCGCCTCAATGTCATCCAACTGAATGTACCGCCCCTGCGGGAACGCAAGGAAGATCTCCGCGTGTTGTCCCAGCATGTCCTGCGCAAGCTTTCCCAGGAAGTGGGCCTGCCCGTACCGGAAATCCATCCGGATGCCATGGAACAACTGCAGGCCTATGACTTTCCGGGCAATGTGCGCGAGCTGGAAAATATTCTGGAGCGCGCCTTCACCTTGTGTGAAGGCAACATCATCCGCGCCCGCGATCTGCAATTGCATGGCGGCACTGCCACCGCCCCCGCAGTCAAACCCAAACGACCGGTGGAAGCCGGCAAGATCGACCACTACGCCCGCTGTGCTGAATACACCTCTCTCGACGAATATCTGGCGGAAATAGAAAAGGAGGTCATACTCGGCGCTCTGGAAGCCGTGCGCTGGAATAAAACCGTCGCCGCGAGGGAACTTGGCGTCACCTTCCGCTCCTTGCGCTACCGACTGCAAAAACTCGGGCTGGAAGCGGACTGACAGAACAGACAATTTCCTACAGCGCGACCTTTAGGATAAGGGCAAACTGATCTCAAGGATGGTAACGGGCCAAGGAGGGCCAATATATGTGCATGAAGCACCGCCGCGCGCGTGGACTGACGTTCACTGATCTTATGGCGACACTCGCCATCTTCACCCTGTTGCTGGGTGCCGCTGTTCCCAATCTCCAATATTTTTTTCTCAAACAGCAGGCGGATGCGCACGCGCATCTGATACTGCGCCATATGCAAAAAACCCGGGAGATAGCCGTCCTCTCCGGCCGCAACATGACAATTTGCGGATTGAACGAGGAAAATATCTGCAGCCCCAGTAATTTCCGCACCATCGCCATATTCCAAGACGCCAATGAAAATCGCAAAGTCGACGAAGATGAAATCATCGAGAGCCAACTGGAGCTGGATTTCGAGGGCAGAGTGTTATTGAGAGCCGGTGCCATGCGTTTTATCCGCTACTACCATCACGGCGGCGCCAATCCCATGGGCGGATTTGTTTTGTGTCCACAAAGCGGCGATGCGACTCTGGTCCGACGCATCAGCACTCAGATGGCCGGCCGCCCCTACCTGGCGCGAAGCGGCACTGAGGCTGAATTGCTGGCAAGCTGCGGTTGAGCAGCCTCAGACAGAATCCCAGCAGATGCTGGTGGTATCGCGGTTATCGTGACTGGAAGCGCGTTTGACACCGAGATTGTTGAGGGACATTTTTTCGCAGTCGCGGTCCTCTTCCTGTTCGCCCGTCGCAATCGCGGTGACGGTAAAGCAACTGGTATCACCGCAGGGATCCTGAGTGACCTGCAGAAGATAATAATCACCGGCGGCGCGGGCACCGCCGACATCATCTATGGATTTGGCGTACTGGTACATACGCACGAACCAGCGCTCCTGCAATCCAGCCACTGTATAAAGCGTCTGCTGCGCTATGCTACGTCGCTCCTTCAATACCGCATCCGAGTAATTTTTGAAAATAATCGCCACCAGTAATACAACAACCAAGGCCACCAGAATAAATTCGATAATCGAAATTCCTCTCTCTCTCTGCATTCACCGATTACCAGTTGATTAAAAGTTCGCGCCAGGATTCTCTCTGACCGTTACTGATGTCGCTGCCGATCAGATTGGTGGACAATTCGCCGGTGGAAGTCTGAACCACCGCGACCTTTTGGCCATCACCGCGCTGGTGAATGGTCGGCGATGAAGGACTGCCCAATCCGAGAGATTCACTCATATTCACTTCTTCGGCGCCATCGCCGTTCTTCGAGCCGGGATCCGATCCCAGCGGTGCAAATACACCTGGAATGCCCGCCTGCAGATGCGGCGCGTTGAGGAAGCCGTAGCCCTCCGGCTGGCACTTCAAACCGCTGGGCTGGTATTCCGTAAAGACCAGTGATTGATCGGAAACCACCGCCTGAGTGATGTTGCGTGAACGCTCGCGACTGAAGTTGAAATACCAGCCAGCATTGCGCTGCACCGCAGTGTAGACATCGGTAAAGGTCTTGGCTGGCTTGTCGGAACCATTGAGCATAATGTCCGAGCCCGGATTGGACTTGGAATCTATAGTGCCATCGGTGAACACTTTGATATCGGTGGTGTTGATCAGATCATCCACTTTCACCGTGACCGACTTCAACTCACCCCCCGACTGCGGATCCTTGACGCCGTAATAGGACTGCTGATCTGTGGTGAAATTATCTTCCACTACATAAAAGCGCCCTGTGCCGGCATAGATCCAGTAATCGCCGAGACGGTCGCGAACGGTCAGCGGCGTGGCGCTGAAGGGCTGCTTGTTGACATCCAGCAATTGGCCAAAACTCAGGGACATTTCTTCCTGATCCTTTTCCTTCTCCAGGTTGTGTTTGACTTTGCCACGCATCAATTTACCGGAAGCACCTTCTACTGCACCGGACACCAGGCCGAAATAAATCGCATCGTCCACATAATCGCGATTCCAATCCACGCTCTGCAAACCGCCGACGAAGCTATTGGCTTCATTCAAATCCTCGATATCCAATGTATTGGATCTCAGGTCATACACAAACAGCTTGGCCGTGCTATCGCTCACTGCTTGATTCAGCGCATCTTCACGCGCCTTGTCCGTACTTCCCACAGGTCCAGATCCGAACACCAGATACCAGTTGTTCACATGGGGGGTCAAATAGGAACCTGTCTCTTTGTCCGCCACCCGGGCTTTTATGAGCGTGGGTTCTGCCAGCGTGTAACCCATAAGGGGATGGGAAATTTCCGCCAGCACAGTTGGCGGCTGTTCCGGATCCGTCACATCCAACACCACATAGGCGGAACGCAAAGTGATATCGTTGCTGGGATCACCGTCGGCATCAAATTCGGGATCCAGTGTGTAGTCACCGCCACCGAAGCGCAGCCCCACCACCAGAATCGTGCCCCAACCGCCCGGATGCGTTTTATCATCCGGGAAAATATTCACATCAAAGCTCTTGACCGCACCATCCACATAATAGACATGGGGATAATCCGGCTTGGTGAGCCATTGCAGATGCGGCAACAGATTATAGGGAACATAAGCCCAAAGTTCAGAGCCCAATGGATGCTGGATTTCTTTATCCCTGCCCAATACATAGGACGAGGTTGATGCATCATAAAATCCGCCGTTGAATGCGTGCAACATGCCATCGTTGGCACCCACATAAACCATCTGCCGACGGTTCTGATATTGTTGGCGGAATTTTCTATAGGTGCTGTCGCCGAATATCAAGTCATAGGCCGCGTTGGGACGGCCGACCGCCAGCGGTGAAGAGTGGACTATATCGCCCAGCAGTACGGGCTCTTCCACGCCATCGCCATCCACATCAATGCGGCGGTTGCGGAACCCTGGAATATCCTCGCCGCGAATATAGTTCACTATATTTGCCGCATTGGCGGCATTGGCGGATTTCAGGCCCAGCAGGCGGAAATATTTATCAAACAATTCCCCGGTGAAATCGAAGACTTCATCGACACCAGATCCCATGCCGATCTGGCCGTCACCGTCCATATCTATGCCGGTCAGGATATAGCGGCCTGTGTTGGCCTTATCGCTATATTGGGTGCGCTGGGTTTTATAATCGGACACATTACCCAATTGCTCACGCGCGCTCCAGATGGGTTTAAGATCCAGCACATCGACAGGTGCGCCTATGGGTGCACCCTGAACGCCCTCATCTCCCACCGCATAGCGCTGCACCTGGGTCTTTTGACTGACGGGGTTATAGAACACGTCAATGATGTTGTCCGCGTCGGTCAAGGTTCCTTTGGGTTCAGCATTGTCTTCGCGTATATAACCTTTGCTGTCGATATACAACGCATTGAGCGTGCCCACCCAGCTCACGGCATCCACGCCATTGGCGGCGCCGAAACGCGGATTGTACAGCGCTTGATAAATAGCGCCCTCCCCCGTTCCCGTATTGGCCACCACAGCGGCGGAAGTACCGGAAGCCGTGCGCTCCAAAATGGAAACCAGAATGTGCGTCAACTGCTCTTTCAGCTGCTTGGGGTTGATGGCCAGGAAATAAGTATCCGGAATGCCGTCGGCACCATTGGCGCCTGTGGTGTTATCGCGCTGATCCCACTCCTTGGTCAGACTGGGTTTGCCATCGCCATCTATATCGACAAAGCCACCCCACTTGGCGGCGTAGTACAAAGGCTGTTCCAGCAGCTTGACCACGGAGCTATCTACAGTGGAAGTCCCCAAATCAAAGGTTTTGCTTTTCGCAGAGTCGGTGGATTTGCAATTGGTGCAACCATAACCGCTATAGCCCTGCACACCGGAAAGGCTGTGGAATCCATCCTCTGTAGTACCGGCAACTATAAAGCCGAAACCCAATTTAAAAGGTGTAGAGTCCACATACACATTAGTGGTGATTTTCAGCTTGGTGTTAGTCAACTCATAGGACAGAACGCCCGCCATATCCTGGTCATAATCGCCACCCTGCTCACTGTCTTCCCAGTTTACATAGAACTTTCCGGTGGTTTTGTCTGCTGCCACATTCTGTTCCACCACCTTGAAATCCACCAGGCCGCAGTTGCCTCCGACGCTGGAGTTGCGGCACGCCGGCAGAATCGCCACACGTTTGCCGTTGGGCGCAGTCAATGCAACATTGGGCAGCGCCGGTGCCAGGGTCACACCATAGGTGGTGACTGTCTGCTTTTCCTCGATGTCCGGGCGCAAATCCGTGGTGTTGGCGTGATAGGCAAGGCCGGCGGATTTATATGAACCATCCAGTCGCGGGGCATCGGGACAGGTACCTTCCACTGCCCCCAGATCATCCACTTTTTTCGCCGTACAAAGCTGGTTGTTGTCGGAGCCGTTTTCACCGACGAAGAAGTAATTGCCGGTAATACCTTCACCATCCCCTATTCCCTTGGTGATTTCCTGAATGGATTTGTCCGCATGCAGGTCCGTGATGTCCAGCTGATCCGAGTCGTAAGACACGGTACTGGCGTTAAATGCAATCACATTCAAGCTGGCGCAGGCTGTTTCTGCGGTCTGTGGATTTTTCCAGGTGGTTTGCCTTGTCAACCCCGACAGATATACCGAGTCATCCGCATCGAAATTTTTATTGGGCCCAGCGCCAGCAAAGTAGCGATAGCACTCCAGGAGAATTTCCGAGAAAGGGTTGCCCCAGTTGGTACACTTGCCATCGAGAAAGGAAGCTTTCCCCCATTCACAATCGTCGGCGGCGATGTAGGTGCCATCGTTGTTGCCGGAACTGTTGTTTTTCGCAAAGCGATAATTCACCAGACGCAGCTTGTTGATCGTATTGATAATCCCGCCAGTGGCAGGCGCAGCTTTAAAAGTGCCATTGGTTGTGGTGTTGATTTCATCTGTAACAAAGCCGATATTCTTGCGCAGCACACCGCCGGATTTATTTTTCGCATAGGAACCGGTAAGCAGGCCCCACATGACCGCCTGATTATCACCAAACTTCTGCAATATACCTATGGGCTTATAGTTACCGGAAGGATACTGTTTACATTCCTCCTGACCGATCAGGCCACTTTTGCAAGCCACTACCCGCACCACATAGTCGCCAACAGTGACATCATTTCCCTGTTTGGGGCGCGCCGTAGTAGTAGGGTTGGAGGAATAGGCGTGTATACCCGAGCTATCGGAGCTATTACCGTTACTGGCGCTCTGCTCGCCGGAAAACAGACACTGCCAGCGCTCATTGGCCGCCCACAGGGAATAGTTGCCCGCCACTACCCGCGCAAGCGGCGGTTGAGTGGAATTCTGTGATAAGACCTCGCCTGACTGGCGGGTGGTATTACAGATGGTGATTCCGGTGTCTTTGGTGTTACTCAAACCCGTGGTGACCTTATTGAAAGGTGTCAGTTTTGCCAAATCCGCACCGTTGTAATATTTGGCAAAACTGTGGGCGTCGTTAGGCAGGAAAGATCTTTCCAGTACGGTCTCCGATCCTGTATCCGTGGAGCGATAGCCGCCATACAACACTTTGCGCACTTCGTCTATGCGCGTCATGGTGGCCCAGTTCAGAAAGTTGCCGCTCCACTGCGTTCCTGCCGCCGCATTACAATATTTGTCCTGGGTCACAGACACAGGCTCAAATAGATTACTGGTGGTGTTGTAGACATAACACTTGTAACTGTCGAAATAACCGACGTATTCCAGGGAATTTTTATAAGTGGTGTCTGCAAAGCCATCGTCATCCAGATCATCAAAATCCGTATAGGCCTTGTAAAACAACTGGTGATCGTTGGACATGGCCAGCATCACCATAGGGGTGGCGCTCTCCGCCAGCAGCGGCGGCACCGCGCGATAATCCACCACTGACTGTGCCGCTGCATATCCCGGCAAGGTAAAAAGGCCCAGCAAAGTGCTGAGCCATAGAGCGGAAACCGCGCGTTCGGAAAACGTGGACATGCTCATGATCATTATCCTCTCTATCAGAATCCGTTCAGCACTTTGTAAGTGGATTGCAGGGCAACCGAGGCTCTGCCGCCATTCCCCTTCGCCAGCGCTGTTATGCGGAATAAAGGAGCGCCATTGTTTTCTTCACCCGGCGCCGCCGAAAAAGGCGTCGCCTGATCTCTTGCCACAAAGCACAAAAACTCGACTATGTATTTCACATCGGTTTTGATGCTGTCGATTTTTACGGTTTTATGCCGGGAGGCATCCTCCCATACTTTCAAAGTGGGATCGCTCCAGAATTCTGTCCTGGGGCCGGCAGCAGCCGAATTGACCACCTCACAGGCATACTCGGAGTTATCACCGGAGTTGTAATAGCCGTCGAAACACAGCCCACCAGCGCAGTCCGGCGTAAAACAGCCCGCGCCGCTACAGGCTGGCATGGTGAACAGATGGTTTCTCAAGGGCGGATTATCCGCTAGATTTTTTTCCACTATGGCGAGGGCCGCTTCCGCCGCTTCAAACGCCACACCACGGTCGCGCTGACTGGCCGCCAATTTCAATTCAGTATTGGATGACTGCATGCTGCTCACCCCGAGCAGCGTTACCACCGCCAGAATGATCAAACTCACAATCAGGGCCGTACCCGACTGGCGAGTGTGGCCGCCGCGCGATAAATTGCCGAGCTGCATCATCACTACCCTCTGTTGCGAATGCGGACGGTGGAATTGACGACCTGCCGCATATAGCGGTCGTTGTATTCAGTACCCGCCAAGGTTTTCTTTTCCGCCACTGGCAAGACGGGCAACTGCGAGCGGAAAACCAGACTGATTTTCACACTGATGACCTTGCCCCAATCCCCGTCCTCTATGTCACTGGCCTTGCGCATCTGGTCAACCTCACCATTGCCATCGGCATCCAGTCCATAGAGAATTTCCATATCCTCGACACCCAGCGCAATTTCTTCGGAATGGGTAGCCGCGGGACCTTTGGCGTTGAATACCTGGCGACGCAAAGCCGGCATTCCCGGCATGGCATCGGATTCGCCTATGTAATACGCATGGGAGACAAGCTCCATCAACTTGGAGCCGGAAGAGTAGTATGCGGACACGGCATCATAGCCATCGCAGCTGTTGTCATTGCATGTGGGCAAGCAGGAGAAATTTCCTTTGATGACGCTGGTACAGTTGTGGGTGCCAGTGCCTTTATGTTCCAGCGTATAAGCCGGCAGACCCGCCGGGCCGCTCACTTCAAACAACCCTATATTGCGGCAGCTGGCATCCGCGATGACCAGCGTACTGCCGCTGGCATAATTGTGTGGGGCCGACAAAGTCAGCGCGGCAACACCGGCGCTGCTGTTGTGTCCCTGCACATTCAATTCGATATCACCGCCGCGACGGATCAGGAGGGAATCCGCACCGGATGCGGCCAGATCCCGATAATCCTCGGGAAAATCATCTGTGCCCGCCTCGCCTTCAAAGCCGCGCAGACCTTCCAGGGACACATATACGCGATATTTTTCATCCAACAGGTCGCTGTTGATGGCATTGGCCATGTCCACCGTCTGCTGCGCCGCGCATCCCAAGTAGCCGGCCATGCGGATATCTCTGCTCAATATATCCATGGCGAAACGCGCGTTGGTCTGAATAAAGGTGACTTCATCCTGATCCATAAAACTGCGCTTGCTGGATACCACCACCTGTATGGCACCACCGATCACCGCCATACCTATGACCAGGGATATCAACAGCTCCACCACGGACAAGCCGCGCTGGCGACGAGAAGATGTTTTCACGGATAATGACGCCCCCATTTCAGATCTCCGTCATCAGCACATATTCACTGAGTTCCACTTCGCCTGTCCGATTGGCAGAACTGCGGCTGTCATCAAACTGTACAGTGATCGCGTAGAAATTCCCGATGCGAGCCACGGAGGATTTACCGGAAACCAGTGTTTTTTCGATATTGCTGCGCCACTGATACAGGTTGTAATCCCGCTGCTCCAGCGCAGTGCAGGTGACATCTTCAGCCTCGCAATCCTTTTTGATCTCGGGCGCTTTTTCGTCCAGACCTATCAGATAGGTATTGGCAATGCTGGGACTGGAGCGCATGTTCTCCAGAATTTCATTGGCGAGAAATACCGCCTGGGAATAGTAGTAGGCGCTCTGATTGAACTGCATGGATTTGACCTGCATGGACATAACGCCCAGCATGCCTATGGCCAGTACAAAGAGTGCGACCACTACCTCGATCAGAGACGAACCGGATTGAGTTTTGGGATTCATACCCGCCTCCGCCCTCAGGCTTGGTTGCAATCGAAATGCTTGGCAGAACTCAATTTCTGCTGATCCAGCTGGCTTTTGCCGATGCGTACACGGCCAGTGCGCTCCACCGTCACCGCATCCATTTCGGCATTACCGGATGTGCGACACACGACCGCAGTCAAGCGCTGCTCAGCGGCATTGAAGCCGCGCGAGTCGAAGCGTATGTCGTCGAGACTGGCAAAACTTTCATCCAGCACTCGCAGACGGAAGTTGTCGGAATCGCGGGTCACATGCTCGATGATTTCGTGACTCGGCACTTCTGCACCGGGCAATTTGCGCTCGGCACTTTGATATACCAGCCAGCCGTGAGCCCAGGCGTCCTCATTGCAGTGGATGCCGTCGCGGCTGCCACAGATATAAACCGACTCCCCCACACTCACCGCCCGCTCACGGGCATGGGCCAGGGTCTCCGCAAACTGATGCGGCACACCTGCGGTGCGGTGGTTCTCCTGAAAGTCTTTGAGCAGAGGCAGTCCCATAATCGCCAAGGCACTGCTTATGGCCACCACGGCCACCAACTCCAGAATGGTAAAACCGCGCTCTTGGGATACTCGGCTGCACATGGGACGCTACTCTCGCTACTGGTGAATACAAAACGGGAAATCGCTATAAAAAGATGCCCGCCAAATAACACTAGAGCAGCCAAAACCCCCCTTCCACGACAAGAGACCAGCGGGCCTAGCTGCCGATAAGCGTGATAAAACGGGAGTTACGTAATGCCGGTAGGGAATAAGAAGACAGTTGATAGATTGGAATAAGAGGTCTTAGAAGGTGATATCGCGCTCTTGAGAATCGCTATAACTGACTGTTTTTGAACAAATTTTGATCTAATCGATGATATAAGTGTGATGTACTTGACAAAAGATCGTTAGGGGATGGCGGTAAAGATCTGACACAGCCGACCCGATGTTCGAACACTGCCAGATCGGATTTTGAGGTGAATTTGCTGAGGCTTGCCGAAGCATTGGGAAGCGCCTGGAGGCGAAAGGAATTAATAGAGGGTGCGTCTTCGATGCTGGAAGGCCCCACCAAGGACCTTCTAGCAACCACACATTTCCAGAATAATCCGCGACTATCCATCCCTTAAATTATTAACTGGCTTGCTTCACTGGTATTTGGCATCCCTGCACAACCATTCAGGAGCAATACAGCCCCCAAAATATGCAAGCGGTTTTCTATCACAATGACACTATCCAGTTGAATGCCTTTGTGCTCGCGTCAATTTCAAAGGCCTGTTGATAGCGGGATGTATTAGGGGAGCTGGAATACTTGTAAAGAGAGAAAAGCTTCAGATTGGCCGCACTCATGTGCTCAACCTCATGCCTCAACACAAAGAGCTGCCTCTTATCCTGAGACCAGGTATTAAATACCTGTGTTTGCGCAACCGTTAATTCTTCGGATGCCGGAATCCTCTGAAAAAATTGATTTCCGACCTTACCAATACCTGTGGCACCGTCGATGACGGCCAGGTATTTATACGCCGGATCGTAGGTCATTACCATGCGCATGGCATTTTTATAAAGTTCAGAGCTTTTGCCATCCTTAGCCAGAGCCAAATCTCGAAGTCGTTTAACTCTTTCCGCCAATATTTGTCCTTTATCCATTTGAAATTTCCTTGTCCTAAAAAACTGAATTACACCAACTCCATTGGGGGCTGTATCAAACTCCTATTCCCGACAGGAAATTGGCCCTACCACTGCTTCGCAGCGGGGCGAAGTAAACAAAATATTTGCGCAAAAGCCAAGTACTTTTTGGAGACTCAGGATAATGGTGCCCGAGGCCGGACTTGAACCGGCACGGCCGGTTAGGGCCGGGGGATTTTAAGTCCCCTGTGTATACCTATTTCACCACTCGGGCTGGAACTGAGGACCTTGGGTCCGCAGGTGGGAAGATGGAGGCGCGACCCGGAGTCGAACCGGGCTGAACGGATTTGCAATCCGGAGCATAACCGCTTTGCTATCGCGCCGTGGATGGAGAGGCTGCGCATTCTAGCGAACTTTATTGCGGTCGCCTAGCGCTAAATTGCACTTTTTTGCCTCCTGTTGAAAAAGCAAGATATTGATTCACAAGCTGTTTTATTCAGTCAGCGATCTTTGGGCGCCGCGGGGGTGCGGAAGCTGGGCCAGGCTGCGCGCAGATAGACGAACATCGACCAAAGTGTGAGCAGCGCCGCCGCATAGAGGGCCGCCAACCCCACCATCTTCATCACCGGGAAGCGAGCCGGGTTGAAGAGCAGCAGTACCACTATGGCGATGATCTGCAGGGTGGTTTTGAACTTGCCCACCTTGGACACAGCCACTGTGGCGCGCTTGCCCAGCTCCGCCATCCACTCTCTCAGGGCGGAGATGACGATCTCGCGGCAGATGATGACCGCCGCCGGTAGAGTAAACCAGACGGACTTGTGCAGTTCTATGAGCAGGGCCAGGGCCACGGCCACCATGAGTTTGTCGGCCACGGGATCGAGGAAGGCGCCAAAGGGGGTGGACAGTTGATACTTGCGGGCGATATGGCCATCCAGCCAGTCGGTTAGGCCCGCGAGCCCAAATACTGCGGCGGAGAGAGGGAAACGCCATTCATAAGGCAGGTAAAACACCAACACCAGCAGCGGAATCAAGAGGATGCGGCAGAAGGTGAGCTGATTGGCCAGGTTAAACATTAACCAATGCTTCTCCAAATCTTGAGTGGTGACGCAAGTTACTCACTATGGAGGGCAGTGTAAACCTCCTGCGCCAGTTTTTTGCTGATTCCGGGAACCCGGGCAAGGTCGTCCACGCTGGCCCGCATCACCTCCTGCAAGCCGCCGAAATGCTGCAGCAGCTGGCGGCGGCGGGTGGGGCCCACACCGGGGATATCCTCCAGACGGGACTTGCGGCGGCGCTTGTCGCGCGCCTGCTTGTGGCCGGTGACGGCAAACCTGTGGGCCTCATCGCGGATCTGCTGAATCAGATGCAGCGCCGGATCATCTCCCGGCAGCACCTTCTCTGCGCCGTCTTCCATCACCAGGGTTTCGAAGCCGGGTTTGCGCGTGGTGCCCTTGGCTACGCCCACCAGGGTGATGCTCTGGATGCCCAGTTCCGCCATCACCTGCCGCGCCTTGTTCAACTGGCCCTTGCCGCCGTCGATCAGCAACAGCGACGGCAGACTCTGGTTTTCCTGCTGCAGACGACTGTAGCGTCGCGTCAGCGCCTGTTCCATGGCCGCGTAATCATCGCCCGGATCTATGTCGGTGATATTGAAGCGCCGGTACTCGGACTTCATGGGCCCCGCCTGGTTGAACACGACACATGATGCCACTGGCCGTTCGCCACTGCTGTGGCTGATATCAAAACATTCCACCCGCTCGGGCATCTCCTCCAATTGCAGCACGGTCTGCAGGGCTTCGAACTTCTTCAGCAGATTGGCCTGATTGCCCAGGCGCGTGCGCAGGTTCTGCTTGGCAGCCTCCAGGGCCATGGCCAGCCAGCGCGCCCGGTGGGTGCGCACATTGTGGCTGATGGACAGGGCTCTGCCTCGGCTCTGACGTATGGCTTCCATAAGCGCATCCATACCTTCCACTTCATGGCTGATCACCACTTCCGCCGGCATATCCATGGAGCGCTCCGCCAGATAGAACTGTTCGAGAAATTCCCCCAGAACGGCGCTCTCCCCTTCCCCCAACAAGTCCTTGGGAAAATAGCTTTTGCTGCCGAGCACCCGCCCCTGGCGGATAAACAATACGTGGACGCAGACCTCGCCACCTTCCGCCGCACAAGCCACCACATCCACATTGCCTGTGCCGCTCTCCGCCGCGTGCTGGACCTGCACCTGACGCAAAGCCGTGATCTGGTCGCGCAGCGCCGCGGCTTTTTCAAATTCCAATGATTGGGCGGCGGCGTCCATTTCGCGCACCAATTCGTTGTGCAGGGTTTCGCTTTTGCCTTCCAGAAACATGACCGTGTGCCGCACGTCGTCACGGTAGGCTTCGGGTGTCACCAGGTTGACGCAGGGGCCTGTGCAGCGACCGATCTGATATTGCAGGCAGGGCCGGCTGCGATTGCGAAAAACACTGTCTTCGCACTGGCGCACACGAAAAGTTTTTTGCAGAAATTGCAGACTGTCGCGCACTGCGCCCGCACCGGGAAATGGGCCGAAATAACGCCCTTTGAATTTCTTGGGGCCGCGATGCAAAGCCAGACGCGGAAAATCCTCGCCCTGGGATAAAAAGATATAAGGATAGGATTTATCGTCCCGCAGCAGAATGTTGTAGGGCGGGCGCTGGGATTTGATGAGGTTTTGTTCCAGCAGCAGCGCTTCCGCCTCGCTGGAAGCGACCGTCACCTCGACACTGTGGATGCGCTGCACCAGTGCCTGGGTTTTGGGATTCAGGCCGGTTTTATGGAAATAACTGCCGAGGCGGTTGCGCAGATTTTTGGCTTTGCCCACATAGAGAATTCGCCCGGTGTTGTCGTACATCTGGTAGACGCCGGGCTGGCGGGTCACATTCTGAAGAAAGTGTTTGTAATCGAACTCGGCGGGAGCAGACATGGGTAATCAGAACGCCGCATATGCGGATGGGCGCCTATTCCATGGCGTCTATATCGAGAATTTTATGCTTCACTGCCAGGAGTGTGAGTTCCACATCGCTGTTGATATTGAGCTTCTCGAAAATGCGGTACCTGTAGCTGTTGATGGTTTTGGGGCTGACGCAAAAGGTATCGGCAATGGTTTGTACCTTGGCGCCGTTGGCTATGAGAATCGCCGTCTGCAATTCGCGCTCGGACAAAAGCTCAAACGGTGAAGCGCCGGATTTGCCGCCACTGAAACTGCGCAGCGCCAGCTGTTGCGCCACGTTGTTGCTCATGTAGCGATTGCCCGCCACCACGGTTTTGATGGCATCGATCATTTCATCGAAATTCGCACCCTTGGTCACATAACCGCAGGCGCCGGCCTTCATCAGGCGCTCAGGATACATGTCATCCGCCAGAGAGGTGACGGCAATGATTTTGATATTGGGGTTGTGGGCCAGCACCTTTTTGGTGGCCTCCAGGCCGCCTATGCCGGGCATTTTCACATCCATCAAAATCACATCGGGTTTCTGCTCGCGGGCCAGACGCACGGCTTCCTCGCCGGTTTTGGCTTCGCCCACGACAGTAAAACCGGGTACATCCGCCAGCATGCGCACTATGCCCATGCGCACCAGGTCATGATCATCCGCCACAAGTATTTTTGTCACAGTGAGATTACCTCTAGATTCTTTGCTTAAAGAGCAGATTGGTACCGTCCCGGGCGACCAATAGCCCCAAAAAAGTCAGCGCCAATTTACCACTGTCCCCTCAGTAAAGGTACTGGTGCCATAAGACCGCGCAGGAATCGATCAAAACCCGATCCGTTCCGGCTCCAGTTCCAACGCCACACCAAAGGTCTGCTGCACGGAAATCTGGATTTCCCGGGCCAGCGCCAACACAGCGTCCGCGTCACGGCGCCCGGGATTGGTCAGCACCAGCGCCTGCCGATCATGCACGCGCGCACCGCCAAAGGAACGCCCTTTCCAGCCGGCACGATCGATCAGCCAAGCGGCCGCCAGTTTGCGCTGCGGCTGATCGGGAGAACCGAAACTGTAGGACGGTATGTCGGGATGGCATTGCAACAGGGATTCGTACTGCGACCAGGGCACCACCGGATTTTTGAAAAAGCTGCCGCAGTTGGGTATCTGCACCGGGTCCGGCAATTTTTCCCGGCGGATGCGGCAGACGGCTTCGAACACAGCCGCTGGCGTGGGGTCCGCATTCAATGCTTCCTGCAAAGCGGGATAGCTGATTTCCACTTGCGGCTTGCGCGAGAGGCGCAAGGTGACCCGTGTAATCAGTTGCCGGTTGCGAAGCCCCTGCTTGAAGACACTGTCGCGATAGCTGAATTCACAATCGCGGTTGGATAACAGCAGACGCGCACCGTCGTCGCGCCCCAGGGTTTCCACTTCCACCACAAAGCGGCTGAGTTCCACCCCATAGGCGCCTATGTTCTGCACGGGCGCCGCGCCCACTGTGCCGGGAATCAGCGCCAGATTTTCCAGACCGTAATAGCCCTGGGCCAGGCACCAGACCACCAATTCATGCCAGTTCTCCCCTGCCCCCACCTGCAGCAACACGCTTTCTTCGCTCTGCTGCAACAGGGTTTTTCCCGGCAATCCCAGTTGCAGGGTCAACCCCGGCAGACGCGGAGCCAATATCACATTGCTGCCGCCGCCCAGCACCTGCAGGGGCAGCTGCCGCTGCCGCGCCCAGGCCAGGGCCTCCAAAATCTCCTCTTCCGTCTGCGCCCGGCAGAAGTATTCGGCCTCGGCGGGCACCGCCAGTGTGTTGAGTGATTGCAGGTTGCGGGCGGGTTCGATCAGCATGTCAGGCCGGGCGGCGCTCGAGGATATGCTGCAGCAAACCCTCACAGGCGTCTTCAATCAAGTCCAGCACCAATTCAAAACCGGCGCTGCCCCCGTGGTAGGGATCCGGGACATCCTGGCGGCGCTTGTCGGAGGAGAAGTCCAGCAGACGGCCCAGATAGCCGCCGTAGTTCTGCGGACACAGGGCGCGCAGGGCCTGCAGATTCTGGAAATCCATGGCCAGCACATAATCAAAGCGGTCAAAGTCTTGCTCCGTCACCTGGCGCCCGCGCTGTCCGCTCAGATCAAAACCTCGCTCCCGTGCAGCACGTATGCTGCGGGGATCCGGCGGCTCGCCGATATGCCAACCGGAGGTGCCCGCGGAATCCACTTCTATCCAATCATCGAGGCCGCGCTCGCGCACCCGATGCTCGAATATACCCTGGGCGGTGGGAGAGCGGCAGATATTGCCGAGACATACCATCAGTACATGCACCTTGCTCATGAGCGACCCTCCATCAGGGCTCGCACCTGCTCCAGGTCTGCCTCTGTATCCACCCCGCCAGGCACGGCCTTGCAGGCGGGCGCCACATGTATGCGGTGGCCGTTCACCAGCACCCGCAGCTGTTCCAGTTTTTCGAAGGACTCCAGCGCTGCCATGGGCCAGCACACAAACTCGTGCAACAAGGAAACCCGGTAGGCGTAAATGCCGAGATGGCGCTGTACCAATTGGGTGGCGGGCAGCTCAGGCGCCCCGGTGCCATAGGTGTCCCGCCCCCAGGGTATGGGCGCGCGGGAAAAATAGAGGGCCAAGCCGTCGGCGTCGCAGACCACTTTGACGATATTGGGGTTGAAGCAATCGGCGACGGAGCTGATGGGCTCTGACAGAGTGGCCACACTGGCGCCTTTACAGGCCGCCAGATTGGCCGCCACCTGATTGATGACCTCGGGCGGCATCAGCGGCTCATCGCCCTGGAGGTTCACCACTATGGCGTCCTCCGGCAGTTGCAGCTGGCTAACCACCTCCTGCAGACGGTCGGTGCCGGATTCATGGGTGGGCTTGGTCATACAGCAGCGGCCGCCGAAATCCGCCACCACCTGCTCTACACGGACATCGTCCGTGGCCACCACTACTTCTGCGGCGGCACTGCGCTGGGCGGCTTCGTATACCCATTGAATCATGGGTTTGCCGGCGATCAGTTTGAGGGGTTTTGCCGGCAGTCGGGTGGAACCGTAACGAGCCGGGATAATCACGTGGAAAGAATTCATGGTTTCCGATCAGATTCAAGGGTAGGAAATTCGCGGCTCACCCGCTGGCAGATCCGCTGTACCAACGCCGGCGGAATCTCCGCCTCCACCTGCAGCGCCCACCAGTGGGACTCGGCGAAGGGCTGCACCTTAACCGCATCCTTTTCCGTCATCAACACAGGTCCGCTGTTGAATTGACGCAGATCATCCGGGGCGAAGGGATGATGATCCGGGAAGGCTTGTGTGGCGCCGCTGAATCCCAAAGCGCGCAGCGTCTGGAAGAAGCGCTCCGGGTTGCCTATGCCGGCCAGGGCGACGGCGCCGGTCAGATCCAGTTCCGCCAGCGGCAGTTCCCTGCCAGATTGCACATGGCGCCAAAGCAGCGGCCGCAATTGCATGGTGTAGACCGTGTCCGCAGGCAGCCAGGGGGCCTTAAAAAACTCGCCATTGATCAGTACCGCGTCCACCTGCCGCAGCCGGTGCGGCGCTTCGCGCAGCGGACCCAGCGGCAGACACCAGCCGTTGCCCAACCGCCGCTGGGCATCCAGCACGGCTATCTCAAAATCCCGCGCCAGGCGGTAATGCTGCAGACCATCATCACTCAGGATCAGGTCGCCCAAATGATGCTCCACCGTCAAACGGGCGCTGGCCACACGATCGGCACCCACCACCACAGGGCAGCCTGTGGCCTTGGCGATCAACACGGGTTCATCGCCATACTGTGCCGCATCTGCATCAGCGGGCAGCTGCCGGCTGCGGCCTTCCCCGGAGCCATAACCGCGGCTGATCACCACGGGTTTGTGGCCGGCGGCCTGCAATGCGCGGCACAGCGCGATGATCGCTGGGGTCTTGCCGGTTCCACCCACGTTAATATTGCCGACCACCACAACAGGCAGGCCGACAGAAACCGCCCGCGCCGACTGGCGACGACGGCGGAAAAAGGTAATGAGGCGGAAAAGCCAGGCGAGCGGCAGAAGCAGGAGCAGCCAGCCCGGGCGGGAATACCACTGGCGCTCGACGCTCCGGGTGAGGTGGTTCATGGCACCACCGCGGATCTATTTATCACCCGTGGGGTTCTTGTTATCACCCGTGGGGTTCTTGGTGGTCATACTCAGTTTGGAAAAACCCAGTCGCCCGGCGGCATCCATCACCTGCACCACCTTTTCATAGGGCACATTGGCATCCGCGGTGATTATGAACGGCAGTTCGCGGTTGCCCTGGCTTTTCTCCTCCAGAGCGGTGAGCAGGGTTTTGAGTTGACTGTTGACCAGGTTCTCGCCGTTGACGGCGTAATTGCCGTCGGCGGTGACCAGCACCTCGATTTTCTCCACCGGTGAGGGCGCAGCCTCGCCTTCGGCTTCGGGCAGATTGAGCTTCAGATGGGTCTCTTTGGTGAAAGTGGTGGACACCATAAAGAAAATCAGCAGCAGGAATACCACATCGATCAGCGGCGTCAGATTGATGTCTTCCTGGTTTTTGGCTTGGCGGCGAAACTGCACGGGGCAACCCTCAGCCGGTTTTCAGATCGACGCGGCGCTCACTGTGCAACGCATCCACCAGTTTGATCGCTTCCTGCTCCATGGTCACCACCAGGGTGTCCATACGCCGCAGGAAAAAACGGTGGCTGATCATTGCCGGAATGGCGACGCACAAGC
>Ga0065721_10004697_pt1 | contig 21660 bp, 18 predicted proteins | sample Mesricmetagenome_FD_59108 | JGI IMG/M metagenome (GOLD analysis project Ga0065721, IMG submission 59108) | Mesophilic microbial community from rice straw/compost enrichment Sample: eDNA_1 v2 (version 2) | ecosystem: Engineered > Solid waste > Grass > Composting > Bioreactor | place: USA: Davis...
GCCGCCATCCGCGCCTACATCGCCCAGAACAACGCCGATCCCAAGCCCTTCGTGTGGACCAAGACGGCCGATGAAATCCTGGCGTCCGTGGCCGAGTTCTGTCAGCGAACTTCCGACTCGTACCACTAGCCTGCGCCGCGCCATGCAGCCCATCGCCCTTCCCTCTCACGACTTTCCTCTGCACGACCTGCCCGCCACGCGACGCCTGGAGCAGCGCGCGCTGGCCGCCGTGCCGCCGGGCACCCTGGTGGCGCGCGCCGGTCTGGCCACGGCACGGTTGGCGCTGGCCCTGGCACCGCATGCGCGACATTGCTGGGTGCTGGCCGGCCCGGGCCACAACGGCGCCGATGCGCTGGAGGCTGCATTTCATCTGGCGCGCGCCGGCCGCGCGGTGACAACCAGCGTCTTCGCCGCCGACTTCCATGCTCTCGTGCCGGCCACTGTGCAGTCGCTGCAACGCGCGCGCGAGGCCGGCGCCTCCATCGTGCTGAACGATCCCACGCCGCCGGCGGACTACCCGCTCTCCCTGGACGGGCTGCTGGGCATCGGCAGCGCCCGCGCTATCGAGGGCGCCATGGCCCAGGCCGTGCGGGGCTTCAACGCCATGCGCGGCACGCGGCTGGCGGTGGACGTGCCTTCGGGCCTGGATGCCGGCACCGGCCGCACCATCGGCGACGCCGTTGCACGAGCCACCGACACGCTGACCATGCTCAACCTCAAGATGGGGCTGTTCACCGGCGCCGGGCGTGAGCACTGCGGCCGACTGTGGCTCGATGCGCTGGACGTGGTGGATGACGAGCCGCCCCAAGCCTGGTTGGGCGGCCGCGCGCAGCGGGAGACAGCACGCGCGGCGCGCGGCCACGCGCAGCACAAGGGCAGCTACGGCGATGCGCTGATCATCGCCGGAGCACAAGGCATGCACGGCGCGGCACTGCTGGCCGCTCGTGCTGCCCTGTCCGCCGGGGCCGGCCGTGTCTACCTGAGCCTGCTCGAAGGCACGCTGGCGCTGGACCCGACCCGCCCGGAGCTCATGCAGCGCGAGGCGCTGTGGCATTCGACGCCCGAGCGCCTGGGCAGCGCGACCGTCCTGTGCGGCTGCGGCGGTGGACAGGCGGTGACTACGGCGCTCCCCGCCCTGCTGGCACATGCTGCGCGCCTGGTGCTCGACGCCGATGGTCTCAACGCCGTAGCTGCCGACACGACCCTGGCGCGGTCATTACGCGAGCGCGCTGGCCGCGGTCAGGCGACAGTGGTGACGCCGCACCCGCTAGAGGCTGCCCGACTGCTCGGCTGTAGCGCGGCCGAGATCCAGGCCGATCGGCTCACCGCCGCACAGCGATTGACCGAGGACCTGGGCGCCGTGGTGGTGCTCAAGGGATCCGGCACCGTGGTGGCCGCGCCCGGGGCCCTGCCCATCGTCAACGCCACCGGCAACGCGGCACTGGCCAGTCCCGGCACGGGAGACGTGCTGGCAGGCTGGCTCACCGGACAGTGGAGCGCGCTCGCCACGGGCATGGCCTCGCTGCAGGGGCTGGTGGCGGCCGGCGTCCAACTTCACGGAGCGGCTGCCGACGCCCATGCACTGAACGGTCCGCTGCTGGCGCTGGAGCTGATCGACGCCATGCGCCGTCTAGCCTGAAGCCTTCAGGCTGCCACCCGCGGTAGACCGCTCCCGGAGCGCACCTCACAACCGTCCGACACGGCAGCCTGGTGTCGCACGCGGGCACGCACACCACACCGACGCAGCGGGCCGGCGTGCACATCGCACGCCGGCCCGCTGGATGTCGATGCCGCTGGCTCAGCCGCGCTGCTTGGTCTTGCGAGCCGCAGCCTGGGCGGCCGACTTGGCTGCCGCTGTCTTGCGAGCCGCGCTCTTGCGCGCACCGGTCTTGCGCGCGGTACGCGCCGCAGCCTTGTGCGCGCGGCTTTCCTCCTTCAGCGCCTGCAACTGCTCCACGGCCGTGGCGGGCTGATCGGCAGAGGCTGCGGCGTCCACGATGTCCCGCAGAACCTTCTCATCGGCGCCTGTCGGCACGACGGCATGCGGGCGGTCCACCGGCGGCGTGTCGGCGGAAGGCATGTCGGCACTGCCACCGACGAGGACGCCTGCGCTTGCCGCCTCCCGAGCCAGCTCGCTGCCCTTGCGGCCACGGCGCCCGCGCGTACGGGGTTCGCCGTCCACGGCCTTGCCCTGGGCGCCGCGGCGTCCGGGCACGCGCATCTCGGCGCCTTCCTGCACCAGCCGGAAATCGATGCGCCGGCCGTCCAGGTCCACCCGGCTCACCTGGACGCGCACACGCGAACCCACAACGTAGCGCACGCCGGTGCGCTCGCCTCGCAATTCCTGGCGCACCTCGTCGTAGCGGAAGTACTCGCCACCGAGCTCAGTGATGTGCACCAGACCCTCGACGTAGAGCGCATCCAGCGTCACGAACAGGCCGAAGCTGGTGACGGCAGTCACCGTGCCGCTGAACTCCTCGCCCAGCCGATCGCGCATGTAGCGGCACTTGAGCCAGGCCTCGACGTCGCGCGAGGCCTCGTCGGCGCGGCGCTCGTTGGCGCTGCAGTGCGCGCCCGCGGCTTCCCACAGCTCCATCTCCTGCGGATGGGCCTTAGCCGCCTTGCCCGCGGAGCGCGTCTTGGGCGCCTCCTCCAGTGCGCCGCTGGCCAACCGGTAACGCTTGCCCGCCAGCAGCGCCTTGATGACCCGGTGCACCAGCAAGTCGGGGTAGCGGCGGATGGGGCTGGTGAAGTGGGTGTAAGCCTCGTAGGCCAGCCCGAAGTGCCCGGCATTGGATGCGGTGTAGATGGCTTGCTGCATCGAGCGCAGCAGCATGGTGTGGATCTGCTGGGCGTCGGGGCGGTCCTTGGTGGCCTCGGCGATGGCGGCGAACTCACCTGGCGTGGGCTCGTCGCTGACGCTGAGCCCCAAGCCCAGCGCGCGCAGGTAGTTCTGCAGCGTTACGCGCTTCTCGGGCGTGGGCCCCTCGTGCACCCGGAACAGCGCCGGGTGCTTGTGCTGTTCGATGAAGTCGGCCGCGCACACGTTGGCTGCGAGCATCGCCTCCTCGATAAGCCGGTGCGCCTCGGTGCGCACGCGCGGCACGATCTTCTCGATGCGGCCGTTGGTGTCGCACACGATCTGCGTCTCGGTGGTCTCGAAGTCCACCGCGCCGCGGTTGCCGCGATGCTTAAGCAGCACGCGATAGACCTCGTGCAGGTGCAGCAGATGCGGCACCAACTCCGCGCGCCGCGCCGCCTCGGGACCGCGCGTATTGCCCAGGATCGCCGCTACCTCGGTGTAGGTGAGCCGCGCATGCGAGCAGATCACGGCCGGGAAGAACTGGTACGCATGGATTTCGCCGTCCTCGCGCACGAGCATGTCGCACACCATGGACAGCCGCTCCTGCAGCGGGTTGAGCGAGCACAGCCCGTTGGAGAGCTTCTCCGGCAACATGGGGATGACGCGGCGCGGGAAATACACCGAGGTGGCGCGCTCGTAGGCGTCCTCGTCCAACGCGTCGCCAGGCTTGACGTAGTGGCTCACGTCGGCGATCGCCACCACCAGGCGCCAGCCCTTGAAAGCGCTCTTGCCCCGGCCGCTGACATGGGGCTCGCAGTACACGGCGTCGTCGAAGTCGCGCGCGTCCTCGCCGTCGATGGTCACCAGCGGCACGTCGCTAAGGTCGATGCGGTGGCGACGATCGGCTGGGCGCAGCTTGTCGGGCAAGCCCGCCACCTGCGCCAGCGTCTCGGGCGAGAAGCGGTGCGGTACCTCGTACTTGCGCACCGCGATCTCGATCTCCATGCCCGGGTCGTCGATCTCGCCCAGCACCTCGGTCACGCGGCCCACGGGCTGCGAGTACATCGAGGGCTCCTCGGTGAGCTCTATCGCCACCACCTGCCCGGCCGTGGCGCTGCCGGTGGCGTTCTTGGGAATCAGGATGTCCTGGCCATAGCGCTTGTCCTCCGGCGCCACCAGCCAGACACCGTTTTCGTGCAACAACCGCCCAATGATGGGCGTGCGCCGGCGCTCCAGGATCTCCAGCACCCGCCCTTCGGGACGGCCCTTGCGGTCGTAGCGCACGATGCGCACGCGCACCCGGTCGCGGTGCAACACGGAGCGCATCTCCTGCGGCGAGAGGTACACGTCGCCTTCACCGTCGCGCAGCACGAAGCCGTGACCGTCGCGATGGCCCTGCACCACACCTTCGACTTCGCTCATGAGCGCTGCGCCGATGGTGGTATTTGCGTTCTGTTTTGTTTTGATGATAGAATCTCAGCTGTTTTCGAGATGACGGAAACAAAGCCCAGGTGGCGGAATTGGTAGACGCACTAGTTTCAGGTACTAGCGGGTAACTCCGTGGAGGTTCGAGTCCTCTCCTGGGCACCACCAAATCATAAAGGCCGGCGCGATGCGCCGGCCTTTTTCGTTTGGGCTTTTTTGAGCTTCAAACACCAGCAATCTCCACGTTCCTCGTATGCATTGGCATTGCGCACCGCTTCTGCAAACAGCCATGCGGCTTGCAGTTGCCAACGCAACATAAGCAAACGGCATGCCTCGCTGTGCTGCCTTTGCGCTGGACGCCAGCTCACGCCAAACCAGTAAAAAAGGCCTGCAACTGCAGGCCTTTTTTCTCAAGCGTCGCAGACCTCAAACCGCGAACTTGCGCGCCAATCCATCGGGGCGCAGGTTGTCGTACTCCTCGAAGGGCTGATGGATCCACGGGCTCGTGGGCAGCAATTCGACGTAGTAGTCCGGCGTGTAGCAGGAAACGCCCTTGGTCCAGATCACGGCCGAGCGCAATTCCTTGATGGCCGGGATGCCGCGCAACCGCTCCACGACGGCCTGCAGCGTGACGCCGGAGTCCGCCAGATCATCCACCAGCAACACCCGTCCGGCGAGTTCGCCTTTGGGCATGGTGATGTACTTGGCCATGTCCAGGCGGCCCTGCAGCGTGCCGCCTTCGTCACGGTAGGAACTGGTGGACATGATGGCCAGCGGCTTGTCGAACACGCGCGAGAGCACGTCACCCGGGCGCAGGCCACCGCGGGCCAGGCACAGGATCTGATCAAACTCCCAGCCTGAGGCGGCCACCTTGAGCGCTAGACGCTCGGTGAGCAGGTGGTACTCGTCCCAGGAAACGTAGAGATGCTTGCCGTCGTCGGTGAGCATGGCTGTCCTTGCTTGATGTTCAGCGCTGGTAGGGGTGGCGCAGCACGATGGTGTGCTCGCGGTCCGGGCCGGTGGAAACCATGTCGATGGGGGTGCCGATGAGCGCCTCCACACGCTGGAGATAAGCGCGCGCGTTCTCCGGCAGCTTGTCCCATTCCGTCACACCGAACGTGGACTCGCTCCAGCCGGGGAAGGTGTCGTACACCGGCACGCATTCGGCGATGTCATCGGCGTCCAGCGGCAGGATGTCGATGCGCCGACCACCCAGCTCGTAGCCCGTGCAGACCTTGATTTCCTTGAGCCCGTCCAGCACGTCGAGCTTGGTGATGCACAGGCCCGAGATGCCGTTGATGATCACCGAGCGCTTGAGCGCGGCGGCATCGAGCCAGCCGCAGCGCCGCGCGCGGCCCGTGACGGTGCCGCGCTCTTGGCCCACGGTGGAGAGGTGGTGGCCCACGCCGCCCTCCTCGTCGATGGGCAGCTCGGTCGGGAATGGCCCCGAGCCCACGCGCGTGGTATAGGCCTTGGTGATGCCCAGGATGTAGTGCAACTGGTCCGGCCCCACGCCGGCACCGGCCGCCGCATTGCCTGCCACGCAGTTGCTGGAGGTCACATAGGGATAGGTGCCGTGGTCGATGTCCAGCAGCGTGCCCTGCGCACCTTCGAACAGGATGTTGGCGCCCGCGGCATTGGCCGCGTGTACGCGGTAGCCCACGTCAGCCATCATCGGCTTGAGCACCTCGGCCAGTTTCATGGCTTGGTCGAAGATGGGCTGGAACTCCAACGGCTGACCATTGAGGTGACCGGCCAGCGCCTCGTTGTGCAGCGTCAGCAGTTCGCGCAACTTCTTCTCGAAGCGCTGTGGGTGCTTCAGGTCCTGCACGCGCAGCGCGCGGCGCGCGACCTTGTCCTCGTAGGCCGGGCCGATGCCCTTGCCGGTAGTACCGATCTTGCCGCTGCCGCTGCTCTCGCGCAGCGCCTCACGGGCACGGTCCACCTCGACGTGAAACGGCAGGATCAGCGGGCACGACTCGCTGATGAACAGCCGCGAACGCACTTCCAGTCCGACTTTTTCCAGACGCTCGATCTCCGACAGCAGGTGAGCCGGATCAACCACCACGCCGTTGCCGATGTAGCAGGCCACGCCTTCGCGCATGATCCCCGACGGAATGAGCTGCAGCGCCGTCTTCACGCCCTTGATCACCAGCGTGTGACCGGCGTTGTGGCCGCCCTGGAAGCGCACCACGCCTTGGGCGTGATCGGTGAGCCAGTCCACGACCTTGCCCTTGCCTTCGTCGCCCCACTGGGTGCCGACCACGACCACGTTGCGCCCGCGCACGGCGGAAGGATTCACTTGTGTCATCTTGACTAGCGTTGAACGGTGCTTGCCGCCCTCAGAGGGCGCGCAACACCCATTGACCATTGATCTCGACCAACTCGCGGTCGCATTCGAACTCCTGCCCTTCGTGTTCGTGTCCGGGCAGCACACACAGCACGGTTTCCCCCTGCTGGCGCAGGTGGCGCACCGCCTCGCGCAGCGATTGGGCCTCACCCCAGGGCGCCCGCACCGCCAGGCGCGCCGGTGCAGGCGCGATGCGCTCAGCCAGCGCCTTGAGGTCCAGGCTGAAGCCCACTGCGGGACGGTTGCGGCCGAACACTGCACCGACTTCGTCGTAGCGTCCGCCACGCACCAGCGCATCGCTGGCGCCAGCGCTGTAGATCGCGAAGCGCGGGCCGCTGTAGTAGGCGTGCGCTCCGATGTCGCCCAGATCGAAGCCCAGCCGTACCTGCGCATGCGTGCGCTGCACGTGGTGCATCAGCCAAGCCAGGTCATCGAGCGCAGCACGCACCGCAGGCAGGTCGGGCAGGAGCTCGCGCGCCGCTTGCAGCACCTCAGCACCACCGTACAGCCGCGTCAGCGCCTGCAGCGCCTTGGCCTCAGACAGGCCGGCAGTCAACGCGCCCAGGGCCGCCGTGTCCTTGCGGGCCAGTGCGGCGGCCAGCTCTTCCTGGCGCCCTTGCTCCACGCCCTGCAGCAGGGCGCGCAAGATGCGGGCATCACCCAGGTCCAGCACCGGAGCTTCGACACCGGCTGCACGCAAGCCATCAAGAGCCAGCTCCACCACTTCCAGGTCGGCTTCCAGGCCGGCGTGGCCGTAGATCTCGGCGCCGAACTGCAGCGGCTCGCGCGTGGCGCGTGGACCTGCAGGACGGGTGTGCAGTACCGGGCCGCAGTAGCACAGGCGCGCAACGCCGGCACGGTTGAGCAGGTGGGCATCGATGCGCGCCACTTGCGGTGTGGTGTCGGCACGCACGCCCAGCGTGCGGCCGCTGAGCTGGTCGATGAGCTTGAAGGTCTGCAGGTCCAGCGCATGGCCGGTACCGGAGAGCAGCGACTCCAGATACTCCAGCAGCGGGGGCATCACCAGCTCGAAGCCGTAGCTGCGCGCCATGTCCAGCAGACCCCGACGCAGCTCCTCGATACGCCGCGCCTCGGAAGGCAGCACATCAGCAATGTGCTCAGGCAGCAGCCAGGCAGAGGACATGGAAAACAAGCGGGGGATTAAAAACGGGATTGTACCCAGCGGCCGCAAAGGCGGCCGCTGCTCGGGCACTTCGGCCCGGTCAGCACTCCCGTCAGCGCTACCAGCAGCGCGAAGCTTGGCGGCTCAGCGGCGCGGCGCGGCGGGCGCCGCGGAAGCGCCACCGCCCGAGGGACTGCGCAGGGCGCGGAAAAAGTCGGAGGACGGATCCAGCACCATCACGTCGGTCTTCTGGCGGAAGCTCGCGCGGTAAGCCTCCAGGCTGCGATAGAACTGAGCGAACTGCGGGTCGCGTCCGAAGGCGTCCGCGTACAGCGCCGAGGCCTGGGCATCGCCCTCGCCCTTGATCTTCTGTGCGTCGCGATAGGCTTCGGCCACGATCACCTCACGCTGTCGGTCGGCATCGGCACGGATGCGCTCAGCCTCGGCCGCGCCGGTCGAGCGCAGCTCGTTGGCCACCTGCTTGCGCTCGGATTCCATGCGCCGGTAGACCGCATCGGTGATGTCGGCAACGAAGTCCACGCGCTTGACGCGCACATCCACGATCTCGATGCCGAAGGCCTTGGCCTCGTCGGTGAGGCGCTGGCGCACGTCGTTCATCACGCGCTCGCGCTCGGTAGCCAGCACGCCGCTGACGCTGCGCTTGGTCACCTCTTCGTTGAAGGCCGCCTGCACCACGGGCGACAGGCGGTTCTCCAAGTTGCGCATGTCGGTGCCGTTGTTGCGAATGAATTGGCGGGGCTCGGAGATGCGCCATTTCACGAGCCAGTCGATCACCAGGCTTTTCTTCTCGGCCGTGAAGATGGGCCGAGATTCCGGGCTGTCCAGCGTCTGGATGCGGCGATCCAGGAACACCACGTTCTGGAACGGCGGCGGCAACTTGACCTTGAGGCCTGGCGTGGTGATGACCTCCTTGATCTCGCCCAGCGCGTACACCACTGCTACTTGACGCTGGTCCACGATGAACAAGGTCGAGGCCGCCAGCATCAGCGCGATCAGCGCGCTGGCCACGATGAGTCCGATGCGGTTCATTGTGTTGTTGTCTCTTTCGTGCCGCTTAGCGGCTTTCGCGCTCGCGACCGCGGGCGTTGTCGCGCGAGCGCACATCGGCCACGTTTCCTGCGGCCGTGCTGTTGTGGCCACTGGCCTCCGGCGTGGGCACGTTGGACGCCGCGGGCGGCGGCACCATGGCCGTCGGAGCACCGGCCTGCTGCATCAGCTTGTCCAACGGCAGGTACAGCAGGTTGGAACCGTTGCGACTATCCACCAGCACCTTGCTCACGTTGGACAGCACCTGCTGCATGGTGTCGATGTAGAGCCGGTCACGCGTGACGCCAGGAGCCTTCTGGTATTCGGCCAGCACCGAGCGGAAGCGCTGCGAGTCACCCTCGGCCTGCGCCACGACCCGCGCGCGATACGCCTCGGCCTCCTGACGCAGGCGCGCGGATGTGCCCTGTGCCTTCGGAATGACATCGCTGGCGTAGGCCTGGCCTTCGTTCTTGAAACGGTCACGGTCCGCACCGGCCTTGACGGCGTCGTTGAAAGCTGCCTGCACTTGTTCGGGCACCTGGACGCTGCCCATGTTGACATTGGCAACCACGATGCCCGCGTTGAGCCGATCAAGCTGGCTCTGGATCGACTTCACCAGGTCCTGCGCCACCGCATCACGCTGCTCGTACAGCACCGAGTCCACCTTGCTGCGGCCGACGATCTCGCGCACGGCCGACTCCGCCGCCTGCACCACCGCCTCGTCGGGGTTGCGGTTCTCGAACAGGTAGGCACGTGCGTCCTTGAGCCGGTACTGCACCGTGAAGCGGATGTCCACGATGTTCTCGTCCTGGGTGAGCATCGAGGAGTCGCGCAGCCCCGTGGCCTGCACCACCGTGTTGCGGCCCACTTCTACCGAGCGCAGCTGCGTCACCGGCACCGTCTCGTGCGCCTGGAACGGATACGGAAAGCGCCACTGGATGCCCGCATCGGCCGTGTACGCATAGCGGCCGAAGGAGGTCACCACCGCCTGCTGGCCTTCCTGCACGATAAACACGCCGCTGCCCAGCCAGATCAACAGCACCACGCCAGCGATCAGCCCGGCGCCAATGCCCGCGCTCTTCATGTCGGGCTGGAAGGACGGACCGCCACCGCCGTCGCCGCCGCCGTTGTTGCCCGATCCCGGTCGGCCCGACTTCGCCACCGAACAGGTTGGAGAGCTTGCGATTTGAAGTCACGCCAGAGCTCGTCAAGGTCCGGCGGTCCATCGTTGCGGCCGTTGCTCATGAGAAGTGGCCGCGCCAGACGCCCCAGCAGGGCCTGCGCGGCGCCGGCCACGGAACGCAGTCGCGACGGCAGGGAAAGTTCAGGGTGGATGCTCATGCTTGCATCGATCGAGGAGGGTATTCGTCGTCACGGTCGTCGGAACCGGACGGCGACGGCAGCGAGGCGTCGTCATAGGCGCCTGCGTCCTGCATATCATGGCCTGCGGCGGCATCAGCACCCGTGGCGGCCTGCGCGATGAGCTCGCGCAGCGCATCGAGCCCATGTCCCTGCAGCGCGCTGACGAACACACGCGGCGTCCGGGTACCGGGCGCCCGCTCCAGCGCGTCCACGGCCTGGCGCGGCTGCTGCGACTCCGGCAGCGCATCGACCTTGTTGTAGACCAGCAGTTGCGGAATGTCCGCAGCGCCGATTTCCACCAGTACGCGGTCCACCTCTTCCATCTGCTCCTGCAGCACGGGGCTGGCGGCATCGACCACATGCAGCAGCAGGTCGGCGTCTGCCGCCTCCTGCAACGTGGCCTCGAAGGCTTCCACCAGCTTGTGCGGCAGGTCGCGGATGAAGCCCACGGTGTCGGAGAGCGACACCGCGCGCCCGGCCTGCTCCAAGAACATCGAGCGCGTGGTCGTATCCAGCGTCGCGAAGAGCTGGTTGGCGGCGTAGGCGCGCGCCTTGACCAGCGCATTGAACAGCGTGGACTTGCCGGCGTTGGTGTAGCCCACCAGCGAGACACGGAAGGTACCGCTGCGAGCGCGGGCGCGGCGTTGCGTACCCCGCTGGCGCTTGACCTTGTCCAGCCGCACCTTGAGCGCCTTGATGCGCTCGCCGATCATGCGGCGGTCAAGCTCGATCTGGGCTTCACCTGGGCCGCCGCGGGTACCGATGCCCCCGCGCTGGCGCTCCAGGTGACTCCAACGCCGCACCAGCCGGGTCGAGAGGTATTGCAGCCGTGCCAGCTCGACCTGCAGCTTGCCCTCGTGGCTTTGGGCGCGCTGGGCGAAGATTTCCAGGATCAGTGCCGTGCGGTCGGCCACCGGTACACCCAGGTGGCGCTCCAGGTTGCGCTGCTGGGCCGGACTCAGCGCCTGATCGAAGATCACGCCTTGCGCCTGGTGCATGTCCACCAGCAGCTTGATCTCATCAGCCTTGCCCGAGCCCACGAACAATGCGGCATCTGGCGCCTTGCGGCGGGCAATCACGCGCGCAACGACTTCGTCGCCGGCCGATTCGGCCAGCAGGGCAAGTTCGTCGAGCGTGGGATCGAAAGAAGAGGCGGGGCCGAGATCGACCCCAACCAGGACCGCCCGCGCCGGCTGCAGCGCAGACGACGTGGCGGCGGAGTTGTCGGAACTCAAGGTGTTAGTAATGGTGAACTCAGCTTGGAGGGCCGCCGCCGGGATGGCGACAGATCAGGAAGCTTCGTTCTGTTCCTGGGCGTGGAAGTTCACTGCACGCCCGGGCACGACAGTGGAAATCGCGTGCTTGTAGACCATTTGCGTCACGGTGTTGCGCAGCAACACCACGTACTGGTCAAAGGACTCAATGTGGCCTTGCAGCTTGATGCCGTTGACGAGGTAGATCGACACCGGGACATGCTCTTTGCGCAGCAGGTTCAAGAACGGGTCTTGTAGGAGTTGCCCTTTGTTGCTCACGTGTTCTCCGTGATGAAAGTCCAGAAAGTCTGCACGTTAACACAGGGTCGCAGGGGCTCGCCCGGCACGGTTTCTGCAGACGTTCCTGGCTTTCACTCCTTGTCGACGAAGGGGTTGTGCGACGACTTCATTTCGATGCGCAACGGGGTGCCCACCAGCTTGAAATGGTCGCGGATGCGCCCTTCCAGGTAGCGCTTGTAGCTGTCGGTGACGTGCTCCAGCGAGTTGCCGTGCACCACCACCACCGGCGGATTCATGCCGCCCTGGTGCGCGTAGCGCAGTTTGGGCCGGAAGTGGCCGGCGCGCTTGGGCGCCTGATGCTCCACCGCCTCTTGCACCAGCCGCGTGAGCACCGGCGTGGGCATCTTGCGCGTGGCCGAGGCATGCGCGTCGGCGATGGCCTTCCACAGCGGCCCCAAGCCCTGCCGCTTGAGCGCAGAGATATGCAGGATCGGCGCGAACTTCAGGAACGCCAGCCGCTGTGCGATCGAGCGCTCCACGATCTCGCGCTGATAGCTGTCCACCGCGTCCCACTTGTTGATAGCGATCACCACCGCGCGCCCCGAGTCGAGCACGTAGCCCGCGATATGCGCGTCCTGCTCGCTCACGCCCTGCATGGCGTCCACCAGCAGCAGCACCACGTTGGCGTCGGCGATGGCCTGCAGCGTCTTGACCACCGAGAACTTCTCGATCGCCTCGAACACCTTGCCCTTGCGGCGCAAGCCTGCGGTGTCGATGAGCTCGAACCTCTGCCCCAGCCGCTCGAAGGGCACGCTGATGGCGTCACGGGTAGTCCCTGGCATGTCGAAGGCGACCAGCCGCTCCTCGCCCAGCCAGGTGTTGATCAGCGTGCTCTTACCCACGTTGGGGCGCCCAGCCACGGCCAGCCGGATCGGTCGGTTGGCGATCTCTTCGTCGCTTGCCTCCTCGTCCTCGTCACCGAAGACGAAGGTTTCCAGCACCGCTTCGAGCAGGCTGCGGATGCCCTGTCCGTGCGCGGAGGAGATCGGGTGCGGCTCGCCGATGCCGAGCTCGTGGAACTCGGCCAGCAGCGGCGAATCCGACATGCCCTCAGCCTTGTTCACGGCCAGGAACACGCGCTTGTTGCACTGGCGCAGGTAGCGCGCGATGTCGTGGTCCTGCCCGGAGACGCCGTTGCGCAGGTCGGTCACGAAGACCACGGCATCGGCCTCGGCCACCGCCTGCTTGGTCTGCTTGGCCATCTCCGCCACCACGCCGGAAGGCTTGTCGGGCTCGAAGCCGCCGGTGTCGATGACGATGAACTCGCGCGAGCCCAGCCGCGCGTCGCCGTAGTGGCGGTCGCGCGTGAGCCCGGCGAAGTCGGCCACGATCGCGTCGCGGCTCTTGGTGATGCGGTTGAACAGCGTCGACTTGCCGACGTTGGGTCGGCCCACCAGGGCCACCACGGGTTTCATCAACGTTTCTTCCTCATTCAGGTCGGAAGGCGAACACGCCTCCCTTGCGCGTGATCACGATCACCGTGTCGCCGGCGCGCAGCGGCGTGCCAACCACTGCGGAGCCGTCGGTGGACAGACGCTGCAGCGTCTGCCCCGACTCGCGCGACAGGAAATGCACATAGCCCTGCGCGTCGCCGAACACGACGGCCCGCTCCAGCACCAGTGCACCGCTCAGGTCGCGGTTGAGCAGCTTGTCGCTGCTCCAGGCCAGCTCGCCGCTGGCGGCATTCCAGGCGCTGATGCGGTCACTGGCATCGGCACCGATCACCTGCCGTGCGTCGCCGCCCACGGCCATGGTGCCGCCCACGTTCTTGGCCCACAGCAGCGAGCCGCGCTGGGCATCGACGCAGCCCACGGCGGCCTGGAAGGCCCGCGCGCACACCACGTCGCCGTTGCGCGGCGCCGGCCCCACCAGGTCGGCCAGCCGCTCCACCTCGTTGGCGCCGCGCGGCAGCGCAATAGCCACCTCCCAGCGCAACGTGCCCTGCAGCGGGTCCACGCCTGCCAAGCGCGGGCCCTGCCCCACCAGCAGTGTGTCCTTGAACGGCGCCAGCACGCCGGGCTGCAGCAGCGTCAGCGGCTCGCCAGGACGCTGCAGCTTCCACAGCTGTTGCCCGTCGATGGCGTCGAAGGCCTGCACCGCGCGGTCCACGCCCATCACGAACACGCGCTCGCCCGCCACCAGCGGCGCCGTGACCACGCGCGAGCCCAGGCGCTGCTTCCACAGCAGCTTGCCGCCCTCGAAGGTCAGCAGCTCGTTGTCGCGCGTCACCACGCTGGCAAAGCGCCCGTCGCTACCCACGCCGGCGGAGATCTGCGTGCCGGCGCTGGCGCGCCAGAGCTCGCGCCCGCTGTCGGCCTGCAGCGCCAGCACCCGGCCGTCGCCGCCGGCCAGCACCAGCGTGTTGCCGCTCAGCGCGGGCGTGAGCGGAAAGTCCAGCGAGCCGACGCTCGCGTTCCACAGCGGCCGCGCCGCCAACTGGGCCGTGAAGCTCTCCAGCGGCGCGGGCTTGGGCTTGCTGCTGGACGCGCAACCGGCGGCCAGCACCGCAGCGGCCAGGACGGCCCCCAGCAGGCGGCGGCTCATTGCGCACCTCCGCTGGCGGCGGCGGAGGCCGCGGCTGCCGCGGGGGCGGCCCCCAGCGCCGTGAGCTTGGCCTCCACCAGCTGGCGGTACTCCACCGCCGGGTCCATGCCGGCATAGGCCGTCTGGTAGGCGGACTTGGCTTCGGCCGTCTTGCCCTGGAGCTGCAGCACGTCGCCGCGGCGATCCGCCGCCAGCGCCTTGAACTCCTCGCCCTTGACGCCGTCCAGCGCCTTGAGCGCGTCGTCGTACTGCTTTTGATCCATCAGCACCGCCGCCAGGCGCAGCCGCGCGATGTCGCGGTAGGCATCGCCTTCGGCCTTGTCGGCGGCCCAGGCCAACGTGGCGCGAGCGGCGTCGGCCTGGCCCTTCTCGGCCTGCACCTTGGCCGCCAGCAGCGCGCCCTGCGCGGCGTAGGTCGTGCCGCCGTGGCGCTCGCGCAGGTCGTTGAACGCCTGTGCGACCTTGTCGGCCTCACCGCCCTGCGCCGCGCGCTCCAGCTCGCCGTACAGCGCGCCGGCCTTGTAGCCCTGCTCGCGCTGCCACCAGTTCCAGCCGTTCCAGGCCGCGTAGGCGCCCAGCACCGCGATCAGCACCCAGGTAATGAGGTTGCCGTACTGCTTCCAGAACGCCTTGAGCTGGTCGATCTGTTCCTGTTCCTGCAGGTCGAGAGAGGTGGCCATGAGGCTGTGAAGGGTCCTGAAAAGGGGTCAAAACGCGGGATTATCCAGCAGCAGGTTCGGCGCCCAGGCCGCCGCGTCCGCCAGCGCCAGACTGCGCTGGGGGACCTGCGAACCGTCGGGCAGCGGGCGCAGCGCCTTGAGCGCCACCTCGCCGCGGGCCAGCTCCTCGTCGCCGAAGATCAGCGCCCAGTGCGCCCCGGAGGCGTCCGCACGCTTGAACTGCGACTTCATGCTGCCCTGCCCCGGATGCATCAGCGCCGCCACCCCGGCGGCGCGCAGCGCCTCCAGCGCGACGAAGGCCTGCGGCAGCGCCGCGGCCGAGGGCACCACCGCGTACACGCGCGGCGGCGGCGGGGGCGGCAGCACGCCGGCCTCCTCCAGCAGCAACAGCAGCCGCTCCATGCCCAGCGCCCAGCCCACGGCCGGCGCCGGCTTGCCGCCGAGCTGCGCGATCAGCGGGTCGTAGCGCCCGCCGCCGCACACCGTGCCCTGCGCGCCCAGCCGCGTCGTGACCCACTCGAAGACGGTGAGGTTGTAGTAGTCCATGCCGCGCACCAGGCGCGGGTTGACGCGGTAGGCTAGGCCGGCGGCGTCCAGGATCGCGCACAGCCCGTCGAAGTGCGCGCGCGACTCGGCACCCAGGTAGTCCATGAGCTTCGGCGCCGCCTCCACCACCGGCTGCATCGCCGGGTTCTTGGTATCGAGGATGCGCAGCGGGTTGCTGTGCAGACGGCGCCGGGCGTCCTCGTCCAGCAGCTCGGCGTGGGCCTCGAAGTGCGCGATCAGCGCCTCGCGGTGCGCGGTGCGTTCCTCGGGCTGGCCCAGGCTGTTGAGCTCCAGCGTGACGTCGCGCCCTTCCACCAGTCCCAGCTCGCGCCACAGCGCGCGGCACATGAGGATGAGCTCGGCGTCCACGTCCGGCCCGGCGTAGCCCAGCGCCTCGGCCCCGGCCTGGTGGAACTGGCGGTAGCGCCCTTTCTGCGGGCGCTCGTGGCGGAACATCGGGCCGATGTAGAACAGCCGCTTGCCACCGTCGTGCAGCAGCGCGTGCTCGATGGTGGCGCGCACCATGCCGGCGGTGTTCTCCGGGCGCAGCGTGAGCCTGTCGCCGTTCATCGAGTCCTCGAAGGAGTACATCTCCTTCTCCACGATGTCGGTGACCTCGCCCAGGCCGCGCACGAACAGCGCCGTCGGCTCCACGATGGGCGTGCGCGCGTTGAGGTAGCCGTAGCGGCGCATGAGCGAGCGCAACTTGTCCTCCAGCCACTCCCAGTGCGCGGACGTCGGCGGCAGGATGTCGTTCATGCCCTTGACCGCGCGCAGCGGCTCGACTTTGTTCTTCGGTTGTTCAGCCATGGATGTTGTCGTGACCGCTGCACCGGCAGCGGTTGAGAAATGGGTTCCGTTCGCCCTGAGCCTGTCGAAGGGCTGCAGCCCGACCGTGCGACAGGGCTTCGACAGGCTCAGCCCGAACGGGAAAGGAAGTTGGCTTCGGCAAGTGAAGCAGTGCGCTCAGCGCGCCTCTTCCACCGCCCCGAAGCGCTTCTCGATGTAGTCCTGGACAATTTTCTGGAACTCGGCGGCGATGCCCTCGCCGCGCAGCGTCAGCGCCTTCTCGCCGTCGATGAACACCGGCGCCGCCGGGGCCTCGCCGGTGCCGGGCAGGCTGATGCCGATGTCGGCGTGCTTGCTCTCACCGGGGCCGTTGACGATGCAGCCCATGACGGCCACCTTGAGGTTCTCCACCCCCGGGTACTGCGCCTTCCACAGCGGCATCTGCGCGCGCAGGAAGTCGTCGATCTGCTTGGCCAGCTCCTGGAAGGTGGTGCTGGTGGTGCGCCCGCAACCCGGGCAGGCCGTGACGCTGGGATTGAAGGCGCGCAGGCCCAGCGCCTGCAGGATCTCCAGCGCCACCACCACCTCCTGCGTGCGCGGCTCGCCGGGCTGCGGCGTGAGGCTCACGCGGATGGTGTCGCCGATACCCTCCTGCAGCAACAGCGACAGCGCCGCGGCCGAGGCCACCATGCCCTTGGTGCCCATGCCGGCCTCGGTCAGGCCCAGGTGCAGCGGGTGGCTGCAGCGCGCGGCCAGCGCGCGGTAGACGCTCACCAGGTCCTGTACGCCCGAGACCTTGCAGCTCAGGATCACCTGCGCCGGGTCCATGCCCATCTCGACGGCGAAGGCCGCCGAGGACAGCGCCGACTGCACCAGCGCCTGGTACATCACCTGCTTGCCGTCCCAGGGCTGGGCGCGCTTGGCGTTGTCGTCCATCAGCGAGGCCAGCAGCTCCTGGTCCAGGCTGCCCCAGTTGACGCCGATGCGCACCGGGCGGTCATGCTTGAGCGCCGCCTCGATCATCTGGGCGAACTGCCGGTCGCGCTTGTCGCCCTTCCCCACGTTGCCCGGGTTGATGCGGTACTTGGACAGGGCGGCGGCCATGTCCGGGAACTCGCTCAGCAGGCGGTGGCCGTTGTAGTGGAAGTCGCCCACCAGAGGCACCTCGATGCCCATGCGGTCGAGCTGCTCGCGGATGTGCGGCACGGTTTGCGCAGCCTCGGGCGTGTTGACGGTGATGCGCACCAGCTCTGAGCCGGCCAGCGCCAGCTCCTTGACCTGGATGGCGGTGCCGATGACGTCCACGGTGTCGGTGTTGGTCATCGACTGCACGCGCACCGGCGCATCGCCGCCGAGGGTCAGCACCCGGCCGCCCCAGGCCACGCGCGCCTGCAGCGAGCGGCGGGCGGCGGGTTGGGCAACGGCGATCGGTTCGAAGGGCGTGTTCATCGGTTCGGAGCTCACTGGAGTTCGAGACGGGCCACGTTGTCACGCGTGCGCGTGCGCAGGTCCAGCGGCTCGCCGCGGAAGCTCACCGCGGTGGCGGCAGCGTTGCCGATGGTGGCGCGCAGCGGCAGCGTGCCGTCGAGGTTGGCGGTCTCGCCCGCCTGCAGCGAGCGCGACAGCAGCACCTGGTTCCCGCCGTCGCGCACCTCCACCCAGGACGAGGCCGAGGCGCGCAGCACCAGCAGGCCGGCGGCGCTGGCCGCCGCCGTGACCGGCGGCGCGCTCGCGGCGCCGATAGCGCTGGGAGCGTCCATGGTCGTCGAGCCCTGGGGCGACGCCGGGGCCGGGGTCGAGGCCGGCGCCTCGTTACCGGAAGGCACGCCGGGCGGCGGCAGGATCGTCTCCACCACGCCCGAGGTGCCCGAGGCCGGCGCGGCCGAGGTGGGCGCCTGTGTGGCTTCAGCGCCGTCCTGCGTGCCGGTACCGAACTTGAACCAGTTCGCCGGCACCAGCACGATGGCCGCGGCGCCGAGCATCAGCAGCAGCACGGCCCACATCACGGGCCGCTTGAGCGGGCCCCGGTCGCGCATTTCGCGCCGACCGGCGTGGTCGCGGAACGGCGTGTTCAGCCCGGTGGCCACCTGCTCCAGGCGCGAGCCGTCCAGGCCCACGGGCATGCCGGCCAGCACCGGCGCGGCGTCGATCTTGAGCGTGCGGCACAGTGTCTTGGCCAGCGCGCGCGTGAACGCCATGTCGGGCAGTTGCTCGTAGTGGTCGCTTTCCAGCGCCGCGAGCTTTTCCGGCCGCACCTTGACGGTGGCGGCCAGCGTGTCCAGGTCCAGCCCCTGCTGCTCGCGCGCGCGGCGCAGAAGGGTTCCGGGGGATTCGCCGCGCGAGGGCGGCGCGCTCGGCTCAGTCATCAAAGCGTCCTTGGTCCAGGGCAAGCGTCTGCGGCGCCTGCGGGTAGCGTTGGCGCAGTTCGCGCCCCAGGTATTGCACGGCCTCGTGCCGGCCCAGCCGGTGCTCGATGCGAGCGGCCAACCACAGCGCAGGCGCGTCGGCCTGCGCGGCGGACCAGCGTGCGCGCTGCAGTTGGGCCCGCGCCTGCTCGGCGTCGCCGCGGCGCAGCAGCACCTCGGCCAGCGCCAGTGCCGCGGCGCCATTGGTCGGCTCCAGATCCAGCACCTGCGCCAGGGGCCGCTCGGCGGCGTCCCAGCGCTGCGCGCGGGCCTGGCACACGCCCAGCGCCAGCAGGCTGCGCGCGCGGCCGCGGTAGCCAGGCTGCGCCAGCGCACGCTCGAGCTGCGCCTGCGACTCGTCCCAGCGCCGCTGCTGGCACAGGAACCAGCCGAAGTTGTGCAGCAGGTCGGCGTCCTGCGGCGCCAGCGCCAGCGCCTGCTCGAAGCTGGCCTGCGCCGGGCCGTCGAGGCCGAGGCTCGCCTGCGCCAGGCCGCGCAGGCCCAAGGCGGGCGCCGAGCGCGGGTCGGCTTCCAGCGCGCGCTCGACTTCCTCCAGCGCGGTCTGGGCCTGCCCGTTCTCGAAGTAGGCCGAAGCCAGCGCCAGCCGCGCCTGCGCGCGGCGCTGCGCCGTTTCGGCATCCGCCGGGCGCGACGTCGTCGCGGCGCAGCCGGCCAGCAGCGCAGCCGCGGCCAGCAGGCCGGTCAGCAGCGGGGTGGTCGAGCGGGCAACGGGCATCGAGGCAGGCACAGCGTGCGGTCGGACGGCCGCGCGGCCTCAGGTGCGCGCGGGCGGGGCGGCGTGGATGCGGATCGGCGCGCGCGTCATGCGCTCGGCCGCGCGCGTACGGTCCTGCACCTCGCCGGCGAGCTGGCCGCAGGCGGCGTCGATGTCGTCGCCGCGCGTCTTGCGCACCGTCGTGACGATGCCGGCATCGGCCAGCACCCGCGCGAAGGCCATCACCCGCTCCCGCGACGAACGCTTGAGCCCCGAAGCCGGGAAGGGGTTGAAGGGAATGAGGTTGAACTTGCAGCTGATCCCGCGACCGCCGTCGCTGCGCGGGCTGCGGCGCACCAGCTCGATGAGCTCGCGCGCATGCGCGTCGGTGTCGTTCACGCCGTCGAGCATGCAGTACTCGAAGGTGATGAAGTCACGCGGCGCGGCGCTGAGGTACTGGTGACAGGCGTCGAGCAGCTCGGCGATCGGGTACTTGCGATTGAGCGGTACCAGCTCGTCGCGCAGCGGGTCGTTGGGTGCGTGCAGCGACACGGCCAGCGCCACGGGGCAGTCCTCGCGCAGCCGCTCGATCATCGGCACCACGCCCGAGGTGCTCACCGTCACGCGGCGGCGCGACAGGCCGTAGCCGTGGTCGTCGAGCATCGTGCGCAGCGCCGGCACCAGCGCAGCGTAGTTCTGCAGCGGCTCGCCCATGCCCATCATCACAACGTTGTCGATGGCGCGCTCGGCCGGGGCGAGCTTGAGCCGCTGGCGCAGATGGTGCTCGGCGTGCCAGAGCTGGGCCAGGATCTCACCCGTGCTCAGGTTGCGGCTGAAACCCTGGTGGCCGGTGGAGCAGAAGCGGCAGCCCACGGCGCAGCCGGCCTGGGAGGACACGCACAGCGTGCCGCGGTCCTCCTCGGGGATGAACACGGTCTCCACCGCGTTGCCGCCGCCCACGTCGAACAGCCACTTCACGGTGCCGTCGGCCGAGGCCTGCTCGCTGATCACCGCCAGCGGCCGCACCTCGGCGCGGGTGGCGAGCTTCGAGCGCAGCGACTTGGCGAGGTCGCTCATCTGCTCGAAATCGGCAGCTCCCTTCTGGTGAATCCAGCGAAAGAGCTGCACGGCCCTGAAACGCTTTTCGCCCAGGCCCTCGCAGAAGGCGGTGAGGCCTTCGAGGTCGAAATCCAGCAGGTTGACGAGACTCATGGCTGCGAGGCCTGTTCAGGCGTTGAGCGCGGGTCCTTCAGGCTTGTATCAGCGGCTGAAGACCTGCATGCCGGGGAAGAAGAAGGCCACTTCCACCGCGGCGGTTTCGGGGGCGTCGGAGCCGTGCACGGCGTTGGCGTCGATGCTGTCGGCGAAGTCGGCACGGATGGTGCCCTTCTCGGCCTTCTTCGGGTCGGTGGCGCCCATCAGCTCACGGTTCTTGGCGATGGCGCCTTCGCCTTCGAGCACCTGGATCATCACGGGGCCGGAAACCATGAAGTCCACCAGGTCCTTGAAGAACGGACGCGCGGCGTGCACGGCGTAGAACTGCTCGGCCTCGCGGCGCGACAGGTGCGCCATGCGGGCAGCCACGATCTTCAGGCCGGCGCCTTCGAAGCGGGCGTAGATCTGGCCGATCACGTTCTTCGCCACGGCGTCGGGCTTGATGATGGACAGGGTGCGTTCGATGGCCATGTAGGTTCTCCTTGGAGTGAATCGGGCAAAGCCCTAGATTGTACCGGCGCGCCCTTGGCTGCCCCCGTGATGCGGGTGTAGGCGCCGCCGGTGCGCGCCGGCGTCATGGATGGAAACGGTGCTGCGCGGGCAGCGTTGCAGGCCGGCGCGGCGCGCCGGCCTGTCGGGGGACATCAGCGACCGCCGCGCCCGCCCCGGCCGCCGCCGCGGCCCTTGCCGCGCAGGAAGGCATCGGCGCCGATGTAGCCCACCGAGGTCTGCATCGGATCGGGCTGGCGTGGCTCGCCGCCCTTGCCCCGGTTGCCACCCTTGCCGCCGCGCGGGCCGTTGCCCGGGCCGCCGCCGAAGCCGCCTCCACCGGGACCACGGTTGCGGCCGAAACCACCGCCGCCACCCGGCCCCTTCTGCACGAAGCGCTTGTCGAAGGTCTGCTGCAGCGGGTTCGGGATCGGACCGTCCTCGCTGCGCTCGCGCCGCTGGCGCTCGGCCTGCAGCGCGCGCTTGTCGTAGGTCTGCTGCAGCGGGTTCGGGATCGGGCGGTTGTCGTCGTCGTCCCAGTCGGCGCTGCGGCTGCGCTGGCGCTCGGCCTGCAGCGCGCGCTTGTCGTAGGTCTGCTGCAGCGGGTTCGGGAT
>Ga0065721_10001103_pt1 | contig 21657 bp, 14 predicted proteins | sample Mesricmetagenome_FD_59108 | JGI IMG/M metagenome (GOLD analysis project Ga0065721, IMG submission 59108) | Mesophilic microbial community from rice straw/compost enrichment Sample: eDNA_1 v2 (version 2) | ecosystem: Engineered > Solid waste > Grass > Composting > Bioreactor | place: USA: Davis...
TCATCGCCGACGCCCTTCCCCATCGTTTCGGCGTCGGACACATAGTCGATCGCATCGTCGACGAGCTGGAAGGCGATGCCGAGGTTGCGGCCATAGGCGTCGAGCGAAGCCTCGGTCGCCTCGTCGCGCTCGGCGACCACTGCGGCAATCTTGCACGCCGCGGCGAAGAGCTCGGCGGTCTTGGCGTTGATGATCGCAAGATACTGATCTTCGCTCGTCTCGATCCGGCGCTGCGCGGAGAGCTGGTTGACCTCGCCCTCGGCAATCACCGCCGACGCACGCGAGAGTATCTTGAGCACCTTCAGCGATCCGTCTTCGACCATCACCTCAAAAGCGCGGCTGAAGAGGAAGTCGCCGACGAGAACCGAGGCGCTGTTACCCCAGATCATGTTTGCGGTCTGCCGCCCCCGGCGCAGGTCCGACTTGTCGACGACATCGTCGTGGAGCAGGGTCGCGGTGTGGATGAATTCGACCGCGGCGGCGAGCTTGCAGTGCCGGTGTCCCGGATAGTCGAGCAATTGCCCGCAGGCGAGCGTCAGCATGGGGCGCATCCGCTTCCCGCCGCCGGCGATAAGATGCCCAGCGAGCTCGGGGATCAGCGGGACTTCCGACTGCATGCGGTCGAGAATGACCGCGTTCACCTCATTCATGTCGGCGGCGACGAGCGCCATCATCGGGTCGAGCGAGGGCGGGCGATCCCCGTGGAGCTGATGGATTTCCGCAGTCATGGCGAGCGCTCCCTTGGCCGCGCGGGGGGCAATTTGCAACGACTTTCGGCTTGCCAGCGCCCCCGTTGCAGTGCCAAGCGTGCCGCGAACGAGAGGAGCCGCCCGCCCGATGGACGACCAGTTGAGCCGTTTTCGCCAGAGTATCGACAATATCGATGCCGCGCTCGTCTATATGCTCGCCGAACGCTTCAAGGTGACGAAGGCGGTTGGCGAGCTCAAGGCGACGATGGACCTTCCCCCCGCCGACCCCGACCGCGAGGCGCGGCAGATCGAACGCCTGCGCCGNCTCGCGCGCGATGCGGATCTTGACCCCGAATTCAGCGAGAAATTCCTGCGCTTCATCATCGANGAGGTGATCCGCCATCACGANAAAGCGAAGCGGGAGAAAGAGGCATGACGCATCCCATATTCGNGCGCTGGCCAGCGCAGCATCCCGATCGCNTCCAGCTCTTCTCGGCGCCAACCCCCAACGGGGTGAAGGTCGGCATCATGCTCGAGGAAACGGGCATNGCCTACGAGCCGCACCGGATCGATATCATGGCAAACGAAAGCCACGATCCNGCTTTCCTCGCGCTCAATCCCAATGGCAAGATTCCCGCGATCTACGACCCNACCGGGCCGAACGGCACACCGCTGGCGCTGTTCGAATCGGGCGCGATCCTTATTTATCTTGCCGACAAGACAGGGCAGTTCCTCGCCTCCGATCCGAACGCGCGTTACGAAACGATCCAGTGGCTGATGTGGCAGATGGGCGGCGTCGGACCGATGTTCGGGCAGCTTGGCTTTTTCCACAAATTTGCCGGCAAGGATTATGAAGACAAGCGCCCGCGTGACCGCTACGCGGCCGAATCCGCGCGCCTGCTCGGGGTCCTCGACGCGCGGCTCGCTGAGCGCTCCTGGGTTATGGGCGATGATTACAGCATTGCCGACATCTCGCTGCTCGGCTGGGTGCGCAATCTGATCGGCTTTTATGAAGCGGGCGACATTGTCGGGTTCGACCGTTTCGTTCACGTCCAGCGGTGGCTCGGCGCGGGCCTGGCGCGGCCAGCTGTACAGCGCGGCCTCGAAGTGACTGCGGCTTAAGGCACGACCAGCCTCCGCCGGCACGGGGCGCGGCCCGTTCAGGGTCTCTGGCCTGCGAAGCTGCCGCCAGATCCAACGAAGCCCCGCCGGAGCGCTCCGCCGGGGCTCCTCTCATCACGCCATCTGCAAGGGGCGATTATTCCCCTCGCCTTCGTCTTCGCGGAGCAAGCGCCGATGTCATGGATCAGGGGAAGAGAAGCGCGTCCGCTCAGAGTGCAGCGCATCCACGCAGGCTGCTGCGCAGCACGGCAGGCGCGCCGGCGAGCGAAGCTTCGCCTTCGTGCCGTCCGTCGATACGCAGCATCACTGTCCCGCGCTGCTGCATGAGCAGCGGGATGAGCTGCGATCCCGTGATGCCGCCGATCCATTGCCGGCCCTCAGAATTGGCTCGCCGTACCGGAACATGGACGAGCCTGCCCGAAAAATTCCACGACAAGGTCATTGCGCTCCCGGAAAGCGGCTTGTTGAGCAGCAAGGCCATGAACGGCTTCCCGNCCTCGCAATAAAGCCCGAGCGATTCGATCGTNGGCGAGGCGGCAGCGCTCACATAGGCGAGCGGAGCGCGTCCCGCGACCGGCACCACTTCCCACGGTGTGCCAGGCAAGGGTACGGCGGTTTCCGGCGGACTATTGTCGAGCAAGGTCCTGACCGCAGGCGGGAGAGGCAGCCGTCCTGCCCTGCCAGGCGAATAGACCGTCAGTTTACCCCTTTCCCAAAGTCCCACTTCGACCGCCCGGCGGGAGGGATCGACAAGCACATAGGCCTGCTCCACCCCGCCCTGGTGCTGGGCATTGCCGGTCAGATAATAGATATTGCCGGCGCGCCCGAGCGGCGCCGCGACCGAAAGATTGGCTTGGAGGATCGGCATCTTGGGACCCATCAGCGCTTTCAGTGCCGCAGCAATCGCTCCCCGATCGAAGATATCGATATTGTCCGCGGCGTAGCTTCCGGGAAATTTTCCGACGAGGCCAGCAAGATTGGTCCACTCCGCTGCCACGCCCTGCACCGAGGCCGCGGAAGCCGGTTGCGTCGGATGGGAAGCCTTGGCAGGGGCGCTGCCCTCGCAGAGGTGAAGAGACCGCCATTGGTAAAGGCGGCGTGGAAGGGCTCTGCCGCCTTCCCGCGCGGCAGGTCAGCCTCGAAGCGGATGACGCCGCGCCGCTCGTCGTCGTTCACATACATCAGGACGCGCCCCAAGTCGCTGTCGCTCAGCGGAAATGGGTAGAAGACCGCCATGATGCCCTCATAATGCTGTCCCCAGAAGCTCACCGCATAATCGACGCGAGGCGGCCTTCGCTCCTGCCCGATGGCGCGGAATGTCATGCCCTTTTCGTCGATGGTAACACTGGGCTGCTTCGCGCAGTCCCCGCGCGGGGCGTAGCTGCCGAAGAGATGGTCGACGCCCTGGTCCTTGAAGCTGGTCAGCGGAACGGCCCATGCCGAGGTGGACATGGCACCAACAAGCCCCAGGAGGGCGACCCCCGGTATCGTGCGTCCAAGACCAGGTCTGGCGTCTCGAAGTATTTTGGCGATCACCGTCCATGCCCCTCCATNTCGTNACCAGGACATACAACCAGACGCAGCAGTAAACATCAAGTCGCACCAAATATTGGCCTCACTTGCCGGGAAAATATTTGGCCCGCCCCTCGCGATCCTGGGTTTCAAGTCCGGCAAGCCGATCCCACGTGCGCGCCGGGGGGCAATGGCCATCTTGCTGGTTTCCAGCTCTGCGAACGGGGGCGAAAAACCGGGTGCCCGCCGCCCGGTGAAGACGACCAGATTTCCCTGAAAATCGATATGCGTGAATGCCGGGNATGCAGCCAGACCAATTTCAGNCANGAAAAAGCCCCGCCAGGTCANGGACCGGCGGGGCTTGTTTCTTACGCGAGCGTGGANGCGAGNCGCTTATTCCTCGCTCTCACCCTCCGGGCGCTCTTCGACCATNACGTCGTCGGTCGTAAAGTCCTCGCCCTGCACCGCGCCGAGCGGGTCGTCGCCCATCGCAGCTTCNGGNCCCTGCTGGAGTTCAGCCTCATGCTCCTCGGCCGCGGTCTGCGGCGCGATCAGATGCTCCTGGTTCGCGGCGCGCATGGCNGCGCGAAGCGCGGCATCCTTCGACGAGGCGGTGACGCGNACGCGGTTCATGGCAGCGCCGGTGCCCGCCGGGATGAGACGGCCGACGATGACATTTTCCTTGAGGCCCATCAGCGAGTCGACCTTGCCCTGCACCGACGCTTCGGTGAGGACGCGTGTCGTTTCCTGGAAGGACGCGGCCGAGACGAAGCTGCGCGTCTGCAGGCTCGCCTTGGTGATGCCGAGGAGAACCGGGCGCCCTTCGGCGGGCTTGGCATTCTTCGGCAGCTTCGCGTTATACTCCATCATCTCCAGATAATCGAGCTGTTCGCCCGGCAGCAGCGTGGTGTCGCCGCCGTCGGTGATCTCGACCTTCTGCAGCATCTGGCGAACGATCACCTCGATGTGCTTGTCATTGATCTTCACGCCCTGGAGTCGATAGACTTCCTGGATTTCCGCGACGAGATATTCAGCGAGCGCCTCGACGCCCATGACATCGAGAATGTCGTGCGGGTTCGGCGAGCCAGAGATCAGCGCGTCGCCGCGCTTCACATAGTCGCCTTCCTGCACTTCCAGGACCTTTGACTTGGGAATCAGATACTCGATCGGATCACCTTCCTCAGGCACGATCGCTATCTTGCGCTTCGCCTTGTAATCCTTGACGAATTCAATGCGGCCGCTGATCTTCGCGATGACGCTGTTGTCCTTCGGAATGCGCGCTTCAAAGAGCTCGGCCACACGCGGCAGACCGCCGGTGATGTCGCGCGTCTTCGATGCCTCGCGGGTGACACGGGCAAGAACGTCGCCGGCCTTCACTTCCTGGCCGTCTTCGACCGACAGCATCGTGCCGACCGCGAGCAGATAGCGCGCAGCCTCGCCCGAGGCGTCGTCGAGCAGGGTCAGGCGCGGCTGAAGGTCTTCCTTCTTGCCGCGGCCAGCCGCACGATATTCGATCACGACGCGCTGCGCGATGCCGGTCGCTTCGTCGACCTGTTCGATCAGCGTCTTGGAATCGATCAGGTCCTGATACTTCACGACACCGTTCTTTTCCGTGATCAGCGGCATGGTGAACGGATCCCATTCGGCGATCCGGTCGCCCTTCTTCACCTTNTCGCCGTCCTTGTGCATGATCTGCGCACCATAGGGCAGCTTGTGGGTCGCACGNTCNCGGCCCTCGCTGTCGATGACCGCGATTTCGCCCGAACGCGACAGCGCCAGGCGGCGACCGCGCTGGTCGACGATCGTCGCCATGTCGCGATATTCGATCGTGCCGTCCGAGATGGCCTCGAGGTTCGACTGCTCGTTGACCTGCGCCGCGCCGCCGATGTGGAAGGTCCGCATCGTCAGCTGCGTGCCGGGCTCACCGATCGACTGGGCGGCGATGACGCCCACGGCCTCGCCGATGTTCACCGGCGTGCCGCGTGCAAGGTCGCGGCCGTAGCATTTGGCGCAGACCCCCATCGTCGCTTCGCAGACGAGCGGGCTGCGGATCTTGACGGCCTGAACTTCGGCTTCCTCGATCTTCGCGACCATCGCTTCGTCGAGCAGTGTGCCCACCGGAGCGATGACATTGCCATCCTTGTCGGCGACGTCCTCGAGCGTGGTGCGGCCGAGGATACGCTCGCCGAGCGAGGCGATCGTCGAACCGCCCTGAACGATCGCGCGCATTTCCATGCCGCGTTCGGTGCCGCAGTCATCCTCGATCACGACACAGTCCTGCGACACGTCCACGAGACGGCGGGTNAGATAACCCGAGTTCGCCGTCTTGAGCGCCGTGTCAGCCAGACCCTTNCGCGCACCGTGGGTCGAGTTGAAATACTCAAGAACGGTCAGGCCCTCCTTGAAGTTCGAGATGATCGGCGTCTCGATGATTTCGCCCGACGGCTTGGCCATCAGGCCGCGCATGCCGGCAAGCTGCTTCATCTGGGCCTGCGAACCACGCGCACCCGAGTGCGCCATCATGTAGATGGAGTTGATCGGGGCGAGACGGCCGTCGTCGAGCTTCGGCGTCGCGCGGATTTCCTCCATCATCGCATTCGCGACCTTGTCGCCGCACTGCGACCAGGCGTCGATCGCCTTGTTGTACTTTTCCTGCTGCGTGATCAGACCATCCTGATACTGCTGCTCGAAGTCCTTCACGAGCGCGCGGGTTTCGTCGACCAGCTTTTCCTTCGACGCCGGGATGATCATGTCATCCTTGCCGAAGGAGATGCCCGCCTTGAACGCGTGGCGGAAGCCCAGCGCCATGATGGCGTCGGCAAACAGAACGGTCTCTTTCTGGCCGGTGTGACGATAGACCTGGTCGATCACGTCGCCGATTTCCTTCTTGGTGAGAAGGCGGTTGACGACGTCGAAGGGNACGGTGTGCGACTTCGGCAGGCATTCNCCGATCAGCATGCGGCCCGGAGTGGTCTCGAACCGCTTCAGATACTCATTGCCATCCTCGTCGGTCTGCGGGACGCGGCTGATGATCTTCGAGTGCAGCGTAACCGCCCCCGTGTAGAGCGCCTGGTGCACCTCGGCCATGTCGGCAAGCAGCATCCCCTCGCCCGGCTCGCCTTCGCGCTCGAGCGAGAGATAGTAAAGACCGAGNACCATGTCCTGCGAGGGCACGATGATCGGCTTTCCGTTNGCGGGGCTGAGGATGTTGTTGGTCGACATCATCAGCACGCGNGCTTCAAGCTGGGCCTCGAGGCTCAGCGGCACGTGGACCGCCATCTGGTCGCCGTCGAAGTCAGCGTTGAACGCGGCGCAGACCAGCGGGTGAAGCTGGATCGCCTTACCCTCGATCAGCACCGGCTCGAACGCCTGGATGCCGAGGCGGTGGAGCGTCGGGGCGCGGTTCAAGAGGACCGGGTGCTCGCGGATCACTTCGTCGAGGATATCCCAGACTTCCTTGCGTTCCTTTTCGACCCACTTTTTCGCCTGCTTGAGGGTCATCGAGAGACCCTTGGCGTCAAGGCGCGCGTAGATGAACGGCTTGAACAGTTCGAGCGCCATTTTCTTGGGCAGGCCGCACTGGTGCAGCTTGAGTTCGGGACCGGTCACGATCACCGACCGGCCCGAATAGTCGACGCGCTTGCCGAGCAGGTTCTGACGGAAGCGACCCTGCTTGCCCTTCAGCATGTCCGAGAGGCTCTTCAGCGGACGCTTGTTGGCGCCCGTGATGGTGCGGCCGCGGCGGCCATTGTCGAACAGCGCATCGACCGCTTCCTGCAGCATGCGCTTCTCGTTGCGGACGATGATGTCCGGCGCGCGCAGTTCCATNAGCCGCTTCANGCGATTGTTNCGGTTGATGACGCGGCGATAGAGGTCGTTGAGGTCGGACGTCGCGAAGCGGCCGCCATCAAGCGGCACCAGCGGGCGCAGCTCAGGCGGAATCACCGGCACGACTTCGAGGATCATCCACTCGGGGCGATTGCCCGATTCGATGAAGCTCTCGACAACCTTCAGGCGCTTGATGATCTTCTTGGGCTTGAGCTCCGACTTGGTCGTGGCGAGCTCTTCCATGAGGTCGACGCGTTCCTGTTCGAGATCGAGATTCTCGAGAAGCACGCGGATCGCCTCGGCGCCGATACCGGCCGAGAAGGCATCTTCGCCATATTCGTCCTGCGCATCGAGCAGTTCATCTTCGGTCAGGAGCTGGAACTTCTCGAGCGGGGTCAGGCCAGGCTCAAGAACGATATAGGCCTCGAAATAGAGGACGCGCTCGAGCTGCTTGAGCTGCATGTCGAGCAGCAGACCGATACGCGAGGGCAGCGACTTCAAGAACCAGATGTGCGCAACCGGCGCAGCGAGCTCGATATGACCCATGCGCTCGCGGCGAACCTTGGTCACCGTGACTTCGACACCGCACTTCTCGCAGACGATGCCCTTGTATTTCATGCGCTTATACTTGCCGCACAGGCACTCATAATCCTTGATCGGGCCAAAGATGCGCGCGCAGAAGAGGCCGTCACGCTCGGGCTTGAACGTGCGGTAGTTGATCGTCTCGGGCTTCTTGATCTCGCCGAACGACCAGGAGCGGATACGCTCGGGGCTCGCGATGCCGATCTTGATCATGTCGAAGGTTTCGGGCTTCGCGACCGGGTTCATGAAGTTGGTAAGCTGGTTCATATATCTGCTCCATCTTCCCCTCCCGCGCAGAGGCGAGAGGGGTGAGGAAAAATCTTATTCGGCGGCTTCGGGAAGGGCTTCAGGACCTTCGTCAGGATCTTCGTCCGAATAGGACGAAAGCTCGACGTTGAGCCCCAGCGAGCGCATTTCCTTGACGAGCACGTTGAAACTTTCGGGAATGCCGGCCTCGAACGTGTCATCGCCCTTGACGATGGCTTCGTAGACCTTGGTGCGGCCGATCACGTCGTCGGACTTCACCGTCAGCATTTCCTGCAGCGTATAGGCCGCGCCATAGGCCTGGAGCGCCCAGACCTCCATTTCCCCGAAGCGCTGGCCACCGAACTGCGCCTTACCGCCCAGCGGCTGCTGGGTGACGAGGCTGTACGGCCCGATCGAGCGCGCGTGAATCTTGTCGTCAACAAGGTGGTGGAGCTTCAGCATGTAGATGTAGCCCACGGTCACCTTGCGGTCGAACTTGTCGCCGGTGCGCCCGTCATAAAGGTCCGACTGGCCCGAGGAGTCGAGACCCGCCAGCGTCAGCATGTTCGACACATCGGCTTCCTTGGCGCCGTCGAACACCGGCGTCGCGAAGGGCACGCCGACCTTCAGGTTCGACGCCAGCTCGACGATGCTGTCCGCATCCCGCGAGCGGATGTCATCCACATATTCCGAGCCATAGACGCGTTCGAGCGTCTCGCGCACAGCTTCGGGCATCTGGCCGCCGGTCGCGTCGGGGTTGGCATCGCGCCAATCCTCCAGCGCCTGCGTGACCTGCCGTCCAAGTCCGCGCGAGGCCCAGCCAAGGTGGGTCTCGAGGATCTGCCCGACGTTCATGCGCGAGGGCACACCCAGCGGATTGAGCACGATGTCGACCGGCGTCCCGTCTTCGAGGAACGGCATGTCCTCGTTCGGCAGGATGCGGCTGATGACGCCCTTGTTGCCGTGACGGCCGGCCATCTTGTCGCCCGGCTGCAGCTTGCGCTTCACCGCGACGAAGACCTTGACCATCTTGAGCACGCCCGGCGCGAGCTCGTCGCCCCGCTGCAGCTTCTCGACNCGGTCTTCATACTTCGCGTTGATCCGCTTGATCGCGTCGTCATACTGCGCCTTGATCGCCTCGAGCGCGGTCTGCGCCTTGTCGTCGACNACGGCGAGCTTCCACCAGTCGGCGCGGTCGAGNCCCGTCAGCATCTCCTCGGTGACCACGTCGCCCTTCTTCAGACCCTTCGGNACCGCGCTGGTCGTCTGACCGATCAGAAGGTCCTTGAGGCTCGAGAAGGTCGCGCGGTTGAGGATCGCGCGCTCGTCGTCGGCGTCCTGCTTCAGACGCTCGATCTCTTCGCGTTCGATCGCGATGGCGCGCTCGTCCTTGTCGATACCGTGACGGTTGAAGACACGAACCTCGACGACGGTGCCCGAGACGCCCGGGGGCAGGCGGAGCGAGGTGTCGCGCACATCGCTTGCCTTTTCACCGAAGATCGCGCGGAGCAGCTTTTCTTCGGGCGTCATCGGCGATTCACCCTTGGGGGTGATCTTGCCGGCGAGAATGTCGCCGGGACCGACTTCGGCGCCGATATAGACGATGCCCGCCTCGTCGAGGTTGCGCAGCGCCTCCTCGCCGACGTTCGGAATGTCGCGGGTGATGTCCTCAGGACCAAGGCGCGTGTCNCGCGCGGTGACCTCGAATTCCTCGATGTGGATCGAGGTGAAGACGTCATCCTTCACGATACGCTCGGAGATGAGGATCGAGTCCTCATAGTTGTAACCGTTCCACGGCATGAACGCGACGAGCACATTCTTGCCGAGCGCCAGTTCGCCAAGCTCGGTCGACGGGCCGTCGGCGATGATGTCGCCGGCGCGCACGATGTCGCCCACCTTTACCAGCGGACGCTGGTTGATACAGGTGTTCTGGTTCGAGCGCTGGAACTTCTGCAGGCGATAGATGTCGACGCCCGACCTGCCCGGCTCGACCATGTCGGTGGCGCGGATCACGATACGGGTCGCGTCGACCTGGTCGATCACGCCGCCGCGGCGCGCCGCGATCGCCGCGCCCGAATCGCGCGCGACGGTGCCTTCCATGCCCGTACCGACGACCGGAGCCTCGGCGCGAAGCAGCGGGACTGCCTGACGCTGCATGTTCGATCCCATGAGCGCGCGGTTGGCGTCGTCGTTCTCGAGGAACGGGATCAGCGAGGCCGCAACCGAAACAAGCTGCTTTGGCGACACGTCCATCAACGTGATCTGGTCGCGCGGCGCCATCAGGAACTCGCCGGCTTCACGCGCCGAGATCAGCTCGTCGATGAAGCTGCCGTCCGGGTTGAGGTCGGCGTTCGCCTGCGCGACGGTGTGCTTCTGCTCCTCCATCGCCGACAGATAGACAACCTCGTTGGTCACCTTGCCGTCAATGACCTTGCGGTACGGCGTTTCGATGAAGCCATATTTGTTGACGCGCGCGAAGGTGGCGAGGCTGTTGATCAGACCGATGTTCGGGCCTTCCGGCGTCTCGATCGGACAGATACGGCCATAGTGCGTCGGGTGAACGTCGCGGACTTCGAAGCCAGCGCGCTCGCGGGTCAGACCGCCCGGCCCGAGCGCCGAGACGCGGCGCTTGTGGGTGACTTCCGAGAGCGGATTCGTCTGGTCCATGAACTGCGAGAGCTGCGACGAACCGAAGAACTCGCGCACCGCGGCAACCGCAGGCTTGGCGTTGATGAGGTCGTTCGGCATGACGGTCGACACGTCGACCGAGCTCATGCGCTCCTTCACCGCGCGCTCCATGCGCAGCAGGCCGACGCGATACTGGTTTTCAAGCAGCTCGCCGACCGAACGAACGCGGCGGTTGCCGAGATTGTCGATGTCGTCGATCTCGCCCTTGCCGTCCTTGAGGTTCACCAGCTCCTTGACCACGGCGAGGATATCCTCGGCGCGAAGCGTGGTGACCGTGTCCTCGGCATCGAGACCAAGGCGCATGTTGAGCTTGACGCGGCCAACGGCTGAAAGGTCGTAACGCTCGGGATCGAAGAAGAGACCCGCGAACAGCGCTTCGGCGGTTTCGCGCGTCGGCGGCTCGCCGGGGCGCATCACGCGATAGATATCGCTCAGCGCCTGATCGCGGTCCTCGGCCTTGTCGGCCTTCAGCGTGTTGCGGATCCAGGGACCGGTGTTGTTGTGGTCGATGTCGAGCAGCACGAGCTTGTCGATGCCCGCAGCGTCGAGCTTCTCGAGATTTTCGGCGGTCACCTCGTCGCCCGCCTCGATGTAGATCTCGCCCGTTGCTTCGTTGATGAGGTCATAGGCCGAATAGCGGCCGAAGATTTCCTCGGTCGGGATGAGGAGCGTGTCGAGCCCGTCCTTCGCGGCCTTGTTGGCAAGGCGCGGACTGATCTTGTGCCCTGCCGCGAAGACGACTTCGCCGGTCTTGGCATCGACCACGTCGAAAGCGGGCTTCGAACCACGCCAGTTTTCGACGACGAAGGGAACCTTCCAGCCATTCTCGGCGCGCTCGAAGACGAGGCGGTCGTAGAAGTGATTGAGGATTTCCTCGCCCGACATGCCGAGCGCATAGAGGAGGCTCGTAACCGGCAGCTTGCGCTTGCGGTCGATGCGGACATTGACGATGTCCTTGGCGTCGAATTCGAAGTCGAGCCACGAACCGCGATAAGGGATGACGCGCGCGGCGAACAGGAACTTGCCCGAAGAGTGGGTCTTGCCGCGGTCATGGTCGAAGAGCACACCCGGCGAACGGTGCATCTGCGACACGATAACGCGCTCGGTTCCGTTGACGAAGAAGGTGCCGTTCTCGGTCATGAGCGGCATGTCGCCCATGTAGACGTCCTGCTCCTTGATATCGAGCACCGAGCGGGTGTCGGTTTCGCTGTCGACTTCAAAGACGATCAGGCGCAGCGTCACCTTCATCGGCGCCGCATAGGTGATACCGCGCTGGCGGCACTCCTCGACGTCATATTTCGGGTCTTCGAGTTCATAGTGGACGAAGTCGAGCTCGGCGGTGCCGGCGAAGTCACGGATCGGGAATACGCTGCGGAGCGTCTTCTCGAGACCCGACACNTAGCCGACCGAGGGGTCGGAGCGCAGGAACTGCTCATAGGATTCGCGCTGCACCTCGATGAGGTTGGGCATTTCCACCGCTTCGTGGATATTGCCAAACAGCTTGCGGATACGCTTGCTAGCGGTTGCTTCGAGGGCCGTGCCCACCGATGTCGCCTTGGTCGCCATATGTGATTGTCTCGCCTCAAAAAAATCAAATCGCGAGCGCCATAGAGACGCAAAAAGGCCGCGACCAACCGTTGCCGGCTTACCGCAGCTTCTCAACGCATCTCGAAATCCCCGACGCCCTATTCGTGGAACCCGCTGCGCAAGATCGGGCCCGTCCCGGACGGAAGGGTGTGATCGCCATATAGGGTTGGGGGGCAGCGCTGTCAACGCGAGGAGAGGCATCGAGGCGGGAAGGAAGCGCGCGTCCACCTTTCCGCTCGCGCAGGCAAGGAAGCAGGATTTGCGCCAATTTGGAACGACTCGTCCCGCTCAGGACACGGTTCGGCAGCAATTGCGTGGTCATCGGCTGCTCCCATGCGTTGAGACCCTGACTCCAACATCAAATTCTCAAGGAGAGACAACGCGATGCGAAAGATCGCTTTAGTGACGACCCTTTTCCTCAGTACCGCGCTTGCCGCCGGTGCGCCGGCCATGGCGCAGGACGCGCCTGCGGCGGCCGCGAGCGGACCTGATCTTACCCCCGGTACCATCGTATATGATAGCGAAGGCGCAGCCATCGGTCCGATCGCGAGCGATGCGGGCGACAATGTCGTCGTGACGCTGAACGAGAAGCCGGTGACCCTCCCCAAGAACGCGTTTGCCAAGGGTGAGAAGGGCCCGGCGATCACCATTACCGTCGCGCAGCTCAGCGCTGCGATCGACCAGGCAGCGGCCGCGAACGCGCAGGCGCTCGAAGCCGCACTCAAGCCCGGTGCCGAAGTGCGCAGCGCTAACGGATCAGCCGTTTTGGGCACGGTCAAGCTTGCCGACGCATCGGGCGTCGTGGTGACGACCCCGTCAGGGGACGTCAAAGTGCCCAAGAGTGCCTTCTTCGTCGGCCAGAGCGGACTGCAGAGCAGTTTCACTGCCGAACAGTTTGCCGCCGCGATGCAGCAGGCGAGCCAGGCTTCAGCGGCGGACGACGCCGCGGTCGCCGCCGCGCTCACGCCTGGCGCCGAGGTGCGCGGCCTTGAAGGTACGGCAGTGCTCGGCACGGTGAAGTCGTTCGATGCCCAGAATGTTGTCGTCACGACGGAGAGCGGTGACGTCGCGCTGCCCAGGAGCGCCTTCAACATGGGGCCCAGCGGCCTTAGCGCTGCCTACACCGCCGAACAGTTCGCAGCCGCCGTTGCCCAGGTGACGGGCGCTGAAGCTCCGCAAACCGCCGATGCGGCTCCGGCCGAGGAAGGTGAGCCAGAAAGCCGTCAGGCCAATTAAGCTCATTGGGCTTTGACAAAAGGGGCGCGAGGCAAATGCGTCGCGCCCTTTTTCATGCCAGTCGCAGCGAAAGCGCGAAGCCGCCGCCTCCCTATCCCGCTGGAAGCCGCAGGCGCACCAGCAGTCCGCCGAGGTCCTCGCTTTCCTCCAGTCCGATGCTGCCACCGTAAATTTCGGCGACGTCGCGGACGATCGCAAGACCGAGGCCGGTNCCTGGCTTGCCCGTATCGAGCCGCACTCCGCGATCGAAGATGCGCACCCGATCGACGGGAGAGATGCCAGNGCCGTCGTCCTCAACGAGTATTTCGGCCATGCCGTCTTCGCGCTGNATCGTCACGAAGATGCTGCCGCCCCCATATTTGGCGGCGTTTTCGAGAAGATTGCCAACGAGTTCGTCGAGATCCTGCCGCTCGACCCTTGCGACCAGCCTCTTGTCGCCTGCAGCGTCGAGCCGCACCTCGGGGTAAAGCGCTCCGACCGCACGCGACACGCCCTCGACGCTTTCCCATACATTAGCCCGCGCCTGCGCAGCGCCGCGGCGCCCGACCGCGCGGGCGCGCGCAAGGTGATGCTCAACCTGGCGCTGCATCGTGGCCGCTTCCCGGCGGACCGTCTCGGCCAGTTCGCTGTCCGAGCTCGTTGCGCTGTTGACGAGCACGGTGAGCGGCGTCTTCAGCGCGTGCGCGAGGTTGCCCGCGTGAAGCCGCGCTTCCTCCGCCTGCTTCTCATTGTGCGCAAGCAGCGCATTGAGCTCCTCGACCATCGGCTGCACCTCAAGCGGCAGCGGCGCGATCACGCGGCGGTTCTCTCCGCCCCGCATCGCGGCAATCGCACGCCGGATGTGGCGTAGCGGCCAGAGACCGTAAAAAGTCTAGGAGCGCTGCAAGCGCGATCAATCCCAGTCCGAGCAGCCCCAGGCTCGGGATGAGCGTTGCGCGCACGGCGCGGATCTGGAGGTCCAGTGTCTCGCGCGACTGCGCAATCTGAAACCGCCACCTGGTCTTGCTGCCCGGAAGCACGACGTCGCGCTCGAGCACGCGCAATTCCTCGCCGGGAAATTGATGGCTGTCATAGGTGTGAAGCTCTTGGTCGTCGTGCGCGTCGGATGTCGCGAGCCGGCGCTCCCACAGCGAGCGCGAGGGGTAGGGCTCCTGCCCTCCACCACTGATTTGCCAGTAAAGGCCGCTATAGGGTTCAAGAAAGCGCTGGTCGCCGAGCGGCTGGATCAGGCGAACCTCTCCGTCGGGACCGATTTCCGACGAACGTATCATCGCAATCAGGACATATTCGAGCCCCGAATCAAAATTGCGGGTGATCGCCCCGGTGAGCACCCGGTCGAGGGCAAAGCCGCCGCCGAGAAGAAGCACCGAGATCCAGAGCGCCGCGATCGCAATCATCCGGCGCGCGAGCGAGCCGGTGATCCGGCTCCTCAGCGCCTGCGGTTTACCCGCCGCATCCGGGTCCGTCTCGACCACCGGGGCGACGCGGGCTTCGGCCATGCGCGCGCGCCGCGTCAGTTCTGCGGGTCGTCGAGCTGGTAGCCGAGACCGCGAATTGTCGTGATGATGTCCGCGCCCAGCTTCTTGCGGATGCGGGTCACGAACACTTCGATCGTGTTCGAATCGCGATCGAAATCCTGATCATAAATATGCTCGATCAGCTCGGTACGCGACACCACCTTGCCCTTGTGATGCAGGAGATAGGAGAGGAGCTTATATTCCTGCGCGGTGAGTTTGACCGGCTGTCCGTCGAGCGTGACGCGGCCCGAGCGCGTGTCGAGGCGCACCTTGCCGGCGGTCAGTTCGCTCGACGCATTCCCCGAGGCACGGCGGATGAGCGCACGCAGCCGAGCAATGAGTTCTTCGGTCTGAAACGGTTTGGCGAGATAATCGTCGGCGCCCGCGTCAAGCCCCGCCACCTTGTCCGACCAGCTGTCGCGTGCGGTCAGGACCAGCACGGGGAAATTGCGCTTTTCCTTGCGCCAGCGGTCGAGCACGGTCAGCCCGTCGATCTCGGGCAGACCAAGGTCGAGAATCGCCGCGTCATAGTCCTCGGTCGATCCCAGGAAATGGCCGTCCTCGCCATCGGTAGCGAGATCGACCGCATAGCCGTTGCCTTCGAGCGTGGCCTTGAGCTGCGGCCCCAGCGTGGGCTCGTCCTCGACAATCAAAATCCGCATTCAGGCGCCTTTCAACCGCGGCCGGCGACGCGCCGGTCCGTCTGTTCGTCTCTATCAAGTCGGAACGATCATCGCAAAATGTCGTTGCGCGATTCGTGGGCAACGGATCGTCAGGGCCTCCGCCCCACGATCCGGCCGGTGCGCGCATCGACATAGACAACGACCACCTGACTACCGTCCATGAATTTCAGCGCATAGATCATGCGCCGCGCGTCAAACTGCGGTCCGCCCAGATAGGTCATGTCATTGTAGGGCGGGCGCGAGCGGACTTCGGCGATCAGCCGTCCAAGCGGGATGACCTGCCCTTGCGCTGCCGCCTCGCGCAGATGCGCCTGATCGCGGTCACGATCGCCGCGCGCAGCGGCAGGCGCCCCGGTGGCGAGGAGCAGCGCGAACGCAAGCGGGATGGTCAAAGCGCGGATCATGGCCCCGTCCTAAGGCAAGCGCATTGAATAGGCGATGAATGATCCGTTCGGCGGCCGTACGGCCTTCGGGATCATGGTGGGCGCGGCAAGGATTGAACTTGCGACCCCACCCGTGTGAAGGGTGTGCTCTACCACTGAGCTACGCGCCCGTCCCGGCTCCGATCAAGGCGGACATCCGAAAGCGGGACGTCCATAACCGTTGCGGCGATGATTGCAACGGCGATTTGCATGCTAGCCTCAATCGGATGCAAGTCGGGCCGCGGCTTGACGCCGCGGCCCGAATGTCATTCGCCAGAAGGCACCGGCAACTTAGTTGCAGGCGTCCTTGAGAGCCTTGCCGGCCTTGAACTTCGGCTGGTTCGACGCCGCGATGGTCATCGTTTCGCCGGTGCGCGGGTTGCGGCCGGTCGACGCCTTGCGCTTGCTGACCGAGAACGTCCCGAAACCGACCAGACGGACTTCGCCGCCCTTCTTCAGGGTCGCAGTGACCGCGTCGAAAACGGCTTCAACCGCCTTGCTCGCGTCACCCTTGGTGAGGCCGCTCGAGTCAGCGACGGTGGCGATCAGGTCTTGTTTGTTCATGCCTAAGGAACCCCTGTGTGTGGTTGGATAAGTGATTCATGGCCGGGCCATGGCGCGCCACTAACGCTGTTTGACCCCGGCTTGTCAAAGCAAAAAATGGCGGGAAACGTCATAAAATGACGTTTTTGCGGTGAAAAGACGGCCCGGCAGCGATCGCCGGGCCGTCCCGGTCAGTGTCGAATCGCCGTTTCGGGGTCGGCCCCCGAACCGTGCGGCGGAGATGCCGCCAGCTCGTCGGCTTCCGTCCACTCGATGGGTTCCACTGGTGATACCAGCGCCTCGGCAAGCACCTGGTCGACGTGGGACACCGGGATGATCTTGAGCTGGCTCGTGATATTCGCCGGGATCTCGACCAGATCCTTTTCATTTTCCTCGGGAATGAGGACCGTTGTGATCCCGCCGCGAAGCGCCGCCAGCAGCTTCTCCTTGAGGCCGCCGATCGCGAGCACGCGTCCGCGCAGCGTGACTTCGCCCGTCATCGCCACATCCTTGCGCACGGCGATACCGGTCAGCGTCGAAACCATGGCCGTCACCATGCCGACCCCTGCCGAGGGACCGTCCTTGGGAACCGCGCCTTCGGGCAGGTGGATGTGGATATCCTTGCGCGCAAAAAGGCTCGGCTTGATGCCGTANGCCGGGGCGCGCGCCTTCACGAAGGAGAGCGCNGCCTGCACCGATTCGGTCATGACCTCGCCAAGCTTCCCGGTCGTGCGTACCTGGCCCTTGCCGGCGGCGGTGACCGCCTCGATCGTCAGGAGCTCGCCGCCGACTTCAGTCCAGGCAAGCCCGGTGACCGCACCGACCTGATCCTCGCGGTCGCCGACACCGTGGCGGAACTTGCGCACGCCCGAGAATTCGGAAAGATTCTCGGGCGTTATCGTCACGCTCTGCGCCTTGCCTTCGAGAATCTTGCGCAGCGCCTTGCGCGCAAGGCGCGCAATCTCGCGCTCGAGCGTCCGCACGCCCGCCTCGCGGGTATAATAGCGTATGAGGTCGCGCAGCCCCTCTTCGGTGAGCTCGAACTCGCCCGGCTTCAGCCCGTGCGCCTCGATCTGCTTTGCGATCAGGTGGCGCTTTGCAATCTCGACCTTTTCATCCTCGGTATAGCCCTCAAGCCGGATGATCTCCATGCGGTCGAGCAAGGGCTGCGGCAGGTTGAGCGAGTTGGCCGTCGTCACGAACATCACGTCGGAAAGGTCGACGTCAATCTCGAGATAATGGTCCTGGAACTTCGCATTCTGCTCCGGATCGAGCACTTCGAGCAGCGCCGAGGCGGGGTCTCCGCGGAAATCCTGGCCAAGCTTGTCGATCTCGTCGAGCAGGAACAGCGGGTTCATCGTGCCGGCCTTTTTGAGGTTGGTCACGATCTTGCCCGGCAAGGAGCCGATATAGGTGCGGCGGTGCCCGCGGATCTCGGCCTCGTCGCGCACGCCTCCAAGCGACTGGCGCACGAACTCGCGGCCCGTCGCTTTCGCGATCGAACGGCCAAGCGAAGTCTTGCCGACGCCCGGCGGGCCGACGAGGCAGAGGATCGGCCCCTTCAGCTTGTTGGTACGCGCCTGAACCGCGAGATATTCGACAATCCGGTCCTTGACCTTCTCGAGCGCATAATGGTCGTCGTCGAGAACCGCCTGTGCGGTCGCGATGTCCTTCTTGAGCTTGGACTTCTTGCCCCAGGGAAGCCCGAGGAGCGTGTCGAGATAGTTGCGCACGACGGTCGCCTCGGCGGACATCGGCGCCATCGAGCGCAGTTTCTTGAGCTCGGTTTCGGCCTTGGCGCGCGCTTCCTTCGACAATTTGAGCTTGTCGATCTTCGCCTGCAGCTCGGCAAGATCATCCCCGCCGTCGCCATTGTCGTTTCCAAGCTCGCGCTGGATCGCCTTCAGCTGCTCGTTCAGATAATATTCGCGCTGGCTCTTCTCCATCTGCCGCTTCACGCGGCCGCGAATCTTCTTCTCGACTTGCAGAACGCCAAGCTCGCCCTCCATGAAAGCGAAGACCATCTCAAGCCGCTTGGCGGGCGCATCTTCAACGAGCAGTGCCTGCTTGTCGGCGACCTTGATGTTGAGGTTGCCCGCGACCGAGTCTGCAAGACGGGAAGCATCGTCAATCTGCGAAAGCTGCACCGCGGTTTCGGCGGGCATCTTCTTGTTGAGCTTGGCATAATTTTCGAACTGCTCGACGACCGAACGCATCAGGGCGGCGGTGTCGACGCTGTCGTCGGGGGTGTCGGCAATCGGCGTCACATGCGCCATTACCGCTTTGTCTTCGGCGGAAAGCGAGGCGAGTTTCGCGCGCTCCTTGCCTTCGACAAGCACGCGCACAGTGCCGTCGGGCAGCTTTAAGAGCTGCAGGACGGTCGCGATCACCCCGACGTCGTACAAATCGTCGCGCTGCGGGTCGTCTTCGCCGGGATCAAGCTGGGCAACGAGGAAGATTTCCTTGTCGGCTTCCATCGCCACTTCGAGCGCTGCGACCGAGCGGTCGCGGCCCACGAACAGCGGCACGATCATGTGCGGAAAAACGACGATGTCACGCAGTGGCAACAGGGGGAAAGATTGCGTCATTGTGGCTCCTGGGCGGCGGCGCGAACCGGCGTGCCGTCCGTTTGAAAGATTATCCGCCCTAATATGGCGTAACTTGCTTCAGGTTCAATGACGCCAGGCTGAACAGGGGTTCGCCCACCCCTCGCCCGAGCAGCCAGCCTGCCGGTCGGATTGGCGCTACCAACGCTCACGACTTCAGAATGGCAGCTTGAACCCGGGCGGGAGCGGCAAGCCACTGGTCATCTTGCCCATTTCCTCGTTGCTTGCCTGGTCGGCCTTTTCGCGCGCGTCATTGAACGCAGCGGCGAGCAGGTCCTCCAGCATCTGCTTNTCGGAAGNGACCATCAGGCTATCGTCGATNCGGATCGACTTGATGCGGCCTTTGGCGCTCGCGAGGATCCGTACAAGACCCCCGCCCGAGACGCCTTCGACTTCGACGCTATCGAGCTTCGCCTGCGCCTCCTGCATCTGCGCCTGCACCGTAGCGGCGGCTTCCTGCGCCGCCTTCATCATTTCTTCGATCGACTTCATGGGCTCGACCTATGGCGATTGTCTTCGGGCGGTTCAAGCCTTGCGTCGGGAAAAGCCGCCAGGGCGGCCTTCACCACGGGCAGTTCGCGGATGCGCGCTTCATTATCCGCGATCTTCGCCTGCTCGACATCTCCGAGACTCGGCCGTGCCGCGCCTTCGCCCGGGCCCACCTGCCAGCGCGTTCCTGTCGCCGCAAACAGGGCGTCGCCAAGATCGCGGGCAAAGGCCTCGCCGAGCGCTGGCGCGGGCGCGAAAANCAGCCGGCCAGGCTCGAGTTCGATCANCTTGAGATGGTCATAGACAAGCCCCGCAAGACGATGATTTCCCTTGCTTTCCAGAAGCTGATGAATTTGCGCTATCGTCAATGCGGAGGGAGGCGCCTCGGCATGCGGCGCCTCGGCGGCGGCAGGTGCTTCTGCCCGCTCCTGTCCCGCCGGCGGCGCGGGCGTCGTTTGGGCCAGTGCCGAGAGACCGCCCGATTCGAGCAGCTTTGCAAGTTCGCCCGGATCCGGCATCGACGCGGCATAGATCACGCGCAGCAGCAGCATTTCGAGATGCTCGAGCGGATTGTTGGCGCGCAGCACCTCCTCATGCCCCTTGAGCAGGAGCTGCCAAAGCCGGTTGAGCGGCGCAAAGCCGAGCTTTTCTGCCCAATCCCCGATCCGCTCGCGGTCCGCGGCAGCGAGCGCGGGATCGTTGTGGCGTGAGACTTTGGCGAGCGTGATCGCGTGGACAAGGTCCATCAGGCCGCGCACCATCGCGACAGGCTCGATCCCCAAGGCATATTGAGCGCGCGCGAGGTCGATCGCCCCGCCGGCTTCGCCTTCCAATATCGCCGCCATCAACTGGGCGATCGACGAGCGATCGGACAGACCGAGCATCGCACGCACCTGATCGGCGGTGATCGTGCCGCCGCCATCGAGGTCGGCATGGGCGATGGCCTGGTCGAGAATTGAAAGACCATCGCGCACCGATCCCTCGGCGGCGCTCGCGATAAGCCAGATTGCGGGGGCCTCGGCCTCGACGCCTTCCTTTTGCAGGATTGTGCTGAAATGCGCAAAAAGCATGTCGGGAGTGATGCGGCGAAGATCGAAGCGCTGGCACCGCGAAAGCACCGTCACGGGCACTTTGTTGACCTCGGTCGTCGCGAAGAGGAACTTGACGTGCGGCGGCGGCTCTTCGAGCGTTTTCAAAAGCGCATTGAAGGCGTTACGCGACAACATATGCACTTCGTCGATGATGTAGATCTTGTAGCGCGCCGAGACGGCGGCATAGCGCACAGCCTCGATGATCTCGCGCACATCATCGACGCCCGTGTTGGACGCGGCGTCCATCTCGATCACGTCTATATGGCGCCCCTCGGTGATCGCACGGCACGGCTCGCATACCCCGCAAGGGTCGATTGTCGGCCCGCCCTGACCGTCGGGACCAATGCAGTTCAATGCCTTGGCGATGAGCCGCGCGGTCGAGGTCTTGCCGACTCCGCGCACCCCGGTCATCAAGAAGGCATGAGCCAGCCGGTCGCGCGCGATCGCATTGCCCAGCGTCTTCACCATCGCTTCCTGTCCGATCAACTCGGCGAAGGTCTGCGGGCGATATTTGCGGGCGAGGACCCGGTAGGGGCCGCTCGACGCCGCGGGCGCAGGCGTCTCCGGCAGGTCCATGCCCAGCATCGGCGTGTCGTCGTCGGCGGAATCGTCCATGGCCCCGTCTTAGGGGCGGCGCGCCATCTTGTCGAAGGGGGAAATGGGTGGGAGCCGGAACGACCCGCAGCGAATTCGTTGCGGCTGCTTCCTTCCGGACCTGACCGGGTTGGCGAAGACTGCGTCCGCCCGACTCCCGCGGCGCATATGGCGAGGCCAGGCAGGAATTGCAAGCTGGCACGCTCGCCGCTCGCGCCAGCG
>Ga0065721_10005688_pt1 | contig 21645 bp, 20 predicted proteins | sample Mesricmetagenome_FD_59108 | JGI IMG/M metagenome (GOLD analysis project Ga0065721, IMG submission 59108) | Mesophilic microbial community from rice straw/compost enrichment Sample: eDNA_1 v2 (version 2) | ecosystem: Engineered > Solid waste > Grass > Composting > Bioreactor | place: USA: Davis...
TGCGATCCGCAATCCTGCCCTTCACACCGGCCGGACTTCGGCCAGCCGCTTGACCGCATAGTCGTCGCCCCAGCACACGGCGGCCTCCCAGGCGGCCGAGGCCTGGGCGGCCATGTCATGCACCTCCCCTTCGAGGCCGGCGGCATTGTAGGGCAGCACCAGGTCGAGATCGGGCACATCGCGATGGGACTCGTCCCAGTCGATCAGCGCGACCCGCTCCGCCGTCATGCGGATATTGCCGGGATTGTCCGGATTGCCGTGGACGATGCAGGTCGGGCGTCCGGCGAGCCGTGCCCAGGCCGCACGGCATCGCTCGGCGGCGCCCGGCGGCATTGCCGCGAGGTCGATCCGCGTCCCGGTCTCTTCCCGCAGGAGATCGGTCGACGAGCGCCAGCCCGGGCGCTGCGGCCAGTCCCGCGCCAGGCGATGCAACTGGCGCAGCGTGTCGGCCACGCGCCGCCAGTCGGCCGCCGTTTCGGGCGGACCGCCCTCCATATAGGTCATGACCGTCAGGCCGTCGGCGAACAGCCGGCCATCCTCTGTCGGGATCGGCACCGGCACGCTGAGGCCGGCGCGGTCGAGATAGTGCATGAGCCCGGTCTCCCAGGCGAGATCGGCATCGCTCCTGGTGCCGAGGCGACCGACCGCCAGCCTGCCGCCGATGCGTAGGCTCCACACGTCATTGGCCGACCCGCCGGTAAGCGGTTCGATCCGCACCGCGTCCTCACCCCAGAGTCTGAGCGTTTCCCATCCCACCGACGACATCTCCCGCGGGGTCGACCGGCATTCATCCTAGGTCAGGACATCGGCACGGAACAATGCAGTCCGCCGTTGGGCCCCAAGCCGGCGCGTCAGCCGGCATCCGATTGGCCACCCTGCCCCGCTCAGCTCGTCAGCACGATCCGCATCAGGTCCGCCGTATTCCGCGCGCCCAGCTTTTCCATCACCCGCGCCCGGTGCACTTCGATCGTGCGCGGGGAAATGCCCAGTTCCCTGCCGGCCTCCTTGTTGGACTGGCCATTGGTGATGAGTTGCAGCACTTCGCGTTCGCGCGGGGTGAGCTGGGAGAAGCCGCGCACTTCCACCGGGCGGCGGCCGCCCTGCATGGCGCCCAGATGGATGTCCCGGCGCAGAGCGTCGCGGATCACGGTCAGCAGATGCTCGGTGTCGATGGGCTTGGAAATGACGTCCGAGGCGCCCAGCTTCATGGCCGTCACCGCCGCCTCGACCTGCGGTTCGTCCGAGAGCATGAAGACCGGCGTGCCGGTGCGCATGGCCTTGACCCGACGCAGCAGGGTCAGCCCGCTTTCCTCGCCCACGCTGAGATTGAGCACCACGATATCGGGCCGCCGCCGCTCGAGGCTGACGATGAAATGGGCCGCCTCCAGCGAGAAGGTGGTCTGGAAGCCTTCGAGGCGGAAGAGCACGCTCAGCGCCTCGCAGGTGGCCGGGTCGGCATCCACGATATGGATCATCCGGTCGCGGTTGAGGAAGGAATGGTAGTAGATCTGGTCGCTCATTTTGCCCTCTGCCCCTGGCAAGTTTCGCAGGTGCGACCATCGGGCGGCAAACCATCGCCATCGGGGCTGGCATGCAGCCCGCGACTCCGGCCCCCTCGGTGAATCGCAGCGGTAGTTTGCGCTAAGTGTTCGTGCCGTCCGACAAGGACAATACGTAGGATACAGCACCTAGGTAATAGGTCTATTTGCCTAGTTTGGATTTGTCAACGGACTTTTGTCCTATGACCTCCACAAGAAAAAGGCCGGCCCCGTGGAACCGGCCCTTGGGGCGATCAGCGCGGATTGGCGCGCAGCGCGTCGCGGATTTCGGTGAGCAGGACTTCTTCCTTGCTCGGGGCCGGGGTGGTTTCCACCGGCTCTGCGGCAGCTTCGCGCTTCAGCGAATTGATGGCCTTGACCACCAGGAACAGAACGAAGGCGATGATGGTGAACTTGACCACGGCGTTGATGAACAGGCCGATATTGACCTTGGCCTCGCCCACGGTCAGCACGATGCTGGAAAAATCGATGCCACCGATGATGATTCCGATGAGCGGCATGAAGATATCGTCGACGATGGAGGAGACGATGGCGCCGAAGGCGGCGCCGATGATCACGCCGATGGCGAGATCGATCATGTTGCCCTTGATGGCGAAATCACGGAATTCCTTGAACATGGCCTAACCCTCTTCTGGTGATCCGCCTTCCCAAGACGGCCCGCGACCGGCGGGGAGCAGAGAATTCCTTAGCTGGCAGGCAAATGCAATGGGTCCAGAGTAGGTCTTGCGCAGCTTTGGCGGGAGGCCGATAGTCCCCGCGCCCCTAGCCCAGGACCATGATCGGGATGTCCGCTCACAAACACGATGCCGCCTCCGGCCTCAGGCAGGCGCTCGACCACATTCCCCAGGGCATTGCCGTGTTCGATGCCGGGCTGCATCTGACGACCTCCAACAGCCGCTACAATACGCTGCTGGCGCTGCCGGCCGCACTCACCAAACCGGGCACGCCGCTTTTCGATATCGCCCTCTTCCTGGGCGATCGTGGCGATTTCGGCCCGGGCGATGCGGCGCGGCTGGCCATCGAGCGGATCAACCTGCTCACCGCCTCCCCCACCACGGTGACCCAGCGACTGGGCAATGCCGGACAGGTGCTGGAATTCCATTCGAGCCGCCTGCCCGACGGGGGCCTGGTCATCAGCTTTTCCGATGTCACCGCGCGGGTGCGGGCCGAGCAGGAACTGGAGGGCATGAACCAGTCGCTCGAAGAGCGCGTGGACGAGCGCACCGCCGCGCTGACCCGCGTCAATGCCGAGCTGGAAAGCGCCCGCGCCAAGGCCGATGCCGCCAATCACGACAAGACGCGCTTTCTCGCCGCCGCCAGCCATGACCTGCTGCAGCCGCTCAATGCGGCGCGTCTCTATACCTCGACGCTGATCGAGCGCGCCAAATCGACCGGGCTGGCGGACCTGGCCAACTCCATCGAAGCGTCACTGACCGCGGTGGAAGACATTATGGGCGCCCTGCTCGATATTTCCCGCATCGACAGCGGCACGCTCAAGCCCGCACCGGCGCCGGTGGCGGGGCGCGACCTGCTCAAGAAGATCGAGGTGGAATTCGGCCCCATGGCGCGCGAGCGCAATATCTCGCTCAAGATCGTCGATACCGATGCCAGCGTATTGGTCGACCGCATGCTGGTGGGCCGCATCGTGCAGAACCTGGTTTCCAACGCCATCAAATATACCCAGCCCGGCGGGAAGGTGCTGGTCGGCCTGCGCCGGCGCGGCAATCGCATGCGGCTTGATGTGATCGATACCGGCATCGGCTTCAACAAGGACCAGCACCGGTTGCTGTTCGCCGAATTCTCCCGGCTTGAGCGCGGCGCCCGCATGGCTCAGGGGCTGGGGCTCGGTCTTTCCATCGTGCAGCGCCTGGTGACGGCGCTCGGCCTCACGCTCGAGCTCGACAGCCGGGAAGGCCGCGGCTCGCGCTTTTCGCTCTTCCTGCCGGCCACCCGTAATATCCGCGCCACGCAGGAGGCAAGCATCGCGCCGGCAGAGGCCAATTTCGGCATGCTGGACCTCAAGGTGCTCTGCGTCGACAATGAGCGCGCCATCATCGAGGCCATGGAAGGCCTGCTGCGCCATTGGGGTTGCGACGTGCGCTCGGCCCTCTCGCTCAAGCAGATCGACCGCGAACACCTGCTCGAAGGCTGGTATCCCGACCTGGTGCTGATGGATTACCACCTGGACCAGACCTCGGGCCTCGATGCCATCGAATGGCTGCGGCACAATCTGGGCGGGCACCTGCCCGCCGCGCTGGTCACCGCCGACCGCAGCCCGGCCGTGCGCGCTCTGGCCGAGGAGCGCGGCATTGCCGTGGTCACCAAGCCGGTCAAGCCTGCCGCGCTGCGCGCCGCGATCAGTGGCCTTGCCAACCAGAGCCGCAGCCCGGCCAAACGGGCGGGTTAGGCCGCCGCCACGAACAGTCCCGCCTTGCGCCGCTCCAGCGCCCACCAATAGATCGCGCCGCGCGCCACGAACCAGCAATGCAAAGCCGCCCACAGGCCCCAATTGCCGAAAACCGGCTGCAGGGCCAGCGCCGCGCCCAGGAACACGCCCAGCGACACGACCATGCCGTTGCGCATCGTCGTATTGAGCGTGGTGCCGACCAGGATGCCGTCATAGACGAAGGCCGGCATGAAGGTGACGGTGCAGAGCGCCGCGATGGGCAGGTAGGTCAGCGCATAGGCCTGCACTTCGGTATTGGTGGTCATCAGTCCGATGACCCAGGGCCCGCCGAAATACCAGGCCAGGCCCAGGGTCAGCGTAATGACCAGGCCCCACAGCATGGACAGGCCATAGGCTTGGTCGAAGGCCGGCCGCCAGTTGGCGCCCACCGCCTTGCCGGTCAGTTGCTCGGCTGCCTGGGCGATGCCATCAAGGAAATAGGCAACGAACATCAGCAGGTTCAGCAGCACGGCATTGGCCGACAAAGCCACCTCGCCCATGCGCGAGCCCTGCGCCGCGAACCAGGCATAGGCGCTCATCAGCGCCGCCGAGCGGATCATCAGGTCGCGGCTCAGCCCGAACATGCGGCGCAAGGCCACCGCATCCAGCAATTCGCCCGGTGCGATATGGCCCAGTACGGCGCGCAGCCCACCAAAGTGGCGCAGCAACAGCAGCAGGCCAACGATGCTGGCCACCGCCTGCCCCAGCACGGTGCCCGCCGCTGCGCCGGCAACGCCCCAGCCCAGCAGGTAGACGAAGGCGATGCTGGCGATAATGTTGATGCCATGCAGCAGCAATTGCAGCATCATGCCGGTCTTGGCGGCGGCGCGGCCATAGAACCAGCCGAGCAAGGCGTAATTGACCAGCGAGAAGGGCGCCGACCAGAGCCGTACGTGGAAATAATCCGCCAGGGCCGCCGATGCTCCCGCCCCCGGCGCGAGGAACCAGGTCGAGAGCCACAGGATCGGCCCGCCCAGCGCGATCATCAGCAGGCCAATGCCGACCCCAAGGGCAATGGCGCGGCTCACATGCAGCAGCCCGTCGCGCGGATCGCGCGCGCCCACCGCCTGCGCCGTCAGCCCGGCCGTGCCGATACGCAGGAAATAGGCGAGCGAAAAGATGATGTCGAACAGCAGCGCGCCCAACACCAATCCGCCCAGCAGCCCCGCATCGCCCAGCCGGCCGATCACGGTGATATCGACAATGCCCACCAGCGGCTCGGTGATGAAGGCGACGCAGGCGGGCAGCGCGATCTTCCACACATCGGCGTGGCGCACAGTGAAGGGGTATTGCGGGCGGGACATGGAAGGCGACTCTGGTTGGCGCTAAACTCCTATCACGCCGCCGGGCTGCTCGCCGCTCAAACATGGCGATCACGCTGTCCGTCATAGAAAAAGCCGCCGCCCCTGTCGAAGACCTCCTTCCTCGTCCGTCGTGATGGCGAGAGGGCGATTCCAACCGACCCGCCCAGGTTCACAGGAGAATAAAATGACGACGATCTTCGCTACCGAATCGACGACTTCCCTTGTCTCCGGCGCCTTCGCCGCTCTGGGCAGGGGATTGCGCACCCTTCAGCGTCGGCGGGACCAGCGGCTCGCCATGCATGCGCTGATGGCGATGGACCCGAGCCGTCTTGATGACCTCGGGATCGACATTCAGGACATCCACCATGCCTTTGCAGCGCAGCCGGTCGGCCAACGTCTCGGGCAACGCCGCCAGGCGCGGTCCATTGGCTGGACGCCCAACGCGGTGGCCGCCTAGCCGTGTGGAGCGGATGGCTACCGCTCCACATCCATGGCGATCACCACATCCGCCCGATCCTGCGACAGGCAGACAAGGTCATAGTTGGGCAGGTCGTTCCGCTCGATATGCGCCCGGTTGCGCTCCTCGGTGAACAGGCCCTCCTCGCCGTGGCGCTTGAGCAGCCGCGCCTTCACCAAGTCGCGCAGCACGTCGATGAAGACGGTATAGTCGAGCAGCGGCTTCAGGCCTGCCCATGGCCCTTCGGTCAACAGCAGGTAATTGCCCTCGACGATCAGGATCTTCACCTCGGCGCCGACGGTGAAGGCATCGTCCACTACATCCTCGATCTTGCGCGAATAGCCTGGCCCGCTGACCGGACCGGTTGCGGCCTTGAGGTGGTGGAGGAAATTGACGAAGTCGGCGCCCTCGAAAGTATGGGGCGCACCCTTGTAGTCCACCTGCCCCATGGCTTCGAGCTTGGCGTGGCGCATGTGAAACCCGTCCATTGGCACGAGGGCCGCGCTGCCGGGGTGGACCGCGTTGAGCATGGTCACCAGTTCGGCCGCCAGCGTTGACTTGCCCGTGCCCGGGCCACCGGCGAGACCAATAGCGATGCGGTGATGCGCCCGGCTCTCCATGTCCAGGATATGCGGCACCAGCCGCGACAAGGCCTGTTGTGGTGTCAGGCGCAGGTGTTCGGGGCCCATCAGCGCGCCTTGACGGCGCGGATGACGATCCAGACCGGCACGACCAGCACGGCGCCGGTGACAATATAGCGCCAGACGTCGCGGAACATGCCCAAGCCGTCGCGCAGGGCCTCGCGGAGCAGCTCGATCGTGCCGCGAACAATGCCCTGAACGTTGAAGCCGAACGTGGCCATGAGAAAGCCCACGACCAGCGAAATCAGCGCCAGCCGCAGGATGACATTGACGGGATGCCCGCCCATGAAGCGCTCGACGGCGCCGGGGCGCATTTCAGTCTGGGGTTGGTCACTCATGGCTGTCCTCCGCTGCCCTGTTGTGGGCATTGGGGATCATATAGGGTGTTTGCCGATTTGCAGAAGGCGTGGCTGGTGGTTTTTAGTTCGGTGGATACCCCCCTCCCCCCCATCATATCAGACTGGTTCGCCCGCAAGGGCTGGGCGCCCCGCCAGCACCAGCTCGATGTGCTCGCGTCATGGCATTCTGGCGCCTCGGCCCTGCTGATCGCCCCCACCGGCGCGGGCAAGACGCTGGCCGGCTTCCTGCCCACGCTCACCGACCTCGCCGAGGGCAAGTTCGATGGCCTCCACACCCTCTACATTTCCCCGCTCAAGGCCCTGGCGGTGGACGTGCAGCGCAATCTCAATGCGCCCATTCTCGAAATGGGTCTCAAGGTCACGGCCGAAACACGTACAGGTGACACCCCGGCTTCCAAGCGCGCGCGCCAGCGTTCACGGCCGCCCAATATCCTGCTGACCACGCCCGAACAGCTCTGCCTGCTCATCAGCCATCCGCATGCCGACCTGTTCTTCGGCTCGCTCCGCCGTATCGTGCTCGACGAATTGCATGCTTTGGTCACCTCCAAGCGCGGCGAACTGCTGTCGCTGGCTCTGGCCCGCATTGCCCGGCTGGCCCCCGATCTGCGCATCACCGCGCTCAGCGCCACCGTGGCGCGGCCAGACCTGTTGCGCGACTGGATCGCCCGCCCGGTGCCGGCACGGGAGACCCATCTCCTCACCGCCTCGGGCGGCGCGCCGCCGGTGCTGGAAATCCTTGAAACCGAGCAGCGCCTGCCCTGGGCGGGGCATTCGGCCAATTACGCTCATCACGATCTTTACGAGGTCATCAAGCGGCACAGGACCACCCTGCTTTTCGTCAATACGCGCAGCCAGGCCGAAATGCTGTTCCAGGGCTTGTGGGCCGTGAATGAGGACATGTTGCCCATTGCGCTCCATCACGGCTCGCTCTCGGTCGAGCAGCGACGCAAGGTGGAAAGCGCCATGGTGGCCGGCAATCTCAAGGCGGTGGTCTGCACTTCGACTCTTGATCTGGGCATCGACTGGGGCGATGTCGATCTCGTTGTGCAGGTCGGCGCGCCCAAGGGAAGCTCGCGCATGCTGCAACGCATCGGCCGCGCCAACCACCGGCTGGATGAGCCCTCCAAGGCCATATTGGTGCCTTCCAACCGGTTCGAAGTGCTCGAATGCGAGGCAGCGCTCGAAGCGGTGGCCGAGAACCACCAGGACAGCGAGGACCCCGTTTCGGGTGGCTATGACGTCCTCGCCCAGCATGTGCTCGGCATGGCCTGTGCCGGCCCCTTCGCTGCCGAGGACCTCTATGACGAAATACGCCACGCCTGGCCCTATCGGGACCTGCCGCGTGAGAAATTCGATCGCGTGCTCGATTTCGTCGCCACCGGCGGCTATGCCCTGCGCGCCTATGAGCGCTATGCCCGTCTCAGGCGCATGGAGGACGGCAAGTGGCGCGTGGCCAATGCGCAGGTGGTCCAGCAATATCGGCTCAATATCGGTACCATTATCGAAGAACCGATGGTGCGGGTCCGGCTGATCCGGCCGCGCGGCCTCAAGAAGGGCCAGAGCAACAGCCCCATCGGGGCGGGCGGGCGCGTGCTGGGTGAAATGGAGGAATATTTCTTCGGCACGCTCCTGCCCGGCGACACATTCATGTTCGGCGGCGAGATCGTCGCCTTCGAGGGCATGCGCGACAACGAGGCCTTCGTTTCCCGTGCCCAGGCCAGCAATCCCAAAATCCCGTCCTATATGGGCGGCAAGTTCCCGCTCTCGACCTATCTGGCCGAGCGCGTCCGTCGCATCATGGACAGCCCGGACGAGTGGAAGAAACTACCCGAGCAGGTCGAAATGTGGCTGCGCCTGCAACGCGACATTTCCGTACTGCCCCGGCGCGACAGCCTCCTGGTCGAGACTTTCCCGCGCGGCACGCACAACTATCTGGTCTGCTATCCCTTCGAGGGCCGGTTGGCGCACCAGACGCTGGGCATGCTACTCACTCGCCGCCTCGAACGCGCCCGCGCCCGGCCGCTCGGCTTCGTCGCCTCTGAATATGCCCTGGCCATCTGGGGGCTGGGTGATCTCTCGGGACTGATCCGCACCGGCCGCCTGTCGCTCGATGAACTCTTCTCAGAGGACATGCTGGGCGACGATCTCGAAGCCTGGCTCGACGAATCCGCCCTGATGAAGCGCACCTTCCGCAACTGCGCCATCATTGCCGGCCTCATCGAGCGCCGCCATCCGGGCAAGGAGAAATCCGGCCGGCAGATCACCATGAGTTCCGACCTCATCTACGATGTTCTTTATCAGCACGAGCCCGACCACATCCTGATCCAGGCGACCCGCCGCGACGCCGCGCGCGGCCTGCTCGATATCGAGCGGCTGGGCCAGATGCTCGCCCGCATCCGCAACCACATCGTGCATCAGCCGCTGGCGCAGATTTCGCCGCTCGCCGTGCCGGTCATGCTCGATATCGGCAAGGAGCCGATTTTCGGCGAAGGCCGCGAATCGGCTATGGCTGATGCTGCGGATGAACTCATGCGTGAGGCCCTCGGGCAAAGTTGAATCAAGCACTCTCTAGAGCCGAGGTCACGGAGACGCCGATCTTGCGCTTTGCCGGCCATAATTTCGAACCCCTGCCCTCGGGCGCGCTCTATTGGCACAGCCAACAGACACTTCTGGTTGCCGACCTGCACTTCGAAAAGATGGCGAGTTTCGCCCGTCGCGGGCAGATGCTGCCNCCCTATGATACGGGCCTGACNCTGGCCCGNCTNGAGGCCGATCTGCGGCGCACNGGGGCCGCGCGCCTCATCTCGCTCGGTGACACGTTCCATCGCGTCGATGCTAGCAGTCTGTTAACATTAAGTGACCGAATGCGCCTCGATGCGATCACCGAAATGGTCGACTGCATCTGGCTGTCGGGCAACCACGATCCGGCCCCGCATGCCATCGGCGGCACCTGTCTGCCGCAGCTCGAACTGGCCGGATTGACCCTCTCGCATGAGCCGCAGCGCGGCGCCAACGGGCTGGTTGCCGGCCATCTGCACCCGGCCGCGCATGTCTATTTCCAGGGCCGCTCCACCCGCCGCCCCTGCTTTGTCCACGACAACAGGCTGCTGATCCTGCCCGCCTACGGGGCCTCCACGGGCGCGCTCAACATCTTGTCCCCGGCCTTCTTCGGCCTCCTGAACTGGCCGACGGTCGAAGTCACCATGTTGGGCAAGGACCGAACCTATCCGGTGAGCCCCAGGCGCCTGGTGCGCGGCTAGCGCTTGAACAGCACGCCGCCGAGCCAGCCGGTAAACAGCGCCAGCACGACGCAGACCAGGCCATAAAGCAGCGGCTGCTGCACGGCCGACAACGCCAGGAACCGCTCGAAGCCGATCTTGCGCACCGCGAAGCCCTCGGACTTGCGGGCGATGATCTCGCCGTTCTTGAACACATAGGTCAGGGCCACATAGGGGCCCGGTGGGGCATTGCTGGGCAGGGTCAGCCGGGCGGAATAGAAATTGTCGGCGGGGAAGTTCACCGCATTTTCCTGCACGCCGAACAAGCCTTCCTCGGTCATCAGCCGCACCAGCTCGCGACCGAAGATGGCGCCCTTCCACCAGTCGGCGCTATTGGCGGCCAGGGTGTGGGATTCGGGCAGGATGAGATTAGTGGTCAGCGTGGTGACATCGGTGATATCGGTCAGCCTTCCGCTCGACAGGACGTGGAAGTAGCTGGGAAAATTGTCGAATTCGACCTGGTCGGTATTGAGCCAGATGCCGAGCACATTGGTCTTCTGGCGAGCCACCCGGTTCTGCGTCGGGCCCAGCACCACGACGACGACGTGGAACGGTCCCTCGACATATTTCTGCTCCGAGCCGGCATCGGGAATGATGGTGCCGAAGAAATTCATGCGTTCGCCGGAAAAGCTCGACGTGATCTCGATGGTCTCGTTGGAGACCTGCGATACCAGCCGCTCAGCCCGGGCCGGCGCCACGAGCACCAGCAGGCAGACGAGCAGGAGGGCGGCCCGGCTCATTGCGCTACTCCCAGCACCGCCATGCTGAACGTATCGGCGGGAGCCAGGACCAGCGATAGGCCGAAGCGGATCGCCACGGCCAGCACCAGCAAAGCCAGCAGCCCCCGCAACTGCTCGCCGCGCAGATATTTGCCGGCCGAAGCGCCAAACTGGGCACCGGCCGTGCCGCCCACCATCAGGCAGAAGGCCAGCAATATATCGACGCTCTGGCTCTGCACGGCATGGAGCACCGTCGTCGCCGCCATCATCGCTACCACCTGGGCCAGCGACGTGCCAATGACGACATTGCCGGGCACGCGCAGCAGATAGACGAGCGCCGGCACCATGATGAAGCCGCCGCCAATGCCCAGGAGCGAGCCGACAAAGCCGATGAAGAGGCCAATAATGAGCACCGGCAATACGCTGATATAGAGGCGCGATTTCTTGAAGCGCACCCGCATGGGCAGGCCATGGATCCAGTTGTGCTGGTTGGGCAGGCGCTCGCGCACCACGATGCCCTGGCGCTGCTTGAGGATGGCGCGGGTGGATTCGATCAGCATCAGCACGCCGACAGAGCCAAGCAGGACCAGGAAGCCGAGCGAAATCACCAGGTCGAGCTGGCCGGCATCGCGCAGCAGGGCAAACATCGCAACGCCCCCGAAGGCGCCGAGAATGCCTGACAGCACCAGGTAAAGCGCCAGATGCAGGTCGATCGCGCCGCGCCGGTAATGCGCCAATGCGCCGGAGGTCGAGGCGGCCACGACCTGGCCGGTAACCGAGGCCACGGCAACGGGCGCCGGTACGCCCGAAAAGATCAGCAATGGAGTCAACAGGAAGCCGCCGCCAACCCCGAAGAGCCCCGACAGGAAACCGACTGCCCCTCCGATCCCCACGAGAAAGAAGAGGTTCACGGACAGTTCGGCGATCGGCAGATAGACCTGCAAGACCCTGATCCGTTTGAAAATGACTACGCGACACGACCTTACAGGATCGTCTGTCAACAATAGGTCAAGACGCAGAACGGATTATGAAGGCGCAGCAGCCAGAATGGATCAGACCGGCTGGCTGCCCAATACGGCGAGCAGGCGGGGGTTGACCATGCCGCTTTCGGTCATGCCGGTGCCGCGCTCGAAGGCCTTGATGGCTTCGGCTGTCTTGGGGCCGGCCAGACCGTCAGGCGTACCGATATCGAAGCCAAGCTTGCCCAGCACCATCTGTACCTTGGCCACCACATCCTTGGTGGTGATGGCCTCGCCTGGATCGAAGCTGGGCGACCAGGTGCCCAATGGCGCGAAATTGGCCGCCAGATCGATCGGTTCGGCCTTCCACTGGCCGACTTCGTCGGTCACGCGGCTCACCGCCTCGGCGGTCAGGGATTTTGCAATATCGTCGCGCGCCTTGGCTGCATCGGCGTCGCCATTGAGGGCGGCAAGCGAGAACCACTTGTAGGATTGTTCGAAATCCTGCTCGACGCCCAGCCCGCGGGCATAGAGCATACCCAGGTTGAACTGGCTGTCGGTCATGCCATGCGCGGCCGCCTGGGCGAACCACTCGGCTGCCGACTCGAATTCCTGCTCACCCAACTGCCCGCCGGCATAGAGCGCGGCCAGGTTGTGCATGGCCATGCGGTTGCCCGCCTCGGCGCCGCGCTGGTACCAAAGCTTGGCGATCTCGAAATCCTTGTCGACGCCCTGCCCGGCTTCATAGAGGTTGCCGATGCGATATTGCGCCGGCACGAAGCCCTGCGCCGCGGCGCGCTCATACCATTTGGCCGCCTCGACATTGTCCTGCGGCACGGCGCGACCTTCGGTATAGATGGCGCCGATTTCAAACTGGGCACGCGGATCGCCATTGGCTGCGGCCTGGCGCAGCTCGAGTGGGCCGACACCTTCGGGCGGCAGCTCGAATGTGTCCGCGACCGGGGCCGCGGCGATGCTTCCCGTGACATCCTCCGGCGCGACTTCGCCCGGAATGTCCGATGGCGCCTCGTTGTCGGCATCGCCGCCCGAAAAGGCCATGAGCGCGGGCGGCATGGGCGTGGCGATGACGGGCCTGGTGAAGCTCATCTGCTCACCGGGATTGATCGACGCCGTGGCGCCGGAATCGATCATGTCGATGACGCGTGGCTCGGGCCGGACCAGGGAAACATCCTCACTGGCGGCCGGCGTTGCCGACGGCTGTTCGACCTCGGTCTGGGCCTCGGCCGGCGCAGCAGGCGTGGGCGCTGCCGGGGCATTGGCCGGCATGCGCTGCAGCACCAGGTTGAGCGCCAGTAGCGATACGGCCACCAGCGTCGCCGCCAGCAGCAGCGGGCGGCGATGGCGCGCGAGGAAGCTCGGCTTGTCTTCCGGCAGTTCCAGATTGCCCTCGGCGTCGAACGCGACGGCGGGCGCGGCCTCGGCGGGCCTGGCCTTCTTTTCCTTGGCCGGCTTGGCGGGTTTGGCCGGCCTTTCCGCCTTGGGAGCGACAGGCGCATCGCCAACCAGCGACGCGGTCGTTGCAGAGGCAGGCTTTACCCGCGCCAATGCGCGGCCGATGAGCGAATTGCTGGAAGCGGCCGGCACGGCGGCGGCTTCCTGGCGCGCACGCTGGGCACGGCGCGCCGCGGCAACGAAGGTGCTGGTGCTGCTCTGGCTGGCGGGTGCCTCGACCTGCGGCGTGGCTGGCTTGACCGATGGCGCGAACGGGTCGGCCTCGGCTGTGGCGAAGCTCGATTGCGGGCGAGCAGGACGCTCGACCGTATTGGGATCGAAATTCGGGCGCTTGCTGGTGTCACCCGCCGGGGCAGCCGGGCGAGCGGCGCCAACCTTGGCATCGAGCGCCGCGCGAACCGGGCCGGCATCCTTGAAGCCGGGATCGACCAGCGGCGCCTCGTCAACCGGATTGGCCGGCATCGAGTCGCTTCGGGCGGCGGATTTAGGACCGGCCAGGGCCGCCAGCATGGTGTCGAGCCGGTCTGGCTTGGCTGCGACAGGCTGGGACGCGGCAGGCGCCGTCACCTGGTCCTTTTGCTCCTTGCGAGCGGTCAGGACTGCCTCGAGCCGGGCCAGGCGCTCAGCCGTGTCCCTGCCGGCCGTATTGAGCAGCGCTTCCATGCGCTTTTCCAGCGCTGCCATGCCCTCTTCGCTCATGCCGCTGGCGGCGGGCGAAGATTTGGCCATGGCCTCGGAGGTCCGCTCCGCTACCAGAGTGGCCAGCGTTTCGTAGTCCGGCGTCTTGCCGGCGGATTTGATGAGGCCGGTCAGCCGGTCCTCGATGCTCTTGAGACTATCCGGGCCGAACATGGCGACCGGCGCCGGTGCCTTGCGGGTCACCGCATCGCTGGTGCGTTCGGCGACCAGGGTGGCCATGGCTTCGAGCTCGGCCGGGTCCGACTGGCTGGAATAGAGCTTGGCCAGATCGTTGAGCTGGGCGCCGGTCTCATCCATGCGCGCCATGAGCTGCTTGAGTTGGCTTTCGACCTGGGCGGAGTCCGCGCCCAGTCCCAAACGGTCGGACAGGGCCTCGATCTGGCTCTCGATGCGCAGGAAGCGCGGCTCCATGCCGGCCATGACGGCATCGCGCAGGGAGGCGACATCCTGCTTGAGACCGGCAACATCGCCATTGGCGGTGTCGAGGCTGCCGATGCGGGAAACGAGCGCATCGACCTTGGCCACCAGCGTGCCGGGCCCCGCGCCGCCATCCTTCATCGCCTGTGTGAAGGCGGCCATTTCGCTGGTCAATCGTTCGAAGTCACCCGACGACAGGGCAAAGTTCTTCTCGATGGCGTCGATGCGGTCATAGACGTTGCGGACGCTCTTTTCGATGGCTTGCATGGCCGCGCCGGCGCCATCGCCGGGCTCGCCATCTTCGCGCGCCACGTCGCGCTCCATCTGGCGGGCCTGCAGTTCGGCCAGGGTACCGACAGTGGCCGAGACATCATCCAGCCGCTTGTTGATGGTGGAGAGATCGACACGCGGGCCGTTTTCGATCAAGGCAGCCAGCGCCCCGATCTGGGCTTCGAGACGCTTGACCTGGCCGGTTTCACCGACGGCGCCGGCCAACAATTCCACGACATGGGTCAGTTGCTCGACCTGGGCGGCAACTTCCTGCACGCTGCCATTGCCGGACCGTTGCGACTTGAGCTCGCCTTCGAGGCGTTCGAGCCGGCCGGACAGACCGCCCACAAGCGCGCTCAGCTCGCGGAATTCGGGCATATCGGTGGCACGGCGACCCAGAGCGGCAGCGGGTGCCGACATCTGGCGACCGCGGATTTCGGCAATGGCGCTGCTCAGCTCGTCATGATCGGGATCGGCGGGGCCGAGATCCTCGCGTTCGGTGAACCGATCCACGGCGCGCTTGACGGTACGCAGGGCCTCGCGGCGGCGCATGGCCGGCTCGGGACCGACCACCTGGTCGCGCAGGTTGCGCACACGACGGGTCAGGCCGGACAAAGCTGGTTCGCCCCGCTCTTCGTGGGCATAGTGGCCTTCGACCTGGTCGAGCAGCGCGACCAGTTCGCCGCGCAAAGCCTGCCATTCACCAGCCTGCGGTTCGGCGGCCGGTTCGGACATATCCGGGAATTGATAGGCGCGGGCCATGGCAGTCCCTGTCGTAGATGGCGGACCCCCGCGATTCAACACGAAGGTATGACGGCCACTCTTGGGAAAACATGGTAAAGAACCCGTTAAGTATTGTCGCAATATGCAAGAGCCACCGGCCGAAAGACCTGATTTCGTAGTGTTCCGAAGTCGGCGATTCGGAGCTCTGCGTATACTGCCCGCCGTGAGGAGCGTTCTGCCGCCATGACCCGCCGCCGCATCATCATCGTCGACGATCATCCGCTGTTCCGGGCGGCACTGCGACAGACCCTGTCGGGGGGCGACGCCACGGTCAGTGTCGAGGAAGCGGGCGACCTCAACGGACTGAGCGCCGCGCTCGATGCCGACCGCGATTGCGACCTCGTGCTGCTCGACCTCAACATGCCCGGCGTGCGCGGCTTTTCGGGGCTTTTGCTGCTGCGCGCACAATATCCCGATATTCCGGTGATGATCATTTCCGCCGTCGAGGATGGCACGGTGGTGCGCCGCGCCTTCGAACTGGGCGCCGCTGGCTATCTGCACAAATCCGTCGGACCAACGGAAATCCGCCGCGCCATCGAGACAGTGCTGTCGGGCGAGGTCTTCGTGCCGGAAGGCACGACGCTGGGCAGCGACGACGATCACACCGCGCTGATGCGGCGCCTTTCGACGCTCACCCCGCAGCAGGTGCGTGTGCTGATGATGCTCAGCGACGGGCTGATGAACAAGCAGATCGCCTATGAGCTCTCCATCTCGGAGGCGACGGTCAAGGCGCATGTCTCGGCGATATTGCAGAAGCTGGATGTCGACAGCCGCACCCAGGCGGTGATCGCCGCAGCGCGCATTGAGGACGGGCAGTTCGAGGCGCTGTTCTCGACGGGGGCGGAGAAGGCTTAGCGCCTGCTCGCTACCCGGCGATCGTTACCTTGCCCTTCGCCCAGTCATCCGTTTTCGCGCCGACCAATTGCCCGATATTGGTCTTGCCCTCGGCACGGACGGCCGCCACCAGGCCGCGCTTGAGGCGATCGAGCAGGTCGAGCCCGCCAAAGACCATGGCCGAATAGAGCTGGATGGCATTGGCGCCAGCCTCGATCTTGGCCAGAGCCGATTGCGGCGAATGGATGCCACCGACCCCGATAATAGGCAGCGTGTCGACGCGCTGACGCATCTGCGCCAGGCGCCTGGTCGAAAGATCGAACAGCGGCTTGCCGGAGAGGCCACCGGTTTCGCCGGCATTTTCCAGCCCCGCAACCGCATCGCGAGTGATGGTGGTGTTGGAAACGATCAGCCCGTCGAGATCTGTGGTCAGCACGACCGAGGCGATGGCGTCGAGCGCCGCCTCGTCGAGATCGGGGGCGATCTTTAGGAAGACGGGCACACGGGTTTTCGCCTTGGCGCGGGCAGCCAGCACGTCGCCCAGCAGCCGGCGCAGGCCCTCGTCGGCCTGCAGGTTGCGCAGGCCGGGCGTATTGGGCGAGGAGACGTTGACGGTGAGGTAGTCGGCCAGGTCGGCGAAGCGTTTCACGCCCAGCACATAGTCGGCGACGAAATCCTGGCTGTCCTTGTTGGCGCCGATATTGACGCCCAGGGCCGCCGGAATGCGCTGGCCTTTGAGGCGCGCGAAGACCGCGTCGTGGCCTTCATTGTTGAAGCCCATGCGGTTGATCACGCCCTCCGCCGCCCCGACACGGAACAGGCGCGGCCTGGAATTGCCGGCCTGCGGGCGCGGCGTGACCGTGCCGATCTCGACCATGCCGAAACCCATCAGCGCCAGGGGGCGCGCCACTTCGGCATTCTTGTCGAAGCCGGCCGCCATGCCCACGGGATTGGTCAGTTCGAGCCCACACAGGCTGGTGCGCAATTCAGCACCATCGGGGTGGCTTTGCTCGGGCGCGAGGCCGAGGCGCAGGGCGGTGATTGTTGCGCCATGGGCCGTTTCGGGATCCATCTTGAGCAGGGTTTCGCGCGTCAGCCCCGACAGAGCCGGGATGCGCAGCAGCGGCGAGAGAGCGGAGAGGATCATCGCACCGCCTCGGGCAGTGTGCAGGAACCATCGGCAGCCACGCTCAGTGGCGCCTCCCAGGCGATGGCAGAGGTCCTGAGCGGACCGCCATAGAGATGGGGAAACAGCGCGCCGCCGCGGGAGGGCTCCCAGACCAGATCGGCGCCGAGGTCAGTGCTGCGTACCGCCAGCAGCACCAGCCCGTCCTGACCGGCGAAGTGCAGGCGGAGCGTTTCGGCCAGTTGGCCGGCCGTCGAAAAATGCATGTAGCCATCCTTGGCGTCGATGGGCATGCCGGCAAAATCGGCACCGTTGCGCGCAGGCGCGAAGGCCGCCTCGGTGGCGATCTTGTAGACGAATTCGGGTGTGCTCATGGGCGCGAACCTAATGGGGCAGGCAGGGCGCCGCAAGCGGAGGGCAGGCCTTTACAAGACAAAGTTGGAGCGCTAAAAGATAGGACTTAATTCCATCGATAAGATATATTTCCTCAATCGGTCACAAGTGCCATGCTGTCACACAGAGCTATCTGGGACGGGATCGACGCCCTCGCGCGCCGCCATGGCCATTCGGTCTCGGCGCTGGCCAAGCTTGCCGGGCTCGACGCGACCGCGTTCAACGTCTCCAAGCGCATCAGCAAGGATGGGCGCGAGCGCTGGCCCTCGACCGAGAGCATTTCCAAAATCCTCGAAGCCACGGGAGAGAGTTTCGATTCCTTTCTCACCGGGACGGGCGCCTTCCTGCAGATAAATGACACAATGCCCAATCGCACCGTGCCGCTGCTCGGGCTGGCGCAGGCGGGTTCGGGCGGCTTCTTCGACAGCGCCGGCTTCCCGGCGGGCCAGGGCTGGGACGAAATCGCCCTGCCCTCGCCGGGCGAAGGCGGCATCTATGCGCTCGAAGTGCAGGGCGATTCCATGGAGCCGCTCTATCGGGAGGGAGACCGCATCGTCGTCTCGCCTACCGAACAGGTGCGGCGGGGCGATCGCGTCGTGGTCAAGACGCGCGATGGGGAGGTGATGGCCAAGATCCTGCATCGCCAGACCGGCAAGCAGATCGAACTCCATTCCATCAACCCGGCCTATGAGCCACGGCTGTTCGACCTTATCGACATCGAATGGATCGCCCGCATCATCTGGGCCAGCCAGTGACGCGCGTCGCTCCGATGGCGGCCGCCGACGCCGAGGCCTGGGTAGCGATGCGCGAAGCGCTGTGGCCGAATGGCGGGGACCACGGCACGCATGCAGAAGATGTGGCGCGGCTGCTGGCCGAGCCGGGAGATACGGTGAACCTGATGGCCCGCAACGGGAGCGGCGAACCGGCTGGGTTTGCCGAAGCCAGCTTGCGGCACGACTATGTCAACGGCTGTGACACGTCACCCGTGGCATTTCTTGAGGGCATTTATGTAACGCCGGCCATGCGCAGACAGGGCGTCGCCCGAGCATTGGTGGCGGCTGTGCAGGCATGGGCGCGGAGCCGGGGCTGCAGCGAACTTGCGTCGGATGCGGCGCTGGACAATCTGGGCAGCCACCAGATGCACAAGGCGCTGGGTTTCGCGGAAACGCAGCGCGTGGTCTATTTCCGCAAGACGCTCGGCTGACTACCAGTCGGCGGGCGATGGCAGCGACGCATCAGCCTCGCAGGTCGCGAGCGGCAGGCGTTTGCTGGTGCCGATAGCCAGTACACGATCTTCATCGGGGTCGGTCGCCACGGTCAGGCAGGCACAGCCATAGCCGTAATAGTTGCCGGTTGAGACGAACTCATCGGCATCGAAGGCGGGCACCCGGTCCATGACAGCGGTGGTAGTGGCATTGTCGTCGCCCTGGCTCGACAGGGTCCAGGTGCGATCGGCGTCGATCAGCCACCAATTGCCCGGCGTAGGATTGGCCAGCCAGCCGCAGCGGCGTTCGAAATCGGCCGGCTCCGGGCAGCGGAACATGGGCAAGGCCGAGCCCATACCGAAGCCTTCGGGGTGATAGACCAGCACGTCCTCTTCCGCGACATATTCGTAGTTGGAGACCTCGCCCTCCTCCCGGAAATGGATGGCGCCATCGACGCCATCCTCGGGCGAGAAGAACACGTCGTCGATCCGGCCATCGGCATAGACCAGCGTAGTAGCCGAAATCACCAGCGGGGCGCCGAGCGCATCGCAGACCTCGCCCTCACCTACCCATTTGCCCTGGATGTCCTCGGGCACATCGTCGGTCGCGGCATAGGCGGGCATGCTCAAGGCCAGGAGCAGGAAAACCGCAGGAAAACGCAAGGCAATCTCCCTAGTTTCAGCGGGCCTGAAGGAACTTTCCGGCCAGCGCATCCTCGATCAGCTTGCGGGTATTGTCGATGCCATAAAGCGCGGCGAATGAACCGAAGCGCGGGCCGCGTTCCTGCCCGATCAGCACCTGGTAGAGCATCTGGAAGAAGTCGCCGGAGACGCCTGGGCCGCCATGCGGTCCCTGCCGCGTATGGTCCTGATAACGCTCGATATTGCGCGCGACATCGAGGGCCGCATTCTGAATCGCCTCGTTGTCGGCATCATCAGGCAGGGCGCTGAAGGAGGCGGACAGAGCCTTGAGCGCGGCGCGTTCCACATCGTCAGGTGCGCGATAGGACTTCTGCACGAAGTCGCGGAAATAACGGATAGCATAGCCGACAAGCGCATCCAGATGCGGATGCGTCTGCGGCGACACACCAGGCGCATAGGCGGAAATGTAGCCCCACATCACTTCCGGCGTTTCCGGGTTGGAAGCCGTCGCAAGATTCAACAGCAGCGCAAAGGTCACCGGCATGTCGACCTTGGGCACATTGCCGTAGTGGACATGGAAGGCCGGATTCTCCAGCCGCGCGGCAGTGTCCTGCTTCTGGTAGGACGCGACATGCGCGAAATATTCGTCCACCGAGCGCGGGATGACATCAAAATGCAGGCGCTTGGCGACCCGCGGCTTCTGGAACATGTAGAGCCCCAGGCTCTCATTGCCGGCATAGGTCAGCCACTCGTCGATCGTCAGGCCATTGCCCTTGGACTTGGAAATCTTCTGACCTTCGCCATCGAGGAACAGCTCGAAGACGTAGTGCTCCGGCGGGGTGCCGCCGAGGATTTCACAGATCTTGTCATAGATGTGCTGGTTGGTCTGGTGGTCCTTGCCGAACATTTCGTAGTCGACGCCCAGGGCCGCCCAGCGCATGCCGAAATCGGGCTTCCACTGCATCTTCACATGGCCGCCAGTGACCGGAACGGTGGTGTCGCGCCCATCCTCATCGGTGAAGGTGATCGTGCCGTCCTTGGCGTTGACCTCCTTCATCGGCACGTAGAGCACACGCCCCGATATCGGGGAGATCGGCAGGAAGGGCGAATAGGTGGCCTGGCGCTCGGCGCCAAGCGTGGGCAGCATCACAGCCATGATGTCGTCATAGCGCTCGGCGGCACGCAGCAGCACGGCGTCGAACTTGCCGGACTTGTAGTAGTCGGTGGCGCTGGCGAATTCGTAGTTGAAGCCGAACGTGTCGAGGAACCGGCGCAGCATGGCGTTGTTATGCGCGCCGAAGCTGTCGAACTCGTTGGTCCAGGGATCGGGCACCGAGGTCAGCGGCTTTTGCAGATGCGGCTCCATGGCCTCCTTGGAGGGCACGGTGTCGGGAATCTTGCGCATGCCGTCGAGATCGTCGGAAAAGCAGATCAGCCTTGTCGGCACCTGGTCGCGCGTCAGCAGACGAAAGGCCGTGCGCACCATGGTGGTGCGGGCCACTTCGCCGAACGTGCCGATATGAGGCAGGCCCGAAGGGCCATAGCCGGTCTCGAACAGGGCCTCGCCCTTGCCCGATTTCTCCAGGCGCTTGACCAGTTTCCTTGCCTCTTCAAACGGCCATGCGCGGGCGGTCTGGGCGGCGTCGAAGAACGCGGGATCGAGCGGGGGCAACGGAGCGGGCGACAAGGTCAGGCCTTTCAGGGAGATGAGTGTCGGCTGTGTTGCATCCCGGCGCGCCAACGTCAACGTTTTCGGGGCCTGGAGCTTGCCAAGGCCGCCCGACGCGCCTAGCTATCGAGGCATTGACCAGCCCGGGAATGCCTGATGTCCAATGCCGCCCATGACGCGCTCATCCACCTGATGATCGTCGCCGCCTCGTCCGACAGCGCCATGACCGAAAAGGAGCTGGTGCGCATCCAGGCCCTGATCGGCCGACTGCCGGTGTTCGAGGGTTTCGACAGGAACCGGCTGGCAGCGGTCGCCAATGCCTGCGCGGACAAGCTCAACGGCCCCGGCGGGCTGGACCAGGTGCTGGACGATGCCATCGCCGTGCTACCGGCCAAGCTGCAGGACACGGCCTA
>Ga0065721_10050268_pt1 | contig 21644 bp, 16 predicted proteins | sample Mesricmetagenome_FD_59108 | JGI IMG/M metagenome (GOLD analysis project Ga0065721, IMG submission 59108) | Mesophilic microbial community from rice straw/compost enrichment Sample: eDNA_1 v2 (version 2) | ecosystem: Engineered > Solid waste > Grass > Composting > Bioreactor | place: USA: Davis...
CGCCGGCCGGGCCGGCGCGGCGAAGATCCGACGGCTGCAGTCCGCGGCGCCGCCGGAGAAGCGGGACGTCGCCGGGGTTGCCCCCGGCGACGCGCAGGTTGCCCGTCGTTCGCAGGACGGTTGATCAGAACAGGAAGTCGCTCGCCGACAGCGAGGCGACGTTCTGAAGGCTGATCTGCATGTCGTCGACCTTGTCGCCGTCGAGATCGATCCTCACGAAGGTGTTGGAACCGTTGACCGAATAGCGCACCTCGTTGCCGGCGCCGCTATAGGCACCGGTGCCGATGAACGAGAGGTCGTCGTAGTAGGAGAAGGCCGTCAGGTCGATCCTGTCGCCGGTGGCGAAGTCGGTGATGACGTCGCGGCCGCTCCCCGCGACGCTGTCGGACACCATGTCGAAGACGAAGACGTCGTTGCCGGCGCCGCCGGTCATCATGTCCTTGCCGCCGCCGCCGTGAATGCGGTCGGCTCCGGCGCCGCCGATCAGCCGGTCGGCGCCGTCGCCGCCGCCGAGGACGAAGCGGCCGTCGGTCTCGGCCGAACCGTCGAAGGTCAGTTTCTCCCCGGCCGACTGGCTCGACACCACCTTGAGCGTCTGACCCGCGGCGAGGTTGCCGTCGTTCATGGTGACGGCGTAGTCGTGGCCGTAGACGAAGTAGAACTGTTCGACGCCCTTGACCGTGTCGGCGCCGAGGGTCAGACCCGCGGAAAAATCACCCGAGAAGGCGAGTTCGTCGTGGCCGCTGCCGCCGCGGATCAGATCGGCCGCCGTGAAGCTGGTGTCGACCCAGATCGTGTCGTTTCCGCCCCCGGCGTTGACGGTGTCGACGCCGCCGTGCTGGACGAAGATCAGGTCGTCGCCGGCGCCGGTGTAGATCCTGTCGTCACCGGCCCCCATGTTGACCCGGAAGGAGCCGTCGGTCTCGGCCTCTCCGCGCAGGATCAGATTGTCGCCCGCACCGAGCCAGTGGCCGTTGACCTCGAGACGCTGGCCGGCGCCGATGTTGTCGTCGTGCAGGGTCAGCTTGTAGTCGAAGCCCGTGTCGAGCGAGAGGGTCTCGACGTCGTTCATCGTCGTCGCGCCGAACACGAAGTTCGTATAGGCGTTTCCGCCGATCGAAAGCGTGTCGTCGCCCTCGCCGCCATCGATGCTGTCGGCGGCGGTGAGCGTGTTTCCGAGCACGATCAGGTCGTCGCCCTCGCCGAGCTCGTAATTGTCGTCGCCGCCGCCGAGGTCGTAGACGACGTCGTTTCCGGCCCCGGTCATCACCGTGTCGTTGCCGCCGCGATCGTCGAAGACGTAGTCGTCGCCGCCGCCGGTGTAGAGCAGGTCGTCGCCGGCGCTGGCGTAGATGCGCACCTCGCCGGCGACCATCGAGGCGTCGATGACGAAGGTGTCGTCGGCGTTCAGCGTGTCGCCCGAGATCACCAGCGCGTCGTCGCCGGACCCTTCCGAGGCGTCGCTTCCGAAGGCGATGTTGTAGTCGTATCCCGCCGCGAAGTTGACCCGCTCGATGCCGGTGAACATGCCGCTGGCGAAGGCGGCCGTCGTGTCGCCGGAGATCGAGACGCTGTCGTAGCCGTAGCCGCCCTCGATGTAGTCGGTGCTGTCGAGGGAGCCGTGGAAGACGAAGTGGTCGTCGCCGCCGTGGCCGTTGAGGATCTCGCTGCCGCCGCCGTAGATCCGGAAGATGTCGTCGCCGCGGCCGCCGACCAGGATGTCGTCGCCGGCGGTGTCGTAGATGTCGAAGCTGCCGTCCATCTCCTGGCCGCCGTAGAAATGCAGCCAGCCGCCCGGCAGGTCGAAGCCGCCGATCGACATGCTCTTGCCGGCAGCCACGGCGCTGTCGTCCATGATCAGCGTGAACTGCGGAGCGCCCTCGAAGATGATGCGCTCGACGTTCTTCATCGATCCTTCGGTCAGGGTGACGGAGGAGACGTTGTAGTAGCGGACCTCGTCGTAGCCGGCGCCGCCGTTGATCACCGGATTGCCGCCGGAAACGTGCGAGACGACGATCCAGTCGTCGCCCCTGCCGGTGGAGACCACGTCGCCGCTGCCGACGTTGTGGACGGTGTCGTCGCCGTCGCCGGTCTTGACGACGTCGGCGCCGACGCTGGCGTGGACGATGAAATTGCCGTTGGTCTCCGCCGAGCCGTCGAAGTGGATCGAGCCCGACCCGCTGTTCATGAAGGCGTTCTTGATCGTCAGCGTCTTGCCGGAGCCGACGGTGTCGTCGTGGGTGACGAGCTTGTAGGTCGAGCCGCTGGCGAGTTCGATCTCCTCGATCGCCCGCATCGTGTTGGAGCCGAACTTGACGCCGGCCGAGTAGTCGCCGGCGAGCTGCAGAACGTCCTTGCCAGCCCCGCCCTTGAGGACGTCGGTCGCCGAAAAGGCGCCGGGACCGGCACTGAAAATGTCGTCGCCGCTCGTGCCGTTGAGGGCGTCGACGCCAGCGGTGAGGGAATAGCTTGCCATGAAAAGTCTCCCGAATCAGCGAAACGGTCGCTGGATCGCCGTGACGATGCGTCGGAAGTGTTTCGTACGTGCCACGCCGAAGGTCGGTGGTTTGTTTCAAATGTTTCAGAGATGCCCGAACCCGCGGGCCGGCGTCTCGCAGGCGGTCGTTTTGCCGCATCATCCGCCCGGGGAGAGCGCGCCGATGGCGGCGCCCGGTTCACCGATCGGTAATCACGCGATGGGATTGTTCATTCGAAAGAGCTGATGGATCAATCCATCCGGAGCGTGATGATGCGGATTACGATCAAGACGACCATGCCGATCCTCGTCGTGGGACTGGCGCTGATCGGTGCGGCGACGATGGGCTACATCGGCTGGATGGGGGCCCGTGGCGCCCTCGAAGAGGCGGCGACCGACCGCCTCGCCCTCGCCGCGGACGGGCGCAGGGACCTCGTCGAGGCGGCGACGCGCCGGGTCAGGCTCGACCTGCTCAACGTCGCGGAAACCTCGCTCATCGGCTCCTCGATCCGCGATCTCGATGCCAACATCGCGCTCAACCCGGACGAGTTCGCGAAGAACAAGGCCTATTTCTCCGGCGATCCGGCCGAAGTCGCCGAGAAGGACGGGGCCGAATCGAAGACCATGTACGGCTTCCGCCACGCCAAGATCCACGATCTGGTCAAGGAGGCGCGGAGCCGCGGCGGCTACGCCGACATCCTGTTGCTCTCGCCGGAAGGCCGGGTGGTCTACTCGGTCGCCAAGGGCGCCGACTTCACCCTGACCCAGGACGAGGGCCTCGCGCCGACCGCCCTCGGCCGGCTCTACGAAGCCATGAAGGCGGATCCGTCGGCGACGCTGTTCGAGGATTTCGCGCCCTACGGCTTCGCCGGCGATGTGCCGAGCGCCTTCATCGGCCAGGCGATCAGCCGCCGCAGCAATGCGGCCATGAACGCGGCGCAGGACGTCGTTCTCGCCGGCTTCGTCGTGTTCCGCCTCGAGCCGTCCCTGTTCGACGCGGTGCTGAAGGATCGCCGCAACCTCGGCGCCACCGGCGAGACCGTCGCCGTCGGGCCCGACGGCCTGCTGCGCTCCTCCGCCCCCGGCGGCGAGGCGGTGGCCGGCGAGCCGCTGGCGAAGCTCGGCATGGCCGAAACGCCCGCGGAGGGGAAAACCCTTCTGTTCCAGCGAGAGGGTCGTTCCTTCCTCGCGATCGCCACCGAAGCCGACGTCTTCGGCCGCAGCTGGACGCTGGTCGCGGCCCAGTCGGTCGACGAGGCGCTGGCCGCCGTCGCCGCCATGACCCGCACCATGATGATCGCCGCCGGCGTGCTGCTCGCCGCGATGGTGGTCGTCGGCCTTCTCGCCGCGCGGGCGGTCACCAAGCCCCTCGCCGCCCTCACCGCGACGTTGCAGACGATGGCGGCGGGGCGCACCGACGTCGTCATCTCCGGCGCCGGGCGCCGCGACGAGATCGGCGACATCGCCCGCGCCGTGGTCGCGATCCGCGAGATGACCGAGGCGGAGGCCGTCCGCCGCCTCGACGAGGAGTCGCGAAGCCGCGCCGAGCGCGAGCGCGACCGCCGTCAGACCATGGAGCGCCTCGCCCGCGACTTCGAGCAGCAGGTCGGCTCGGTGGTCGAGACCTTCGTCACCGCCGCGGCCGCGCTGGAACGCTCGGCCGCCGAGATGGCGCGGATCGCCGAGGCGAGCAGCGAACGCTCCGGCGCCGTGGCCGACGCCGCCGACCTCGCCAGCGGCGACGTCCGCTCGGTCGCCGCGGCGTCCGACCAGCTTTTCTCGGCGATCGGCGAGGTCAGCCGGCTGATCGCCCGCTCCGGCGCGATCGCCGGCGACGCCGACCGTCACGCCGCCTCGACCAACACCATCGTCGAATCGCTCGCCGAAACGGCGACGCGCATCGGCACCGTCGTCGACATCATCCAGTCGATCGCCGCCCAGACCAACCTGCTGGCCCTCAACGCCACGATCGAGGCGGCGCGGGCCGGCGAAATGGGCAAGGGCTTCGCGGTGGTCGCCGGCGAGGTCAAGAACCTCGCCGCCCAGACCGCCAAGGCCACCGAGGAGATCGGTGGCCAGATCGGGGCGATGCGCGAGGCGACCCACTCGGCGGTCGAGGCGATCCACCGCATCCGCGGCGTGGTCGGCGAGATCGGCGAGGCGGTCGGCTCGGTCGCGGCCGCCGTCGACCAGCAGTCCTCCGCCACCAGCGAGATCGCCCGCTCCGCCCAGAGCGCGGCGACCGGCACCGCCTCGGTGACGAGCAACATCGGCGAGGTCCGCCAGGCCGTGGAGCGCACCGACGCGGCGGCCTCCAGCGTCGCCGACCAGGCCCGCAGCCTCGGCCGCGAGGCCGACGCCCTGCGCGGCAATCTCGCCCGCTTCGTGGAAAGCCTGATGGCGGCCTGATACCAGGCCCGTGAAGTTGCGACCTGTCGGGACGTCACGAGCGCAGGCGCGCCCGAACGGGCGTCGGCCGGTCAGGCGGTATCCCCCGCATGTTTGCGACAGGTCGGAAACGTGCCAGGCGGGTATGAGACGGAATCGCCGCCGGGTCGCGCTGCGGCGATCACGCGAAAACGGCGCCGGAGTCATCCGGCGCCGTGGATCGAATTATGGGCGGGAACGCGGGCGAGGGGACCGGCCGCGACGTCGCCGGGAACGAAGGACGGGGGAGTCGTCCGGCCGGGACCAGAACGCGGATCACACCCGGCCTCGGGGCAGTGATCAGCTCAGGAAGCCGAACAGCCAGAGCAGCAGAATGATCGGCAGCGGAATGCCGACAAGCCAGAGCAGAAGTCCACGTCCCATGGTCGATCTCCCTTTTCGTCGTCGAGGTGAACGATCAACGCGGGTGAGGGGATCGGGTTCCCGCGGTGGCGCCGCACGTTGACGCCGCCGTCGCGGTCGGGCCGGTCAGCGCCAGTCGCCGATCGTCGCCTGGATCACCGCGAGGGCGGCGACGGCCGCGGTGTCGGCGCGCAGGATGCGCGGGCCGAGCGGGATCGCCGTAACGAAGTCGAGCCGCCGCAGCAGTGCCCGCTCCTCCTGCGAGAAACCCCCTTCCGGGCCGATCAGCACCGCGGTCGGGCCGCGGCCGAGGGCTGCGAGCGCGGGCAGCGGATCGGTGCCGTCCTCGCCCTCGTCGCAGAAGACGAGACGCCGTCCGCCTTCGCTCGCTTCCCAGCCGGCGAGCAGCCGGTCGAGCGTGACGACCTCCTCCACCGCGGGCACGTGCAGCACGCCGCACTGTTCGGCGGCCTCGACGACGTTGGCGCGCATCCGCTCCAGATTGACCCGGCTCGCCTGGGTGTGCCGCGTCATCACCGGCCGCAGCCGGCCGGCGCCCATCTCGACCGCCTTCTGGACCATGTAGTCGAGCCGGGCGTGCTTGAGCGGTGCGAAGAGATAATCGAGATCGGGGGTCGGGGGCTGCGGCCGGGTGCGCTCTTCGGGCACCAGCGCCGCGGCGCGCTTGCCCGCGGCGGCGAGCCGGGCGCGGAATTCGCCCTCGCGCCCGTTGAACACCAGCACGGCGGCGCCGTCGGAAAGGCGCAGCACGGAGAGGAGGTAGTTCGCCTGCTCGCGGGCGAGCGGCAATGCGACGCCCGCGGCGAGGTCGTGGTCGACGAAGAGGCGAGGGGTGCGGAAGTCGGAATGGGCCATGGCGCGACGATGCCCGCTTCGCGGACGAAGGACCAGAGCGATCCGGGCGGTGAAGACGACCCGACGGGGCCGGCTCGGGCGGCCGAAGGCCGGTGTGGTCGGAAACCGCGGACGGAAGGGCGGAGGCCGCCGCCGCTCAGGCGAACAGGGCGTCGATGTCGTCCTGGCTGGCGACGCCGTCGTCGTCGTGCAGCGCCGGGCCGTTTAGCAGGGCGGCGTCGCCCTCGCGCAGTTCCAGCTCGTGGGGATCGACGCCGACGAAGCCTTCGAGGCCGCCCCAGATCTCGATCATGCGATGGACCCGGTCCTCGATGAAGCGCAGGGCCGCGACCACCTTGGTGATGCGCTGGCCGGTCAGGTCCTGGAAGTTGCAGGCCTCGAAGATCGCGACGACGCGCTCCTGGATGTCGGCGGCGAGCGCATGGTCCTCGCCCTTCAGCCGGGCGGCGAGGGTGTTGGCGGTGTCGTCGATGGATTCGGCCGCGGCGAGAATCGACTCGGTGGCGTTCTCGGTGCCGAGCACGACGGCGTCGAGCTCGTCGGTGACGCGCGAGACCTCGCGGCCCTCGAAATTGGAGATGTGGAGAGTGGCGATCTCCTGCTTGGTCTTCATGATCGCCGCCTGGATCTCGTCCAGCTCGACTTTCATCTTGTGGGCTTCGCCGAGCTGGTGGCGGTAGTCGTCGATCACCGCGGCGCTGATCTCCTGTGTCGGTGCGATCAGCTTCTTGAGCTCGCGGATCTCGGCGAGGATCTCGGCGCCGTGGGCGTCGGCGGCCTTCTCGACGGGGGCGGCGGTGCCGTTGAAAAAGCTCTCGATCCTGTAGGCCCGCCGGCTTCTGGTCATGGTGCGAATGTCCCCTCGCTCGATCCCGACGACGTTAACAAAGCCCCGTTAACAAGCCGTTGTGGTGAAGATCGATCAAGCACACCGGTGAATTCGTCTTCATTCTTTCTTCACCAGTCCGCTCGACCGATCGTTTACCACGTCGAAAGATCGGTTGTATTTTCAGGGCTTCGGCCGGGTTCGATTCACCATTCGCTCTCGCCCGCCCTCTAGCCTTTCGCTCATCGAGACGCCGATCCCGCGAAGCCGGGCCGGTGCCTCACCGCGTGCTCCGGTCCGTCCGGAGCGGGTTTCAACGACCGTTCGTATCGGGTCCGTCGATGAAAAAGCTCTGTCTGGTCGCAGCGGCGCTCGCCGCCTTCGCCTCAACGCCCGCTCTCGCCGCCGGCGCGCGCTACGCGACGCCGCCGCCGATCGTCCTCAGCCCCGACCTCACCGATCCGTGGGTCACCCAGCTGAAGCCCGGCAACAAGCCGATCTACGCGCCCCGGGTGCCGGGCGCGACGCGCCTTCCCGATCCGGACCACATGGCGCGGCCGATGCCCTACGCGGCGCCGGCGACCCAGCTCGCCGCCGTCCAGCCGACCCGGCAGATCGGCGCCGAGTTCCTGCCGACGGTTGTCGACTACGACGGGCCCTACGCCAAGGGCACCGTGGTGATCGACACCGAAAGCCGCCATCTGTTCCTAGTCGAGGGCAACGGCCGGGCACGGCGCTACGGCGTGGGCGTCGGACGGCCCGGCTTCACCTGGGCCGGTTCCCACCGCGTCACCCGCAAGGCCGAGTGGCCGGGCTGGACGCCGCCCCCGGAGATGCGCCAGCGCCAGCCGGAACTGCCGGCCTACATGGAAGGCGGGCCGAAGAACCCGCTCGGCGCCCGCGCGCTCTATCTCGGCTCGACGCTCTACCGCATCCACGGCACCTCGCAGCCATGGACTATCGGTCAGGCCGTCTCCTCCGGCTGCATCCGCATGCGCAACGAGGACGTCATCGACCTCTACGAGCGCGTGCCGGTCGGCGCCAAGGTCGTGGTCCTGCGCTGAACGATCGTGACCGGGGGCGCGAGCCGCCCCCCGTTCCTGACGTCAGAAAAGCCCCGCCGGCGATCCGACGGGGCTTTTTCGATGTCGGCGCTGGGACGGGCCGTGCGGAGGGCCTCGGCCGGCGAGGCGCCGGACCGGACCGGAAGCGGCGGGATCAAAGACCCTCGAGCATGCGCTTGTAGACGTCGGCGGTGCAGGAGCGCGGGTCGGACGCCTTGGCGCAGGCGTTGCGATCCTTCATCCAGTTGCGGGCACGGGCGCGCAGATCGGCGATCCGGTTGGCCGGCGAGCGGGCCATGGCGGAGGCGAAATCCTTGGCGAAGCGCACGTCGAGGGCGGCGAGTTCGTCGTCGGTGCAGATCAGCCGCTCGATCTCGCCGCGGGCACCGTCGCAGTCGAAGCTCGGCTGCGCGGCGAAGGCGGCGGCCTGGCCGATCGGCAACGGCATCGTCACCAGCGCGGCGAGCGCCAGCGAGAAGACGACGGTGGATCGCGAAAAAACCTGCGTCATGAAAAAGGCATTCGCCCCCGGCTTCGGCGAGGGCGCATCCTGCGCCCGTCGTCCGCCAATTCTCCTAGTTTGGGAAAATGTCGACACGGTGTCGATCCCTCGTTTCGAGGATCGGTCCCGCTTCGGTGCGGTGCCGGCCCGCATCGCCCTCGCTCGCCCCGGCGCCGGCCGACGTCACGACAGGATGTCGAGGGCCTCCCTCGCCATCTCGTCGGCGATCTTGAAGGTCTTGACCGACGCCTCGTAGGCGATCTTCGCCGTGAGTTGCTCGACCGCCTCGCCGGCGAGATCGACGGCCGGCATCGCCACCATGCCGTCGGCGTCGGCGTCGGGGGAGGTGGGGTCGTAGGCGAGGCGGAACGGCGCGCTCCTCTCGCCGACGCTCGCCGAAACGCCGCCCGCGCCCGCTTGCTGGGTGACCGCGAGCGGGCGGTAGGCGTCGGACGGGGACTGCGGCGTCTCCACCCGGCCGGAAGTCGCGACGTTGGCGACGTTGGACGCGGAGACCTCCATTCGCGTCGCCGCGGCCCGCATGCCGGTGGCGGCGATCCGCATCGCCTCGATCATCCTCGCCTCCTGCCGAAAGTGCGAAGGCTAGGGCGGCCGGGTTGCGGAATGCTGAAGATCGGCTCGGCAATTGTCGGGAACGGCGGGGGAGGAGCGGAGGAGCCGGAGCCCTCCGCCGCCGCGCCCTCTGCTCTCACTCCGCCGCCATGCGCCGGGCGAGGACGCCGTCGAGGCCCTTGTCCCAGTAGGGCGCCGGGCCGTAGAGGCCGGCGAGATAGTCGATGAAGACGCGGACCTTGGCGGCGAGGAAGCGCCGGCTCGGATAGACCGCGTGGACGCCGACGTGGCGCGAGGCCCGGTATTCCGGCAGCACGATCCGCAGCCGGCCCGAGGAGAGGTCGGGGCCGACGTCCCAGGTCGAGCGCAGGGCGATGCCGACGCCGGCGAGGGTCATCTCGCGCACCACTTCGGAGGAATTGGTCTGCACCGGCCCGCTGGCCCGCACCGTCACCGGCCCGGCCGGCCCCTCGAGGCGCCAGGGGTCCTGGTGGGCGGCGGCGAGGCAGATGTGCTTCGACAGTTCCTCGACGGTGCGCGGCATGCCGTGCTTGTCGAGATATTTCGGCGACGCGCACAGCACCCGGTGCGCCGGGGCGAGGCGGCGGACGACGAGGCTCGAATCGGCGAGTTCGGCGATGCGGATCGCGAGGTCGAAGCCCTCGCCGACGACGTCGACGAAATCGTCCGAGAGCACCAGATTGATGCCGAGGTCGGGGTTCTTGTCGAGGAACTCGCCGAGATACGGCGCGATGTGCAGGCGCCCGAAGGAGGTCGGCGCCGACACCTTCAGCGTGCCGCGGGCGAGGGCCGAGCGTCGCGAGACGAAGGATTCCGCCTCCTCGATCGAGGCGAGGATCGCGGTGACGCGCTCGTAGAAGCCCTGGCCGGCCTCCGTGAGGGCGATCTGGCGCGTCGTCCGCTGCAGCAGCCGGGTGCCGAGGCGGTCCTCCAGCCGGCGGATGCGCTTGGAGACGACGGCCGGCGAAAGGGCCATTTCCCGGCCGGCGGCGGACATGCTGCCGGCGGTCACGACCCGGGCGAAGATTTCAAGATCGGCGATATCGGACATGGTCGACCTGCGATGACTTGGCGTCTTTGTTCGTCGGCCTCTCGAACACCGGCGACGCGGCGATTTCCCGGGATCTTCCGGGGGTTCCGATCCGTCGGCTCGATTGCCTCCCTGGTACACAAGATACCACAGCTTTTCCGTGGCGGAAAGAAAGCTCTGCGATCTGTAGCAGAATGGCGATGCCGCACCGCGGTAAATGCGGCGGATTCGCGCAGCCTTTGAACTTCCTCCGATTTTCGATAAGCATTCCAGAGTGGCGACGACGGCGCCGACGGTCCGGCCTTGGCCGTGCTGCACCGCCGCAAGAAAAATCTCGCCAGCCGCGAGATCGCGAGAAGAAGTCCGAGGGAGGACGCTGCCCCATGACCGGCCCGAAGATGCCCGAGGCCGACGCCGGCGTGATCGCCCGGCGCGCCGAGATCGTGGCGGCGCTGCGCGCCATCGTGCCCGGCGAAGGCGTCCTCGACGGCGCCGTGGCGCTGAAGCCCTACGAGAGCGACGGCCTCACCGCCTACCGCCAGCCGCCGCTGGTGGTCGTGCTGCCCGAAACGGTGGAGCAGGTCGCCGCGGTGCTGCGCTATTGCCACGGCGCCGGCGTCAAGGTGGTGCCGCGCGGCGCCGGAACGTCCCTGTCGGGCGGGGCGCTGCCGCTCGCCGACGGCGTGCTGATGTCGATGATGAAGTTCAACCGCATCCTCGACGTCGATTTCGACAACCGCTGCGCCGTGGTCCAGCCCGGCGTCACCAACCTCGGCATCACCAGGGCGGTGGAGCACGCCGGCTTCTACTACGCCCCCGACCCGTCCTCGCAGATCGCCTGCTCGATCGGCGGCAACGTCGCGGAGAATTCCGGCGGGGTCCACTGCCTCAAATACGGACTCACCACCAACAACGTGCTCGGCGTCGAGATGGTGCTGATGACCGGCGAGATGATCCGCCTCGGCGGGCGCCATCTCGATGCGGAGGGTTACGACCTGCTCGGCCTCGTCGTCGGCTCGGAGGGGCTGCTCGGCGTCGTCACCGAGGTCACGGTGCGGCTTTTGAAGGCGCCGGAGACGGCGCGGGCGCTGCTCGTCGGCTTCGCCACGTCCGAGGAGGCCGGGCAGATGGTGGCCGAGGTCGTCGCCGCCGGCATCATCCCCGGCGGCATGGAGATGATGGACCGGCCGGCGATCAAGGCGGCGGAGGATTTTCTCGCCGTCGGCTACCCGATGGACGCCGAGGCGCTGCTGATCGTGGAACTCGACGGTCCGCCGGTGGAAGTGGACCACCTGATCGACGAGGTCGAGGCGATCGCCCGGGCCAACGGGGCGACCTCCCTCAAGGTCTCGACCACGGACGCCGAGCGCATGGCCTTCTGGGCCGGCCGCAAGGCGGCCTTCCCCGCGGTCGGCCGGATCTCGCCGGACTACTACTGCATGGACGGTACCATTCCGCGCAAGGCGCTGCCGGAGGTGCTGGCCGGCATGCGGGCGCTGTCGGAAAAATACGGCCTCGCCTGCGCCAACGTCTTCCACGCCGGCGACGGCAACCTCCATCCGCTGATCCTCTACGACGCCAACAAGCCCGGCGAACTGCAGGCGGCGGAGGATTTCGGCTCCGACATCCTGCGGCTCTGCGTCAAGGTCGGCGGCGTGCTCACCGGCGAGCACGGCGTCGGCGTCGAGAAGCGCGACCTGATGCCCGAGATGTTCGACGAGACCGACCTCGCCCACCAGATGCGCGTCAAATGCGCCTTCGACGACCGCCACCTGCTGAACCCGGGGAAGGTCTTTCCCCAACTGCACCGCTGCGCCGAACTCGGCCGGATGCACATCCACCGGGGGCAGATGCCGTTCCCGGACCTGCCGAGGTTCTGAGCGATGGCGACGGGGTTCGATCCGGGGCGCGAGGGTGGGGCGGTGGCAATCATTTCGGACGGCCGGAGTGCGCCGCCCACCCCTCTCCCTGTCCCTCCCCCACAAGGGGGGAGGGGACGAAAAAGCAGAGGGTCTTCGGATCTCGGCTTCTCGCCTCGGCGCGAAGTTTCGAACTGGATCGGCATCGCGCCCAGCGTCCCCTCCCCCCTTGTGGGGGAGGGACAGGGAGAGGGGTTTGCAGCCTCTGTCTGTATCGCCGCGCCCGCGATTTCGCCCGTTGGACTTTCCTCGGCGCCAGCCCCGCACGCGACGCCGAACCCTACCCGCACTCCCGGACCCACCCCATGACCCTCCTTCGCCCCATCGACGAGGCCGGCGTGCTCGACGCCGTCGTGTCCGCCGTCGCCGCCGGCACCGCGCTGGAGGTCGTCGGCGCCGGTTCGAAGCGCGGCCTCGGCCGGCCGGTCACGGCCGCGGCGACACTCGACCTTTCGGCCTTCACCGGCGTCACCTTCTACGAGCCGGACGAGCTGGTGATCGCGCTCCGCCCCGGCACCCCCCTCGCCGAGGTCGAGGCGACGGTCGCCGCGCGCGGCCAGATGCTCGCCTTCGAGCCGCCGGACCTCGGCCCGCTCTACGGGCTGCGGGCCGGGACCGGAACCATCGGGGGGGTGATCGCCACCAACCTTTCCGGCCCGCGCCGGATCAAGGCCGGCGCGGCGCGCGACCACATGCTCGGGCTTCGCGCCGTCTCCGGCCGCGGCGAGATCTTCAAGTCCGGCGGACGGGTGGTGAAGAACGTCACCGGCTACGACCTCTCCAAGGGGCTCACCGGGTCCTTCGGCACCCTCGCCGTCTTCACCGAGGTGACGCTGAAGGTGCTGCCGGCGGCGAAGACCGAAACGACGCTGGCGATCGAGGGCCTTTCCGACGCCGCCGCGGTCGCCGCCCTCTGCCGCGCCCTCGGGTCTCCGGCCGACGTCTCCGGCGCCGCCCATCTGCCGGAGGGGGTGGCGAGCCTCGGCTTCGACGGACCGGCGACGCTGATCCGCATCGAGGGCGTGCCGCCCTCCGTCACCGACCGCGCCGGCCGGCTGACCGCGCTGCTCGCCGACGTTGGCCCGGCCCGGCAGATCGCGGCGGATGAGAGCCGGGCGGCGTGGCGCGCCGTCGGCGGCGTCGCTCCCTTCGTCGGCACCGACGAGACCGTCTGGAAGATCTCCGTTGCCCCAACCACCGGGCCGAAGCTGACGGCGCGGCTCGCCGCCCTCGGCGGCCGCTGCTTCTACGACTGGGGCGGCGGCCTCGTCTGGCTGGCGCTGCCGGCCGCATCCGACGCCGCGTCCGGCGCGAGGGCGATCCGCGCCGCGATCGCCGCCGAAGGCGGCGGCCACGCGACGCTGGTGCGGGCGCCCGACGCGACCCGGGCCGCCGTGCCGGTGTTCGAACCGCAGCCCGCCCCGCTCGCCGCCCTCACCCGGCGGCTCAAGACCCAGTTCGACCCGCTGGGCCTTCTCAACCCGGGCCGGATGACGGCGGAGACCTGACCGATGCAGACCCGTTTCTCCCTCGCCCAGCTCGCCGATCCCAAGGTCGCGGATGCGGAGAAGATCCTGCGCACCTGCGTCCACTGCGGCTTCTGCACCGCCACCTGCCCGACCTTCGTGTTGCTCGGCGACGAACTCGACAGCCCGCGCGGGCGGATCTACCTGATCAAGGAGATGCTGGAGAACGACCGGCCGGCCGACGCGGAGACGGTCAAGCACGTCGACCGCTGCCTCTCGTGCCTGTCCTGCATGACGACCTGCCCCTCGGGCGTCGACTACATGCACCTCGTCGACCACGCCCGCGAGCATATCGAGAAGACGTACACTCGCCCGCTGCCCGACCGGCTGCTGCGCGGCCTGCTCGCCGTCGTGCTGCCCCACCCCGGCCGGTTCCGGCTGGCGCTGACCGGTGCGATGCTGGCCCGGCCCTTCGCCGGGGCGTTTTCCCGCTTCGGCGAGGCCGGGCGGCGGATGGCGGCGATGCTGGCGCTGGCGCCGAAGACGCGGCCCTCCGCCGTCGGCCCGCGCCCCGGCAGCCTGTTCCCGGCGGAAGGACACCGCCGGGCCCGCGTCGCCCTGCTGTCCGGCTGCGCCCAGAGCGTGCTCGACCCCGGCATCGACGCCGCCGCGATCCGCCTGCTCACCCGCTTCGGCGTCGAGGTGGTGATGGCGAAGGGGGAGGGCTGCTGCGGCGCGCTGGTCCATCACATGGGCCGCGAGGCCGACGCGCTCGCCGCCGCCCGCGCCAACGTCGACACCTGGACGGCGGAGATCGAGGCAGGGGCGGGAGCAGGGCAGGGGGCCGGGGGGCTCGACGCCATCCTCGTCACCGCGTCCGGCTGCGGCACCACGGTGAAGGACTACGGCACCATGCTGCGCGAGGATCCGGCCTATGCCGAGAAGGCGCGGCGCGTCTCCGCGCTCGCCCGCGACGTGACGGAATTCCTCGCCACGCTCGCCCTGCCGGTCGCGACCGACACGGGCCTCACCGTCGCCTATCACTCGGCCTGCTCGCTGCAGCACGGCCAGAAGGTGCGCGAGGAACCCAAGCGCCTCTTGCGCGCCGCCGGCTTCACCGTGGTCGACGTTCCCGAAGCCCACCTCTGCTGCGGCTCCGCCGGCACCTACAACATTCTCCAGCCGGAGATCGCCGACCGCCTCAAGGCCCGCAAGATCGCCAACATCGAGAAGACGTCGCCGGACGTAGTCGCCGCCGGCAACATCGGCTGCATGACCCAGATCGCCAGCGGGACGGACGTGCCGGTGGTGCACACGGTGGAACTGCTGGACTGGGCCTACGGGGGGAGGCGGCCGGAGGGAGTAGTATAGCCGTCATTTCACCAGTCAATGTGGAGAATGGCAAGCGGACGCCTATTTTCTCAACAACTCAGGATCGTCGTTTATTCCAGTTCCGGCGAAATCGAAGCAACTAACGAGGCACAGCCGTGCGATTGCCTCTCCAAAGCGTCGGGTCGAGCTCCAATCATGTCCAAATATTTCGTTGGTCCCGTGAATGGTGCGACTCCTGCCTTGGCTATAGATCTCTTCAACAGCCTGTTTGGTCGTCTGACCGTTTGGTCGGATTGCCTGGTATTTATCCGGACCCAACCGCGCCTTGATTAGTTGCATGATGCCCGCAGATTCTTTCCCGTTTGCAAGCGCGTCTAGAGTGGCGGCGAAATTCACGATAGCTGCGAGATCAACCTCTTCCCGACAAGCCTCGTGAAACCAAAACAGTGCGTGCAAAAAGGAATTCATTAGTTTGGGGCGCGCGACTGCCCCCGTCGGGTCGAGGTAGAAATTGATTACTTCGCCAGCCGTGGTAAGAATGTTCTCATAAGTCTTTAATGTCGAATTCCATTCATTCAACGGAATAGTTGGGCCGTGCGGAAGTCCTTTTAGCGAATGACCTGCCAGAATTCGCTGACCCGGAACGAAAAGCAGTTGCCTCTGACGACGGGGAGAACCGTCTATAAGTAGGTTAAAACCGTCTAGAGCGCTTGACGGCAGCTCCCAGGCCAGTGCAACGGAAGTTATTGCGAGCCTTGCGGCTGTTTGTGCGCGCAACGTTCCGGCTGCCTGACCGAAGCCTGACAGAGTAACCGAACAGACGTAGTTGCACTTTCCGATGCCGTCTAAAAAGCTGCGTTCAATCATTTCCTCCAGCGGCTTTTTGCGCTTCTTCAATCGTTCGCCGGCCCAAATGCGGCGTATGCGACGAGCTGACGTCTTGGGCACCCCGCCATCGCATTCTTTCCGAGTCAGCCAATCCAATCTGGTCTCAATCCTAACAGGACCAATCGTGAACGGAGGCAAATCGTTGCCGAACATAGTGCAACCGAAAGAATACTCGCGCGGGCCGGGCACAACCGCCTTCTTAAGCACCTCTTTAAGATCCGTAAGGACAGACTGTGCGTTCTCATCAATATCTTCATCTAGAACGATCGAAGCGAGCACGGGTCCCAACGAGGTGCGGACCAAGCTCCTCCACTCATCATCGGTATAGGCTTGTCGCGCAGTTTGATGATTTTGTTTGAGGACTCTGCTAATTTCGATGATTAGCTCTTCCATTGACCGACTAAGGGACAGCCAGCGGCCATTCCCCGCCGAAACAAAGCCGGAAAAAATAGGTACGCCATCCTCCAGAAACGCTCCGGGTAACTGCGAGTTTATGAGTTCGGTAATCAGAGATTTTATGAGATCAAGCAGTTTGGCCATGTTTTCCCAACACCCTCAATTTTCTTTTGCGGCGCCGTCTAAGAATGGTAGCGTCAGCAGACGGTCGGCCGATAGCTATCCATACAATGGTCTTGTTGGGGGCAGAAGCTGCCATTGATGTCCATTAAATAGTATTGCGGACCCCGCTGTAAACTATACAGCCTCACACCTCGTGATGATGCCTGATCTTTCTCACCCTCCACCACACCCCGCCCACCACCAGCGCCGTTAGGATCCTCGGGTCCAACTCGACGTGGAACAGCTTAGAGCCCTTCACGAGATACCCGATCAGTCCGACGCCGAAGTAGCTGACGGCGGCGACCGAGAGGCCCTCGACGGTCTGCTGCAAGCGCAGTTGCAGGCGAGCGCGACGGTTCATGCCGTCGGGGAGGTCGCGGTTCTGCTCCTCGAGTTCGACGTCGATGCGGGTGCGCAGAAGGTCGCCGGCGCGGCCGAGGCGGGGGGAGGTCAAGAAGGCGCTGCTCGATGGCGCGCCGGGTGCGCATCGCCGGCTGGGTCCGCCGTTTCGGGAACGCCGCCCCGGTTGAATGGCCCTCCAAACCGTCCGCGCACCCCCTCGCGACCGAAGCCCCCCAGCCCTACGACGACAGCCCCGCCAGCCGGGTCAGCACCGGCAGCAGGCGCGTGGCCGTCGTCGGCTTTCCGACGTTGGGCGCGCCGGCGAGGACGTCGCCGCCGACGAGGTCCGGGCGCTCGTAGGCGCTGGCGACGGCGAAGGGGACGCTCCGCTGGCGCAGGTCCTCGGCCACTTCCGTGACCAGTTCATTGCCGAGGTTGACGTCGAGAAGCGCCACGGCGGGCCGCTCCTTTTCCAGCAGGCGGAGGGCGTCGCGGACCGTGGGCGCCGGGCCCATCACCCGCCAGCCGGAAGTCTCCAGCAGGATCTGGAGGTCCATCGCGATGAGGAACTCATCCTCGACGATCAGGACGGTCTTTTCCAAGGGGCCGGCTTTCAGGTGGCGGGAGTCAGGTGGCGGGCGGCGAACCGTGGAGTGGTATGACGATTTCGGTTTCCAAACCGCCCGGGGCGAAGGTCTGTTCCACGCTGCCGCCGAGGCTGTAGGGCATCGCCGACCGGATCAGGTGGGTGCCGAAGCCGGTGGTCGACGGCGCGCTCACCGCCGGGCCGCCGCTCTCGACCCAGCGCAGCCGCAGCCGGCCGTCTTCGTCCTCGATCTGCCAGCGGATGTGTAGGCGACCGTCCGGGACGGAAAGCGCGCCGTATTTCGCCGCGTTGGTCGCCAGTTCGTGCAGCAGCAGGCTGAACGACATGATCGTGCGAGGGCCGAGTTCGACGGCCGCGCCCTCCGTGACGACCGTCTCCGGCGCGGCGACGTAGGGCGCGAGAAGCCGCCGGATCAGGGTCTCGAGATCGGTCGCCGTCTGCTCGTCGAAAGCGAGGTCCTGAGCCTGCGCCAGCGCGACGAACCGTCCGAGAAAATCGTCGCGGAACTCCTCCGCGGTCCGTCCCTCTACGGTGGTGTTGCGCGCCAGCGATTGCGTCACCGCCAGCAGGTTCTTCATCCGGTGCCGGGCTTCGCGGAACAGCACGTCCCTGGCCGCCGTTTGCCGCCGGCTTTCGGTCGCGTCGACGATGCTGAGCAGCATCGTGTTGCTGGCGGTGTCGGGATGATGCAGCCTGCGGGCGGTCACGAGCATGGTCCGCGGACCGAGGCCGGGAAAATCATGCCTCACTTCGTAGTTGATGATCGCCACCGCCCTCGGGATCACGTCCCGAAGCAGCCGGCCGAGTTCGGGAATGTCCCACTGGCCGTTGCCGAGATGGTGCAACGGCTGGCCGATCGTCTCGTAGCGGTCGACCTTGAAGGTGTCGAAAAAGGCGCGATTGGCCGTCTGGACGCACAGGCTCGCGTCGAGGACGAGGAGCGGATCGCTGATGGTGTCGACCATGCCCTGCGCCTGGACGTGGCTCGTGCGCAGCAGCCGGTAGAGGTCTTCGATATTCATCATGGCGATCCCTCGGGCGGAAGGACTGTGCGTCGCGGCCGCCACCATAGCGACAACCCTCTGGGGGCGACACCCCCCCCGCCCCGAAGCCGCTGATCGCCGCATTCGAGACGGAACGGGAAACGCCGCCGGGGGTTCGGCGGCGCCGCTATTCCTCGTGATGGTGCCGGATCCGGCGCACCGTCCACCACACCCCGCCCACCACCAGCGGAACCGCCAGCGCCGTCAATATCCCCGGGTCGATCTCGACGTGGAACAGCTTGGTGCCCTTGGCGAGATAGCCGATCAGCCCGACGACGTAGTAGCTGACCGCGGCGACGGAGAGGCCCTCGACGGTCTGTTGCAGGCGGAGCTGCAGGCGGGCGCGGCGGTTCATGCTGTCGAGCAGGTCGCGGTTCTGCTCCTCGAGTTCGACGTCGATGCGGGTGCGCAGCAGGTCGCCGGCGCGGCCGAGGCGGGTGGCGAGGTCGGAGAGGCGCTGCTCGATGGCGCGCTGGGTGCGCATCGCCGGCTGGGTCCGACGCTTGAGGAAGGCCGCCCAGGTGGAGTAGCCCTCGAAGGGATGCTCGCGGATCGCGTCGAGCCGCAGGGCGACGATCTCGTCATAGGCCCGGCTCGCCCCGAAGCGGAAGGCGCTCGCCGCCGCCTCGGCTTCCAGTTCGGCCGATAGGGCGGTGAGATCGCCGAGCAGTTCGCGGTTGCGCGAGAGGCCGTGGCTGGTCCTGAGCGCCTCGATGCTCTCCGACAGGCGCTGCTCGATGCGCGCCACCACCGGCGACAGCCGCTGCGCCTCCATCAGCCCGAGCATGGCGAAGGTGCGGTAGGTCTCGATCTCGAGCAGGCGCTGGATCAGCGCGCCGGACTGGCGCGGATGCAGGCCGCGGTCGACGACGAGGATGCGGGTGCGCCCGTCGCCGTCGGCGCGGAAGTCGGTGGCGACGAGGGCGGTGTCCTCGACGGCGAGCGCGGCCGAGACCCACACCTCCTCGAACAGCGCCAGCGCCCCCTCCCGGCTCGCCGCCATCTCGGCCTCGGGCACGAGGTCGAGCCGCGCCGCGACCAGCATCTCCCCGGGCGGGCGGAAGCCGGCGCCGAAGGGGTGCTTCGCCAGCGGGGCGAAGGGCGCCGCGCCGCGCACCGGCGGCGCGTCGAAGGTGTAGGTGACGAATTCCGAATGCAGTTCCCAGCGCAGCGTGCCGCCGGTCACCTCGATCTGGTGCAGGCTCGCCTCCGGGCTCGGCGCCGGCGCGCCGTGGGCGCGGCAGAGGTCGGCGAGGAAGGCGCGGTCGGCGGCGGCCTTGTCCGGCGTCGTCACGAAGGCGTAGTGCAGCACGACGCGCGGCGTCTCGACGAGGCGGAACGGGCGCGCATGCACCTCGCCCACCACCCGCGCCCGCATCGGATGGGCCGGCCACGCCGCCGGGCTCGTCGTCTCAGCGCTCACGCTCGTCTCCCGCCTCTTCCCCTCGCCGATCTCTAGCGGATTCGCGGGCGGCGCGCACCGCGACCGATGTTCGCCGGGGGCGGCTGAGGGCGGATGGGAGTCGGCGGCGGGCGCCGTGCGTGCAGGCCTCATCAGCGTCGTTAGGCGAGCGTCGCACCAGATCCGTCGGCGGGCGCGGTGCGTCCATGAGGTGGACCTGAGATCGCGGGGGCGAGAAGGGTTTCATCCGCGAGCGGCACGGAGCCTGCCCACGCGCCGGCGAAGCCGGATGGGCGGAGACGAGCGGTCTCGTCCCCCTCAACGCCTGCTGGTACGATCCGAGCCTCGCCGGCGTCATCTTGCCCGGCGGGTGGGACGCTATCGAGGAGATCGTGGCGGCGCAGGGGAGGCGGGTCGAAGCGGTCCCCTCACCGATTGAAACGCCCAAGGGCGAGCCCGGGATTGAGCGCTGAGGGTCCCATCTCTTGTTATAATGCGAGACGTCCGAGGTGTATTTTGCCAGAAGTTCTTGATGCATGGCGTGAAGTCGTCAGGCAGGTTGTGGCTGGAATTGCAGACGAAGAGCTTCAGCGGCGCTCCTGGTTCGGTATGGGTCCGGAGCAGTCGAGCCCAGAGGAGGATTTTTGCCAGTTCTTCGGAGATGCGGCTATCGAGGAGTTTTTGAACCATGACAAAAACGGTCTTAACGATCGTCAGTTGCGGGCAGGGCGATTTCTCCTGAAGATGATGAAGGAGTTATCAAGTCAGACACCATCGACAATTGAGCCATCGTTCCTTATCGACGACCCGCGATGGATAAGAATTCGAGCGGCGGCCGCGCGATTTTCTGTGCTCCTGGAATCAGATTCTCACGACACCCCCACGACGGACCTGTGATCGAGTTGTCGTGTAACGCGTGGTCGAACGACGACGCGACCTTGGGAGCCGTTCCGCAGCAATGCGGAACAAGCGGCCCGTCTCTCGACTGCGGTTCTCCGCTGCGAACCGAGGGGACGGGATCGGCGGCCTTGATAGTGGTCAAATCAATTGACCATTCGGAAACGCCACTCTATCGTCTCCTTCGAACCGTTCCAGTCCGCACTCGCGATCCCGAGGCCGAATGCCTTTCCAGCCGATCAGCCAGGACCGCACCGCCGAGGCCGTCGCGCGCCAGCTCGAAGGACTGATCCTCGACGGAGTTCTGCGCGCCGGCGACCGGCTTCCGGCCGAGCGCGATCTCGCGCTGCGGCTCGACGTGTCGCGGCCGATCCTGCGCGAAGCGATCGCCGATCTCGAGGCGCGCGGCCTGCTCGTCGCCCGCCACGGCCAGGGCACCCGCGTCGCCGACGTCACCGGCCAGGTCTTCAACCAGGCGATCGTCGACCTGATCCGCGAGACGCCGAAGGCGCTCGCCGACTATCTGGAATTCCGCATCGCCATGGACGCCCTCGCCGCCGACCTCGCGGCGCGGCGGGCGACGTCGTCGGACCGGCGGATCGTCGAGGCGATCCTCGCCGCGATGACCGAGGCGCACGAGAGCGCCGACGCCGACCGCGAGGCCGAACTCGACCTCGAGTTCCACATGGCGGTGGCCGACTGCACCCACAACGTGGTGATGATCCACACCTTGAGGGCGTGCTACCGCCTGCTCGCCGACGGCATGTTCTACAGCCGCAGCCTGCTCTACGAGAATGGCGCCTGCCGCCAGCGGCTGTTCGAGCAGCACCGGCGGATCGGCCTTGCCGTGTTATCCGGCGACCCGGACGAGGCCGCCCGCGCCGCCTCCCATCACATGGTCTACGTCCGCTCCGAAGTCGAGGAACGCCTGCTCGCCGCCGAGCGCGAGAAGATCGCCGGCCAGCGTCTCTCGCGCAGCGAGGCGGTCGCGGGCAGGGCGCGCGGCCGGACGGCAACGGCGGGCGCGACCGC
>Ga0065721_10005422_pt1 | contig 21632 bp, 25 predicted proteins | sample Mesricmetagenome_FD_59108 | JGI IMG/M metagenome (GOLD analysis project Ga0065721, IMG submission 59108) | Mesophilic microbial community from rice straw/compost enrichment Sample: eDNA_1 v2 (version 2) | ecosystem: Engineered > Solid waste > Grass > Composting > Bioreactor | place: USA: Davis...
CGTTGCGGCCGCCGCCGGTCGCGGTGGCGCTGGTGGAATAGACGACCTTGGTGGGCATGGGACTCTCCTTCTTGCTCTCTGGCTTGCTCGTTGGCCGGGGCTTGGCCGCCGCCGTGCCCGCACATCTCACAGCCTCGCTCGTGCGGGCTGGCATCTTCATTTCAATTTACTTGTTTACGATTAGATCGTGCACGATATATATAGCGACAACCGGATTGAGTCAAGCGCTTGCCCAACGCGCGAGCCGCGCCTAGGTTCCGGACCACAGCAAAGGAGAGCCGGATGCCGAGCGAACCGGCGCCGGATGGCGCCCCCCTCACCCCGGAGCGGATGCTCTGTTTCGACATCTATTCGACGCATCATGCGGTCGGGCAGGTCTACCAGTCCCTGCTCGGCGAACTCGGCCTCACCTATCCGCAATATCTGACGCTTCTCATCCTCTGGTCCGGCGACGGCGTGACCGTCGGTGAGATAGGCGAGCGGCTCCAACTCGAATCCTCGACGCTGACGCCATTGATGAAACGGCTCGAGGCGCAGGGTCTCGTCACCCGCGTCCGCGACAAGGCGGACGAGCGCAAGGTGCGGGTGAAGCTTACCGCCGCCGGCCGCGCGCTCGAGGCGAAGGCGGCGCATGTCCCCTCCTGCGTCGCCGAGGCGTTCGGGCTCGCCCCGCAGGAGTTCCGCGACCTGCACGCGATGCTCGTCCGGGTCCGCGCCTCGATGCGCGACCGGGCCAGGCGTGCCGCGTGCTGATCCTTTCCGAAGTCAGATCCTGCCGGTTGCCCGTTCCGGGTGGCGTTTTCGGGTGGCCCAATCGGGTGGCCCGCTTTCCGCGCAGGCCATAGATCGGCGGCTCCTCAACACAAGGAGAGCCCCGATGAGACTGTCAGGAAAAACCATCATCGTCACCGGTGCGTCGAGCGGCATCGGCGCCGCCGCCGCCCGCCTTTTCGCCACCGAGGGCGCCAACGTCGTGCTCGCGGCGCGNCGCGAGAGCAACCTCGCCATGATCGCCGGCGAGATCGCCGAGGCCGGCGGCAAGGCGAGATGGCTCGCCGGCGACGTCACCGCCGAGGCCTATAACCGNGCGCTGGTCGACCTCGCCNTCACCGGCTTCGGCGGCCTCGATGGTGCCTTCAACAANGCCGGCACGGTCGGCGACCTCGTCGGCATCGACGAGATGAGCGCGGAGAATTTCCGGCAGGTGGTCGANACCAACCTGACGAGCGCCTTCCTCGCCGCGCGTTGCCAGGTGCCGGCGCTGAAGGCGCGCGGCGGCGGCTCACTCGTCTTCACCTCCACCTTCGTCGGCCACACGGCGAGCCTGCCCGGCATGGGCGCCTATGCCGCCTCGAAAGCCGGGCTGATCGGCCTGGCGCAGACCCTCGCGGTCGAAAACGGCGCGGCGGGGATCCGCGTCAACGCGCTCCTTCCCGGCGGCACGAAGACCTCGCTCGCGCCGCAGGGCGAGGAGGCGCAGGGCTTCATCGCCGGACTGCACGCGCTCAGGCGCATGGCGGAGCCGGAGGAGATCGCCCGGGCGGCGCTGTTCCTCCTCTCCGACGAGGCGTCATTCGTCACCGGCTCGGCAATGATCGTCGACGGCGGCAACTCGATCAACAAGATCTGAGCCGATCGCTCACACGAAAAAATCCGGCGAAGCAGCTGCTTCGCCGGATTTCTTGACTCATACCGTGAAGTGTACCGGCGGGTACCCGTCAGATCGGGGAGCGGCGCGGCAGGCCCGGGCGCAGCCGCGCGGGATCGACCTCATCCCAGCTGCCGTCCAGCGCGGCATAGACCTGTTCGGCATCGACGCCCATATCGGCGAGAAGCCGCGGCGAGCGGCGCGACAGGGCGACGAGGAGCGCGCGCTCGCGCCTGCGGGCACGGAAGGCGGCAATGCCGGCGCCGGCCGCAGCGGCGAGCGCGGCAAGGAGGTCGTAGCGCACCCGCTCCTCGCGGAAAGGCATAGAGGTTTCGACCGCAGCCATGGCGTTACTCCTTCGCGGCTGGAAATTGGACCGGTTCAATCCCAACGCGCATCGCGTCTCTTGAACCGGTTCAAGAATAGCAGCTCCAGCGGCGGATGCAAGGAAAATTTGAACCGGTTCAAGAAATTTGCTAGAAGAAAAATCGAGGACGGAGACAGAGGAGGACGGACCATCGCTGCGACGGAAAAAGGCGTGACGCTCGCCGATGTGGCCAAGGCGGCCGGCGTGTCCAAGGGCACGGCATCGAACGTGTTCAACCGGCCCGAGATCGTGCGCGAGGAGGTGCGCGAGCGGGTGCTCGAGGCGGCGAAGGCGATCGGCTATCACGGACCCGACCCCATCGCGCGGGTGCTCTCGGCCGGCAAGGTCAACGCCATCGGCGTCGCCACGCTCGAACCCCTCTCCTACTTCTTCACCGACCCGTTCGCGCGCGTGCTGATGACCGGGATCGCCGGCATCTGCGACGAGAACGGCATCGGCATCTCGCTCGTCTCGGCCGCCAATCACGAGGACCTCGCCTGGAACCTCCGCAGCGCCGTGGTGGACGGCTTCATCCTCTTCTGCCTCGACGGCGCCGACCGGCTGTTCGAGCTCGCGCGGGAACGCAACCTGCCGGCCGTCGCCCTCGCCTTCGGCGCCGGGGACGCCGACATCTCGGTGGTGTCGATCGACAACGTCTCGGCGTCGCGCGAGGCGGCGCGGCACCTCGCCGATCTCGGCCATCGCCGCTTCGCGATCCTGTCGATGGAGCTGATGCCGGGCAGCCACGGCCCGGTGACGCCGGCTCAGGTGGATAGCGCGACCTACCTCACCTCCGCCGAGCGCATCCGCGGCTATCTCGACGGGCTGTCAGCCTACGGGATCGACGCCGCCGACGTGCCCGTGCACGAGACGCTCTCCGACCGTGAGACCGTGGAGGCGGCGCTTGCCGAGATCTTCGCCGACCCGACGCCGCCGACGGCGATCCTCGCCGAATCCGACGTCATCGCCTTCCACGCCATCGACTGGCTGAAGGCGCGCGGGCTGTCGGTGCCGGGCGACGTCTCCGTCGTCGGGTTCGACAACGTGCCGGAGGCGGAACGCTTCGACCCGCCGCTGACGACGGTGGCGCAGCCGATTGCCGAGATCGGCCGGCGGGCGGTCGGGACGATCCTCGACGATGACGGCGGCAAGGTGCGGCTGATGCTGCCGACCGATCTCGTCGTGCGCGGCTCCACCGCGCCGCCGCCGGCCGAACGGCCGGTGCCGCGCGTCCGCCTTGCCTAGGGCAGTTTCACGAAAGTGCTGTGCGCCGCGATCTCGGCGCGCGATGGCCGGACAGGTCGCGTCTCCGTTTTCGCGACCTCTCCCCTAATCCGGAGCGCGAGCCCCTACCCGGCCTTGGCCTCGAGCCGCGCCAGAAGCTCGGCGCCCGCCGCGGCGATGTGGCGCTCGATGAGGTCGGCCGCCTCGGCCGCGTCGCGCCGGCGGCAGACGGCGAGGATCGCCCGGTGCTCGGCGTGCGAGCGGGCGAGATAGTCGAGTTCGACGGCGGCGATGCGCATGTAGCGGTCGCCGAGATCGTGAAGGGCGGCGATCTGGGCGAGGAGCCGCGGGCGGGCGCAGGGCTCGTAGAGCGTGGCGTGGAACAGCGCGTTCAGCGCGCCGAAATCGGCGATGCCGCCGGCTTCTGCCTCCGCCTGCACCTGTGCGGCGCGGTCGATCCGGCTCTCGGTCAGTTCCGGCATGGCGAGGCGGATGGCGAGCGTCTCCAGCGCCACACGCATCTCGCAGATCTCGCGGAACCCGGCCGGATCGAGCACCGCGACGCGCGCGCCGCGATTGGGGGCGAGGTCGACGAAGCCCTCCTGCGCGAGGATGCGCAGCGCGTCGCGCACCGGCATGCGGCTCGCGGCATGGCGTTCGGCGAGCACCTCTTGCCTGAGCGCCGTGCCCGGCGGCAGCGCGCCCGAGACGATCTCGGCGCGTAGCGCCGCGGCGATGCGCCCGGCCTCCGCGCCGGTGCGCGCACGCGCCGTCCTTCTCCCCGTTTGTCCGCCCGCATCCGGCGCCATCGCCCGCATCCGCATCTGCCGCATTTCCCCGCTTCTACCCCGCAAGGCCGAAAAGGGAAACCGGGGGTGCGCTCGGTCCGCACCATCATCAACCCTGGCGTCGAAGCACGAGGCGTCGAGCCGATGGGAATGCAGATCAACGGACCGACACAAACACCGCCGCCCAACGGAGCGCACGCCCCCGGCGCAACAGGGCCACGCGCAGATCGGGAGAAATCCCGCTTGACCGGCTTCGCCGCTGTGCCAGACTGCGTCATCGATCGCGTTGCGGGGGCAGCCGATGACTGCACGGTTCGTTGTCCTTTGGATGCTGCTCGTCGTCCAGAGCGCGGTGGCGCAACCGGCGGCGACGCCGGACGAGATCAAGACGGTCCAGGAAGCGCTCGCCAAAATCGGCTACGATCCCGGCAGCGCCGACGGCCGCTTCGGCAAGAAGACCGCGGCGGCGATCCGCCAGTACCAGTCCGACTGGCAAATCCCTGAGAATGGCGAGATTTCACGCGAGCTGATCGACCGGCTCACGGGCAGGCATCCGGCCACCGCGCCGCAATGGGTTCGCACCGCAAAGGGCGATTGCAGGATGTGGAACCCGGAACCCCAGGCGCGGGAGGTCGTGTCCTGGAGCGGCGGCTGCAGCAACGGCCGCGCCGAGGGAACCGGCAGCGTGACCTGGCAGCACGTTGTCGCCGGCCAGCCGAAATCCGGCGGCAGCTACGAAGGCGAGATGCACGACGGCAGGGCAAGCGGCCGCGGCATGCTGATCGAGTTCGACGGCGATCGCTACGAGGGCGAATTCCTCGATGGAAACCTGAACGGGCGCGGCACCTACATCTGGACCGATGGCAACCGCTACGAGGGGGAGTGGCGCGACGGCCGGCACCACGGACGCGGAACGTTCACCTGGGCCGATGGCGGCCGCTACGAGGGCGAATTCCGCGACGGCGTGTTCGCCGGACGCGGCATCAAGATCACGGCCGATGGGCAGCGCTACGAGGGCGAGTTCAGCAACAACAATTACGATGGACAGGGCGTCCTCACCCTTGGCAACGGCGACCGTTATGAGGGTGAGTTCCGCGACGGCGAGCCGAACGGTCGGGGCATCTTCACATGGGCCGATGGCGGCCGCTACGAGGGCGAATTCCGCGACGGCAAATTCAACGGACGCGGCGTCCTCGCCCTCGANGGCGGCAACCGCTACGAGGGTGAGTTTCGTGACGGCTCCATGAACGGGCACGGCGTCCTGGCTTCGCCCGACGGCAACCGGTACGAGGGCGCGTTCCGCGATGGCCTTTTCAACGGCAATGGCGTTCTGACCTCGCCCGACGGCCACCTTTACGAGGGTGAGTTCCGCGACAACATGTTTCACGGACGCGGTGTTCTGACCCTGCCGGACGGCAGCCGCTACGAGGGTGGGTTCGCGAACGGCGAACCGGACGGCAACGGGACAGTTACGAGCGGCACTGCCCAGTAGTCCTTCGCCTCAAAGCGGCGGGTTCTCCGACCTGACCTCGACAGCCACGTCTGCACGTTCGCGAGACTGCGGATGCTCTTGCCGTTGCCCCGCGCCCGTCTCGCGGATCCGAACCGCTTTGCCGAGAGCGGTCCTCGCCTGAAAAGAGATAATTCCCCTCCTCGCGCCCGATCGTCCGTCGCTTGACACGCTCCCCTGCGCTCCTCATTATTGTATCCAATTCTTCTAAAAGGATTCAATATGGCGCGCGTTTCGCGATTGAAGGACATTCCCGGCATCGGCGTCGACCGGATGGGCGACATGGCGGACCGGCTCGCCGATCCGGACATGCTGCGTCTCGAAAATCTCGACACCGACATTCCCCCGCCGGCCGAAGCGATCGCCGCGACGCATCGAGCCGTCGACCGCGACGACGCCAATTCCTACCTGCCGTTCCAGGGCATCGCCTCGCTCCGCCACGCGGTCGTCGCGCGGATGAAGGCGGAAACCGGGATCGACTACGATCCGGATACGCAATGCGTGATCACCGCGGGCGGGCTGTCGGGCATCCTCAACGCGCTCCTCGCCATCCTCGAGCCGGGCGACGAGGTCGTCATCACCGACCCCGCCTATGCCGGGCTCCTCAATCGCATCCGCCTCGCGGGCGGCGTGCCGAGGCTGGTTCCCCTCCTCGTCTCCGGCGGCGGCTGGCGGCTCGACCTCGACGCGCTGGCGGCCGCCGTCGGCCCGCGCACCCGCGCGGTGCTGACGATGAGCCCGTCCATGCCGTCGGGCATCGTCCACACGGCGGAGGAATGGGCCGCCATCGCGGGCATCGTGCGCAGGACCGGCGCGTGGCTGCTGCACGACGCGGCGATGCAGCGCCTCGTCTTCGACGGGCTGGCGCCCGTCAATCCCGCCGGCCTGCCCGGCCTCGAGGACCGCACCATCGTCTGTGGCACGGTTTCGAAGGAATACCGGATGATCGGCTGGCGCGTCGGCTGGGTGGTCGGGCCAAAGGCGATCATGGCCGACATCAAGCTCGTCGGGCTCACCAACGTCGTCTGCCAGGTCGGCATCGCCATGCCCGGCGCGGCGGCGGCGCTGACGGCGCCGGACGACGGCGTCGCCGCGGCGACCGCCATCTGGCAGGCGCGGCGCGACCTCATCCTGAAAGAATGCGCCGACCTGCCCTTCGTGCGGCCGGACGGCGGATGGTCGCTGCTGGTCGACACCGTGGCGCTCGGCATGGCACCCGCAGAGGCAAGCCGCCTCTGTTTCGAGAAGGGCCTGGTCGCCGCGACGCCGATGACCGGCTGGGGCGCCGACGACCGCGCCGGCCGCTACCTCCGCTTCGTCTTCGCCAACGAGCCGGAGAGCCGGCTGGCCGGGATCAGGGAACGACTGAGGCGGGCCTGGGGAGCCTAGCGACAGTTGCGTGGCGATTGCACCGCGACACAAACAATGCCCGGCTATATCCTCGCGGGCTGACCGAGCCTCAGGCGCCCGGCGCCTTGCGCACCCAGACGTGGGTGTCGTGGACGGCGCCGCCGCCATAGGGGGCGATGGAATCGGCGCCGGTGAGCACGTTGATGCCCTCGCCGCGCTCATGCGACGAATTCGGCCAGATTCCCTCGGCGATGACGACGCCGCGGCGCACGCCGTCGAAGAGTTTCGCGTGGAGCACGATCTCGCCGCGCCGGTTGCCGAGCTCGACGCGGTCGCCGTCGGCAATGCCGAGGCCTGCCGCGTCGTCGGGATGCAACTGCACTTCCGGCCGCCCTTCGCGCTTCTTCGATCCCGGCGTTTCGGTGAAGCTCGAATTCAGGAACGAGCGCGCCGGCGAGGTCGCCAGCCGGAACGGATGCTCGGCATCCTCGGCCTCGATGAAATCGGCATGGTCGGGGAATTCCGGAATGCGCTGCCAGGGCCCGAGGAGGCCCATCGATTCCGGGGGACGCGTGCCCATCGGCGTCCCGGTCCAGTCCGGGCGGAAGCGGAACCTGCCGTCCGGGAAGGCGAAACCCTTGATGAAATGCGCGGTCTCGAAATCCGGCTGCACGTCGGCGTGGCGGCGCCGGCGGAACGTGTCGAAATCGCCGAATCCGCGCTTTTCCAGCATCCAGTCGAGATGCTGGCGCGCGGTAAGGCCGAAGCCGGGCATGTGGCCGACGCCGAGGCGCTTGGCGAGTTCGTCGATGACGTAGAGGTTCTCGCGCGGGCCTTCCGGCGGGTCGATCAGCTTCGGGCCGAGGACGATGTACTGGTTGCCGCCGCCGCGATAGATGTCGTCGTGCTCCAGGAACATGGTCGCAGGCAGGACGACGTCGGCGAGCCGGGCCGTGTCGGTCATGAACTGCTCGTGCACGCAGGCGAACAGGTCGTCGCGCAGGAAGCCGCGCTTCACCAGCCGCTGCTCGGGCGCGATGTTGGCCGGGTTGGTGTTCTGGATCAGGAGCGCGGTGACGGGTGCGCCGCCCTGCAACGCCTCGTCGTCGCCGGTCAGGACGCGGCCGATCTTGGTCTGGTCGAGCGAGCGCACCGACGGATCGGCGAAGGCGTTGCCCTCGATCAGGCCCTTGTCGAGGCCGAATATGCCCGAATTGGAATGGAAGGCGCCGCCGCCCTCATATTGCCAGGCGCCGGTGACGGCTGCGATCGACAGCGCCGCGTGCATGTTGACTGCGCCGTTGCGGTTGCGGGTAAAGCCGTAGCCGAGGCGGAAGAAGGTCTTCTTCGTCGTGCCGACCAGCCGCGCGAAGGCCTCGATCTCGGAAGCGGGGATGCCGGTGATGGCCGCCGCCCAGTCCGGGGTGCGGGTCTTCAGATGCGCCTCGAGCCCGCGCGGATCGTCGGTGTATTTCTCGAGATAGGGCCAGTCGGCGTAACCGTCGCGGAAGAGGACGTGCATGACGGCGCAGGCGAGCGCGCCGTCCGTGCCGGGCTTCAGAACGAGGCCGAGATCGGCCTGCTTCATCGTGGCGTTGTCGTAGACGTCGATGACGACGATTTTCGCGCCGCGCTCCTTGCGGGCGCGCATGGCGTGGGTCATGACGTTGACCTGGGTGGCGACCGGATTGGTGCCCCAGATGACGACGCAGTCGGATTTCGCCATTTCGCGCGGGTCGGGGCCGCGCAGGTCTCCGGTGCCCATCGTGTAACCGGTCCAGGCCGAGTTGACGCAGATCGTGCCGAAGAAGCCGGAATATTTCTTGGCGTGGCGCAGCCGGTTGATGGAATCGCGCTGCACCAGCCCCATCGTGCCCGCGTAATAGTAGGGCCAGACCGTCTCGGCGCCGTAGCGCTCCTCGGCCTTGAGAAGCTTCTCGGCGACGAGATCGAGCGCGGCCTCCCAGGAGGCCTCCTTCCAGATGCCCTCGCCCTTGGCGCCGCCGCGCACGAGCGGCTTCAGGAGCCGTTCGGGATGGTGCACGCGCTCTGCGTAACGGGCGACCTTGGCGCAGATGACGCCGGCCGTGTAGGTGTTGTCCTCCGCGCCGCGGACGCGGCCGATGCGGCCGGGACCGAGGATCTCGACGTCCAGCGAACAGGTCGAGGGACAATCGTGCGGACAAGCGGTATGGCCGATGACGGGCGCACCGGGGCGGATGGGGGTCGCGTCGTTCATGGAGTTTCTATAAGAGAAACCGGGTCACCGCGCCACCGCGCGGCGATCAATTGATTTTTCCGGGACATCAGCATTTGCGATGAATTACCGCCACGCCTACCATGCCGGAAACTTCGCCGACGTGCTCAAGCACGCGGTGCTGGCGGCGATCGTCACCTACCTGAAGCGCAAGGAGCAGGCGTTCCGCGTCATCGACACCCATGCCGGGCCCGGGCTTTACGACCTCTCCTCGGGGGAGGCTCAGAAGACCGGCGAATGGCTGGGCGGCATCGGCCGCGTGCTCGAGGCGACGCCGTCGCCGGCGCTGTCGGCCTTCCTCGAGCCCTGGCTCTCCGCCGTCCGGTCGCTCAACGAGTCCGGAGGCGTGCGGCTCTATCCCGGCTCGCCGAAGCTCGTGCGCATGCTGTTGCGCCGGCAGGACCGGCTCTCGGCGATGGAATTGCACCCGAAGGACGCGCAGGCGCTGAAGCAGCTCTTTGCCGGCGACCACCAGGTTCGCGTCATCGAGCTCGACGGCTGGCTCTCGCTCGGCGCACACCTGCCGCCGAAGGAGAAGCGCGGCCTCGTCCTCGTCGATCCGCCCTTCGAGAAAGAGGGCGAGTTCGACCGGCTGGTCGACGGGCTGGCGCGCGCGACCCGGCGCTTCCCGGGCGGCACCTATTGCCTGTGGTATCCGCTCAAGGCCGACGCCGACACGGCGGGTTTCCTGAGAAAGATCGAGAGCCTCGCGCGACCGCGCACCCTCGTCGCCGAGCTCGCCGTGCGCGACCGGAAGACGGCGCCCGGCCTCAACGGCTCCGGCCTCGTCATCGTCAATCCACCCTTCACCCTCGAAGGCGAGTTGAGGGCGGTGATGCCGGAGCTGGTCGGCATCCTCACCCAGGCCCCGGGCGCCGAGGGACGCGTGACCATGCTCGTCGGCGAGACGCCGGCGCAGTGACGTTCCGGTTCCGGACGCTCTCGCTCCGGATGAATTAGCCCTGACTGAAGCAAGGCAAAAAATTCCCGCGTGGGCTTTTCAGACGGGATGCGGATTCCTATGTCGCTGCCAGGGCCCGGGCGGCATGTCCCCGCGCTCGAGCCGCCCGCATGCCCGCCAACCGGAACGACGCCATGAACGAATTCGACATCGGCTGGGAGCTCTGGCGCTCCTTCCTGGCGGTAATGGACGAGAAAAGTTTTGCCGGCGCCGCGCGCCGGCTGCACGTGTCGCAGCCGACCGTCAGCCGCCATATCGACCAGCTGGAAACCGCGCTCGGCGCGAAACTCTTCACCCGGGCGCAGAACGGCCTGACGCCGACCGACCTCGCCCACTCGCTGGAGCCGCACGCGCTCGGCATGGCGGCCTCGGCGGACGCCTTGAAACGGGCGGCCACCGGCGACGTCGACAGCGAGGAAGGCGTGGTGCGGGTCACCGCAACCGAGATCGTCTCCACCGAGGTGCTGCCGCCGATCCTCGCAGGCTTCATGCACGAGCATCCGGGCATCCGCATCGAGCTGCACGTATCCAACCGCAGCGCCGACCTGTTGCGCCGCGACGCCGACATCGGCGTTCGCAGCGACCGGCCGCAGCAGGGCGCGCTGCTCGCGCGCAGGCTCGGCGAGATCCGGCTCGGCTTCTTCGTCCACCGCGCCTATGCCGAGAGGCGCGGTCTTCCGGAAAAGCCTGGCGACCTCGCCCGCCACGCCATCATCGGCCCGGATCGCGACGTCGATACCCTGCGCGGGATGGTGCTCGCCGGCCAGCAGGTGACGCCAGACGTCTTCACCTTCCGCACCGACAACCACACGGCGCAGCTCGCCGCACTCAGGGCGGCCGTCGGCATCGGCGTCTGCCAGGTGGCGATCGCCGCGCGCGATCCCGACCTCCTGCCGGTCCTGCCCGACTGGCGCTTCGACCGCGAGATCTGGCTCTCGATGCACGAGGACCTGAAGACCTCGCGGCGCATCCGCCTCGTCTACGACTTCCTCGGCGAGACGCTGGCCGAGTTCCTCAAGGCCTGAACCGGGCGGACAAAAACTTCACCATTCCGGAAACTTTCGTTGACAGCCTCCGCGCACCCAAATAGTTTCCAGTTACGGAAACTTTTGAAGCCATGGAGCTGTCCTTGTCCCTGACCCTCTACCAGCATCCCCTCGCCTCGTTCTGCCACAAGGTGCTGATCGCACTGTATGAAAACGGGCATGACTTCGAGAAGGTGCTCGTCGATCTCGCCGATCCGGATTCGGCCTCCGACCTCCTGTCGCTGTGGCCGGTCGGCAAGATGCCGGTGCTGCACGACGCGGCCGCGGGTCGGACGATCCCGGAGACGAGCATCATCCTCGAATATCTCGACCGCAAGCATCCCGGCCCGGTGCGGCTGATCCCGGAGGATTTCGACGCCGCGATGGAGGCCCGGCTCTGGGACAGGTTCTTCGACCTCTATGTCAGCCAGCCGATGCAGACGATCGTCATCGACCGGATCAGGCCGGAAAGCGCGAAGGACCCGGCAGGCGTCGCCAATGCGCGCGCAACGCTCGACACAGCCTACCGGATGATCGAGGCGCGGATGGCCGACCGCGACTTCATTGCCGGCGACGCCTTCTCGATCGCCGAATGCTCGGCCACGCCGGCCCTGTTCTTCGCCGGGATCGTCCACCCCTTCGGCGCCGACCAGAACGCGCTCAAGGCCTATTTCTACCGCATCGTCTACCGCGCGGCGGCGCAGCGGGTGCTTGACGAAGCCCGCCCCTACTTTCACATGTTCCCCTACCGGGAGGAGATTCCCGACCGGTTCCTGTGACGGAGGCAGAATGGCCGCTGGCAACGACACGGCGTCGCTCGACCGGATGTTCCACGCGCTCGCCGATCCGCAGCGGCGCGGGATGATCGACCAGCTCTCGCGCGGGGCGGCGTCGGTGAAGGCGCTCGCCGCGCCCTACGGCATGGGGCTGCCCTCGGCGGTCAAGCACCTGAAGGTGCTGGAGGACGGCGGCCTCGTCGTCTCCGAGAAGACGGGCCGGGTGCGCACCTACCGCATCCGCGCGAACGCGCTCGACCGGGTCGAGGCCTGGATCGCCGAGCGCAAGCGCCAGCTCGAAGGCCAGTTCGACATGCTCGAAGCCTATCTCGTCGCCGCCCGCGACAAGCAAAAGAACGGGGGCGGTCAGTGACCGAAAAGCATGCGAGCTTCGAGATCGAGCGGCTTTTTCCGGCGCGGCCCGAGCAGGTCTTTGCCGCCTGGTCGGACCCGGCGATCAAAGCCTCGTGGTCGTCCTGCCACACCGATACGATGGAGGTCGAATACGGCCTCGACTTCCGCGTCGGCGGCTCCGAGCACAACCGCGCGCGCAGGAACGGGGCCGACGCCTTCATCTACGAGGCGCGCTTCCTCGACATCGTCGAGAATACCCGGATCGTCTACGCCTATGACATGCGCGTCGGGACGGCGCGGGTCTCGGTTTCGCTCGTGACCGTCTCCCTCGCGCCGTCGCCAACGGGCACCCGCATGCTCTACACCGAGCAGGCCGTGCTCCTCGACGGCCACGAGACCTCGCTGGAGCAGCGCCGCCTCGGCACCGAGGAAGGGTTCGACCGGCTCGCCGCCGTGGTCGAGGGAAAGCCCGTCGTCTGGGAGACGAAATGGCAGGGCTAGAAGCCACGTCGCGCGCTTGACGGGCGGGCGCGGCTTGCCCATTCTCGCCCGGCGGATCCGGACGGATTCGCTGACCCCGGAGGATTTCCGATGACCACCTCGCATCTTGGCCGCCTGAAGCGGTTCGCGGCCGCCGCGCTGATCGCGGTCGCCGTGACGGGAACGGGTGCCGCGCCGGGCCTCGGCGTCGATGCCGCGCAGGCCTTCGGCGGCCACCGTTTCGACGCCTGCACCGATCCGGGCGTGCTCGCCTACATCCAGCGCCGGTTCGTCTGGACCGACCAGCACGTGCTCAAGCGCGGGCTTGCCATCGACGCGATTTACCGGGCGCACGAGAACCGTCGCCGCCCGACCGCCGAGCTCCGGCCGATCGGCCGCATCTACTGCCATGCGACCGCGCACATGAACGACGGGCGCAAGCGGCAGATGTGGTACCTGATCGAGGCGGGCATGGGCTATGCCGGCATCGGCGACAATGTCGAGTTCTGCATCGACGGCCTCGACCCGTGGAAGGTCCACGGCGCCTGGTGCCGCTCGGTGCGTTGAGGCGATGACTTTTACAACGGGACGCGGGTCCGCCCGCGCCCTGACCGCCACGCTCGCCCTTCTCCTCCTCCTCTCCACGCCGGCGCTCGCGGCCGGGCGCAACAAGGGCCACCAGGCCGGCGCCTTCGATTTCTACGTGCTTGCCCTTTCCTGGTCGCCGACCTTCTGCCTGACGGCGGGGGAAGCTGCCCGGCGCGAGCAATGCGCCAGGGGCAGCCGGCGCGCCTTCGTCGTCCATGGGCTCTGGCCGCAATTCGAGCGCGGCTATCCCGACTATTGCGCGACGCGCGAGCCGGAGCGGGTTCCGACCGCCCTCGCCCGCCCGTTGCTCGACATCGCACCGAGCCTAGGCCTGATCGGCCACATGTGGCGCAAGCACGGCTCCTGCTCCGGCCTGTCGCAGCGGGACTACCTCGCCGCGGTGCGCGAGGCCTACGAGCGGATCACGATCCCCGATGCGCTCGATGGGGTGGACGATCCCGAGCACCTGTCGGCGGAGGCCGTCGAGGCTGCGTTCATCGAGGCCAATCCCGGGCTCACGCGCGACGCCATCGCCACGCGCTGCGTCGGCCGGCGGTTGCAGGAAGTGCGCATCTGCCTTACCCATGATTTCGGCTTCAGATCCTGCCGGGAGATCGACGCCGAGGGCTGCCGCGCGGCGCGCCTCGCCGTGCCGGCGCCCGGCTGAACCTCCGCAGTCCATGCCGCCCCGCCTTGCAACGAACGTCCTCCGCCCCGAAAAGACCGCCTCGATGACCAAGCTCCTCTACTCCTCCACCTCCCCCTATTCCGCCAAGGTCCGCATGGGCGCCGCAGTCGCCGGGGTGAAGCTCGCGCTCGAAGCCGTCGACACCAATGTCGATCCCGCGATCCTCATCGATAACAATCCCTTGGGCAAGATCCCGACGCTCGTCACCGCCGACGGCACGGCGATCTTCGACAGCCGCGCGATCATGGCTTGGCTCGACCGCGCCGGCGTGACCCGGCTCTATCCGCGCAACGCCGCCAAGCGGGGCGAGGCCGAGGTGACCGAGGCGCTCTGCGACGGCATCTGCGACTGCCTGCTCGCCATCGTCTACGAGCAGCGCCTGCGGCCGGAGGAAAAGCAGTACCGGCCGTGGATAGACCGGCAATGGGAGAAGGTCACGCGCAGCCTCGACCATCTGGAGGCCAACCTGCCGCGCATGGGCCGGACGCCGACAGCGGCGCATCTCGCGGTCGCATCCCTCACCGGCTACCTGAACCTGCGCTTCGAAGGCAAGTGGGAGCGCGGACGGCCGAAGCTCAAGGCCTTTGCGCGCCGGTTCGAGGCCAATTTCCCGCAGCTCGCGGCAATGCGGCCGAAGGCGTGACCTGGCGCAGGCGGATTGCGGGGGACATCGGGGACGAATGGGCGATCCACTGGACCAGCACACGATCAGGAAGACGCGCGGCCTGCGCCATGTCGTCGATGCCAGCCGCTATTCCTGGGGCGGCCTGAAGCGGTTGACGGCCGAGCCGGCCTTCCGGCTGGAGGTCGCTGCCTATCTGGCGGTCGCCGCTCTTTTTGCCCTCTCGGGCGCCGGGCTCGCCGACCATGCGATCGCCCTGATCCTGTTCCTCGTCCTCCTCGCCGTCGAGGCGCTCAACACGGCGATCGAGGAACTGGTCGACCGGGTGTCGCCGGAAATCTCCGACATGGCGCGGCACGCCAAGGATCTCGGCTCCTTCGCGGTCGGCTGCCTGCTCGTCGCCGGCGGCGTCTGGGCGCTCTCCGTGCTCGCCCGGCTGTGGCTCTAAGCCAATAAAAAACCCGGGCGCCGAAGCGCCCGGGCCATCCTGCCGCAAAGGGCAGATATCGATCAGAACTTCATGCCGATGCCGAGGCGCACCGAGTGATCGTCGAAGCCCGACGAAACGTTGGTGCCACCGAGATTGAAGTCCTTCGAACCGTAGTCGCTGTAGCGGTATTCGAGACGGGTCGTGATCTTTTCGGTCACGAAAGCCTCGACGCCGGCGCCGGCGGTCCAGCCGACCATCGCGTTCGAATCCTCACCGGCAGCGTTCGACAGCTTCGCCTTGGTGGCCGCGACACCGCCCGTGGCATAGACCATGAACGGATTGATGTCGTAGCCGAGGCGGGCGCGCAGCGAGCCGTTCAGGCCCTGCTTGCCGGTCAGGGCGCCAACGGTTTCCTTGGCGCCGGAATAGCCGACGTCAGCCTCGACGCCGTAGACGAAATTCTCGGCCTGCCAGTTGTAGCCGCCGTAGACGCCGCCGCCGATGCCGTTGACATCGTCAATCGCGGGATCGAACTGTCCCCAGTGATACGAGCCGTAGACACCGCCGTAACCGCCGGCCCAGAGGTAGGCAGGCGCGGTTTCGACGTCGGCGACCGGCGGCACCGGCGGCTGCTCGACGATCGCATCCGCGGCATTCGCCTGGATCGTCAGCGGCAGCGAGAACACGGCGGCGACAAGCGCCATCTTGGTCATACGCATTGATTACTCCTTAAATCTTGCGAGCCGCAGGGAGCGGCCTCAGGTTGGATGTCTCCCCGCCTTGCAAGACAGAAGATGGGCGCCGAATGCGGCAACGAGGGAACGGGAATGTGGAAAGAGGACGGCACAAAAAAGGCAACGGTGAGCGTTGCATATCCGCAACAAACCGGGCTCGCCTGAAGGGCCGCCGCCATTGCGCCAGCCCCTGATATTCCTATAGAAACGCGCCAGTCCGCCTGCCCGCGAAAATGCGGCCCGCGGCGATGACAATGTGGCAGCAGGGGTGGATCCGGGGCGCGGCCGCCTGTCCGGCCGCCTGTTTCCGCCTAGTTACGGCTCGAGCGGAAGTGCTGGGGAGGATGCCGAGCATGACATTGCGCAGAACGGCGCTGGTGACGGGCGCGGGACGGCGGATCGGACGCGCGATCGCCGAAGACCTCGCCGCGCACGGCTTTGCCGTCGCGCTCCACGCCAACCGGTCGCTTGCCGACGCCGAGGCTGGGGCCAGTGCGATCCGCGCCGGTGGCGGGCGGGCGCAAGCCTTTGCCGCCGACCTCACCGACGCGGCCGCCGTCACCAGCCTCGCCGAGGCGGTGGTCTCGGAACTCGGCCCGTTCGATCTCCTCGTCAACAACGCCTCGGTCTTCGAATTCGACGAGGCCGGCGCGTTCGATCCCGCCCTGTTCGACCTGCACATGGCCGTGCACGTGAAGGCCCCCGCCCTTCTCGCCGCCGCCATGGCCAAGGCGCTGCCGGAGAGTGACGACGGGCTGATCGTCAACATGGCCGACCAGCGGGTGCGGCGCCTCACCCCCGCCTTCTTCTCCTACACGCTGTCGAAATCGGCGATGTGGACGGCGACGCAGACGATGGCGATGGCCTATGCGCCGCGGATCCGTGTCAACGCCGTCGGCCCCGGCCCCACCCTGCCGAGCCCGCGCCAGGCGCAGGCCGATTTCGACCGGCAGGTGGCGGCGGTGCCGCTCCGGCGGGGGCCGACGCTCGCCGAAATCGGCGCGACGATCCGCTATCTCTATGCGACGCCGTCAGTCACCGGTCAGTTGATCGCGCTCGACGGCGGCCAGCACCTTGCCTGGGAAACGCCCGACACTGTTAATATCCGGGAATGAGTCGCTCCCCGAAACCCCGTCCTGCCGCCGCCTCGCGCCGCGTCGTGCCCGGCGACGGCGGCATCCTCTATGACGAGACGGACATGGAGGATGAGGAGGAGATCGAGGTTGCCGACGACGCGCCCGCGGGCGATCCCGGCGCCGTCGTCTGGACCGAAGGCGCGCGGCCGACACGCGGCGTGAAGGGCGTCGAGGTGATCCGGGCCTTCGTCAAGCACCTGCCGAACCAGCCCGGCGTCTACCGGATGATGAACGAGGCCGGCGACGTGCTCTATGTCGGCAAGGCGCGGAGCCTGAAGAAGCGCGTCACCAACTATGCGCAGGGACGCGGCCACACCAACCGCATCGCCCGCATGGTACGCGAGACGGCGACGATGGAATTCGTCACCACGCGCACCGAGACCGAGGCGCTGCTCCTCGAGGCCAATCTCATCAAGCGGCTGAAGCCACGCTTCAACGTGTTGATGCGGGACGACAAGTCGTTCCCCTACATCCTGATTTCCGGCGACCACGAGGCGCCGGCGATCATGAAGCATCGCGGCGCCCGCGCCCGCAAGGGCGACTATTTCGGCCCCTTCGCCTCGGCCGGCGCGGTCGGGCGCACGATCAATGCGCTGCAGCGCGCCTTCCTCCTGCGCACCTGCACCAACGCCACCTACGAGAGCCGCACGCGGCCCTGCCTGCTCTACCAGATCAAGCGTTGCTCGGCGCCGTGCACGGGCGAGATCTCGCTCGCCGACTATGCCGGGCTCGTCGCCGAGGCGAAGGATTTCCTCTCCGGCCGCAGCCAGGCGGTGAAGGCGCACATGGCCGAGGCGATGCAGGCGGCCTCCGGGGAACTCGATTTCGAGCGGGCGGCGATCTACCGCGACCGTCTCGCCGCGCTCTCCCACGTCCAGAGTCACCAGGGCATCAATCCGCAGAGCGTCGAGGAGGCGGACGTCTTCGCCATCCACGCCGATGGCGGGCTCGCCTGCATCCAGGTCTTTTTCTTCCGCACCGGGCAGAACTGGGGCAACCGCGCCTATTTCCCGCGCGCCGATGCCGGGCTCGAGCCGGGCGAGATCCTCGGCGCCTTCATCTCGCAGTTCTACGACGACAAGCCGACGCCGCGGCTGATCCTGGTCTCGACCGATTTCGAGGACCGTGAATTGCTGGCGGAAGCCCTTTCGACGCGGGCCGAGCGCAAGATCACGATCCAGGTGCCGCAGCGCGGCGAGAAGAAGGACCTCGTCGAGCACGTCGCCCAGAACGCGCGCGAGGCGCATGGCCGCCACCTTTCCGAAACCGCCTCGCAGGCGCGGCTGCTCGAGGGGCTGGCGCAGACCTTCGGCCTGCCGCGGCCGCCGCGGCGCATCGAGGTCTACGACAATTCCCACATCATGGGCACCAACGCCGTCGGCGGCATGATCGTCGCCGGGCCGGAAGGTTTCGTGAAAAGCCAGTACCGCAAGTTCAACATCCGCTCGACCGACATCACCCCTGGCGACGATTTCGGCATGATGCGCGAAGTGATGCTGCGGCGGTTCTCGCGGCTGATCCGGGAGCATGGCGAGGAGGCCCCCAAGCCCGGCGAGGCGACGGAGGACGACGCAGCGGTCGAAACTGGCTTCCCGGCATGGCCGGACCTGATCCTGATCGACGGCGGCCAGGGGCAGATGACGAAGGTCCGCGCCGTGCTCGATGAACTCGGCATCGCCGACAAGGTGACCGCGATCGGCGTCGCCAAGGGCATGGACCGCGAGGCCGGCCGCGAGCGCTTCTTCATGCTCGGGCGCCAGCCCTTCACGCTGCCGCCGCGCGATCCCGTCCTTTATTTCGTGCAGCGGCTGAGGGACGAGGCGCACCGCTTCGCCATCGGCTCGCACCGCGCCCGGCGCAAGAAGGAGATGGTCAAGAACCCGCTCGACGAAATCCCCGGCATCGGGCCGACGCGCAAGCGGGCGCTGCTGATGCATTTCGGCACGGCCAAGGCGGTCTCGCGCGCGGCGATCGAGGACCTGCGGGCGGTCGAGGGCATTTCGGCCGCCACCGCCGAGCTGATCTACAACCATTTCCACGAGGACAAGCGCTAGGCGGCTGCGCCAAGAGCTGTCCCAGCCGCTACCGGAGCCCGCACGGCGTGGAAAAACGTCGCAAGCACGCGGATTTGACCGGGGCGGTGTTGACCTTCTTCGCGGCAAGGGCTCATCTGGCGCGAAACCGCTCCATATCCGGCTCGCCATGGCTACCGCACTCAACGTCCCCAATCTCCTGACCTACGGGCGCATCCTCGCCGTTCCGCTCATCGTGCTCTGCTTCTTCATCGAAGGGCGGCTGCACGGCTCCGACGCGGCGCGCTGGTGGGCGCTCGCCATCTTCGTCATCGCTTCGGTCACCGACTTCTTCGACGGCTATCTCGCCCGCTCCTGGAACCAGCAATCGAATATCGGCCGCATGCTCGACCCGATCGCCGACAAGCTGCTCGTGGCCTCGATCCTTCTGCTCCTGGCCGCCGACGGTGTCATTGCCGGCTGGTCGATCTGGGCGGCGATCATCATCCTCTGCCGCGAGATCCTTGTCTCGGGCCTGAGGGAATATCTGGCCGCGCTGAAGGTCTCCGTTCCCGTCACCTGGATCGCCAAGTGGAAGACCACCCTGCAGATGGTCGCCATCGGCTTCCTGCTCGCCGGGCCGGCGGGCGACAAGCTCCTGCCCTACACGACGCAGATCGGCATCACGCTGTTGTGGGTGGCGGCGATCATCACCATCTATACGGGATACGACTATTTCCGTGCCGGGCTCCGGCACGTGGTGGATGAATGACCGTCAAGCTCGTCTATTTCTCCTGGGTGCGCGAACGCATCGGCAAGTCCGGCGAGGAGATCGCCGTGCCGCGCCACGTCGTCACGATCGGTGACCTGATCCGGCACCTGTCGACGCTCGGCGAGGAATATGCCGAGGCGCTGAAGGCGCCGGAGATCATCCGCGCGGCGATCGACCAGGAGCATGTCGACCATTCCGAGCCGCTCGGCCGCGCCCGCGAGGTCGCGCTGTTCCCTCCGATGACGGGGGGCTGAGGATGGACCGCGCCGGCGCCGCGACCGTCGAGGTGCGAATCCAGGCGGAAAATTTCGACGCCGGAGCGGAGATCGCCCGCCTCACTGCCGGCCGCGTGGGCTCGATCGGCGGCATCGCCTCCTTTATCGGGCTCTGCCGCGACGAGGACGGCCGGCTCGCCGCGCTCGAGCTCGAGCACTATCCGGGCATGGCTGAAAGCGCGATCCGCAGGATCGCCGAGACGGCGGTCGCCCGCTTCGGTCTCCTCGGTGTCCTCGCCGTCCATCGCTACGGACGGATCGCGCCGGGCGAAAACATCGTTTTCGTCGCCGCCGCCGCGCCCCACCGGCATGCCGCCTTCGAGGGAGCCGAATTCGTCATGGACTTCCTCAAGACCGAGGCGCCCTTCTGGAAGAAGGAGCACCTCGCCAACGGCTCATTCGGCGAGTGGGTGGCGGCCAAGGACGCCGACGACCGCGCCAGGGCGCGCTGGCAGGCGGACTGAGCCTCAGGCGAGGCGCTCGTTACGCTCGACCCGCGTGACGAGGACGAAGACCATCACCGAGAAGATGACGAGCTCGCGCCAGGCGATCGGCCCGTACGCCGACCACATCGTCTCGGCGAGCGCGATGCTCGCGCCGCCGAGCGCGGCCGTGACCGGCGAGGCAGGTCCGCCGATCGCGGCGATGAAGACCACCTTCAGCCCGAAGATCAGGCTCGCTCCCACATCCATCGTTCCGTACCAGGTGGTGGCGACGATGCCGACCGCCGCGGCGATGACGGCGGCGATGGAATAGGTCGTGACGAAGACGCGCGTGGCGTCGATCCCGACCATGGCGGCGGCGAAGGCATCGTCGCGCACGGCCCGCCAGATACGCCCTGCCCTGCCGAAGGTGAGGAAAGCCATGCCGGCGGCGACGATCAGGACGAGGAGAGCCGAACCGAGGAGCTGGATCACGGTGATGCGCACCGGAAACTCGGGGTCGGCATAGACGGTGAGCGGCTGGTTGAGGAAGGGGGCGATCCAGATCGCCTTGGTGTCGGCGGCGAGCCGTGCCCCTTCCATCAGGGCGATCATCAGCCCGAGCGATGCGACGATGACGGCGTTCGGCCCGGTGCGGGCGAGCGGGCGCATGACGTAGCGGGCGACGAGATAGCCGATGCCTGCGGCATAGATGAGCGTCAGCGCGGCGCCAAGCGACAGAGCCGCCGGCAGCACCAGCCAGAGCGCCGTCCACCCCCAGGCGACGAACAGCACGAAAATCTGCCCTCCGAAAGCGAACATGGCGCCGTGGGTGAAATCGGCGCGCCGCGTCAGCCCGAAGGCGAGCGCATAGCCGAAGGCGAGCGCCGCGTAGAGGCAGGCGGGCGGAAGCGCGCTTGCGAGCTGTTGCAGGAAATAGGCCATGGGTCCTCCTTCNGCGGCATTTATAACTGGCATTTNCNATTTTGCCAGTTATATTCGCGCGCATGACCTTTGCCTGGACCCCCCATCGCTTCGTCTCCGGCGCCNTGGCGCTCGACGTCGCCAATTCGGTGATCCTGCGCGCCGACGCGCGCAGGCGGATGGACAGGTTCGCCGTGCCGGAGCAGCTTGCCGCCTTCCCCGCCGCGGCGGGCGAGCTGTGCGGCGAGCGTGAGCGCTTCGGCCCCTTCCTGCCGGTGCCGGAGGCGGC
>Ga0065721_10050269_pt1 | contig 21632 bp, 10 predicted proteins | sample Mesricmetagenome_FD_59108 | JGI IMG/M metagenome (GOLD analysis project Ga0065721, IMG submission 59108) | Mesophilic microbial community from rice straw/compost enrichment Sample: eDNA_1 v2 (version 2) | ecosystem: Engineered > Solid waste > Grass > Composting > Bioreactor | place: USA: Davis...
CATGGCACTTTGTCAGAGGGTGCGGTGACGGTGAATGGTGTGGAGGCAGAGCTAGAACTCAACGCGACTGCGGATGAGGGCACCTGGAGCGTCACGGTGGATTTGGCATTGGGTGATAACACTTTGACGGTTTCCGCCGTGGATGACTCGGAGAATCCAAATGCAGAAGAGAGCGTTAGTAGCCGTCGGGTAGCGGCTATAGCGGGCGAGAGTTTTCCGGATAATCAGAATCCATTTGGAGCTTCCATCAACGCCGACATAGGTTGGGTGGATGGGAAGCCGGTGGCTTATGTGGCCGATGATACGGCGCTGAAAATATTCAAAGTGGATTTGACCACCGGTGTGCGCACCGTTTTGGCAGGCAACGAGGGTATAGCTGAAGAGCTGGTGTTCGAAGAGCCATGGGGAATTCATTTGGGGAGCAATGGGAACCTATATGTTTCTGACCCGACCCGCGGAGCGATTTTTGAAGTAGACCCTGCAACCGGGGGGCGAACTGTTCTTGCAGAGAGTGATGAAGAATCGTTTTGGAGCAGGCCCACCGGCATGCTTCTGGAAATTGAGCAAAACCAGGAAAAGCTTTATGTGGCAGATGCCAGAGGCAAAGTCTTTGTAATTAATCTATTAAATCATGAACAGGCGCAAATCGTAGATTCTAGGATCGGTTTGCAACCCGGCGGAGAACAATTTTCCGCAGTCTTTGATCTGGGATACTTAAATGCGCAGGGATCGATTATTGCCGCGGCAAGCGGAGGAATCTTTTCCATTTCTTCGAATGGTGAGCAATATCCATTTTTTAATTCTGGCATTGACCCTATTTCCTCAATTGCCGAATCTGGGCAGGCGAATAATCTTTACTACGTGAATAATGCTGAATATCGAGTTTATATTCTCGATTTGCAAACAAAACAAAGCTCCGCTTTAACTGGGGATTCTGTAAACGGTTTGGAAAATCAACCGGTTGACCTATGGGGAATTTCCGCTGGTCTAAACCTAGGTTATCTGCTGCTGGTGGATCGTCAAAATGGTTTAATCGCTATGGATCATGTAAGCCGAAAAAGGGTTATTATTTCGAAATCTATACCCTTGGTGGAATGATGCGAACTGAATTTTAAACACAGGGAGCAAGTGTATGAGCATGGAGCAACTAATGCCTGCCCTAAAGGATGACATCGGCCGAATACTAACCATTCCTGAGTTGGATGTTTCTGCTTCGCAGAGGCATCCGTTGTTCTCTTCTGTTTTTAGTGTGTTGTGTAAGATGGCTCAGCATTCAACTTCAAAAAGTAGTTTTTCCAAATCCAAACTCGCGTTGGCAGTGGCAGCACAAATGCTGGCGGGCCATGTTTTAGCGGCCCCAACAGGGGGCCAAGTCGTTGGTGGCGATGGCAGTATCAGACAGAGCGGGACTGAAACCGTCGTCACTCAGAATACCGACCGACTGGCCATAGACTGGCAGAGTTTCGATATAGGCAAAAATGAACGCGTTGAATTTGTGCAGCCTGGGCAGAGTTCAGTGGCGCTCAATCGGATACTGGGTAACAAGGGTAGTGAAATTCTCGGTCGCATCGATGCTAACGGCCACGTGATCCTGGTCAATCCGCGTGGAGTGGTGTTCGGCGAGGGAGCCACGATTAACGCGGGCGGTTTGATCGCCAGCGGTCTGCAGATCAATCCCGATGATTTTATGAATGGGGATCTGGTTTTCAAACGTATCGAGGGCACGGATGGCACAGTGATCAATTCGGGAATGATCAACGCATCCGCAGGCGGCAACGTGGCTCTGTTGGGTTCGAGTGTTGAAAACCGCGGGCTGATTTCTGCAAAACTCGGTACGGTGATCCTAGCATCCGGCAAAGAGGCCGTATTGACCTTTGATGAATCCGGCCTGCTGGGTGTGCGGGTGGATGAGGCCTTATTGCAGGACGAACTGGGCGATAAGACGGCTGTGAAAAATTCCGGTGAAATTCGCGCAGAAAATGGCCGGGTTTTATTGAGTGCCAGCACTACCCGCGATGTATTCAGTCAGGCGGTCAATTGGGGGGATCAGCAGTCTGCACGAAGCGTTACATACAATGAGGATGGTAGTTTTACTCTGGGGGCAGGTGGCGATATAGAAAATTCCGGCAATCTTGACGTTTCGGGGACTGAAGCCGCGGGTATCGTTGTTGTTTTGGCGGAAAATATTAAGCACACCGGCTTGATTCACGCGGACGCGGATCGGGGCCGGGGCGGCAATATAGAATTGCACTCCAATACCACTACGCTGATTGCCGAGCAGGGCGTGGTTACTGCCAATGCGGAGCAGGGCGGTGATATCAAATTGCTCGGTAAAAAGATTGGCCTTTTTGATGAGGCAAAGGCTGAAGCGATCGGCATAAACAGTGGCGGTAGGGTGCTGGCCGGTGGTGATAGAGAGGGGCTGAATCCTGAGGTCCGCAACGCAGATTTTGTTTATATAGGAGAGAAGTCTGCGATTAATGCGAGTGCGATGGAATTAGGTAATGGTGGAACATTAGTGATTTTCGCGGAAGACACGGCGCGAATATATGGTGGTCTTTCAGCGAAAGGCGGAGAAATTGCGGGCAACGGTGGATTTGTCGAGACATCGGGGAAGTTAGGATTTGAAATCGGGGGCTCACCCGATTTGTCAGCTGTTAGCGGATTGGCGGGGCATTGGCTGATAGATCCCTACAGCGTCGAAATTCAAGAATTGAGTACTCAAGGTGTAACTCCGAGGGGGTCTGAATTCACATCTGCTAGCAATGGAGCGAGGATTCGAGTAAACGATTTAGTTAGCGCACTGAATAATTCAGCCACTGTAACGGTAAAAACCGGAGGGGGCTCTGATGGTGCGGGTAATATCCTGGTTTCTAGTCCTATCACCCTCTCCGCCAACGTCACCTCCACTCTAAACCTCATCGCCCATAACAATATCCAAATAAATGCCAATATCACCACTGGCAATAAAACCTCCGGCCGCAAACTCAATCTCCATCTCAACGCCAATGTCACTGGCGGCACTAATCAGGGGAGTGTGATATTCGGCAATAACGTTCGTATCGAAACCGGCGGCGGCGACTTTAAAATCGGTCAGATCAACGAGGCCGGTATCATAGATACCACCGCGTCCGGCACTTACGATGTGGATTTTAGAGGTGTAGTCATTGATGTGACTGCCGCTCCCTACGACAAAACGGGGGAGTTCAATGAATTTTTCGCTCCTCGCACGCGACAAAACGAAGGAGATTATATCAGCGATAGCGGGAAAATTATCGTCGCTGATAGCGATTATCAATATCTCAGCGACAGCGGACGAATTGTCGTCAATGCCAAAAATGATGTGAATTTGGGTGGCAATGTTCAGCCAAATAACGGCAATGACAATATTCCTGTGAGCATGATCGTGCGTGGACGGGAGCGGGAAAATTCACCGGCAAAAATACATATCATTACCGGTAACGATATTTTGCTGGATGCGGATCGCGTTTGGACCTACGACAATAATCCCACGGAAAAAATCGGGAATGGCGATCCCCACGATGGGTTTACCACACTCAAGCTGGAGGCTGACGGTGATATTAATCTTGCCGGGGATATTATTTACTCCTTTGATGAGGAGATGGGAGACGCTCGCCAAGAACAAAACGATCGGTTGATGATAGATCTCACAGCTAAGGGCAGTATATCTGTTAATGAGATCAATACCGCCGGCGGAGATTTTGTTGTGCACAACGCGGCGAGTTTTTCTGCAAGTACCCTTGATACCAGCTCACGTTACGGCGCAGGTAGTATCTCGATTGAAGCCACGGGCAATATTACACTGCCTTCCTTTGAAGCCGTAAGCGATACCACACAACCTTCACGATCCATGTTCCGTGAAGATACGGCAGCGGGCACTTTACGCAATCCCAGCCTTACCGCCATTGCCGGCGGCGCTCTGACTATCAGTAGTGACATTTATACGCGCGGAACCGATCTGGAAGGGACTACAAGCGATATTCCCGGCGGTGATATTCACCTGGGTGCTGCCACTTGGAATTGGGGTGCTAATGACCGCAAACTCGTCACCCGCGACGGCGGCCATATCACTTTAGCCACTTCCGGCAGTTTGAATTTGCCATCCCTGAATTCCTCAGGGAATATCACAATCACTAGTGTAAACAGTGGTAACACAGCTGGAGGCAAGGGATTTTCCATAACCGGTTCGGGCGGCATGACGCTTGATGGCATTTTGACGCTGGATCTGGGTGACAAAGGCTCTGCCGTAATTACTAATATCACCAATAATTTTGCCAATAATCCCACCGGGAAGACCGCCAACTTGATCATCACATCTTTGAGCGATGTGACTTTGGGTGTAAACGGGGAAATAGTTCTGGGCGATAGCGATATAACCGGGGCGCTCACGCTTACCTCCGGTTCGGATATTCTCCAGCAATCTGGAAAGCGTATTGTTGTTACAGGTACTTCCACCTTTGATGTTAACAACGGCAGCGTGATTCTTAATCAAGCGCAGAATAATTTTACCGGGGCAGTCACGGTTGGCGGCACAAGTGTGCAGGGTGTGGATTTGTTTTCCATCGAGAATTTGATTCTTGGTGGCGGATCAGCCAGCAGCTTAGTCGCCGAATCCGGTGGCAGCCTTACCCAGGAAGGAATTCTGTCGGTAACAGGCGCTGCCATCTTCTCGGCGGGAGAAAATCTCACGCTGAACCAGGAAAACAGCTTTTCCTCGGTGGCTATAGAAGCGGCAAAGACAGCAGAAATTCACAATAAAGGCGATTTGAAACTCGGTGATGTGCAGGTTGCGGAAACCTTGACGCTTAATGTTTCCGACGGCGGATTATTCCAAGAAGGCACTGAGTTAAAAGCGAGTGAATTGACCCTGAAAGTTGCGGATGCGGTTGATTTAAAAAATGTTGATCTCAGAAGGGATGACGGTTCTGTAGGCGCTTTGTCTGGTTCGGTTGCATCTGGAAGTATTGCCGCAACGGGGGCTGTGTTGCTGGATGAATTTTCTGTAACAGGAAGCGAAAGTTTCGACTTGAAGCTGATTGGAACCGAGACAAAGCTTTCTTTGGTAGGGGAGAAGTCTTTCATCACCAATGCCACTACAACCATCAGTGCAGAACAAGTGGAAATTCTGTCGGCAGTCGAGCTGCAGAATAATGCCACCTTGACATTCAAAGATGTAATGAATTTTGACCTGAAGGGCAGCCTGAAGGGAGGTGATCCTGAGGTCAATTCAGTCATCGTCAATGGCGATAATAGAAATGGCAGATATGCGATAGATGATGCCGCTGACTGGGAAAATGTGAGGCTCACGCTTAATGGTGGTGGCGGTAGAGATACTCTTGCAGGGCCTAACTCTGCAACGGAATGGGAAATTGGAGATTCCTTCAAGCTGAGTTTTGGGCCCGAAGAAGCCAGAAATGTTTTGACATTCTCCTCCATGGAAACTCTTCAAGGTGGTGTCGACAACGACATTTTCAACTTCTCTTCGCAGGTGCCGAACCTTTCTATCATTGGCGGAAATGGCTCGGGCCGCGACAGTGCGGATTATTCCAAAGTCAAAGAGCGTATCACTGTATCCTTGGGGAGTGAGAATGGCCTCTTGGGCATTGAATATATCAAAGGCAATAGTAGCAGCAGGCTATTTGCTCAGGGAGATGCGGAAAATGAATGGAGGTTGCTTGGCGGTGGAGATGGTATTGTTTTGCGGGCTGGCGACTCTACTCAGTTTTCCGATTTTGCTGATTTGGTAGGAGGCGGGGGAGCCGATCGATTTATTTTGTCTGCGAATACACCTGTCTCGTCCACCTTGGATGGCGGTGCTGGGGATAATACCCTAGAAGGACCTGATGGCGCGAATCTATGGACCATCAGCGGAAATACGCCCGAGGTGACCTTGATTCATATGCCGGTGGAGGGGGAGCCCTCGGTTCTGGTTGCCAATGCCAGAGGGATGACAGGCCTAAAAGGCGGCTCAGGTGATGACACCTTTGAATTTTGGGTTGCGAACAGTGGAATCGGCATTGATGGTGGAGTGGGTACTGGTTATGACACTGTGGATTTCTCCAATGTTGCTGGCAATCTGAGCGTCGAATTGGGCCAGCTGCAACATGGGGGTATTTCCAATGTGGATGAGCTTGTGGGTAATAGCGCCTTGGAGGGAGCGGAGGGTGAGCGTTTTGTTAGCAAGCTCATTGCGGTCGGCGACGGTGCGGTCACCTGGACTATAGGTGCTGAGAACGCGGGAAGCGTTGTGGCAGATCAGACGGAATTAAATTTCCGCGATTTTAACCAATTGGTCGGCGGCGGTGGCGTAGATACGTTTTTACTGGGAGCTTCATTCGCGGGCAATGTGAGTGGTGGTGATGGGAATGATATATTCACGCTGACTGCGAAGAACCTGCTATTGAATCTGGATGGTGGTGAGGGGGAAGATACCTTGGTTGCCTACCAGGAGGGGGCCAATCGCTGGTCCATAATGGAGCCGGAATCTGAACTCACCAGTATTCTTGAGGAAGGGGTCGTCTCCAATAAGGTGAAATTTAAAGGGATGGAAGAATTAATAGGTGCGGATGACTATGCCGATATTTTTATTGTTCAAAGAACCAGTGGCAATGAATTCACCATAGTCGCTGGAGATGGCCAGGCGGAGGATACGATTAATTACTCGGAAGTAAATGGGGAGGTTAAAGTTGAACTTGGTCCCGGCGGATTGGCTGGATTTGAGAATGTTATAGGCAACGGAGCTTCCAGCTATTTATTCGGCGCTGATGTAGTCAGCGAATGGCGTTTGGATGCTGAAGGTAAGGGACAGGTGAGTTGGAGTGGACAAAAGACCGCGTTTAGTGGTTTTGGTCATTGGATAGGGGGTAGCAGCGACGATGCTTTTATTCTGGAAACCATGACGGGCGCTCCCCTTTCCATTCAGGGCGGTGAAGGTGAAAACAGGTTGGATCTGTCCAAGGTGAGCCAAGTGGTTGAGGTTCGTTTGGGACAAGCTTCCAATGCACCATTAAGTGTGTTGGATGTTCAGTCGCTGAAGGCCAACCCCTTGTTCGCGAACCGTCTGACTAGCAGCGCTAGCCAAGTGAATTGGACTATTAGCGCCCGCAATGCCGGAACCTTGTCGGAAGGAAATGACAGCAGTGCCATAGACTTTGAAGGTTTTGCGCATTTGCACGGTCTTGGCTCCAACACTTTCAATGTGAGCGCCACAGGCATTCTGGTTGCGGGAGATGGCCCCGGAAGTGTGAATGGCGGAGGCGCGAATCGTGATAATCTGCTAAAACTCGATAGCAGTGTCACCCACACTTGGACTCTGGATGGTCCTGGTGTAGGTTCATTGACTCGCGGCAATTCGCCCGTCATGAACTTTGCCGGGATGACCGGTTTGGAAGGTGGTTCCGGACGCGATGACTTTATTCTCAGGAATCCAGACGCCAGTATCGTGGATATCCATGGCGGTGGCGGCACCAACTCTCTGAGTGTCATCTGGGAGATCGACACTTCTTTGGTATGGACAATAGCCGATGCTGTGGGATCGCTTTCCGATCAAAATAATCTGCATTATGTTAAGAAGTTTGAACATATTCAGGAGCTGACAGGACAGAGCGGCGTCGATCGGTTTTTAATTTCCGGTAAAACTCAACTTGATTTCATCATCAGCGGGGCTGGAGATGATGAGGTGTCATTGAGTGATACTGCAACATTGAAGCATCTGAATACCGGTGAGGGCTCTGACACTATCACGATTTCTGATGGCGCATTGATAGAAGGCCTCATTGAAGCGGGGGCAGGGATTGATCATCTGGATCTCTCCCATTATGACAACCCTGTGGTTTGGGAGATCGCCGATAATAAAATAGGCAATTTTCAATACACCGATCTGGAGAAATTCACCGCGCCGCAGGGAAAGGAGAACAGTGTTCAGGGGCCTCACAGTGTCAACAAATGGACAATTACAGGCACCAACAGTGGCACCTTACAGGTGGGTAATGGGACCCCATTGGATTTTTCCGGCATAAATCAATTGCGTGGCGGTGACCAGACGGACACTTTTGTGCTGGCGGGTGGAAAAATAACGGCTATCAACGTGGTAAAAGGCCTTATTGATGGTGGCGGGGGAGACAATTTCCTGCAGGGCAACGATGGGGTGAATGAATGGATAGTGAATGGCTCGAACAGCGGTCAGCTGCGCAATGATGAACAGGGTGGTGTGGAAGCTTTCGAAAATATTCAGAATTTGATTGGTGGTGCGAATTCTGATGATTTTGTGTTGCGTGGCCAGGGCGTTCTGATGGGATGGATCCAGGGAGGTGAAGGGGATGACTCGGTCAAGTTCGAGAAAGCACTGGCAGTATGGCTGGCCGATAATAATGGCAAAGGTCCCTCCGATGGCGAGTGGCAACGTCTGCGCACTGATGTTGAGAAAATCTTTGGTGAGAGTGGCTTGCAGAATCATCTGCGATTGGAGAGTGATGCACTTCAGTCCTGGCGGATCAATGGTGAGGACAAGGGCCGTGTAGCCACTGTCAACTTCACCGGGTTTGGCCATCTGACCGGAGGAAAGGGGGATGACATATTCACGTTTGAGGAAAGTGGCAGAGTCACTGGTATCCTCAACGGCGGTGATGGTGTCAACACAGTGGCTCTGACAGCAGTGACATCAGAAGTGTCAGTATCACTGGCCGGGGGGGCGGAGAATGCCGATTTATATATCGCCAATATACGAACAGTGAGGGCCAATCCTGACAAGGCGAAAGATAATGAGTTATGGGCTTTGAATAAGGACAATAAATGGATTGTTTCCGGTCAGGATTCAGGTAGCCTCAATGACGAGCTGCTTTTCTCCGGCTTTGGCAATCTAAAAGGCGGGGAGGCCGACGATCAATTTTTCTTTGAACGAACGGGTATATTAAGCGGGAAACTTGATGGCGGTACCCATGATAAAGGAGATACGCTGGATTACAGCAGCGTTGTTGGTAGGTTGGAATTATCACTTGGTGGTACCCAGGCCATGCTGAGTAACATAGAGCAGTTGGTGGGCAATGATCATACAGTTCTCATTGGGTCGGATGTCATTACCAATTGGTTATTGATAGGTGAGGTTGGCCAGGGGCAAGTGAGCTTTTTCACAGACACGCTGCAACACTTCACTTTCAGTCGGATTGCCGAGATTCAAGGAGGAACTGAGATGGATATCTTCGATATTAGAGGTGGATCGCTCAGTGGTCCTATAAACGGCGGCAAAGGGAGTGATGTGTTCCGCTATTCGCTGTCCCAGGATAGCCTCATGAGTACCGTTGCATTCGAGGGCGGTGAAAAATCAGCAGGAGACGAGGATACTCTGGAAATTCTCGAAGGTGGCGCCGACTTTATGGGTTATTACAGTCTGGAGTCGAGTGAATCGAAAGAGACGCTGGGTCTATTCGAGTTTTCCACTGCCTCCAGCACTTCCAGCTCCTCCAACAATACATCGAAGCTGACTTACAGCGGGATGCAATCCGTTGTATTGAAGGCGAATCTCAGTGAATTAACTTTGAAGGGGGCTGCTACGGCGGATGAGTTTATACTGGGAAATAAGAGTTGGCAGCTTAACGAGCATACAACCGTATCTTACCTGGATAATGGGCTGACGAATTTGCGAGTGTCTGCCGATGAGACGGATAAAATCCTAGTTTCCGGGTTGGTTGACTTATCCCATGGTGACCCCAATCGTGGTCAACTTCATATAGAGGGAGGCTCAGTCGAGGTTAAGGAGAATACCGGTGCCCGAATCAAAGCACACAGTCTGTATCTGCGCAATGTTAAACAGGTGGCGACCGGAGAATCTCCCTTGAATTTGGAGGTTGTTGATCTCACCCTGACAGGCTCGGGTGGGCCTGTGTATTTGCGGGAGCAAAATATCTTGAACTTGGCCGAGGTCAATTTCAAAGGTGATGTATCCATCACACTGTTGAACGGCGATCTTACCCAGAGCAGGGCATTGGAGGGATCCGGTGATTGGAAGTTAGGCTCGTCCAATGGCAAATTGGTGCTGAATAATGCGGCCAACAATTTTACTGGGACTCTCACTTTAAATGCTCCCGAAGTGACCTTGAATAACAAAAGTGATATTAATCTGGGAACTGTCGATGTAAATCGACTCACAATTGAATCCGGCGGTTCGATTAAGTCAGGGGAAATATGGGTGGTTGATACAGCCACTCTGGTAAGCAACAAGGACATATCATTAACTGCTGAAAATAACGCCATAGAAGATTTGTCCCTCTTTGCCAATGGTGGTGATGCCACAGTCTTCACCGCCGGACCTCTCACCTTGCGGGATACTGAGGCTGAAGGGCGTCTCCTTGTAAAGGCTTCATCGTTGGTCCTACAGGGTGCAATTGAGGCGGAGGGGGATGTTGAGCTGGGTGTCGGAGATTTGGTGCAGATGAACTGGAACAGCAGTGTCAGCAGCGATAGTGGCAATATCCTCGTGAAGAGTGGTGGTTCTCAGGTTTTGGGTCTTTTATCGGCACCACAAGGCAATGTGTATCTCTGCAGCGGCGCCGCCATCTTCGATGCCAATGGTGATGGCACGAATGTGGAAGCCCAGCTGTTTCATGCGCGCGCGAAATCCGGCATAGGGTCAATTTCCGATCTTTTGGAGATTGAGGTTGGATCTATCTATGTCATCAACACCAATGGAGAGGTAGGGCTGACCAACAAGGGAGAGTTGACCATAGAGGCTCTGCGCAGTGCGGGTAATATAAAGCTGATCAATGATAATACCGTCAAACTTAACACTCACAGTGTGAATGCCTTTTTTGGCACTGCAACTCCGGAATACCCGAAATCCAAGAAAGTCGAAGATATTCCCGCCACATCCCAGTACCATTTCGAATTGGTACTTCCAGTCGGCGGCAGCATAGAGACTAAAGACAAATCCCAGGATTTGTTTGCGCCTCATATATCAGCCTATAACGTGTCCATATTCAATGCCCATGGTTCATTTGGGTATCCGGCACCTGTGATCTATGCACCCGAGCGCCTCAGTATTACCAGCGGCAGTTCATGGGAGCGCCCTTACAACGGTTTCGGTGTGAAGCCCAGGGTTCTCGAAGACGAGACGCCGTACTACAAGAACGTAATGGGAGCAGGGGAGCAGTTGATCGAGGTGGAGAGCCTTGCGGATATAGATCCGGCACTTTTTACCCAGGTGAGAAATTATTTCTATCGCGACGTTTCCATCCGTTTGCCGTCGGACCAGTTGTATGAAGAAGAGTGATTTCAAGGACCCACTCCAGGGATTGCTGCGGCCGGCATTTGCGCTCTGGCTGCTGTGGGCCTCGGCAAGTGTTGAGGCGGGTTTTCTGGAAATGCCCACAGTGGAAGAACTGCCGGAAGCGCAGAACGATATTTTGCTGAAGGATCTGGATATACCTCCGGTGCGCGATCGCAGCCCGCATCCGGAGGAGGGGCCGCGTTTAAACGTTACCGCTTTCCGGGTTCAGGGCATTGTCGAATATCCCGAACTGGGTATCACCCGCAAGTCGCTGATCGAACTCGTGGAAAATATACGTTACGACATGATGAAGGAGGGCGAGCTCCTCTATGCAGGCTATACCCTGGAGGAGCTCAGCGAGCTGCAGGAACTCATAGGTGAAATCGAAAAGGAAACCCGCGGCCAACATGTGGGGGCCGAAGATGTGCAACGTTTGGTGTTTCTGATTCGCGATCAGCGGCGCAGGCGCGGCATTACCCTGGGCATGCTGGAGGGTGTGGCGGACCAGATCACCGACTATTATCGCCAGCGCGGCTTTGTGCTAGCCAAGGCGTTTATTCCCGAGCAGAAAGTGCGCGATGGCATAGTCACCATCACCCTTCTGTTGGGTAAGTTGGGCGATGTGCGTCTGGAGAATAATCGCCTCTATTCTCAGAAGACTGTGGAAAACATTTTCCGCGATTCCATCGGTGGGCCGGTCAACAGCCGTCTAATGGAGGAAAAGCTGTTTTATGTGAACGACCTTCCGGGACTGAGTGTGCAGGGATTTTTTGCGCCTGGCGATCAGGTGGGGGATACGCGGCTCAATATGGTGGTGAAGGAAGAGCCTTACAGAGTCAATGTGCGCACCGACAATCACGGCTCCGATGTAACAGGGGAATATCGGGTCTATTCCGAGCTGTTGCTGAGCAATCCCTTGAAATATGGCGATCGCCTGCACTTGGCGGTGCTGGGGGCGTTTGAGCCGGAGAGTGCCGCCTATGGCATGGTGCGCTACAGCGGCCCTCTGTACCACTACCGTTGGAAATTCGAGACCGGCATTTCCCAAAACGCATTTGTCTCCGGTGTCGGCAACAATCTGGATATAGGCGGGGAATCCACCACTTTGGATCTGGGTGTGCGCTACCAGATCAACCGCAGCCGGGTCAAAACCACCTCCGCGAGTCTGACTGCGTCGCGCATCGAAACTTCGCAAGAGTATCGCAGTGGGGGATTGTCCACCAAATTCGATGACAACGAATATTACAAGCTCGAACTGGCCTATGATTTCGACATACTGCGCAGTCAAAAACGCACTGTGCATATGGGCGGTGTGCGCCTGAGCTACAGCCATCAGGTGGACAGCATAGTCAATAAGCACCTGGATGACGGTTTGTTGTTGGACATGGGTTATACCACCTTGCGTTTTATCAATCTCCCGCTGCTGGAACCTGAAGCACGCTTGGTGATGCGCGCCAATGCCTATTATTCCGGGCGACAGTTGCCATCGGTGAATCAGTTTTCTCTCGCCGGTCCCACCCGCGCGCGGGGATACAAGATCAACACTTTCTTTGCGGATGATGGACTGCATCTGGGGGCGGATCTGATCTTCGATGCCTGGGGCCTGCGCCAGTACTTGCAACCCTATCTGATGGCGGATGCCTCCTATGGCGTGGCCTATCTGGAAGATGCCAACACAGGCAAGACCCTGGATCGTTTCCATGTCCATCTGGCTGATGTGGGGCTGGGGTGTAAATTCCAGTGGAGAAATTTCCGGGCGAACCTCTCCTACGCTCGCCCCGTGGCCACTTCCATGGCGCACGACCCGGAGCTGGAGGCCCAGGTCGATGATGAGTCCAAGTGGTACTTCGATATGCAGTACACCTTCTGAAGCCCCTTTGCTGTAGGGAATCCACGCCACTTCCGGATAAGGGGTCCCTCTGGCACGCCCGCTGCAAACATCCCCTGTAAGCCGGGCTCCCAACCGGTATACGACAAATTCTTGACTATACTTCCATTAGTTTGGATGGGGATGACGACACATGTTTGACGGTCAGGCGATTTTAATAACGGGCGGCACGGGTTCATTTGGCAAGCAGTTCACCAAGACCCTGCTGGAGCGTTACAAGCCGCGCAAGATCATCATATTCTCCCGCGATGAGCTCAAGCAGTTCGAGATGCAGCAGGTCTTCAACGCCGACTGCATGCGCTACTTTCTCGGTGATGTGCGCGACAAGGAGCGACTGCTGCAAGCCATGCGCGGTGTGGACTATGTGGTACATGCCGCGGCGCTCAAACAGGTGCCTGCGGCGGAATACAACCCCACGGAATGCATTCGCACCAATATCAATGGTGCGGAACACGTTATTCACGCCGCGATCAAGAACGACGTCAAGAAAGTCGTAGCCCTGTCCACCGACAAGGCGGCCAATCCCGTGAATCTTTACGGTGCCACCAAACTGGCTTCCGACAAGCTGTTCGTGGCGGCCAACAATATGGTGGGCCGCGATCAGCCGCGTTTTTCCGTGGTGCGCTACGGCAATGTGGTGGGTTCGCGCGGTTCAGTGGTGCCATTTTTTCAGAAGCTGGTGCGCGAAGGCGCTACAGAGTTGCCCATTACGGACGTCAATATGACGCGCTTCTGGATTACTTTGCAGCAAGGCGTGGATTTGGTCATCAAGAGTTTTCACCGCATGTATGGTGGCGAGATCTACGTGCCCAAAATTCCCTCGGTGAAAATCACCGATATAGCCCGCGCCATTGCGCCGGAGCTGCCTTTCAATGTGATTGGCATACGCCCAGGCGAAAAGCTCCACGAAAAAATGGTGCCCAGGGACGACGCCTCCCGCACCATCGAATTCGACGATCATTTCGTTATTACACCCAGTATTAAATTTACCGATCGGCATATAGATTACTGCCGCAATATGCTGGATGAGCGCGGCAAGTGGGTGGATCCGGGTTTTTGTTACGATTCCGGCTCCAATCCCTGGTTTTTGAACGTGGACGAAATCAATCAGCTGCATTATGAAGCCGGTTTATGATTCCCTACGCCCGGCAGTGGATTTCCTCTGAGGATATTGATGCCGTCGTTGAAGTTTTGAAAAGCGATTGGCTCACCCAGGGACCTGCGGTACAAGCTTTTGAAAAAGCCCTATGCACCCAAAGCGGGGCAGCACACTGTGTGGCCGTGAATAACGCCACAGCAGCGTTGCATTTGGCCTGTCTGGCTGCGGGCGTGGGACCGGGGGATAGGGTGCTGACGGTGCCCAATACCTTTGTCGCCAGCGCCAATGCCGCGCTCTATTGCGGCGCCGAGGTGGATTTTGTCGACATAGATCCGCGCACTTTGTGCATGGATCCTGCAGCACTTGAACAGAAGCTCGCACAGCTTGCCGCCGCGGGCAAATCCGTCAAGGCGATCGTTCCTGTGCATTTCGCCGGTTTGAGCTGTGATATGGCATCCATAGCCGCAGTGGCCAAGCCTTACGGTTGTGTCATTATCGAAGATGCCAGCCACGCCATCGGCGGCCGTTATCAGGATCGCCCCGTCGGCAGCTGCAATTATTCCGACATGACGGTATTCAGCTTTCACCCGGTCAAAATTGTCACTACTGGAGAGGGCGGCGCTCTGCTGACCTCCAATCCCCAGTTATTTGAACGTGTTCGACGCTTGGCCAATCATGGGCTGGTGCGCAATGAACAGGATTTTTTGATACGCGATGAGCCGGAATGGTTCGGCGAATGGGCTTATCAGCAGGTGGATCTGGGCTACAACTACCGTATCACGGATTTTCAATGCGCCCTGGGACTCAGTCAGTTGAACAACCTTTCCGATTGGGTGGTGCGCCGCAATCAATTGGCGCGGCGATATCAGCAGGCATTTGCGGATGTGGATCTGCCCCTGAAGTGGCAGACAATTCCGGAAAACTGTCTTTCTGCGTATCATCTGTTCGTGGTGCAGTTGCCTGATGATTGCAACCGCCGCCGCGTTTTCAATTTATTGCGCGAGAACGGTATTGGGGCGAACGTGCACTATATTCCGGTGCACACCCAACCATTTTATCGCGCGCGCGGATTCCATTCTGGGCAGTTTCCGGTGGCGGAAAACTACTATAAGCGTGCCCTGAGCCTTCCGCTCTATCCCAAAATGACGGATGAGGAACAGGGGCAGGTGATCGAAAAATTGATTGGGGTGTTGCGCCCATGTTCCGCCTAGCACTCGGCACTGTGCAGTTCGGTATGCAATACGGCATCACCAACCGAACCGGCGTGCCGGATGCGGCTCAGCTTGCGCAAATCCTGGATTGGGCGTTGGGGCAGGGGATTCGCGATCTGGACACCGCCAGCGCCTATGGCAATGCCCAGCGGCGCTTGGGTGAGTTTGGCGTGCGGGATTTTCGCGTGGTCAGCAAAATGCCGCCGCATATAGAACCGGATTCCATGGAGCCCCACCTGCAGGACATGCTCGCGCAGTTGAAGTGCGACCGCTTATTCGGCTTGCTGTTGCACGCCCAGGAAGATTTGCTGGATGCGCAGGCGGATGCGCGTTTTGCTCAGTTGCAGCGACTGCAGACTGCCGGACTGATCAATCGCATCGGCATTTCGGTTTACGACGGCGACGCGCTTATACAGATTGCTCAGCGCTTTCCGATTGATATGGTGCAGTGTCCTCTAAACCCGCTGAGTCGCCAATGCGAGGCGGCTTTACAGTGGCTGGCGGAAAATCGCCCCGGATTGGAAATTCATCTGCGATCGGTATTTTTGCAGGGTGCTTTGCTCGGCGATCCCGAATCCCTGCCGCAACACCTGCCGGATTTGCGCGCGGGCGTTGCGCAATTTCAGGCATTTTGCCGCGCACACAAAATTCATCCAGGAGTTGCTGCCCTGAGTTATCTGCGCCGCTTTACGCCTGAAACGGCGGTGGTGGGTGTGAGCAGTCTTGCGGAATTGCAGGAAATTGCCGCGTGGCACGAGGCGGCTGCGGATGTGAGTGTGAATATTCCGGACATTCCCTTCAGCCCCCAGTTCGACCCGCGCACATGGTGAATTCCTCCTCGACAAAAATCTGGCACCTGGGCGTAGTGGGCATGAGTCCGGGCAATGGCCATCCCTATTCCTGGTCCGCCATCTGCAATGGCTATGATCCGCGGCATTTGCGGCAGACGGAATATCCGCAAATCGCCGATTATCTGGACCGACAGGATTGGCCCGCTGCGCGTTTGACTGACGCGCGTGTGGACTATGTCTGGTGCGATGAAAAAAAGCGGGCCCAGTCCGTTGCCCATGCGTCCCGCATTGCCCATGTATGCGATACCTACGGGGAGTTGTTGGAACGCTGCGACGCGGTTTTGCTGGCGCGCGATGATGTGGTGACACGTCGTCCCCTGGTGCAGGCTGCATTGGCGTCGGGAAAGCCGATATTCATCGACAAGCCTTTTAGTCTAAGTCGTGCGGAAGCGGAATCCTGGCTGCAACAACAGCAATATCCCTGGCAGATTTTTACCGCCAGCGCCCTGCGTTATGCTCCGGAAATTCTACTGACTCAGGCCGAGCGGGACTTTATGGGATCGCTGCAAAGCATAGCGGCCTCCACACCCAAATATTGGCAAACCTATGCGGTGCATCTGCTGGAGCCTTTGGTTGCGCAGTGGGGTGCTCATGCCACCTACGAACGCATACATGCATCCGGCTCAGGACAAGAGCGCAGCCTCAGCCTGACGATCGACGGCATTCCGACGCAGGTGCAGTGCTTGGGGAATTGCCAGGCACCCATACAGATCGAATATTGGGGGGCGCGCAATCGCATCACCAAAACCTTCATCGACGCTTTCCGCTGCTTTAAAACCAGTATCCATGAAGCTTTATTGCAGTGGGAAAATCAGCAGGTGCGCATAGATCGCGAAGAGACTTTGCAAATTGCCGAATTGATTGAGTGGGGTGAACCATGACCGACTGGTCGGGAAAATCCGTATTGTTGACCGGCGCCACGGGAAAACTGGGCGCGGTGATGTTGCGGGTTTTATTGGACCAGGGTTGCCGGGTGATCGCCAGCTACGCGCGCGCGCGGCCCATTTCTGAGCTGTCACAACATCCCAATTTGATTTGGCTGCAGTTGGATCTGCTGGATGCGCAATCGCGGCAAAATTTCTGCCAGTCGTTGAGGCAGCACCCTATTCACTGGCTGATCCATAACGCCCGCAGTGTGGCTTCCCTCAAAGTGGATGTAGAAGGTTGGGCGGATGCAGCGGATATGCAGGCCGAAATCGCCATGGCGGTGACCGGTCCCTACGATCTGACACACAGGTTGATGACTGAACATCCGCTGGAGCAGATTTTGTTCATCAATTCCATTTACGGAATGGTGACACCGAACATCCGACTCTATCCCCATTTGTCACAAGCGCCGGGCTCCCAATACGGCGTTGCCAAGGCCGCGCAATTGCATCTAGTCAAGGAGTTGGCGGTTCGTCTCAGCCCGCGCAATATCCGCGTCAACGCTTTGGTGCTGGGTGGTGTGCAGGGCAGAGCATCCGAGGAATTTGTCGCGCGTTACAGCCAGCTCTGCCCCCAGGGGCGCATGCTGCAGGATGATGACGTGAAAAATGCTCTGTTGATGGCGCTGAATCCGCAATTGGCATCGGTGACCGGCCACCACTTCGTTGTGGACGGAGGCTGGACTCTATGGTGAAAGCAACAGAGGCCATTGCCATTATTCCCGCGCGTGGCGGCAGCAAGCGCATCCCCCGCAAAAATATATTGCCTTTCTGCGGCAAACCCATGCTTGCCTGGACTATTGAGGCGGCGCTCAGCTCCGGCTGCTTCACTCGCGTATTGGTGAGCACCGAGGACGAGGAAATTGCAGACGTAGCGCGACGTTACGGAGCGGAAGTACCATTTCTGCGCGAGTCGCATTTCGATGACCAGAGCTCGGTCAGCGAGGCGGTGTGCGCAGCCGTGGAGCGCGCCCAGCGCGAGTACACATGCGAATTTTCTCTGGTGGCGCAACTGATGGCCAATTGCCCATTGCGCGGTGTTCAGGAAATTAAAAATGCCGTGGAATATTTTTCTGCTGGCGATCACGAATTCCAGATCAGCTGTTTTAAATTTGGCTGGATGAATCCCTGGTGGGCGGTGAAGCTGGACGCTCAGCATCGCCCGCAACCCATGTTTCCCGAAGCATTGAAAACCCGCTCCCAGGATTTGCCGCCCCTTTATTGCCCCACAGGCGCAATTTGGCTCGCCAAGCCTGAGGCCCTGTTGCGCAGCCGCAGCTTTTATGGCCCGGATTACCGTTTTTTTCCGCTCGACTGGCGCGCCGCTATGGACATAGATGATCACGAGGATCTGGCCATGGCGCAGCTTTTATTTGCCCAAGCGTCGTATAAGGGAGATTCCGCATAATGACTCGGGCAGTGCTGTTCAAGATGGATGCTTCAAGCTTGATCGGGAATGGTCATTTGGTGCGTTGCCTCGTATTGGCAGAGGGGCTACGCCAGCGTGGATTCAGGGTGGAATTCCTCAGTCGTGAATTACCTGGCCACCGTTGTGACTGGATAGAACAAAAGGGCTTTCGAGTTTGGCGTCTACCCGCGTCTCCATCTTCCCTGGACTTCAATCCAGCGGATTGCACCACTTGGGCTGGCGTCGCACCCGATGAGGACGTAACCCAGACACTGGATCTTTTGCGAGGTCAACAATTTTCCTGGCTGGTGATCGATCATTACGCGCTGGCGGAACCCCAGCACCGCGCCCTGGCAGAATTGGCGCGCCGGGTCCTGGTAATCGATGATCTCGCCAACCGCAAGTATTACTGCGACCTGCTATTGGATGCCACTCTCAACCGCCATGCGTCTGCGTACGCCGGTCGTATTCCAGAAAATTGCCGACTTTTACTGGGCACGGATTACGCATTGTTGCGCAGCGAATTTGCCGCTTTACGCAAGGCGGCACAGCAGCGTCGTAGCAACTGTCTTGTTCCGCGGAAATTGCTTATAGCCTGTGGTGCAACCGATCCTGAGAATATCAGTTTGCAGCTACTGCATGCGCTGGACGGCAGTGAATGGACGAAAGCGCTGGAAGTGACCGTTGTGCTGGCGAGTAACGCGGTATATGTGTCCGAAGTGCGCCGTTTCTGCGAAAGCCGTACTTGGATAAGGCTTTTAGAAAACGTCAAGGATATGGCTCAGCTGATGGTGGAGCAGGATCTGGCCGTAGGTGCGGCCGGTTCCGGCGTTTGGGAGCGCGCCTGCCTGGGCTTGCCGTCGCTGGTGGTGGTCACGGGTATTGATCAAGCGGATATCATCAGAGCGCTTGATGCCTGTAGTGCTTGTTTGCGCGCCACCCCTCCAGGTATGGGCCGGAGTGAAATAGACCCCACTTTTTTTTTGATCCAGTTACATAAGCTTTGCACCAGCCCTGACATCTATAGTGACCTGACTCAAAAGAGCTTTGCCCTTTGCGATGGTTTAGGTGTTGGGCGTGTGGTGGATGCAATAGTTGCCGTTAGTGGTGAGGAAGTGTTGTCATGAGCAGTCTTCCTCCAAGGGCAGCAAGTCAAGACAGCAGTTCAAAATCAAGAGTCAGTTCCCCATGAATCCACCTATTCGCATCGCCGATAAAATGGTTGGCCCCGGTTATCCGACCTATGTGATCGCCGAGATAGGCTCCAACCACAACCAGGATCTGGGTCTTGCCCTGCGCATGATTGAGCAGGCGGCGGAGGCAGGTGCAGATGCGGTGAAATTTCAGTCGATACGCTACGACAAGTTATACAAGCCGGAGCAGGAAACGGCGGAATTTGCCGATTGGATTGCAGCTATCGAACTGGATGAAAAGTGGTATCCACGCCTGGCCCAGCAGTGCCGTGATTGTGGTGTGCATTTTCTGTCGTCACCCACCTACGCCGAATCTGTTCCACTGCTCGAAGCTTGTGGTGTACCCGCCTACAAAATCGCTTCCCCCCAGGCACAGGCAAACTTGCCTTTGGTGGAGCAGGTGGCGCGCCAGGGTAAACCCATGATCGTGTCCATGGGTTATGCCGGTTATGGCGAGATCGATCGGGTTATTCGGGCGGTGGAGGCGGCTGGAAACCACCTGCTGATACCTCTGCATTGTGTTTCGCAGTATCCGGTGGAGCCGGCACAGGCGAATCTGCGCTTCATGCAGACCCTGGTGAAAATGACCGGTTACAACTGTGGCTTCTCCGACCATTCCATGGGTTCGCATCTGGCGGTGGCCGCAGTTGCGCTGGGTGCAGTGGTGGTAGAAAAACACGTGACCCAGGATCGGAGCATGCCGGGACCCGATCACAAGTTCGCCATGTTGTTCGACGAGTTCAGCACTTTGGTCAGCCATATCCGCGATACCGAACAAGCCTTGGGCGGCGGGCGCCGTATCCAGCTGGGTAGCGAAGAGCAGGGCTATCGCCATTTTGTGGCGCTTAAGGTTTTTGCTCGGCGCGATCTGGTTCCGGGTGAGCTGCTCACCGAAGCAGATCTGGAGTTTACTCGATCCAATCGCGAGGGCGTATTGCATAGTGAACTGCCCATGCTGCTGCGATGCGCACCGCGCCGGGCTGTGGCAGCGGGGCAATTATTACAGTGGGCGGATTTGCAACTGGGGGATTCCATATGAATCAGGTGTTGATGGTCATCGGCGGCAATTGGGAGCAGCGCAAACTGGTAGAGACCGCTAAGGAAATGGGGCTGACGCTCGTCCTCACCGACCCGGACGAAAACTGCGCCGCGCGCCCCTTGGCAGATCACTTCTATGTCTGCGACCCGCGTAATCTTACTTTTTTGCTCGGCATTGCCGAGCGTCACAGGATCGCCGGTGTGACGGCGGATGAATGCGACTATTCTCACTATGCCTCAGCCTATATAGCCGAGTGCCTGGGTCTTCCTGGCGACGGCCTGGAGGCCGCGCAAAACACCACCAACAAGGCGTGGATGCGCGAGCGTGTGCGGGATGCTGACGTGATTCAGCCGCGCTTCTTCCCCTGTACCACCCTTGAGGCCGCGCGCCGAGCAGTGGAATTGATCGGTTGGCCGGTGATCGTCAAGCCGGTGGACAACCGCGGCGCCTTCGGAGTCAACATAGCGCGCAGCGACAGCGAACTTGCCGCTGCTTTCCTCGACGCCGTGCGCAATGCCCATTCTCGGCAAGTGATGGTGGAGGCATTTGTCGAAGGGGTACATATCACGGTCGATGGCTGTTTCGACCAGCAGGGCACCCACCACAACTTAGCCATTGCGTCCAAACAAGTGCTGTCAGGGGAGCGGCCGATCATTACAGAAGTGCTCTATCCGGCCGATATACCAGAGACCACCCGCGATTATGTTATGCAAATGAACTCGAGAGTCGTGGCGGG
>Ga0065721_10006382_pt1 | contig 21630 bp, 16 predicted proteins | sample Mesricmetagenome_FD_59108 | JGI IMG/M metagenome (GOLD analysis project Ga0065721, IMG submission 59108) | Mesophilic microbial community from rice straw/compost enrichment Sample: eDNA_1 v2 (version 2) | ecosystem: Engineered > Solid waste > Grass > Composting > Bioreactor | place: USA: Davis...
AACTGCATCATCAGGTACGCCAGCACCGCCACCAGCAGGCTGCCACCGCCCTGAACCAGAACTTCCTTCGGCCCTTCTTCTTCCCACAGGATGGACATCCGCTCAATAGTCCAGGCGATGATGATCATCGGGAAGAAGGTAATGGTCATGCCGGTGTTCAGTCCCATCTGATAACCCACCAGGCTGAGCACAGAGATAATGAAGATCACCAGTACCACCAGTGTCGCGATCCGCGCGATAAGCAACAGGTTCAGTCGCGACAGNTAGGTACGCAGCACCAGACCGAAGGACACAACGCTGATAAAGCTGAACAGCCCNANNCCCAGGGATGTCTGCAGGAACGCGAGGGCGATCAGGATCGGCATNAAGGTGCCCGAGGTTTTCAGGCCCACGATGACTCGCATGAAAACCACCACCAGCGCCCCCAGCGGCAGAAGGAACAGCAGCTTGAACATGCTCTGTTCTTCAATGGGCAGGCGATGAACGCCGATGATGGAAAAGATACTGTCGTTGGACTGAGCACGCGCCAGTTCGAGGGCAGGCACTGTCTGGTAGATCATCGAGAAGCTGATGCGGGAGTTGCGCCCGCCCACGACATCCAGCAGCGACTGATTGTCGCGGTGCCAGATCAGCAGATTCTCCGGCACACCCTGCTGACCGGTGGCGGGGTTAAACAACACCCATTCTTCGCCGTCGTAAACCTCAACCATCTGCGTCAGGGACTGGTGGCGGCGGGCATCTTCAAGGTACAGGCCCATGGCGCTNCGGGCGGGGATGCCNGCCTGATTGAGCAGTTTCTCCAGCAGCGTCGCCATGTTCGGNTCGGCNGCCAGCATCAATGAGGCGTTCTGGTCCGGCGAAGGATCTTTCAANAATTTGATGAGCTCGCGGGTCATGCTCTGGGGCGTACTGGATGTGGACAGCGCCACCGCCAGCAGCTGGCCTGCAGCCGTAGCCTGAGGACCATCCCAGATCACCGACCTGGCCTGGGGGATCTGCGGCTCGATGATGGGATCATTATCCAGCCCACCGACAAACTGTGCCTTGTAATACAGCGTCTGCGGACCGGCGGCGCTGCGCTTGGTCCATTCACCGCGCCGCCCCTGATTGCTTTCGATCACCGACCAGCCGTAGCCGGGTGACGCCGCCTGCTCGGTGAACATACGGAAACCCGGCGGGTTATCCGGCAGCGCCAGGGTAGCAACGACCGGGTCGCCGTTGGCAAAAAAATCCACCCGGGCTTCGATCATCCACACGGGGCGCTGTTCACCGGCAAGAAAGGGAATCTCCATGGTGGTGTGGCGCAGCCAGGCAGTACCCAGCCCAAGCAAAATCAATCCGACGATGATGCTGTAAAACGGAGCGCGGGAGGGCTTTTTCATTGATCAGCCTGTTCGGGTTTTGGCTCTGGTTGAGGTTTGGGTTGTGGTGCAGGTTGCGGCTTGGCCTGGGGCTTGGCAGCCGCNGGCTTTTCTTCCGGCTTCGCAGCCGGCGCAGGCTCCGGGCGCACNGGCGGTGCGATCCCGCTGCGGCTCACATCAACNAGCATCACATCGCGCAGCACATTGCGGCCAATCAGCATCGGCTGNTCCAGNTTGCTGCGATCCGCCAGGGTNAANTCTGCATTCTGGGTGATCTTGCCCAGGGTGATGCGCATCTCTACCACCGGGCGCCGCTCCGGTTCTTCAGCACTGGATTGCACGATATGCACGCGCCGGACCCGCTTGCGTTCCACCTCAAGAGGCTCACGGGTTTCCGGGTGATAGACAATGAAGCGCACCCATTCTTCGCCATTACGTTCAAAGAACTGGATGTTCCGGGCGTCCATGGACGCTGTGGTGGCGCCGGTGTCGATCCGGGCGGGGATGGTGATGCCCAGATCATTCAGATAAACCTGCTCTTTCTCACCGACGATCTGCTTATCCTGAAAGGCGGTGTCGTTGACGTTGGTAGCCTGAACCGGACGTGTCGGCAGCTTGGGACAGACAACCCGCGGGGCTTGAGCCGGCGGTGGTGGCGGTGGCGGCAGCGCCGCGAGTCGCTTCTGCTCTTCGAGACTTTCGCTGAGCATGTTGATGGTTTCTTCCAGCCTGGCTTGTTGCTGGGAGAATATTTCCTGTTGGGATTGCTGCGCCGCCAGACACTGGTCCAGCGCATCGAGATCAGTCTTTTTAACAAAGAGATGTGACGTGGAACTGCAAGCAGTCAGGGTCAACCATAACGAAATAAAAACAATCCCATGTAAACCCGACTTTTTGTTATTGCTCATTATTCTGGCCAACGACTATCACATGATTTGAGAAACAGGAGTGCTGGATTAACAGCGACGGATGAGCGCTCACAACGGGAAACTGCGCTGCGCAACGATATAAAAACTGCTTAATTGTAGCTGTAAGACCCGCTCAACACACTACAGTTGACCCAGTTTTTTGCAAAGAAAAGATTATCGGCTGCGGCGCAGTAATTCATAAAATGGCGACGACAATCCGCTATCCGCGCTTCTGATAATGCTTCGGATAACCCTCCGGCAACCGGCGAAACCGCTTGTACTCCCACTGATACTGCGCCGGTGCGCGCCGCACGCAGGCTTCGACACTTGCGTTCATGCCCGTCAATGAGGTGAGTTCGTCCTCGCTGTAGATCGCAGGATCCGCATCCAGCACCACCATCTTGAAACCACCGGGCACACGCTGCGCAAAAACAGACGCCACCGCACAACCGGTTCTCTGGAGCAGGCCGTGGATCAGGCCGATGGTCAACGCCGGCTGGCCGAAGAAAGGCGCAACGCCGCCCGCTGCATCCTTCTCCGGCACCTGATCCGGCAGGATGCCGACGATAGTGCCCTGCTGTAACGCCTTGAGCAGCATCATGACGCCTTTGCGATTGGTGGGTGCCATAGTGATGTTCAATTTGCTGCGCCCCTTGAGCACCAGCTCATCCATCGCCGCCGATTTGAGGGGCTGATACATCGCCGTGAGCGGTGCAATGCTGGCGAGATAAGGCGCTACCACCTCCCAGTTACCGTGGTGCGGCGCCAGCACCAGCAGCCCCTTACCCTGGGCCAGTTTCTGCCGGAGAATCTCTTCGCCCTCGATCTCAACCATCTTGCTTTTGAGCCAGCCGTAGTCCCGGCGCCACACGGCGCCGGCTTCCATCGCGGTCTTCATGGTTTCCTGCAGGCTCTCCCGCGCCAGCTGATGCACCTCCTCCTCACTCAGCTCGGGGAAACATAGCCGCAGGTTGGTAATCGTCACCCGCTTCTCCCGGCCTCTTCCACGCCACAGCAGACCACCCAGAAATGCACCCAAGGCGCGGCTGACGGACAAAGGCAGCAGTGAAAGCAATTTGATAAAACTGACAACTAACCAGTCTTTCATGTGTATGACTCATCATGGTGAAAGCTACTGCCAACACTTGGCAAACAGCAGGGCAGCTTACCGGAAAAAAACCGTCAACTGAATGTGGGTATCCATCCAGACCATGAAGCGCGGCAGTACTAATGCCGCACCAGTCCCGTTATAATCCGGCGCTCTTTTATCTTTTCGATCCGCTAGCCAGAGGCAAGTCTCCGTGTCTGACCATCAAGATTCCGCAGGTTCTCCCAAGCCTGATGCTAAAAAACCGGATGTAAGCACCTTCCAAGGGCTGATCCTCGCCCTGCAAGAATACTGGGCGCGCCAGGGTTGCGTGATCCTGCAGCCCCTCGACCTTGAGGTCGGCGCCGGCACCTTTCATCCGGCGACCTTTCTGCGGGCCATCGGGCCGGAAACCTGGAACACCGCCTATGTGCAACCCTGCCGCCGTCCTAAAGATGGCCGCTATGGCGAGAACCCCAACCGTCTGCAGCATTACTACCAGTTTCAGGTAGCGCTCAAGCCGTCGCCGGACAATATCCAGGAGCTTTATCTGGGTTCGCTGCGCGAGATGGGCATTGATCCCGCTATCCACGACATCCGCTTTGTGGAAGACAACTGGGAGTCACCGACCCTCGGCGCCTGGGGACTTGGCTGGGAGGTTTGGCTGAACGGGATGGAAGTTACCCAGTTCACTTACTTTCAACAGGTGGGCGGGCTGGAGTGTTATCCGGTGACGGGCGAGATCACCTACGGTATCGAGCGTATCGCCATGTATCTGCAGGGCGTGGACTCAATCTTTGATCTGGTGTGGACCATCAACCCCAACGGCGACAAGGTCACCTACGGCGATGTGTTCCATCAGAATGAAGTGGAGATGTCGACCTTCAACTTTGAAGAAGCGGATACCGAATTCCTGTTTCACAGCTTCGATGTGTACGAGCGTGAGAGTCAGCGCCTGATGGAAAAAAGTCTGCCGCTGCCCGCCTATGAAATGGTGATGAAAGCCTCTCATGCATTTAACCTGCTGGATGCCCGCCACGCCATCTCCGTAACTGAGCGTCAGCGGTTTATCCTGCGCGTGCGCGCCCTGGCCCGCGCTGTAGCCCAGGCCTACTTTGACAAGCGCAAATCCCTTGGCTTCCCGCTGGCCCCTGAATCTCTGCGCAATGAACTGCTGTCCGCGGAGGGAGAAGAATAATGTCTGCTGATTTCTTGTTGGAACTGGGCACCGAAGAGCTGCCCCCCAAAGCCCTCAAAACCCTGATCGCTGCGCTGGAAGAAAACATCGCCGCGGGCCTGCAGGCTCACGAATTGACGTACCGTGCGATCAGATCCTTCGCCGCTCCCCGCCGGCTGGCAGTCATCGTTGAAGACTTGATTGAAGCAACACCGCAGAAAGAACTGGTTGTCTGGGGTCCGCCCAGGACCGTGGCCTTCGACGCTGCGGGCAAGCCCACCAAAGCCGCGATCGCGTTTGCCGAAAAAAATCAGATAGCTCTGGATGCGTTAACCGCTGAAAGCGATGGCAAGGTTGAAAAACTCGTTGCGCGAATAACGACACAAGGCAAAGAAACCTGCAGCCTTCTGGGCGAGATTGTTGAAACTGCATTTGCCAGACTGCCCATCGCCAAACGCATGCGCTGGGGCAGCAAGCGCACGGAGTTTGTACGCCCGGCTCACTGGCTGGTAATGCTCTACGGCTACGATATTGTTGATGCTGATGTACTCGGACTGCGCGCGAACCGCTGCACCCGCGGACACCGTTTCCACTACAACCAGGAACTGCAACTCGAACGCGCCGACGAATACCTGGATAAATTAAAAACCATCGGCTACGTGATGGTGGATATGGCGGAGCGCCGCGCTGTGATCGAACAGCAGGTGAAAGCCGAAGCGGAAAAAGTCGGCGGTGTAGCGGTGATTGATGCTGACCTGCTCGATGAAGTCACCGCGCTGGTGGAGTGGCCAGTGGCCCTGACCGGCAACTTTGAAAAACGCTTCCTGGACGTTCCCGCCGAAGCATTGATCGCTTCCATGAAAGAACACCAGAAATATTTCCACGTGGTCGACAGCAAAGGCAAGCTCCTGCCGCACTTTATTACCGTCGCCAATATCGAGAGTAAAAATCCCGCGCTGGTGATCGACGGCAATGAGCGGGTAATCCGCCCACGNCTGTCGGATGCGGCGTTCTTCTTTGAAACCGACAAAAAAGTCACGCTTGANTCCTTGCGCGAGCGCTTGAAGACAATTGTGTTCCAGGCACAGCTCGGCACCATCTTTGAGAAGACCGAACGCGTTGCTGCCCTGGCGGTGTATATCGCCGATAAATTAAAAGCCGATAAGCAACTGGCAGAGCGCGCCGGCCAGCTGTGTAAGTCCGACCTTGTTACCAACATGGTGGGCGAGTTCGACAACATGCAGGGGATCGCCGGTTATTACTATGCATTGAATGACGGTGAGAACGCTGAGGTCGCCGCCGCAATGAATGAGCAATACCTGCCGCGCTTCGCCGGCGATGCCTTACCGGCAACCACCACCGGTGCCATCATTGCCCTGGCGGATCGTCTCGATACCATCTCCGGTATCTTCGGCATCGGCCAGCAGCCTACCGGCTCCAAAGATCCCTTCGCACTGCGCCGCGCGAGTATCTCTGTGCTGCGTATCCTGGTGGAAAAAAATCTTGATCTCGACCTGCGCGACCTGTTGAATTTTGCCGTTGCACAACATAAGGCATTAACGGCGGGCAGTGATCTGGTTGATACCGTATTGGGTTACATGCTGGATCGCTTCCGGGCCTTTTATGAAGACGCGCAGATTCCGGCCGAAGTGTTTCAGGCCGTGCTCGCCAAACAGATCAGCGTACCGCTGGATATCGATCTGCGGGTTAAGGCCGTGTTTGAATTCAGTAAGCTGCCCCAGGCCCAGGCACTGGCTGCTGCGAACAAGCGCGTATCCAATATCCTCAGCAAACAGTCTGGTGCTGTGGATGCCGCACTGAATGCCGACCTGCTGGTGGAAGACGCCGAGCAGCAGCTGGCTAAAGCTGTCACCGCTAAATCCAGCGTGGTAGCGCCGCTGTATGTCAGCCGTCAGTACACCGAAGCGCTGGCCAGCCTNGCCGATCTGCAGCAACCGGTGGATAANTTCTTCGATCATGTGATGGTGATGTGCGACAACCCGGCGCTGCAGCAGAACCGTCTGGCGCTGTTGCAACAGCTGCGTGGACTGTTCCTTGAAGTCGCAGATATTTCGTATCTGGTGCCGGCAAAAAATTAATCTGTTTTCAGAACGCGTGTCGGATTACGCCGCTGCGCGGCTAATTCGACCTACTGTGAGATGGCATGAAACTGGTAATCCTTGATCGTGATGGTGTGATCAATCTTGATCGGCCGGATTTTGTAAAGTCGGCGGATGAGTGTGTGCCTATCGAGGGCAGCATTGAGGCCATCGCACGTTTGTCGCAGGCGGGCTTTACCGTGGTGATAGCGACTAACCAATCCGGCCTGGCGCGAGGCAAGTTTGATCTCGACGATCTTGAAGCCATGCATGAAAAGATAACCCGGCTGGTTGAGGAACAGGGTGGCGAGATCAGTGCAATCTTTTACTGTCCCCATGCACCGGAAGACCTCTGCAAATGCCGCAAGCCCAAGCCGGGATTGATTGACGCCATCGAAGCCGAATTCAACACCTCTGCCGAGTCAGTGCCCTTGATCGGTGACACGCTGCGGGATCTGCAGACAGCGGCGAGCAAAGGCTGCCTGCCCTTCCTGGTGCGCACCGGCAATGGTCTGAAAACGCTGGAAGATCTGCAATACCCGGACAGCGACAGCACCGATGATTTTCCGGGGCTGACACTGGAACAGGTTCAGGTTTTTGACGATCTGGCCGCAGCGGCCGATTTTCTGATCAACACAACGGGCGAGAAAGTATAGTGCTTTACCTGCGCAGCTTATTGTTCTTTATCCTTCACAACGTCACCGGCATGATTGCCGGATTTCTGGCCGTCCTGATCTGGCCCATCCTCCCTTACAAATGGCGCTGGCCTATCGTCACCTTATGGAATCGCCTGACGATGATATTGCTGCGAGTGTGTTGCGGCATCAGGTTCCGTATCGTAGGAGAGCGACACCGGGAGCTGTATCCCTGCGTGGTGATGTCCAAACACCAGAGCACCTGGGAAACCATGTTTCTGCAGTATTACTTCGGGCCGGTGAGCACCATCCTTAAAAAGGAATTACTGCGTATTCCTTTCTTCGGCTGGGGTCTGGCCACGCTGCGACCCATCGCCATCGACCGTACAAACCCGATCCAGGCATTGAAAGATGTGAAAAACAAAGGCCTGGCGCGGCTCAAGGAAGGCAACAACCTGCTGATCTTTCCCGAAGGTACCCGCGTACCTCTGGGTACCGTAGGCAACTATGCGCGCAGCGGAGCTGACATTGCGTGTACTGCTGGTGTTCCGGTGATTCCCGTCGCACACAATGCAGCGGAATGCTGGCCGCACAAACATTTCCTCAAGTATCCGGGCACCATCACGGTGGTGATCGGTGAACCCATCCTCACGGAAGGCTGTGATCGCAAGCAGCTGACCGAAGATATCAAGACGTGGATTGAAACCCAGATAAATCAGTTACCGCCAGCCCGTAAAGATGGTAAACGTCCGTGGTTGGATGAGGGGCAACGTGTAGTTGAGTAGTGGCCGGTGGTTTGGGGTGGTGATGTCTGGCCTGGGTATTGTCGGATTACGCCTTTGGCTAATCCGACCTACGGGTGTGGGCTTGGAGTAATGTCTAATCCGGCATTGTCAGATTACGTCTTTGGCTAATCCGACGTGCGGGTGTGGGCTTGGAGTAATGTCTAGTCCGGTATTGTCGGATTACGCTTTTGGTTAATCCGACCTGTGGGTGTGGGCTTGAGGTAATGACTACCTGCGCGTTGACGCTTTTTTACTTTGGGTTTGTTTGACTTTAATGCAAAACTTTTGCATTGTTCGGCCAGTATTTCCTTTCTCGTTTCTCTTTTCATATGACGCAGTTGTACGCGTCAAACACCGATAAAAACAGGCTTAACATCATGTTCAAACGCTGCTTACCCTGGTTTCTTGCCTTAACTTGTATACTAGTCGGCCAGACGACCTTTGCTGAAGATGGTTATGAAATGTGGCTGCGCTATCCTGTGGTTGCCGATAAGGCGCTGCTGAAGGAGTACCGCGGTCAGATCAAACAGGTCGTCAGCGAAGCTGACTCACCCACCCTGCGCGCAGCTGCTGAAGAACTGCAGCGCGGTCTCGGCGGCCTGCTCGGTACTGAGGTGGCACTGAGCAGTAAAGCCGGGCGTTCCCTGGCCAAGGGTTCTCTGGTGATCGGCACCCCCCAGGGATCGCCGCTGATCGCCTCGTTGAAGCTGGATGAGCGCCTGGCGGAACTCGGCCCGGAGGGTTATCTGGTGGAGCAGACCCGCATCAACAAGCGCCCGGCGCTGGTGATCGCGGCCAACAGTGATACGGGCGTGCTTTACGGGGCGTTTGAGCTGCTGCGCCAGATGCAGACGCATCATTCCCTGAAGGACCTGTCCGTCAGCAGCGCACCGCGCGTGCAGTACCGGGTGGTGAACCACTGGGACAACCTGAATCGTCTGGTGGAGCGTGGTTATGCCGGCTTGTCGCTGTGGGAATGGGGCAGCCTGCCGGAGTATAAAAATCCGCGTTATACCGATTACGCTCGCATCAATGCATCGCTCGGCATCAACGGTACTGTGCTCAACAACGTCAACGCCGACCCGCGCATCCTCAGCGATCAGTTCCTGAAAAAAGCCGCTGCACTGGCCGATGTGTTCCGTCCCTACGGCATCAAGCTGTACCTGTCCATCAACTATGATTCGCCGCGCGCCTTTGGCGATCTGGACACTGCTGATCCGCTTGATCCGCGCGTGCAGGCCTGGTGGAAAGCGCGTACCGAGAAAGTGTATTCCTACATTCCGGACTTCGGCGGTTATCTGGTGAAAGCGGATTCCGAGGGGCAGCCCGGCCCGCAGGGTTATGGTCGCAACCACGCCGACGGTGCCAATGTACTCGCAGATGCGCTCAAACCTTTCGGGGGTGTGGTGTTCTGGCGGGCGTTTGTCTACAACCCGGACATCACCGACCGTTTTCGCGGCGCTTACGATGAATTCACTCCACTCGACGGCAAATTCCGCGAGAATGTGATCCTGCAGGTGAAGAATGGTCCTATCGACTTCCAGCCGCGCGAGCCCTTCTCGCCGCTGTTTGGCAATTTGCCCAACACCAATACCATGATGGAAGTGCAGATTACCCAGGAATATTTCGGTTTTGATAAACACCTTGCCTATCAGGGCCCACTGTTTGCCGAAGTGCTCAACACCGACACCCACGCCAAAGGACCCGGCTCCACCGTCGGAAAAATCCTGGAAGGCAAGGTCTTCGATTACACCCGCACCGGTATGGCCGGCGTGATCAACCCCGGTACCGATCGCAACTGGACGGGACATCCTTTCGTGCAGTCCAGCTGGTATGCCTTCGGCCGGCTGGCCTGGGATTACACCCTGGATGCCGGGGCTATCGCGGAAGAATGGCTGCGTATGACCTTCACCAACGACAGCGCCTTTGTCGCGCCGGTGCGCGAGATGATGATGGAATCCCGCGAAGCGGGCGTGAACTATCGTTCGCCTCTGGGCCTGACGCACCTCTATGCTCAGGGCCATCACTATGGTCCGGCNCCCTGGCTCGACAAATCCGGCCGCGCTGACTGGACGGCAACCTATTATCACCGCGCCGGGAAAGACGGCATCGGCTTTGACCGCACCACCACCGGCTCCAATGCCGTGGCTCAGTACCATCCCGCCGTGCGTGATCTGTATGGCGATGTTAAGCGNGTGCCGGAAGANTTCCTGCTGTGGTTCCATCGCGTGAGCTGGGATCANCCGATGCAGTCAGGCCGCAGCTTCTGGGATGAGCTGGTCTACAAGTACTACGCCGGAGTCGATCAGGTCCGCGCGATGCAGGCGACCTGGAATTCGCTCGAAGGTCTGATTGACCAGACGCGTTTTGAACAGGTGAAAGCGCTGTTGCAGATTCAGGAGCGCGATGCCGTGCGCTGGCGTGACTCCTGTGTGCTTTATTTCCAGACCAAGTCCGGCAAACCTATCCCGGAAGGCTACGAAAAACCGGCCCACGATCTGGAACATTACAAGGCACTGGAACGCACACACTATGTACCGGAACCCTGGCATCCGGCGAGTTCCAGCCGGGCGTTGAAGTAAGAGCGATAAACTCCCTTCAAAAAATTCAGTTGTAATAAAAAAACTGCGGATCGGGCGAACCCCATCCGCAGTTTTTTTGGACCTGATGTGCGTCATTGACCCTGACGCTGCACTACCCGCTCAGAATCCCTGCCGTCTGACTCAGCGGCTTCTTCCCTGCCCGCGCTAAACGACTCCGAGTAACACCAGTACCAGCAGAATAACGAGTACCAGACCTAAACCACCGGTTGGTCCGTAACCCCAGCTGCGGCTGTGCGGCCAGGCTGGGAAAGCACCAATCAATAACAGGATAAGGATGATGATCAATATAGTTCCGACAGACATAGTGTTCTCCTTAATTTTTCTGACATAGGGAGCCGTGTCATACGGCGGTTTTTATCTGCTGTTACAACAAAAGAATCAGCAGGATAATGATGGGAATTGGAACACCGAGCAGCCATAAAAGAATCGCGTGCATAATTTCTTCCTCGCATCTGTTTAGTGAAATTCAATTGAGGCCCGCGGCCGGGAATTTAATGGCTCACTCAGCACCGGGCCTGCCTGAATTAAAGATCGCGCTGACGACCACCGATGGTTGCAGCCACGCTCGCTGAGAAAGCACCAATCAACAGCGATACAAAGAACCACAGCGATGCATAAGCGGATGCTGCGCGTGCTTTGTCTGCGGCTTCTTTGGCCGTGGTTTCCGCTTCGCGCAGTGTGGTTTGTACGCGGTTATAAACTTCGTTAACCCGCTGCTCGGCTTCTGCCTGCGTCAGCTCAGTGCGCTGAGAAATCAACTGCGCCACATAGGTCACATCTTCCTGTGATAAAGCGCTATCGTTTCGCAAGGCCTGCGCAAAAATACGTACAACTTCCGCAGAATTTTCTACAGCGTTGTCCGTCGCCGCTGCACGTCGTGCAGAGGTATCAGTAGCAGCCGCAGCAGCGGGTTCAGCGGCATTGGGATCTTCAACAGGGTTCAGCGTTGTCGGAGCAGGTTCTTCATTATTTGGCTGTGCGCGAAACAGGGAGTCGACGAAATAACCGAGGCGGTCACTGACCTCATTGCCATTCGCCTCTGCCTGACCGGCCGCCACACCCGCCGTCGTTGCCAGACCACTTGCGACCGAAGCGCCCGCCTTGACGCCACCAGCCAGGATGGCCCCCGTGACCGAACTTAAAAATGCAGCCGTGGCCAGGGTCGCGACAGCCCAGGCGATAAACCCGTGGGCGGTATCGCGAAAAAAAACTTCATGGGTATGCACACCTACCCATTTCGTTCTGAGTCGGCCAGCGATATAACCTCCAATAGCGGAGGCTGCAAAGGCCATGAAGATCACCCAGATGATGGTCGATACACCAAAGGTCGTGGCACTGATACCTTCTCCTGACCAGGGAGACGTTGTAGCAAATCCCAGTCCAGCACCGAGGATCAGTAAGATCAGCGACAAACCTGCCGCCGCCGCCGCGCCGGCAAAGATCGCGCCCCAGGATACTGCACTGGCGGAAACCGCCCCGAGATTTGCAGCATCACTGCGATAAACACCAACGGAAGTTTCTTCGAGCGTCGTTTGCATACCCATCTCCTTTATGCAGAATTCTCAATAGGTAACGAGGGAAGCCGATAAAAAGCTCTCCATTACCTAGCTGGAGACTGTAACGGTTCGATTTAGTTGGGCAATTTTGCGCGCAATGTTTGCTTGCGCACTCTGAAGCGACAAGACATCGATGATCCCGGCACTGTTGTAAAAACAGCACCGGGTTCAACGAAGAAGNCAGGAAGANAAGGTTANAAGTTAAGAGGTTGCGGAAGAACAAGCAGAATNGTCGTGANCGGTCAGTGCTTCACATACGATTACTTTTTTGAATGCGCGCGTTTATCCCGGAGTCAGGCGCAGTATGCGTCCAGGGTTATGGGACAGTACGTAGATCGCACCGTTTTTATCCACCGCGAGATGTCGTATCTGCCCACGACCTTTCAGCAGAATTTCCTGATGCATCACGCGATTGCCATCCATATCAAGCAGGCGCAGCTCCTCATTTTTTAATGCGCCGACCAGGAGCTTGTTATGCCAGCGCGGAAATAAATTACCCGTATAAAAGGTNATGCCGGACACGGCGATGGATGGACGCCAATACAGGCGNGGCTGCTCCATGCCNTCGCGGCGTCGATGCGGCGTCAACTCCGTGCCGTCATAATTAATGCCGTAGGAAATTACCGGCCAGCCATAGTTGGCACCCCGGTTGATCAGGTTAAGTTCGTCGCCACCCATGGGGCCATGTTCCGCCGCCCAGACTTTGCCGCTTTGCGGATGCAGTGCCATGCCCTGGGGATTGCGATGGCCAAAGCTGAAGATACTGGGTAAGGCGCCCCGCGTCTTCGTGAAGGGATTATCCGAAGGAATACTGCCGTCCGCATTGATGCGATGAATCTTTCCGTGACCTGTCTGCAGATCCTGCGCCGGATCAAAAGCGTAGCGGTCACCGACGGAAATGTAGAGATAGCCCTGGTTATCGAACAGCAGACGTCCACCGTAGTGATACGGTGGTGTCGTCGGATATACCTGCTGTGGCACATCAAAAATCAGTTGCTGATCTACCCATTGATGCTCGCGGATGCGGCCGCGCACCACCCGCAGCATACTCGGTGCATTTTCTTCATCGGCTTGTTGCGGAAGTGCGTGACTGTAGCTGAGATAAATCCAGCCGTTGTTGTGGTAGTCCGGGTCCAGGATGACATCCAGCAGGCCGCCCTGGGTNGCATCNGGATAATGCACGGCGGGAATTCCACTGACAGGCTCCGGCAGCAGCTNNCCTTTGCTCACCAGTCGCAGNCGGCCGGGCCGTTCGGTAACCAGCCAGTTGTGTTCGTCGAGAAACGCTATTCCCCATGGGACGTCCAACCCGTCCACAACCACCGTTAGGTCAAGCGCGTAATCCAGCGTTTCCAGTTTTTCACTTGCCAAGGGCTGTTGCTGATCACCCGCAGACGCAGCAGCATGGATTAACTCAGCCAATTGATTGATCTGATTTTCCGTCAGCAGATAACGAAAGGACGGCATGCCTTTAGCAGTTCTGCCTTCCCGCACCGTATTAAAGATCTGTTCACGATCACGTTGCTTATCAAGTAGATTCGGTCCACGGCCACCGCGCATTTCCTCGCCGTGACATGCGGCGCAGTAGGATTGATAAAGTGCTTTACCCGATGGTTCGTTCGCCACGGCGGCACCACTGAGGAATACCATAACTAAACAACCGTAAATAAGACTGATCTTCATGGCTGCCGGTCTCCAGCTGCTGGCCCGTAGACTTCGAATTCATACAGGGAATAACCGAAGATGGTGCCGCGTTTGGTTCCGTTGAGGCGCAGGTAGCGCGCTTTTATTGGGGCGAACTGGATAACATCTTCTCCCCCATCGCCATTGGTTTCTGTAAAAACCTTTCGCCAACGTTGTGCATCCTCAGAGACTTCGATGTGATACGCCGCACCGTAGGCGCCTTCCCACTGCAGGCGCACCTGCGCCACCAGCTGTTCAACGCCGAGGTCAAGCAGGATCCAGGTCGGATCTTCATAGGCGCTGGACCAGCGGGTGGAGGGATTGCCATCCACCATCAGGCGAGGGTCTGCGGTAAATTTGCGGAACTCATTGGATGAAGTCTGGACGGTGACACGGTGGTANGCCGCAAGATTTCCCGTTCCTTCCGGCACTACCGACACCACAAAGGNCGCCGTGCTGACCAGGCCATCGGGTGACTGAGCCTCNATGTTAATCCTGGCTTCGCCCGTACGGTTGTCCGTAAATTCCAAATGCAGGCGCTGCTGATTATCAATCCTGGCACCCACCAGCCCAGGCGCACTGTTATCAGCGATGCGAAAGCTGAGCGTCTCATCGGCGGCGTGATGACTGATGTCGGCAAGATTCAGAACTGCCGGCACAGCGCCGGTATTTTCCGCAAAGCGCGCCTCGGGCAAAGGCTCCCACACCGGATAGCCAACCAGCCAGCGCACGCTGTTCTGCAGCAACCGGTGATAATGAGGATTGGCGCCCTCTTCGCGGCCATTGCCAATCGCAAGTCCCATCACCTTGCCTTTCTGCCAGTGCCGCAACCACAACACCGGATGGTGTTCAGCACGGGCGATCACTTCCATGTCTTCGGTATTGGTGTGCATAAGAAAAAGCTCGTCCTTGAGCGCAAAGTTCGGCATGGAGCGGACAATGGGATGCTGTACCTGATCGTTGTAGTCGTAGCCGTACCAGGCGTCGAACGTGTGTACATCCAGATTTTTCCGGCCGTCCCAACCCAGGAAATAACCGCCGATGAGTTGGCTGTAGCGTGGGGAATTCAGAAAAGTTACCAGACCCGTGTGCAGCGCCAGATAACTCTTGCCCTGCTCAATGAAATCATAGAAAGCATCGAACTGAGCAGCTGAAGGCGTACGGAATAATGAATTATTGATAATCAGATCGTAGCCCGCGAGATTTTCACGGGTGAGTGCAGACAGGTCTTCGGTGACAGTAACCTCAACCAGTTCATCCAGCAGACCTACGATCTGCTCGTTATAAAAATCGTGATGCCAGCTGGGGTAACCGCGGGTAGGACTCTGTTCACCCTGGCCGGTCAGTAACAATGCCCTGGGCCGTGGTGTGTCAGCGATGGCGGCGGATGTAAGGATAAGTCCGGGTAAACATATCAGTAAGATGCGAGCGATCAATGGCGCCATAGGTTCAACCTCGTCATTGGGTGTTGAACCGGATACTAACGATAGAGATCAGGCGTGGATTGTAAAAACCCGAACAGGGAGCAAGGTTGTATAAGATATTGCGCAGCTATTATTAATTGTTTAGCTGTAGCTGCTTAACGCTCTCCGCCTGCTCGATGGTTACATACCTGTTCGATGGCTANACACCTGTTCGATAGTTACATAAATAGGCATGGCTGGTTTTATTCAAAAAATGCTGATTAAGCGGTGCGNCTGTTGCGCGATATTCACCGGGACTGATACCGGCGAGGGATTTAAAGCTGTGAGTAAAATGCGCCTGATCGTAGTAATTGCAAGCCAGAGCCAGATCCGCCAGCGGGGTGGCCGGATTATCGAGATACTGAAACGCGCGCTGAAAACGGATCATCTTCCACAGCTGTTTCGGTGAGAGCCCCACATGCAATTTAAACGCCGCCTGCAGATAACGTTCGCTCACATTCAAGTGTCGGGCAAGACTTTCAATACTGGATGTCTTATCAAGAAAAATCCGCCGAACCGACTGATCCACCAGGTGATAAGTTCTGCTGGTGATGTCGATGGCTGATACTAGCTGCTGAAAATAGCGCGTCATACTGTGCACAAAATAAGAAAAGTCCCGCCGTGCCAGCACCTGCTCTACCACCGCCTGAAATCCATCAGGCAGCAGGTCCCGCACATCGATGGACTGATCACGCAGTTCGTGAATGGAATAATCCGTAAACAGAGAAAAACTGTGCGGGTAGAATTTGATACCGAAGAATGTCTGGCGGCCACGGGTGACAATGTCGTAGGGCCGCGTCATCTGCCCCACCAGCTCTACAGCCGGATTGCTGAAGTATCCATGGCCATCGTTGCGCAGTACGTCGGTATCGACGTTAAAGATAATTTCTTGACAGCCATCGGGAAAAGTCCGGTCCCGCAGCGCCTCCGCCTCGGACGCCTGGATCATCCAGAAGCAGTTGATGCTGGTTGCCAGAGTTTTATCCGGCAGAACTTCGCGATAGATCATCAGTGTCTCCGCCGCATGCGGCCGTTAAATCCATGGAATGCGTTGGTTCCTGGCATTCTATTTTCAACTGATGATAGATAACAGTCGTGGTTTCACCCGGTTAGGTAAATTTTTGAAAATGACGTGATAGGGCGGCCGCCGGATATCACCAGGGGTTCGGGTTGGGGATAATCACGTTGAAGATGATATTGATCAACAACAGGGAAATACACAACAGAATCTGTTTGGATGGAGTGAGTTCTTTCATTGTTATGATCTCTTATTGAAAAAACCTGGCGGCTGATATTGCACCGCATCTGGCGTTATTCTGCACACCCCCCTGGGCAAGTCAATCGCCTGTGCTACATTTTTTTACAAATTTTCCCATCCTGTTTATTACGTCAAAGAATTCACGCACCCCGCGCGAATATTTATAAAAAAACTCCCGTAAAAAGAATATTTACGGGAGTTTTCTGGGCAATCGGTTATATCGGTAATCTGTTACCAGCATCCCCGGTCAATCACAGACAACCGTTCAGTTTACCTACACCGGCATTGGCCAGTACATGCGATTTGGCCGCAGCAGGGGACATCAGCGTATAGGAATATGGCGGTGTGTAATTGACGGTAGAACCGACGTTAGGACCGGCAATAATACCGTCGCTGGGATATTCGACCCAGGTCACATTATCAAAAACATTGCCGGAGGTATGCCAGTAACCGATCTGACTGCTGTAGAAAGATACGATCGGATTTTTCACATTTTCAAAATAGTTGTTGTCGATACGGATACGTGCACCCATGCGTGAGTTGATAGCGGTATCTGCAACATTTTTGTAGTAGTTGTTAAAGATGTGCGCCTGACCAAAACGGAAAAGCGGCAGCCGCGAGTTCACATTCTCAGACCAATACCATCGAACAGCGCGCTGGTGCCGGACTGCGGCTTTATAGTCAGTTGAGTAAAAATTCGCACTAAGGAACAGCCGCTACGAAAAACGCAACGCCGGAGGAACACTGGATACTTATTGTTGTTCTGGCCAGCTAATGTGAAAACCCGCTGTCAAACAATGGCAACGGATTTTTAGATTAACTTGCACAACCTCTGCTGCATGAAAATTTTTCGTGCAGCAGAGGATGGCTTACTCAATTACAGACAGGGCACCTGACCCAGGCCCAGCACGTAATAGCGGTCGCCGGCCAGCGGCGAGTTGAATGGCAGAGCGCCTTCACGACCTGCGGTAGCTATGACGTAATCCACCAGATCCTGGCCGGCATCGAAACGCCAGTCAGAGATGCTGTTGCGTGATCTGGTTGAATACTGCTGGGTGAGGTCGCCCACACTGCCGGACGACTTGCTGATTTCCCGCTGGGTTGAGCTGTCCAGGTTGCAGGAACCGTCAGCGAACCACAGGTAAATCCCTTCGCCGCGGAAGCTGCCGCCGCTGATGTCGCGCACCAGGTTGGATTGCAGTTCACTGAGTGAGGACTCCAGAGAACTCTTTTCCTGATGTGCGCGGTTGACGACAAACGCATTATCCTCCCACAGCACGCTCGCACCGACGCGGATACTCAGGATGTCCTTGCGGTAGTTCACGAACACGTTATTGAACATGTGCGAGGTGCCGCGACGGATCAGAGGCACACGGCGCAGGGTATTGCCCAGAGAGCTGTAGCTTTCATCGCGGGTAATAAACGCGTTGTGGTGCATGGTGGTGGTGATCTGCGAGTTGATCGTGCGGCTGTCGCTGGAGCCGTGCAGCGATGCGCGTTTCACATCCACCAGTTTGTTGTAAGAGATAGTGATGTCATAAGCACCCACCTTCACATCAAAGGCAGCATCGCCCGTGGTGTCGAAGTTGTTGCGATGAATCCAGATATCGTGAGACTCACCCGTTGCACGGATCATGTCAGGATCCAGCCCATGGTCTTCGGTATGGCCGGCCCCGACAAAGCTCAGATGCGTCAGGATTACACTGTTGGAGGTCTGGGTTGCCTGACCGGAACTGTCACGTCCGATTGCAAAACCATTGAAACGGAAAAACGCTTCGCTCATCCGGCCATCAAGCGTTTTGTTTGATCCAACCACAACGTTGCGGATCGGCAGGCTGCTGTTGTTCAGCGCTTTGTTGAAGAACTCGCTCAGACAGTTGCTGCCGGAAACACCTTTCTTGGAGCACCACTGGGTGTAGTTGATACATTCCGCTTCGGTTGCGCCCAGGTGCGACTGCACAGCTGAATTGCTGCAGTGCAGACGGTACATGGCGATTTCCGACGGATTCGCAAAATCAAACTTGTCGAACACGATCCAGTTGTGATCGTTATCGGTGATCGCATCGTAGATCTGCTGCTCAACGGAGGTGCTGCCGTTTTTGGTGATGATGGTCAGCTTGCTGTTGCCGTTTGGATCGTAACCGCCGCGGGCGTTTTCACCGTATCCCACTGGCTGACCCAGGGTCTGCGCCAGACACTCAACAATTTCCTGATCGCTCTGTAACGAGGTATCGCGCCAGTTAACGTTAGGGTTGGTGGCCAGGTTGATACAGTCGTTGCTGATCGGACCGGAGTAATCCGGCAGCGAAGAATTAGCCGCGCTGCTGGTGGAGCTGACCACGGACGATGAACTGCTGCTGACAACCGGCGTAGATGAGCTCGACGGCTGCTGTGGTGTGGACGAGCCGACACTGCTCACCGCGACCGAACTCGCCGAGGAAGACGGTGCACTGCCCGAGGTGGTGATCTCAAGATAATCCACATTCGGACCACCGTTAGCCGTGGTTGACGCAGCGCGGATGACATTGGTACCAGCATTGAGAGTCAGCGTCATGCTTTGCGTTGCCCAGGATGCCCAGCCGCCCGTGCCATTAAAATCCAGGCTGCTGTTCACCATTGCGCCGTTCACGCTGATCGCCATGGGGCGGTTAGTTGTGGTGCCGTTGGCAAAGCGGAAGGTCGCGGTAACCTGGCCAGCGCTGGGCACAGTCACCGTCCACTCCGCATAGCTTTCATTAACGTTTTCATAATCGGCAAAACCGCTGCCGCTGTAGCCGCTGTGAATATTGTCGACAATGCCGCGATACAGGTAAGCGCTTTCGGCTTCGTAACGCACAGTCTGACTGACTGGCGGCGTTACGCTGGAGGCTGATGATGCGCTGCTTCCCGGTGCCGGACTGCCGCTGGCGTTATACAGTTCGAACTCAGCAATCTGCGGTGCAGTGCTGGCGCTGTCGATCATCAGATTCAATTTGCTGGCGGAGACAGTGCCGAAACCGGTGATGACACGCTCGCTGCCCAGGCTGGTGCCGGAAGCCAGCACAGTGCCGTTGTCGTTGTTGACCAGACGCCAGCTGGTGGTCGCATTGTTCAGCTCGCGGATGATCACGGTGTTGAAGCTGCCGCTCAGGCCCTTGATGGAGATGCGCTGACCGCTGGTCGAACTGGGAGACCAGTAGGTGCCGAGATTGCCGTCTGTAACGTTGCCATAGCTGGTGCCGCCGCCTTTACTGGAACCGTCGGCCCCGGCATTGCCCGCCAGATTAGTGCCCAGCACCCATTCACCGCCGGGCGTGCTGCTGGAACTGCTGGAGGGATTGTTCGGCGCACTGGAAGCAGAGCTGGACGGTGCACTGGAGCTCGACGGATTGCCCGGATCTACGCTGCACGAACCATCTGAAGTCGCCAGGCCGGTACCAGCACCTGCCGTAGCGAGCACGATGCTCTTGGTACAGCTCGCGGCATCCAGTGTGTAGGAATACGGAATATTGATCGACGTCGTGGAAACCGGATTAGGACCTGCCGGAAATTCATCCGACGCAGGAGTCCAGGTCACATTTTCAAAGATATTGTCCTTGAGATCCCAGTAACCCATGTTGGTGGTGTAGAAAGTACCGATAGGGTTATTGGCATTTTCAAAGTGATTGTGTTCCGCCTTGATCTTGCCGCCCATACGCGGGTTCATACCCGACTTGGTGATACCGTTGTAATAGTTGTTAAACGCGTGTGCGGTACCGTGACGCAGCAGCGGCATGCGCGAATCAACATCCTGATAGTAGTTATGGTGGAAGGTGACAAAGGTATTGGTATTGTCGCTGTCACTGGAACCCATCAAGCCGCCGCGGCCGGATTTTTTGTAGTGCGTGTAAGAAACCGTTACGTACTGCGTGGTCGCTTTCATATCCAGCAGTGAGTCATAACCATCATCCTCGCCACCGGTGGCTTCGAGTGTGCAGTGGTCAACCCACACGTTAAACACGCCGCTTTCCATACCGATTGCGTCGCCGCCATTGGAGGTGGGCGAACCGGATTTTTTAACGTTCTTGATATGCAGATTCTGCAGAATGATGTTAGACGTATCGCGCAGGTGGATACCAATCTGATCAAACACCGCACCGTTACCGGTGCCGATGAGCGAAATATTTTTTACCCCTTTAAATTGAATTTCATCGGCTCTCGTATCGCAGTTGCCGGAATATTTCTGGGTGTTACCGTGGTTGATGGTGCCGCTTACATAAATAATCAGCGGCGTATCTTTTGAGGCGCGATTACACATCGCCTGGTTAATCTCTGCACCGGTACTGGCATACACCACCTGACCACCGGCACCGCCGGTTGTACCTCCATTCAAAGTGGCATAGCCCACCGGGCCGGCGAAAGTGGCAGCCGCGGTCAACAGACCGCCGATACCGAGCGCATACTGGCGCAATAACATGGGAACTCGCATCGTCATAAACTTATCCTTCTATTATCTTGTTGCGGCCCGCTGGATGAATTTGGTTGATTACAGGTCGCAATGCATGAACTTACAGACAGGGTCACTCTGGCTTTTTTAACCTCCTCGACATGAAACAGAAACAACACGACTTCGATGAGCAGACTCATCGAAGCAACGCTGTTAACCCCGGTTACCACTGAATTTTGCAGACGGCGACATACAGTGCCGGCGATAAATATCCGCCGGCACTGCTTGCCTTACCACAGCAAATCGATACGAAAAATTACTTCTTGAATTGCGGGATTTCCGCATAACGTTGTCTGCCCGAAGGTCAGCAACACAGATTTTTGATTATTGTTGTTATACGCGGGCCTGAGGCCCGCGTTTTTTTAACGACGTCTTAACAGACTCTCTCACCGTCTATTTATTTTGTCATCGCCCGCTCATCCCGGGGCTGGAGTGTGCTTAACAGTAGGAAATGGGACCTCCGAGCATCACGGCTTCCCTGCTTCGGCGTGTTGTTCAATTCTTGCACTTCCGCATTCATAAGGTCAATCAATAATTTTGTCATTTTTGC
>Ga0065721_10004700_pt1 | contig 21606 bp, 15 predicted proteins | sample Mesricmetagenome_FD_59108 | JGI IMG/M metagenome (GOLD analysis project Ga0065721, IMG submission 59108) | Mesophilic microbial community from rice straw/compost enrichment Sample: eDNA_1 v2 (version 2) | ecosystem: Engineered > Solid waste > Grass > Composting > Bioreactor | place: USA: Davis...
CCGCCAGCGCGGCACTGGCTGCCTCCTCGACCTTGCCGGCCGGGACGGCGGGCGAGCGATCGAGGCCATTGTCGTAGATCGCCCACAGGATGCGACGGTTCATGTCGTCGACGCGACGCGCGTAGGTTTGCGCGGCAGCGGCGAGTCGGTCGCCGAAAAAAACGGCCGGATCGAGCGTTTCACCCGATTGCTGGTCCAGACCCTTGAGGGCAGCATCCAGCGACGGAACGGCACCCCAATCCGACATCACAAACCCCTGATAGCCCCAGTCGCGCTTCAGCACCTGGTTAAGCAACCAATCGCTGGCGCAGCCTTGACGTCCGTTAATGCGATTATAGGAGCACATGACCGAGCCGGGTCGGCCGATTTCCATGCCGATGCGGAATGCCAAAAGATCGCTTTCGCGAGCGGCCGCGTCCGAGATCTTTACGTCGACAAACTTCCTGGCCGTCTCTTGTCCGTTCAATGCAAAATGCTTGATGCAGCGACGGTATGCCGAGGCGCGGAATACCGGGAATATATCCGGCCCCGACAATCTCATCGGATGGCAAGGGTGCTTGGGCATCTTCGGGCGAGGCCATGACGCCGCCGGGAAAGGCCATAACGCCATGCGTCAATATGGTCTTTTCTTCGGGCCGCATCTGGCTGAGCGTGGCTTCCGCCCGAGCCGCAGCGTCTGCGCTCGGCTTCGGCATTTCTTGCGCAGCAGCGCCGCCGAAGGACACCAGGGCCAACGCCGCAATGGCCAGCCCCGTTCCGGTGTAACGCATGTCTGGTTCCTCTCCCTGTTTCCTATGATCGAACATCGCACCGTTCAACGACTTGCCAGCCATATAGCCAGCATGTCGCAATCGGCCCGATTGCCACGCCCGACAATCTTTCAAAACCACGAACCGGACGCCACGGAAGCGCTGATCGATCGCAATGCGTGCGCTCGGTCTGCATTGCGGAAAGCGAGGGTCTCATTGGCTGTCGTCGCCAGTGCATAGCAATTCTATTACGCATACCGTTGACCGTCAAGAAATTCAGCATCATGTTGCGTAGAATACGCATCATTCTACGCCGAATCGCAATCGGCGGGATCGGGGACAGGAGGGGAACCGGAGGGATGACAGCCAATCGAGAGCTTGCCCAATCGCCCGATTTCGCCGGAATGGCCATTCCCCTCACAAGCGGGAGTGCAGGCATCGTCGTTCGCCAGATCGGCCGCCGCAACGACGGCCCTTGCGCCTGCTCCTTCAACGCTCTCATCCCCGCAAAGTCGCCCAGATGACCGCGCAGCCGGACCCGGCTCTGGATCTCGATGCGTTGCGTCGCACTGCGGAAATCTATGCGCGTGGAGCGGATCGGCGCAGCAAGGACGATTGGGGGGCGGTGCTGGCCGAGGAAGCGGAAATCGTCGGTCCGGGCTTTGCGGCCGTCGGGCTGGATGCGCTGCTGGTTTCGATCGACCATCTCGCGGCAATGTTCAAAACGACCCGGCACATCGTCCACGACATGGACGTCATCATATCGGGCGACACTGCCGAAGGCGAAACGCGCTGTACTGCCGAACACCGCCTGCCCGCTAACGACGTGGGCGACGTGTTGCTGGTCTGGGCGATCCGTTACCGGGACCGCTGGAAACGCGACGCCGGAGGCTGGAAGTTCACCCGCCGCGAACTGATCGTCGACTGGGAGGAAGTGCGCCAATGCCGTGACGTGACGGGAAGTCCCGATTGAACGCCGCGCCCCTTGCCAATTCGCTTTGCCGAAGGAGTTACCCATGAAAGTTCTGGTGGTCGGTGGAACCGGCGCTCTCGGCGGCCACGCCGCGCTTCACCTCGCGGCCAAGGGGCACGATGTCACCATCACCGGACGCGGCGAAGCTGCCCACCCTGCTACGCCGCTGACCCAGCTCGGCTACATGCGCGGCGACTATATCGCGGGCGATTTCACGGCCGACCGGCTCAGGGGGTTCGACTGGATAGTCTTCGCTGCCGGCAACGATCCGCGCCACGTGCCACAGGGCGCGGATTTCGCAGCATGGCTGCACCAGGCGAACCATGTCGCCCTGCCCGCCTTTTTTGCCGCCGCGCGTGAGGCCGGCGTTTCCCGGGCCATCCAGCTCGGCAGCTTCTATTTCCAGGCGGGACCGCAGCTTGTGGAAACCAACGCCTATGTCCGGTCGCGCAAGGCGGCCTGCGAGGGCGCGCGCGCCGAAGGGCGCCCCGGCTTCGATGTCATCAGCGTGAACGCCCCCTTCATGGCGGGCACCGTAACTGGCCTGCCCAGCGCGATCTTTGAACCCTATGTCCAGTGGGTGAAGGGCAACATCCCGATCCCCTTCTATGCCCCCAAGGGCGGCACCAACTTCATGTCGTTCCGCTCGCTTTCCGAAGCGATCGAGGGGGCATTGCTGCGCGGTATACCGGGGGCGGCCTATCTGGTGGGTGACGAGAACCTCTCGTTCCGCGACTATTTCCAGCATTTCTTCGACGCGATCGGCAGCGACGTGGTGCTGGAAGCGCGCGACGAGGAACTGCCGTTGCTGCCTGACATCGCCATCCCGCAGGGCCGCGGCAATTTCATCGCCTACGAACCCGATCCGGCCGAAACCGCCCTGCTCGGCTATCGTCGCAACGATGTGGCGGCGGCTGTGGCCGAAATCGTACGACAATTTGCTTGAGTTCAGGAGCAACCGGATGACCCTCAATCCACAAGTCAGCGCCTTCCTCGGCATGTTCGAACAATTCCCGCCAAGCGGCTATGCATCGATCAGCGTGGAACGCTATCGGGAACTGCACAGCGTGCCCTTGCAGATCGGGCCTCCGCTGGAAGTCGAGCGGGTCGAGGACTTGACCATCCCGCTCGAAGGCCGTTCGTTGGGCGCGCGCCTTTATGTTCCGCCCGAGGCCGGCGCCAGTCCGCCAGTGACGCTCTTCTATCATGGCGGCGGCTGGGTGATATGTTCGCTGGACACTCACGACAGCACTTGCCGGGCCCTTGCGCGTGCGAGCGGTTCCGCCGTTCTTTCGGTTGATTACCGGCTTGCCCCCGAAACGCCGTTTCCCGGGCCGCTCGACGATTGTTACGAAGCGCTGCGGTGGGCGCGGGCCAACGCATCCTCGCTGGGTGTCGATGGCGAACGCATTGCCGTGGCGGGCGACAGCGCGGGCGGCAATCTGGCCGCTGCGGTAGCTATTCGTGCGCGCGATGGCGGTGGGCCGCCGTTGCGGCACCAGTTGCTGCTCTACCCTGTGACCGACGCCGATTTCGAGACCGGCTCCTATTCCGAAAACGGGAATGGAGACTATCTGCTGTCGACCGAGGCGATGCGCTGGTTCTGGGGGCATTATGTGGGCGATACGGCGAACCCCGATCCACTTGCCGCGATCCTGCGCCATGGCGACTTATCCGGCCTGCCACCTGCCACGTTGCAGGTTGCACAATATGATCCCTTGCGCGACGAAGGCCTGGCCTATGCCGAGGCGCTCAAGGCCGCGGTGGTGCCCGTCGAGGTCGAAGTGGCCCCCGGCATGATCCACGGCTATTTCTCGCTGTTCGAGGCCATACCCGATGCGCAACCCTATATCGACCGGGCTGGCGCGCGGCTGAAAGAAGCCTTGGCCTGACATCGGGACATTCCGTCCCGGTTGTGCCAGACGCGGCCAGAGAAGCTGCAAGGAGCCGACGATGTCCATTGCCATGCCGCTGCCCGATTTGGCGACGCTCGCCAAGCGCGACCGCATCGTCGCCGCGATGCGCGCGATCGTGCCGGGCGAAGGCGTGATCGATGATGCCGACGCGCTGCGCCCGTGGGAATCCGATGGACTGACCGCCTATCGCCAGCCGCCGATGCTGGTGGTGCTACCAGAAACGGTGGAGCAGGTTTCCGCCGTGCTGCGCTGGTGCCACGGCGAGGGCGTGAAAGTGGTGCCGCGCGGATCGGGCACGTCACTGTCCGGCGGTGCGCTGCCGTTGGCCGACGCGGTGCTGCTGGGCATGGGCAAGTTCAAGCGCATCCTCGACATTGACTATGAGGACCGGGTCGTCGTGGTGGAGCCAGGCGTGACGAACCTGGCCATCACCCAGGCGGTCGAGGCCCGCGGCTTCTACTACGCCCCCGATCCATCCAGCCAGATCGCCTGCTCGATCGGCGGCAATGTGGCGGAAAATTCGGGCGGCGTACACTGCCTGAAATATGGCCTCACCACCAACAATGTGCTGGGCGTGGAACTGGCGCTGATGACCGGCGAAGTCGTGCGGCTGGGTGGGCGCTATCTCGATTCGGATGGGCTGGATCTGCTCGGCGTGATCGTCGGCTCCGAGGGGCTGCTGGGTGTCGTGACCGAAGTGACCGTGCGCATCCTGCCCAGGCCTGAAAGTGCGCGCGCGGTGCTGGTGGGCTTCCCCGATGCCGAAAGCGCCGGAGCCTGCGTGGCACAGGTCATCGCCGAAGGCATTATCCCTGCCGGCATGGAAATGATGGACCGTCCCGCCATCCACGCAGCCGAAGCCTTCGTGCGGGTAGGCTATCCGCTCGATGTCGGGGCGCTGCTGATCGTCGAGGTCGATGGCCCCGGCGCGGAATGCGATCATCTGATCGGCGAGATCGCCCGCATCGCCGATGCCAATGGTGCGACCACGACCCGCGTGTCGCAAAGCGAGGCCGAACGGCTGGCCTTCTGGGCCGGGCGCAAGGCGGCATTCCCGGCGGTCGGCCGTATTTCGCCAGATTATTATTGCATGGACGGCACCATCCCGCGCCGCCGCCTGCCTGAAGTCCTGAAACGGATGGAAGAACTGTCAGTGCAACATGGCTTGGCGGTCGCCAACGTCTTTCATGCAGGCGACGGCAATCTGCACCCCCTGATCCTCTACGATGCCAATGTACCGGGCGAACTGGACCGCGCCGAAGCCTTTGGCAGCGACATATTGCGGCTGTGCGTCGAGGTCGGGGGCGTGCTGACCGGGGAACATGGCGTCGGCGTCGAAAAGCGCGATCTGATGCCCGCGATGTTCAGCGATGCCGACATGAAGCAGCAGCAGCGCGTCAAATGCGCCTTCGATCCCGAACTGCTGCTCAATCCGGGCAAGGTCTTTCCGGTGCTGCACCGCTGTGCGGAACTGGGGCGGATGCACGTTCACCACGGCGCGCTGCCGCATCCCGAATTGCCGAGATTCTGATGGCCGGTCTTGAACCCCGCGACGCTGCCGACCTGTGCCAGATCGTCGCCGATGCCGCCGCAAGCGGGCAACACCTCGAACTGCGCGGTGGCGGCAGCAAGGCCGACTTCGGCGCACCGCGCGAAGCCGCCATCGTGTCGATGCGAGCGCTGTCGGGCGTGGTCGACTATGATCCCGCCGAACTTGTGCTGACCGTCCGCCCCGGAACCCCGCTCGCTGAAGTCGAGGCTCTGGTGGCGGGCGAAGGACAGATGCTGGCCTTTGAACCGTTCGACCATGGCCCGATCTACGGGATGCCCACCGGAGCCGCGACGATCGGCGGCACGGTGGCGGGCGGCGTTGCCGGGTCACGCCGCGTGACGGCCGGAAGCGTACGCGATCACCTGCTCGGCTTTTCTGCCGTATCTGGCCGGGGCGAAGCCTTTGTCGCGGGAGCCAAGGTGGTCAAGAACGTCACCGGCTATGACCTGCCGAAGCTGATGGCCGGATCATGGGGACGGATCGGGGCGATGACCGAAATGACCCTGAAGGTCCTGCCGCGACCGCGCATGACGACGACGCTGGTTGCACAAGGCTTGTCCGTTCCCGCAGCCCACGCCGCGATGGCCTGCGCCCTGGGCAGCAATGCCGATGTGAGCGCCGCCGCGCATCTGTCCAATGGCATCACCCTGCTCCGCGTGGCGGGGTTTGCACCATCGGTCGAGGCCCGCTGCGCCGCGCTGCCGGGCCTGCTGCGCGATCATTGCGCCCTGGACCTGATCGACGAGGGCGAGGCCGCGGCACTGTGGACGCAGGCCATGACCGGCGCCGGGCTGGCGGGCGCGGTCCTGTGGCGCATTCACCTTCCCCCGCGCTCCGCGCCGGACCTCCTCGCCCGCCTTGAACCGCTGGGCATGGACTGGGCGATGGACTGGGGCGGCGCGCTGGTGTGGATTGCGCTCGACAATACCGGCACGACCGTGCGCGAGGTAGCGGCCGCGCTGGGGGGCGAAGCCACGCTTATCCGTGCGGAAGCGAGCATGCGCGCCCAGGTTCCGGCGCTTCACCCACGCCCGCAAGGCCTGTCCGAACTGGAACAGCGCGTGCGCCGCGCGTTCGATCCGCAGGGCGTCTTTGCCACCGACCGTTTCGTGGAGGATGCGCATGCAGACCGCCTTTCCGCCTGAAAGCCTCGACGATCCGGCCATGCGCGCGTCCGAAGCGGTGATCCGCACTTGCGTGCATTGCGGGTTTTGCACCGCCACCTGCCCTACCTATGTGCTGCTGGGCGACGAGCTGGATTCGCCGCGCGGGCGCATCTACCTTATCAAGGACATGCTTGAGAACAGGCGCACGCCCGGTCCCGAAGTGGTCAAGCATGTCGATCGCTGCCTTTCGTGCCTGTCGTGCATGACGACCTGCCCGTCGGGCGTAAACTACATGCACCTTGTCGATCACGCCCGCGCCTATATCAACGACCATTACCAAAGGCCGCTGACCGAGCGGATCATGCGACGGCTTCTGGCCTTCGTCCTGCCCCATCCGGTCCGCTTCCGGCTGGCGCTAGGTCTGGCGCCGCTGGGACGACCGTTCCTGCCGCTGCTTCGGCGCATTCCCGCGCTGCGCCCCCTTGCCGCGATGCTTGAGCTGGCCCCCCGGCGCGTGCCCGCGGCGATGCCGTCGCGACACTCGCCAATGCCCGCAAGCAAAGGGCGGGTCGCCTTGCTGCAGGGCTGTGCCGAGCCGGTCCTGCGCCCGGCGATACGGACCGCCACCATGCGCCTGCTCAATCGCTGCGGCCATGACGTGATCCTTGCGCCGGGCGAGGGGTGCTGCGGCGCGCTGGTCCACCATATGGGCCGCGAAGCCGATGCCCACGCGGCGGCGCGGCGCAATGTCGATGCGTGGATGCGCGAGATCGAGGGCAAGGGCCTCGACGCCATCATCGTCACCGCATCGGGCTGCGGCACCACGATCAAGGATTATGGCTTCCTGCTGCGCGAAGATCCCGCCTATGCCGAAAAAGCCGCGCGGGTCAGCGCGCTGGCGATGGACATCAGCGAATATCTCGACCGTCTGGACCTGCCGCAGGGCAATGGGCGCGGCCTGACCGTGGCCTATCATCCGGCCTGCTCGCTCCAGCACGGCCAGAAAGTGACCGAGGCGCCAAAGCGGCTGCTGGAGCAAGCTGGCTACGACGTGCGCCTGCCTGCCGAGGCGCATCTGTGCTGCGGATCGGCGGGCACCTACAACATCCTTCAGGCGGAAATCGCCAACCAGCTGGGCCAGCGCAAGGCCGAGCGCCTCGACGTGCTGGGCGCTGCGGTGATCGCCACCGGCAACGTCGGCTGCGCGACGCAGATCGAACGCTTTGCCAAGATACCCGTCGTCCACATCGTCGAATTGCTTGACTGGGCTACAGGTGGGCCCGCTCCGGCCGTCAGGGCGGATGGGTAGGGACAGTGCCGCGGTACGGCCAACGCGCGCGACGACCACTTCGAACCCCGATCCACCTCGATGCATAGCCAGACCGCCTAGACCCGGCGCGGCAATGACGCAGTCTTGAGCTTGGCCCATAAATAACCGGACGCTTGCAGCGCGCCTTCGCCGGGCAAATACTTCGTCCAGGCATCGCGCAACCGCAGCCTTGGCGCGATCAACGAAAATGATACGGCCCAGAACTAGCCGCTTGTCGACACGCGCACGACCACGGNTATTGGGAAATTGGGCTGAAGGTGAGCAGATGGTTCGTCTTCGGCCAATATAGAACACACACGCTCAGGCTTCTCGCATCCGCGTGAATCACAATCGTTATATCAGATATGCGGGTTCTGATCCTAAATTGCGCCGATCGCGACGATGGCCATCCGTCCTCTCGAGACTTGCTTGGCACGTATCTGGCCGCTACCAAATATATATGACTGAACATTTTGACAAAAATGGCGCGAAGCAACGGTTTATCGAACGCTTCGGCTTGGCGCTGGAAGATGATGGCCTGCCTCGCACTGCGGGTCGGATGATCGCCTTGATGATCGTATACGGGGGAGCCTTCAGTTTTTCCGACCTAGCCGAACGTCTGGAGATCAGCCGCGGTAGCGTTAGTACGAACACTAGACTCCTGGAGCAGCGCGGAATGATCGAACGCATCGCCCGCTCGGGCGAGCGGCAGGACTATTTCCAAGCAGCGCAGAATCCGGAGCTGCGCACAATTGAAGCCTGGGCTGAGCGACAAGTGAAGAAGGAACGCATCATCGAGGATCTGCTCAGCGATCAGGAATTGGCTGCGGACGCCCGCAAACGGGTTGAAGAGGTCCGCGAGTTCCTGCGAGCGACCTCAAACGCCGCGCGCAGCATGATAGCAAGTCTTCGCGAAGAATAACATTTCTGCGTCGTCAGCTTGACGCGGAGCCCGTCGGCTCACATGCATTGTTCATTTTGTTTTAAACGATGCATGTGAGAAAAACATCGATGCGCTGTGCAATTGACCGTCGCTGCGTTGCTGCTCGGGTGCCGTCCGCGCAACTGCCGAAGAAATTCGCGAGGGGCAGCACTCCTCTGTCCGCATCTCAGTTGGATCGGCGGTGGCATCTGGACGGTGACGCCCAACTAAACCAGCTGATCGAATCGGCGCTGAGCCGTCCCTTTTCGTCGGCGAGTGCGCCAGCGAGGCTCAAAAAACCCCTGGCGGTGCGGTGCATGGCGCTTGTGGATCTCTGCCCAATGTCGGCGCATCGCTTGAATCGAGAGTTCGGCGAACCAACCGGATCTCCGCGTCGATTTCAGGCATCCCTATCGCAGCAGGGTCGTTTTCCTGAAGCAATGCCACATCGACCGAGCTTTCCTCGTCCTGGCGCCGGTAACCCAGGCCTTTTTGATGGCATAGAAGCGAGGCTTCGAACCGAGGTTCGCACGGCTGGCGGCTCCGCGCGCGCCGGGAGGCCGAGGCCGCTGACGTAAGTCGCCGAGATAATCGCACTTCGGGAGAGCAGGACATGAACAGTAGTAATAGAGTGGCAATCATCATCGCGGGTTTTGCCGGTCTGGCCCTGGGCGGCGGGGCGGTGGCGCTGGCAGCCGCCAAGGGCGTGTTCGGCCGGAGTGACCGGACAGCGATGGAGAATGTGGTCCGCGACTTTATATTGGCGAATCCCGAAATCATATCGGAGGCGATGAAGCGCTTGCAGGTGCGCGATCTGGAGCGGCAAGCCGATCGGCAGCGGGCGCAGATTCGTGCGCTGGGCGAACGCATCCGAACTCCCTTTGAAGGCGCTTGGGCTGGTGCCATCAATGGCGATGTCACGCTCGTTGTGTTCACCGATTATAGCTGCGGCTTCTGTCGGTCCAGCATGGCCGACATCGACCGACTGCTGGCGGCTGACGGCAAGCTGAAAGTGGTATGGCGCGAACTGCCGATACTGGGGCCACAGAGCAGGGAGGCGGCGCGTGTCGCCCTCGCTGCGGCAGCCGAGGGCAAATATCGTGATATTCACCGCCGAATGTTCGCCGCCGGCCCTCCCGACAAATCCCGGATCGAAGCGATAGCGGCGGCGGCCGGGATAGCGCGGGCAACCGAAAAGGCAACCGGCGCCGCCATCGATACGGAAATCAGTGCCAATCTCACAATGGCCCAGCAACTGGGCATCTCAGGTACCCCGACCTTCGTGGTGGGGGATCGTCTGCTACAGGGCGCGGTCGGATATGAGGCGTTGCAGAAGGTGATCGCCGAAGAGCGCAAGGGCGAAAACGTCATATAGATAACGCCCATTCAGGACGCATTTGCCGATGCCCGCTTGACACTTTTGCCACTTTGTTTATTTCATACTAAACAGAATGACGGAGGCAGTGTGGGGGCGCGGCTACGATCACCTTATCCGATGCTCCCCGGTTCCAGTAGCGTCGTGGCTGATTTTGTCAGCAACGCCCGGGATCCCCACATCCACCTCGTCATGGTCGGTTACTCGCTTGGCTCCAGCGCAATGAAAGGTGCGCGAGCTGAGGCAAGTGGTTCCACGGATGTCGGTAATCGGGGGCTTCATATTGGATATGTCCCAAAAAAGGGGAAATGAGGATGCGACGTTATTTCACCATGCTGGTGCTGCCGGCAATGTTGCTTGCGGGCGGAGTCTGGGGTGTTCTGGCTTCTGCTGCCGATACCACGACCAAGACCACAGCCGGGCAATGCGTTAAGGACACCAATGCTTCGCCCCGCTTCATAGACAATGGCGATGGCACGATCTCGGATCGTACCACCTGCCTGATGTGGGAGAAGAAAGATGATGCTGGCGGTGTCCACGACAAGGATAATCTCTACACGTGGAGCAAATGCGACCAGTGGCCCTATTGCGAGCCGAGTGGCACCGCCTTCACAGAATTCTTGGCCAAGCTGAACACTCCCCCCTGCTTTGCCGGGCATTGCGATTGGCGATTGCCCAAATCTGCCGGACGACCGGACTGGGGTGATGCCTTCGGCCCAACCGGTCAGCCACCGGAGCTGGAGAGCATCGTCGATGCGCCCTATCCCGGCTTTCTAGTCTCAACATACGACCCGGCTACCGAGAGGCACAGCTTCCCGCCAACGATGTGCAAAGACACACCCTGCGTCGATCCGGTTTTCAACAACAATTGCGGCGCGCAGAGCAGTGGAAACAGGAGCTGTACGGCCGATGGCAAGGGCGGCAAGGCGTGCAGTTGTACGCTGCCGCAAACCTACATGTCGGGTTCCAGCTTCGGTCAGGCCACGTCGGGCGCATTCCCGTGGAGTATGGTCGTGGTGGATTTCCAGCGCGGCTGGGCGATGGGCACGCACAAAAAGGCACACGGCCCGGTGCGCGCCGTCCGGAGCATGTGAGAAACACCAGCGTTCCCAAGGGAGAAAAATGATGCGACGTTATTCGACTATGCTGGCGTTTCTGATGCTGCTGTTCGTCGGTGCGGCCTGGGGCGCGTTGGCCTCCGCTGCCGACGACAACGGCTCTGCCGCCGCCAAAGGGCAATGCGTGAAGGACGCCAATGCCTCACCCCGCTTGATCGATAATGGTGACGGCACGATTTCCGATCGCGCGACATGTCTGATGTGGGAGAAGAAGGACGATGCAGGCGGCATTCACGATAAGGATAATCTCTATACCAACAGCACCTGCAAGGATGATTGGCCGCAATGCTCGCTGAACGGCACGGCCGTCACGGACTTTCTTGCGAAGTTGAATACCAAGCCTTGCTTTGCCGGATATTGCGACTGGCGCCTGCCTGAATCGGGGCAGCGACCGGACTGGCCGGCCGACTATGGTCCGAGCGGGAAGCCGGCGGAGTTGGAGACGATCGTGGCGGCGCCCTATCCGGGGTTCCTGACCATCCCCTCCAAATGCACGAGTTCACCTTGCGTGGATCCGGTATTCAACAATAATTGCGGTGTGCAGAGCAGCGGCAACAAGGGCTGCACGGTCGACGGTAAGGGCGGCAAGGCGTGCAGCTGCACATTGCCGGGGCCCTATGCATCGGGCACGACTTGGCGCTCTCATCCATGGCATGTCCCGGTGGTCGATTTCCAGGGCGGCTGGGTTTCGGGCAGCTCCAAACAATTTCACCATAGCGTGCGAGCGGTGCGAAGCATGTAATCAGGCCTGGGTCTGGCACGGCGAGGGGCCGCAGGCCAAGCCCGACCTGACGCCCCAACCCGCCCCGATCGTCGGCTATCCGCGCTGATAGCAGATTGGGGCGGCGAAAATGACGCGGCGCGACCCGCGGGCAAGCTTGATTAAAATGTTTGCTTCGTTTAGTTTGAACAAAATAATAAATCAGATCGGGGGGAGGGTTCATGAACCGTCATATGAGTGCTGCGCTGCTCGCGGCGTCTAGTTTTTCCGTGCTGGCTCCTGCGGCGCTGGCACAATCCACATCGCCCGGAGATGAGGCTCCGCCTGCCACCCAAGATCGTTCCCAAAGCGGCGGAAATCTGGCCGATGCCGAAATCATCGTGACTGCGCGACGTCAGGAAGAACGGTTGATCGACGTTCCACAAACGGTCAACGCGGTGACGAGCGAGGATCTGCAAAAGCGCAATATCCTGACGTTCGAGGATCTGAACTCGGTGGTCGCGGGCCTCAACCTCTCGACCGGCAGCTTGGGCTATGATTCGACGGCGACAGTGCGCGGCGTCGCCTATGATCCAACATCCGAAACCAGCAGCACCGTCCAGGGCTATGTCAACGAAGTGCCCACCAGCCTCACGGCGATTTTCCAGGCGCTGTTCGACGTCGGGCAGATTGAGATCCTGCGCGGACCTCAGGGCACGTTGCGCGGTCGTTCGGCGCCGACGGGCGCCTTCACCATGACGACGCGGCGCCCGGATCTCCACGCGTTCGGCGGTTATGTCAGCGCGACGGGCAGCACGCCGAGGGGCGTCAACCTGCAGGGTGCGGTCGGCATGCCGATCATCAAGGATGTGCTGGCCCTACGCGTCGCGGGAGTGTTCGACAGGAACGCGGCAGGGAACATCAAGAGCGTGAACAATCCGGACAATCCCTATGCCCAGTCCGAGGCGGGTCGCGCGACAGCGCTCTTCGAGCCTACCAGCGACCTGCGCATGTCGCTCATGTACCAGAATCAGCATTTTCGCAGCGAAATATATGGGCCGATCGTGTTCGGATCGGGCGCTCCAGAGTTCTTTTTTCCCGGATTTCCGCCCTTCCTTCCTGCACTGGTCATACCCGCCGGCTTCAACGGACCGGCACTGACGCCGGACGATCGCAGATCGGTGGTCGATTTTCCCAACATCCTCACGCAGCGTTTCGAAACGATCACCGGGCAGGTCGACTGGTCCTTCGCTGGCCAGGAACTACACTATGTCGGGGGCGTCGTATGGAACAGATTCAACCAGTTGAGCGATGTCGATCCATACAACACCCAACCGACACGCGGGCCGGGTTTCAGCAGCTCGAAGGGGCGCAACATCTCGCATGAGATCCGCCTCAATTCGGTGGACCGTATTAGAGGATACCTCGACTACACGATCGGCTATTTCAACAATAAATCAAAGTCATCCGGAGAAACCCTCTTCGCCCTGGGCGGCGGACTGCCCGGAGCGTTCGGGCCGCCCTCGGGACCCTTTTCCCCGATCAACCTGAACCGTGATTATGCCTACAGCCCTTTCTTTCCGACCAGTTCGAGCAGCAGGGAGCAGGGTCTTTTCGGGACGGCGACGCTGCATCTTGGCGAACGGACGGAATTTTCCGTCGGCGGTCGCCAGATCTGGCTACGCGATGCCAAGGAAGCGCCGTTCCGCACTTTCGATACATTCCTGGCGATCGAAACGCCTGACCCCTGCACGGGCGTCGTGTCGGGTTTCGTGCCGGGATTTGGGACTCCCTACACCAATGCGCCGCTCTCGCCCTCGCCCTATCCAGGCACCTGCAACGTCCTGTTGACCGACGGCAACGGCCTGGCCCCATTTTTCGCCTCTCTGCCCTTGACGAAATCCAAATTCTCGCCGTTCGTCTGGAATGCTTCGGCTTCGCATAAACTCTCGCCCGACCTGATGGTCTACGCAACCTACGGCACGTCCTGGCGGGCGGGGCCTCAGGGAATCATAGGCGCACCGCTGTGCGACACGTGCGACCAATTCTCGTTCCTGAACCCCGAAACATCGAAAAGCATCGAACTGGGAGTCAAGGGCGCGCTGCTGGATCGCCGATTGACCTTCTCGATCGCGGCCTATGACCAGAGGTACAAGAATTACGTGGCACGCGCCGACAATGTCCGTTTCCGGCAATGTATAGAAGGGGGCAACTGCGTCCTCCCCGACCCGGCCTCGTTGACCTATAACGCCCCCATCAAGGTGCGAGGCGTCGATCTGGATATCGGCTATCGTGCCACCGATGATCTCAGCGCGGGCCTGGCATTCTCCTACGCGCGCGCGCGCTTCGCCAACGCTAGCATTCCCTGCAGAGACGGTAACTTCGATGGCGTGGCGGACGAGATTCCGCCACCCAGCACAGCCGATGACTGGCTGGCAGCAGGTGGGCCAGTATCCGGTCCCGCTTTCTGCTCCGCAAACGGGCCGGCCAGTTCGACGCCGCCGTGGAACCTCGTGCTGCGTGCGGAATATGCGCCGGAACTGACGACCAATCTGCGCGGCTTCATCCGAGGAACCTTCAACTATACTCCGAAGAACGAAAACCGGCGTTTGCTCAACGCCGCCTTTGTGCCGGAGGCCTACGGCCTGGTTGATCTCTTTGCAGGTTTACGCAGCAAGGACGGCGCGTGGGAAATCTCCGTCTCCGCCCGCAATCTGTTGAATGACCAGACCGTGCTCAACCGGGATTCGACTGACGCGACGTTCGTGACGTCGCCATTCAGTCTATTCGGCGCATCGACGGGCTATCGGTCAATCAGCTTCGTACAGCGTCGCCAGTTCCAGCTGAGCGTACGCTACGCCTTCGGCTCGCGCTGAGGCAATCCATCCTAGGAAAGCCAAGGCGGGAGCGCAGGATTGTTCGGCGGCCGGCTCACCGGGCAATTTCTGCTTTCCCGTCATGACTCACCCATTAAGCCCAAGAGGCTTAACAGCTTCGCAGATCCAGCACCTCTCGAAGTCGCGCGATTTCATCAGGGCCGTCCGAGAGCAGCGCCCGGGACCAATGGTGAAGGTACCCGGCCAGCTATGATGCCGTCGGCGCGCAAATTCCATGACAGATGAGGCGCGTCAGATCCTCCGTCAAACGGTCGAAATGCAGGTCGTCGGCGGGCTCCGACTCCAATGATCTGCGCTGACTCTCCAGCAGGATCAACTCGGCCAATGCCTGGGCGGCGAAGGCGAAGTTCTGCAGCGGGAGTTCTCCGCGATCGGCAAGCGATTCGAAAAAGCGGATCAACGGATTGACATAGCGATGTGTGATGACCCGTTGAATGCTGGGCCTATTGCCTTCCAGTGTGGCGGGCTCGATCAGGATGAAACGTCGCAGCATCATGGTCTCGGGCCGACACACTTCCTCCAGCATTGTATGGACGAAGCAGCGCAGGTCTTGCTTCCAGTCAGAGCTCATCCGGATCTCGACCGGTTGCAACCCCCGTGCGACGATGTTGCGCACGACGCTGTCGATGAGCGCGGTCTTGTTGGGATAGCGTGCGTAAACCGTCTTTCGTGACAGGCCAGACGCTTCGATGATCATGTTCATCGTCAGACCTGGACCATGCTGCGCAACCATACGCGTGGCCGCCTCGATCAGCCGCTTCTCAATGCTGCCGACTTCCTCTCGCCGGGGTCGCCCGGGCCCTCTGATTGTCCGATGGTCGCTCACGGGCTGATCTTGGCAGATAATGCCGCTCATTAAAATAAACATTCTTGTTTCTTTTTTTCGCACGCTGTACGTAACCGAGGTCTCATATTGGAGTTTGTCGGCTTGCCTCGCCCGCGCGTTCTTTCCATCCCGCTTCTTTTATTGACAGTCGCGCTGGCTGGCTGTGCGCCGCAGATTCGCCTTGCGCAGCCGCGAATCCCGCTGCCAGCGCGGTTCGAAACGACGCCTGTTGCGCGCGATTCCGTCGCGTTGGACCAATGGTGGACAGCCTTCGCCGATCCACAGCTTTCCGAACTGATCGACGCTGCGCTTGTCCGCAGCACTGATGCGCGCACAGCTTATTTCAGGCTGAGCGAGGCGCGGGCGATCCGCGCGCTCCGCCGCTCGCAACGATGGCCCACCGGCAACCTGTCGGGCTCCGCCAAGTCTCAAGAGGGCCATCAGTTCACCGGCAACGATCCGCTCGGACAGACGGCGAACGCCACCAGTCAGTCGCTCAACTTCAATCCAAGCTGGGAACTCGACGTGTTCGGGCGTCTGGCGGCGATCGGACGCGAAGCCGACGCCACTTACAAGGCCGCCCATTATGATTATCATGCCGCGCGCATGGCGCTCGCGGCCGACGTCGGATCTGCGTTATTCGAGGCGCGCAGTCTGGCTGCGCAGCGCGCCGACGCCGCCGAAACGCTACGCATCGCCAACGAGCTGGCTGACACATCCGCTTTGGGTCTCAGCCACGGACTAGTCGCCGCTGCTGACGCCGCGCGCCTACAACGCGACGAGGCGGCAGCGCAGGCCGAGATCGAGCGGCTAGACACCGCGCTGCGCAACGCCAAGCGATCGCTTCTCGTGCTGATCGGCGATGCGCGGGCGCCTACCGACAGTCTTGTTGTAGAACCGCGGCTGGCCCCGCCCCCTGATCTGCCCGCAGCCATCCCCTCACTGCTGCTGACCCGAAGGCCTGACATCTTGGCCGCCGAACAGCGGCTGGCGGCCGCTACGCAGACCGTTCAGATCGACCGGCTGGCGCTTTTCCCAAGCGTGTCCCTGCAAGGCGCCAGCAACCTTACCCGCACCTCTGCGCTTTTCGGCGGCACTACCGGCCTCTGGTCGATCGCCGGCGCGCTCAGTCTGCCGATTCTCGACCGCCCCCGGCTGATGGCGCAGCTGCGCATTTCGGAGGCACGCGGGCAACAGGCGGTCGTCAGCTATGAGGCTGCGGTGCAGGCCGCGTTTCGAGATGCTGACAATGCGCTGGCGGCAGCGGCGGCGGATCGCCAGCGCCTTGGCAATCTGGCGCGGGCGGAGGAGCGGGCTCGTTATGCTTTCGGCGCTGCCCGTCGGGGATATCGCGCCGGCCTGACCGACTTGACCACGCTGCTCCAGTCCGAACAGAGCTGGCGGCAGGCGCGATCGACGCTCATCGCAGCGCGCGCGCAGGCTCTGACCGGCACCATCGACGTGTACCGCACGCTGGGCGGCGGATGGGATGCGGCCGCATATCCAGCGCCCGGCGATCTGCTTCCCCACCCTCCTTCTTCTCACTAGGCGGGATGAATCGTGCGCCGACAGACGCTCACCCTTGTTTTTGTGCTGCTTTTCCTGCCGCTCGTTGCCTGTGACGGCGGCGAGCAGCAACGGAAGACCCCGCCTCCGCCAACCGTCACGGTCGCAACCGTGCAGCAGCGCGCGCTGGCCGGCGGATTCGAAGCGTCTGGGCGCCTGATCCCGCGTGAGGAAATCGCCATCGCGCCAGAACTGTCGGGCTATCGCATCACTCGTGTGGTGGTTGAAGAAGGCGCATGGGTCGACCAGGGCCAGGTGCTCGCCGTCCTTGACGACACATTGCTGCGGTCGCAGATTGTACAGGCGCGCGCTTCGTTGGATCAGCAGCAGATTGCTTACGAAAAGGCGCGGATGGAGGCTGGCCGCGTCGCTGGTCTCGACAATCACGGTGTGCTTTCCCAAGAAGCTATCGATCAGCGCCGCATTGCCGAAAGGTCGGCTCATGCGGCGGCGGCATCGGCTCGCGCGCAACTAGACGACCTGCTGGTGCGACAGCAACGGCTGGTGATCCGCGCCCCTGTCGCTGGTCGCGTCCTCCAGCGGCAGGCCCGCCCCGGTGAACCCTCGTCGTCAGGTAGCGTGCTCTTCACCATTGCCCGCCAGGATCTGGTCGAACTAGTCGCCGAAGTGCCGGAGGCCGAAATGGGCGCGCTCGCCGTTGGCGATCCGGTGAAAGTGACGCTCGCATCCGGCGCGACCATCGACGGTCAGATCCGGCTGCTGGGCGCGCGGGTCAGCGACCAGACCGGCCTATCGACCGCGCGCGTCGCCCTTCCTGTCCGCCGCGATCTGCGCCCCGGAGGCTTTGCCAAGGCTCAGTTTATCAAGAGCGGTGGCAATGCGCTTGTCGCACCGGAGGCGGCCGTGCATTACGACGCCGATGGCGCCTACATGTTGCTGCTCGACCGCAATGAGCGGGTGCATCGCGCCAGCGTCCGCACCGGCCGTCGGGCCAAGGGCATGGTGGAAATCCTGTCCGGTGCTTCGGTTGGCGCGCGCGCGGTGTTGGGCGGCGGTGCGTTCGTCCTTGAAGGCGACAAGGTGCGCATCGCGCAACAGGCCGCCCGATGAAGATTTCTGCCTGGGCGATCCGCAACCCCACGCCCGTCGTCCTGCTGTTCATCCTGACAACGATCGCTGGCCTCGTGGCATACACAAAAATGCCGATCAAGCAGTTCCCCAACGTGGAATTCCCGATCGTCATGGTCTCGGTGACGCAAAATGGCGCAGCGCCGAGCGAGGTGGAAAATCAGATCACGCGGCCGATCGAAAATGCGCTGAGCAGTGTGGCCGGGGTCAAACACGTTAGCTCAACGGTCGTGCTGGGAGCATCAACCACCACGATCGAGTTCGAGCTGCATAGCGACATGCAGAAGGCCACCGACGATGTCCGTTCGGTAGTGGAGCGGACGCGCGCGCAGTTGCCGCCCGGCATCGATCCACCCACCGTGCAGCGAATCGACATGAGCAGCGCGCCGATCCTGATCTACGCCGTCAGCGCGCAGGGCATGAGCGGAATAGAGCTGTCGCGCTTCATCGACAAGGTGACGATCCGGGCGCTTCAGACGCGGGACGGCGTCGCGCAAGTGCTACGCATCGGCGGAGTGGAGCGAGAAATCAACGTCATTCTCGACGCCGATCGCATGGCGGCGCTGAACGTCACCGCGCCGCAGGTGAACGCAGCGCTGGCCGCCTTCCACAGCGACGATCCGGGCGGCCGCGCGGACATCGGCATGGTCGAACAGACGATCCGCGTACTTGGCTCGTCGACCAGCGTGGACGCCATCCGCGACCTCAACATCCCGGTTCAGGGCCGCTATGTCCGGCTGGGCGATATCGCGGAGATAGGCGATGGCACGTCGGAACAGCGCAGTTTTGCAAGGCTGGACGGACGCCCTGTCACCGCCATCCAGATCAGCAAGACCACTGACTCCAGTGACATTCGTGTCGAAGATGACGTCGTTGACACCCTGGCTCGACTGGAAGCGGACCATCCGGGCGTCAAGTTCACGCGGATCGTTTCGACTGTCGAAACCACTCGCCGCAGCTTTTCTTCGACCCAGCATGTGCTGATCGAAGGCATCTTCCTCGCTGTCATCGTCGTGTATCTGTTTCTGCGCAACTGGCGCGCGACAATAATCGCGGCTGTCGCCATGCCCCTGGCGCTGATCCCGACGTTCGTGTCCATGTCGGCGATGGGATTCAGCCTGAACGGTATCACCCTACTTGGCCTAACCTTGGTCATCGGCATTCTAGTCGATGACGCGATCGTGGAGGTCGAGAATATCGAAAAGCGAATTGAGGCGGGAGAATCTCCCTATCGCGCCGCCATGATCGGCGCCGATGCGATCGGCCTCGCCGTCATCGCCACTACCGCCACGATCGTCGCTGTGTTCATGCCCGTGTCGCTCATACCGGGACAGGCGGGCCAATTCTTCCGTGAATTTGGCCTGACCGTCGCCATCGCTGTGATGTGGTCGCTGGTTGTAGCGCGCCTCCTGACGCCACTGATGGCCGCCTATTTCCTCGTGCCGCTGAAGGATCGCACGCATAGCGAGCGCAGACCGCTGCCCGCCCTCTATACCCGCGCTCTCGACTGGACGCTGGTCCACCGCGGGAAGACGATCATGATCGGCGGCGGCATCATGGTGGCTTCGGTGCTGCTCGTGATGACAACGCCCGTCGGCTTCCAGCCGGTCAGTGACCCCGGTTATCTCTACCTGTCCGTGCAGGGTGCACCGGGCGCGACGCGGGAAGACATGTCCCGCTCGGTCGATCGGGCGACCCGCATCCTGCTGGACGAACCGATTGTGGAGCGTGTCTTCGCGCAGGTCGGTGGGGACGAGCAGGGCTTCGGCACGCTGACCGTAGTGCTGAAGGATGATCGCGCTCTTACCACCGACCAGTTTCGCCAGCACATCCGCCCTAAGTTCCGCGACATTCCCGACGTGCGGATTTCCAATCAGGGCGCGTTTGGGCAGGCAGCGGTGAACATCGTGCTGGCTGGAGCAGACGGCGAGGCACTCGCAAGGGTGCAGAGACAATTGTTGCGGGAGATGCGTAGCGTACCGTCCATCTCGGACCCACGTCCATCGCCGCCGCCTGCGGGGCGGGAACTGATCATTACGCCAAGGCCGGAAGAAGCGGCGCGCCTGAATGTCGACAGCCGGACCCTGGCTCAGGTCCTGCGCATTGCGACGATCGGCGATATCGATGCCAGCGTTGCCAAATTTTCCGATGGCGACGAACGCGTGCCGATCCGTGTGCGGCTGCCCGAAAGAGCGCGCGCTGATCTCTCGCTTATCCGGAATCTGCGTGTGCCGACGCTGAATGGCAACACCACGCCTCTTTCCGCCGTAGCCGATATTCGTTTCCAGGCGGGGCCGGGGAAGATCGTGCGCTATGATCGTGAGCGGCGCGCTTCGGTGGAGGCGGACCTGGTCTCCGGCCGAACGCTGGGCCAAGCGATGAGCGAGATCGCGCAACTGTCTGCAATGCGCAACCTGCCCAAGGATGTACATCAAGCCAAGGAAGGCGACAGCGAAGCCATGGCCGAACTGTTCGGCGGCTTCATCGTCGCCATCCTCGCGGGTATCGGTCTCACCTTCTCGGTTTTGGTGCTACTGTTCAAGAGTTTCTTCAAGCCAATCACCATTCTGGCCGCGCTGCCGCTATCACTGCTCGGCGCCTTTGCCGCGCTCGTGCTGTTTGGCATGACATTGGATCTGCCCGCACTGATCGGGCTGTTGATGCTACTGGGCCTGTGCGCAAAGAACTCGATCTTGCTGGTCGAATTTGCAATTGAGGATGAGCGCGCTGGCGTGTCGATGAGGCAGGCGTTGCGCAACGCATGCAGTGAGCGCGCCCGGCCCATCGTGATGACGACGATGGCGATGGCCGCAGGCATGTTGCCGACGGCGATCGGCATCGGTGAAGGGTCCGAATTTCGGCAGCCGATGGCGTTAGCCGTCATCGGCGGCCTTATCACGTCAACGGCACTGTCGCTGATCTTCGTGCCTGTGATATATGAAATTATTGACGATTTCGAACGTTGGCTTTCGCCCAAGGCAGCGCGCTTCATCACACCTCGCGATCCTGAAGGCGCCGAGCTGCTGCAGCACTGACGACAAGTGGGAAAGTCAAGACGCCCTCCCCTCGGGCTCGCATCAATCGTGGTGATCCGATGATCCGCTGCTTGCGCCATGCCCGACTTCTTAATAATGCCCCTGCCCGCCAGTCGGGCGCACCGACAGCGGCTTGATCTCGTCGATCTCGGTTTCGGGATCATCGCATTCCGGCTCGTAGCTGGTTGATGCTCCCCCGATTGTTACCAGTCAGAGGCAGAGTCCGGCTCCTTCACGATTGTTGATTGATGGGATGGCAATGGTCCTGGAGGCATGCGCCGAGGACCATTGCCAGCGTATCGATCGACACGTCGGCTTTCACCCGCCGGACATTGGATTGTGACTGAAGTTAAACACCACTTTCGGAACATGATTGGAACATTGCTTCAAAATCGGCGGATTTGCGTGGGTCAGTTTCGGGGCGAAAAAGTGTGTGGTGCTAAATAATGTGTCGGAAAGCCTTATTTTGTTGA
>Ga0065721_10050270_pt1 | contig 21604 bp, 21 predicted proteins | sample Mesricmetagenome_FD_59108 | JGI IMG/M metagenome (GOLD analysis project Ga0065721, IMG submission 59108) | Mesophilic microbial community from rice straw/compost enrichment Sample: eDNA_1 v2 (version 2) | ecosystem: Engineered > Solid waste > Grass > Composting > Bioreactor | place: USA: Davis...
CGATGAGGCTGAGGCTGCCGCCATAGTAAATCGCGGCGGGGACGATGGCCGCCGCAATCAGAAGCGCAGGATGGGCGCACAGGCCGGCGATCACGCCGCGCACAGAACGTTGGCCATGACCAGGAAGCCCTCCAATGAGGCTGGCAAGCGCCAGGACCATTGTGCTGCCGATCCATGGGGTGGCGGAAATGCCAACGCTCGCAAGGTCAATCGCCAGCGGCTTGTACGAGCCGATGAATCCGATCACGAGACCAAGCACCATCGCCATCCACAGCAGCCAACGGCGCCAACTGATCCAATCCAGCGCGCGTTGCGCCTCTCTCGGTCCGGCAAGCCACACGATCGCCCGCGGCGGGGCGAGGCCCGCGGCGATGTAGAGGTCGCGAACGCTCCATTCGGCCTGCTTGCGATCCCCAGGCTCGGGCCCCACCTGGGGCTCGCGCATTCGCCCGGCCAGGACCGCGTCGCCCGGCTCCTCCATGCTCCGCTCCAGCGCTCGAACTGACCGCTCAGTCAGCGACCCGGCCTGTCTGGGCGCGCGGCCGGTATTCGCGCTGATGGCGCACCTCGTACAAGCCGGGCTCGACGAGGATCGCGGCATGCTCCTCGTGTTGCAGGGCGACCGGGCCGGGGCCGTGGACTTGAATGAACCCGCGCCCGGTTTCGTCCTCGCGGAAGAAGCGCACGCGCTCGGCCACCATGCCGTGGGCATGGCCGGTCGTTTCGCCGTGCGCCAGGATCACGCGATCGCGCGTGGGTTCGAGAAATCGGGCCCTCGGGGGCAAGTCGTCGGACGCGACGAGGAGCACGTCGCCCTGGCGGTACTGCGTTGCGTGAGGCATCGCCAGCCTCCTGGCTTGATCGGCGCTGGTGCGCCATGAAAACCGTCGCGATTATAAATCGTGCCGCCGTCAATGAGGGATCGGCGCGGATGGGCATGCCTGTCGGTTCTACAGCACCCGTGCCCTTTGTCCGGAGCACCATTCCGTCGCCTCCCGTTTTGCACCGCGGACGGGCGGGCTGCAGAAGACGATAAGCTCCTTCGCGACTGCGCCGCTTCCGACATTCGACAGAATGTTTTCGGATACAGAGGTCTTTGGGACCCCAAAAAGGAGTAATGTACCTCCGCGAGAGGCTTGAACATCGTTCTCCTCCGCTGTGCCGGTGCTATATACTCGCATGTTCTTTTGAATGCGGCCCATTCAACCGCCATCGTCATAGCCGACCTCTGTCGCACAGGGCCAACAGCAGACGCCCGACTCCGCACACGCTTGTCTCACGTTCGACGCTTCGCGCCTTCCGACTCCTTCGCCGACCAGCCAGCGTCCTTGTTCAATCCGAGGGCCTGCTGCTCGGCAGGGGACGAGCCGCGGGGCGGGAGGCCGGTCTGCAGACGCGTTTCCCGCCATTTCAGCCGGAGGTCCGCCAGACGGTGGCCGGGCGCGTCATACCCAAAGGCCCGGTACTGGCCCGGCGGTACGGCACCTTTGGCGCAAACATGCCGGGCAACCGCCTCCACCCAGCTGTCGAATGCAGCGAGGAAGGCGGTGTCCTCGGCCATGTGCTCGGCCTGGTCCTCGGAATAGGGCTTCCCCTTGCCGGTTGTGGCGTGGGCCCAGAGCCGGTCCGGCACCTCTATGCCACTGTAGCGGCACTGCCAGACCAAGGCGCGGTATGCGTCGCGCTCGTTATGGAAGGGCTCATCATCCGGATCAAACCAGGCTTTATGCCTCAGCTTCTTCGGCCGCCCGGTGGGGTCCAGTTCGTCACCGCCCTCGTCGCCATAGCAGAAGAAGGCGGCCGTCCGACCCTCCAGATGGTTTTGGCTCAACGCCTCCCACTCCGGGCTGTGCTCCAGCACCACAGCCTTTTCCGGGTCTTTGTGGTCGATCAGGTCTTCGCGCGGGTTGCCGCCGTTGGCGCAGACCAGCCGGTCGAACATGAGCTTCAGGTTGCTGGACGGCCCGTACCAGTTGATCGGGCCGATGAAGGCCCAGGCGTCCGCCAGGTCGAGCCGGGCGTAGAGGTCGAGGTCCCACATCAGGTCCGGTTCGGCCTTGTCGTCCTTTCCGTAGCAGTTGCAGGGCCAGACGCACAGCGCCATGGACGTCGAGACGCAGGCGTTGCAGCTCTGGATCCGGGCACGGCCGTAGAGGTTGCCCAGATCCTCGACGTCGATTTCCAAGTCCTGTGGAAGCCTCCGTTCCATGCGGAGGGCCAGTGAACGGGCCTTGCTGTCCACACCGGGGCAATTGTATTGCCGCCGGTCGGAACCGGCGATGACCAGCAGGCGCAACGGGCGTTCCCCCGGTGGCCGCAGACCGTTTGTGTCATCGGGTCGCATGGGCGCCTTCAGGAACTGAGAACGCGGTCGGATGCCGCCACCGTCCAGGCCGGTTCCACCGGCAGGTCGGTTGAACGACGGGTATGGCTGGCGGCGTTGTGTGGCATGGGGGCTCCGGCGTCGGAGAAGAGCGGGACGCCCTGTCAACAGCGCTCGGCTTGCGACCGTCCCGTTCAACGGCCGAGTGAGCCCACCTCCTCGGATCGGGTGGCCTGGAATTGCCGCTCGTCGCTCGTGTCGCTGAGGAAAAGCGCAAAGGGGTGCAAGGCGTCGATGTGGCTCAAGGTGATGGTCATCAGCACCGCGATTGGCGCGGCCAGCAAGGCTCGTCCGGCGTCCCATGGTCCCTGCGGAACACGGCCGTGACGAGTGTTGCCGCACCGACGATGCACAACGCGACCGCCACGATCCGCAATCTCGAACGCAGGCCAAGCCTCATGAAAGCAGGCCCTGCCAGAGTGAGCACTCCCGTCAACCGGGAACGGCCTTGACCGTCCACAGCGCTTCTTCGCCATCCCCAACCGTCGCGCAAAGTCGACCGTTCCCGCGGCAATGGCTCGATCAAAGGGCCTGCCCTGATCGGCCGGCATACGTCGCATGGTCCGGGAACCGCTCCAACGCTCTCCGGTTGGCCTTGCGCCCGAACCGCGGACCGGTGACCAACCCGAGCCGGCCTGCCGCAGCGCCATTCTGAGAGGTTCCCCATGAAAGCCGTCGTGTTTCACGGCGTCGGCGACATCCGCGTCGACGACGTGCCCGAACCCAAGATCCAGGCCCCCACCGACGCCATTGTCCGCATCACCGCAAGCGCGATCTGCGGCACCGACCTGCACATGATCCGCGGCACGCTGCCCGGCATGAAGCCCGGCACCATCCTCGGCCATGAGGGCGTGGGCGTCGTCGAGGAGGTCGGGCCGATGGTCCGCAATTTGAAGCGGGGGGACCGCGTGGTGATCCCATCCACCATCGGCTGCGGCTCGTGCAGCTATTGCCGCTCCGGCTATTTCGCGCAGTGCGACACCGCCAACCCCAATGGCCCGCAGGCTGGCACCGCCTTCTTCGGCGGGCCGGAGATGACCGGCCCCTTCGACGGACTCCAGGCCGAGTACGTCCGTGTCCCCTACGCCAACGTCGGCCTCGTCAAGCTGCCGGACGGCGTGACCGATGACCAGGCGATCCTGCTCTCCGACATCTACCCGACCGGCTTCTTCGGCGCGCATCTGGCCGAGATCAAGGACGGCGACATCGTCGCCGTATGGGGCTGCGGCCCGGTCGGGCTGTTCGCGATCCTCAGCGCGCGCCAGATGGGCGCCTCCCGCATCATCGCGGTGGACGGCCATCCCTCACGCCTCGATCGGGCGCGGGCTCTCGGCGCCGAGGTGGTCAACTTCAACGAAGAGGATCCCATTCAGGCAATCCGCGATCTGACCGGCGGCATCGGGCCGGACCGCGCCATCGACGCGGTGGGGGTGGACGCCGAACGGCCGAAGTCCGGTCCGGCGGCCGCGCAATTGGAGAAGCAGGCCCAGCAGTTCCAACAGGAACTCCAACAGATCGCGCCGCAGACCAACCCGCAGGGCGATCAGTGGAAGCCGGGCGACGCCCCCTCGCTGGTGGCGACCTGGGCGGTGGAGTCCCTCGCCAAGGCAGGGACCTTGTCCATCATCGGCGTCTATCCGCAGACGCACCGCTTCTTCCCGATCGGCGCGGTGATGAACAAGAACCTGACGATCAATTCCGGAAACTGCAACCATCGCAAGTACCTGCCCGAACTGGTCGCCATGGTCGCGTCGGGGGAGGTCGATCCGATCCAGGTGCTCTCTCACGTCGAGCCGATGACCAACGTGCTGGATGCCTACAAACAGTTCGACCTGCGCAAGCCGGGCTGGGTGAAGGTGGAACTGGTCCCCGGCCTGTAGAGGCCGACCTCCGACCGAACGACCAATGTCATCGGTGCAAGGGCGACCAAGCGGGCCCGGCGGTACTGAAACAGGTTGTCCATCAGTCTGTTGGACGGCGCGGTCAACGGCAAGACGGCCCAGGCGGCCAATGGAAGACGATGAACGGGAGAGGTTGGCCATGGACCGTCAGACACGAGACCTGCAAAGCGATCAGCCCTGCGGCGTGCTCGAACCGGTTGTCCATTTCGACGGCGCGATGCCGACCGGCGTTACGGTATCCCGTGGGGGGCGCATTTTCGTCAACTTCCCCAAATGGGGTGACGACGTCGCCTTCACGGTGGCGGAAATCCGCGACGGCCGGCCGGTCGCCTACCCGGACGAGGCGTTCAACCGCACCGATCCCAACGATCCCGCGGCCGCGCTTGTCTCGGTGCAGAGCGTGGTCGTTGATCCAGCCGACCGGCTGTGGATCCTCGACACCGGAAGCCCGATGTTCAAACCGACACAGTATGGCGGACCAAAGCTCGTCTGCGTCGATCTGACGAGCGATCGGGTCGTCAAGACGATCCTCTTTCCCCAGGATGTGGCGCTGCCGACGACCTACCTGAACGACGTCCGCTTCGACTTGCGACGCGGCCGCGACGGCACGGCCTTCATCACCGATTCCGCGGACAAGGGGCCGAACGGCATCATCGTCGTGGATCTGGCGAGCAGCGAGAGCTGGCGCCGCCTGCACGATCATCCCTCGACCAAGGCCGAGATGCCGCCCGGCTTCCTGCCGATCGTCGAGGGCCGTCCCCTGATGCAGCGTCCGCCGGATGGTCCGGCCAAGCCTGTGACCATGGGCGCCGACGGCATCGCCCTTTCCTCGGACGGGCAACGCCTGTTCTACTGCCCGCTCGCCAGCCGGCGGCTCTACAGCGTGTCGGCCGAGGCGCTCGCCGACCGAACACTGGATGATCGGGCGGTGGCTGCGACGGTGAAGGACGAAGGCGACCAGGGCGGCGGTGCCGACGGGTTGGAGGCCGACGACGCCGGCAACCTCTACGCCACGAACTACGAGCACAACGCAATCCTGCGCCGGACGCCGGATGGAGGCTGGGAGACGCTGGTCCACGATCCGCGGCTGCTGTGGCCCGACACAATGTCGGTTGCGGCGGACGGATACCTCTACGTGACCGCCAACCAGCTGCACCGCCAGGCGCAATACCAGCGCGGCCAGGATTTGCGCCGCAAGCCCTACACGCTCTTCCGCGTCCGCATCGGCACAGGCCCGATCACGCAGCGCTGAGCGGCGACGCGGGCCCACCCTTCGCAAGAGCCCACACCGCGTCGAAAGGGATGGCTCCATGGATGTCCTGTTGACGGTCGATGGCCAGCAGCACCGGCTGAACCGCGATGTGCGCGCGACCCTGCTCGACGCCTTGCGGGAAACGCTCGACCTGACCGGCACCAAGAAGGGCTGCGATCAGGGCCCGTGCGGCGCCTGCACGCCGGGCCAAATCCTCAGTGCCATCGCCTGCGTCGATGAGGGTCATGCGGGGAGCGATGACGAGAACCGCGAGTACATGGGCGGCATGATCTGGGGCATTGGCGCCGCCCTGCTGGAGGCGACGGAGATCGACCCCCGCGCCGCCCGCTACGTGAACGACAACATCGCCGAATACCGGATCCCGGTGAACGCCGACGTGCGGCGCGTCGACGTCATCATGGTTCCGGAGGAGGAAGACCGGGTCAACCCGCTGGGCATCAAGGGCCTCGGCGAGATCGGCATTGTCGGCGTCAGCGCCGCCATCGCCAACGCGGTGTTCCACGCCACCGGGCGCCGCATCCGCGACCTTCCCATCCGGACCGACGACCTGCTGTGAAGCGGCGACCGGGAGGGCGCAGCGGCAATGGCGCCTTTTCGTAAGATTGCACCTGGTAATTCATCGAACGTTCCTTAAACAAAGCACGCTGGAGCACCAAGCATGGACAGCCCGCACGGGAAAGTGGGAAGTGGTATTTCCAAGGCCGGCAATCCAAGAGGAGTCGGTCGAAGCACGATGTGGTGGATTTTGGGTCTGGTCGCGATCATTGTCGTGATCGCTTTTCTTTTCCCGCCCTGGTGATCGCGGCCTGAGACGACTTGCACGGCGCGGGCAGTTGGATTCATTTCACCACCAACTCGGCTCAATCATGGGCCGGCCATGGCTTGGCGCACGTCACGGGCACAACCGCGTCGGCCGCGGGCTCCGCGCCGGCCGCGCCGGGCGGCGTCCATCCGGCAATCGGTCCGTCGGCGGTGCGGATACGGGTGCGAGAAGGGCTTTGCCCAGGGTCGCCTCGGCCGGTTGCCGCACGTCCGGCACGCCGATCACGACGTCCCGCTGCGGCACGTCCTGCAAAAGGGTCCCGTGGAGTCGATCCCAGACGGTGAGGCCGCTCGACCAGTTGGACCCGGTCTCCTCCGGCACGATGGAATGGTGGATGCCATGCATCCTGGGAGTCACGATCAACCGGTTCAGCCGGCGCTCGATCCGGATCGGCAGGCGCAGGTTGGAGTGGTGGAACAGGATCGACAGCAGCGTGAGATTCTGCCAGAGCGTCAGGGCGCCCGGCCGCACCCCGATCAGCCCCACCTGCGCGGCGCGCCACGGCACCGACAGCGCCATCTCCACCGCATGGAAGCGCAACGCCGTGGAGGCGTCCAGGTCGAGATCCATGTGATGGACCCGGTGCAGACGCCACAGCAGCGGCACGCGATGGGTCAGCACGTGCCAGAGGTACAGCGTGTAATCCATCAGAGCCACCGCGGCCGCGGTCTCCACCGGTCTCGGCAGACCGAGGCGGGGAAGCAGTCCCCATCCGTGCCTGTCCACCTGCTTGGCCAGTGGCTCCACGACCGGGCGCTCCAGGGCGCGCAGGGTGGCGGCGCTCAGGCCGGCGACGGCGAGGTTGCGCACGACGTGCCGCCCCTTGGGCTCCACCGCCCCGCGCAGCGGGCGGCGGGTTTCCAGCCACGTCAGCGCCGCAAACGCGCCGATTACGGCGAGTCCGGCCAGCCAGCGTGGTCGGGTGGCTCGGGCACCGGCGCCCTCATGACGAAGCGGCACAGTCATCCTCTTGAACTGGGAGAGTCCTCACCCACTCAACAAGCCGGGATGGTTCCGGTTCGACCGTTCCTCGATGTGGGGCGGTGTGCCGTGGGCCAATGATCCGGCATGTCGCGGTTGTCGCTGAGGAGATCTGTCCGAAGGTTCAACCGACAGGGGTGCCAATCGTCGCCGATCCACGTCTTGCCAAGTGGTCCTGCTGAAATCTGTGAGGTGGAACGATTTATCAGAGTTTGTGAAAAGGGCTGTCGTGCAGCGCAAAGCTTGTCTCCGAAAAAGCGGCCTGCCAGGTTCTGGTTTCCGGAACGATGCCGACCACAACGGCATGGAAGGTTTTGCTTTCATGGAGGAAGCACCGAAATTACGGCATATCTTCTTACAAACCCGTGGAGGCCGCCTTGGCTGGATCGCACCTCGTCTATTTCGCCGACCCCATGTGCTCCTGGTGCTGGGGGTTCTCGCCGGTGATTGAGGCCATTCGCCGCCGGTTTACGGACACCGTGCCGATCCGGCTCGTGATGGGAGGGCTTCGTCCACAAACCACCAAGCCTATGGACGAGGCGGCCAAACGCTCGACCCGGACACACTGGGAGCACGTCCATGAAGCGTCCGGCCAACCCTTCGACTTCGCCTTTTTCGACCGCGAAGGGTTCGTCTACGACACGGACCCGGCGGCACGGGCGGTCATCGTGGTCCGTCGCGGCAGCATGGAGACGGCTCTCGATTACCTGCGCCTCGTTCAGGCGGCCTTCTACGCCGAAAACCGCGACGTGACCGACGAAACGGTTCTGGCCGACCTGGCGGAACAGGCCGGCCAGAACCGCGAGGACTTTCTCGACGCGTTTCGAAGCGAAGAGGCAAAGCAGGAAACATGGCGCGACTATGGGATTGCGCATCAGTCCGGGATCAGCGGCTTTCCTACGCTGATCGCGGGCGAGGGCCGCAGCAACCGGTATTCCGCCGTGACCCGCGGCTATCAATCCGCGTTGCATGTTGTTCCGCTGATCGAGCACTGGTTGGCCGACACGGGGCATCGCGGCTGACACCGCGTCTTGCAGGGTAGCCCTCACCGTAACGGGACCATCTTTGTCGATAGGCCCGCTGGTTGATCCCCGCAGCCCGGGAACCTCGTGAAGCGGCCCGGGTTGGGACGGCATCTCCGCTATTGACCGGTGATCCCCATGCCGACGCGACCGAACGTCGTGGCCTTTGACATCATCGAAACCACTTTCTCACTGGAGCCTCTGCGCGACCGCCTCAGCGCGTTGGGTCTGCCCGGCGGTTCCTTGGAAACCTGGTTCGCCGTAGGGCTGCGCGATGCCTTCGCGCTGGCGGCGGCCGGCGACTTCGCACCGTTTCGCTCGGTGCTGGAGGGCGCCTTGGGGCAGGTCCTGGCAGAACACCAGGTGCAGATCAGCGGCGAGCAGCGGTCCGGCGTCCTCGACATGATGAGCCGTCTGCCGCCGCACCCGGACGCGGCGACCGCGTTCCAGACGCTGGCCCGCGCTGGCGTCCGCATCATGGCGCTCAGCAACGGGGCGGCCACCGCGACCGAGACCCTGCTGGATCGGGCCGGCCTTGCCGGATTTGTCGAATGGATTGTGTCGGTGGACGACGTCGGCTTTTCGAAACCGCGGCCTGAGGTCTACCGGCACGCGGTGCGGACGGCGGGCGTGGCGGCCGAGGAGATGACCCTGGTCGCCACGCACTCCTGGGATGTTCATGGTGCGAAGGCCGCCGGCCTGAAAGCCGCTTACGTCCGCCGCGGGCGGCCCTTTCCCCAAACCATGCGCGCCCCCGATCTGGAAGGCGAGGAACTGGCGGATGTCGCGCGCCGTTTGGTTTCTGTCCTCGGCGGTGGGTGGGCTTAGGCGCGGTTTCCAGAACCCCCGCACGGCCCCTGAGGCGTCATCCTCGGGCACATGGGACGGCAGGAGAAAGCCACCATTGCCCGTCTGCGGCTAACCAAAAGTTGATGCGCGACCTCCCGTTCGGCGCTTTCCCCAAAAGTCGTTCCGCGCAGAACGGCCTGTTCAGCGCCAACCAGGACGTGAAGAAGCCTCGCGGCTCGCGTTGACCGCCTCTCTCGTCCTAGCCTGGACATCCCGGGCCCGCTGGATGATTTCACGGCCTTTCCGGTCTCAGGTCATGGGGAGCCGATGACCGCCACCAACTTCGACGTCCCCCGGCTGCAGAGCCGGGAGCGCCATGGTGCGCCGGCGAATCTGAGCGCCCACGTTGCTGCGCGGATGATCATCACCGTAGGCAAGCGCTCTCAGAAAGAGCGTGTTCATGTTCCACTCTATATCGAGTGCAACACTCCCTTCTGCGATACTGCAGAGGATCCGGTGTTTCGGAGAAGGCTCAATCGCAGCCCCGCTTTTCCCGAAGCCGCGCCCAATAGGTCAGGCGCTTTTTGACTTCTCGCTCGAAGCCGCGCTCGTTGGGTTGATAGAGTTCCGGACGGCTGCCTTTCAGGAGTTCTGGTGGGAAGAACTCTTGCCCAGAAAAAGCATCAGGCCAATCGTGATCATACTTGTAACCTTCCTTGAACCCCATTTCTTTCATCATTTTAGTTGGAGCATTGATCAGATGCTTTGGCGGCGCCAATGACCCAGACGACGCGGCGAGTTCCAGCGCGGCGTTGAAAGCAAGATAAGCTGCGTTCGATTTGGGTGCTGTAGCGACATAGGCAACCGCCTGTCCCATGAACAAACGCCCCTCGGGCCATCCGATGCGCTCGAAAGCGTCCCAGGCCGCCATCACCTGTGGCAGTGCCTGAGGATCGGCCATGCCGACATCCTCTGATGCACAGCAGGCCAATCGGCGAAAAATCGTGCTGGGATCTTCGCCGCCGGTGATCATCCGCGCCGCGTAGTACATGGCCGCGTCCACGTCCGACCCTCGCAACGCCTTGTGGAAGCAACTGAGCAGGCCGTAATGAGCGTCTTGCGCCTTGTCATAGAGAGGGGCACGCTTCTGAAGCGTTGCGCCCATAGCAGCGACGTCCAACGGCGTTTGCGGTCGAAGATCGTAGATTTGTTCGACCAGATTTATCAAATAGCGGCCATCGCCGTCGGCCATCAAACGGAGGGCCGCTCTGGCCTCGTCGGTGACGGGAAGCGATCGGCCGACTTCGGACTCGGAGCGCCGAATCAGATGTTCGAGGGCACCGTCGTCGAATCGGTTCAGCACAAGGACCGTTGCCCGAGACAGCAACGCCCCGACCAACGACATGCTTGGATTTTCCGTGGTTGCGCCCACAAGAATTACGGTGCCGTCTTCCACATAAGGAAGGAGCGCATCCTGCTGAGCCCTGTTCCAGCGATGGATTTCGTCCACAAACAAAAGCGTTAATGCGCCGGCGCTGTGGCGTTCCTTTGCCGATGCCAAAACCTTCCGCAATTCAGGAATACCAACCATGACCGCGGAAAGGGTCTCGTAATGCACATTGACGGCCTCCGCCAACAGGCGGGCGATGGTTGTCTTGCCAACGCCCGGTGGACCCCAAAGGATCATTGACGATAGGCGCTTGGCCGCAACCATCCTGCCGATAGCTCCCTCCGGCCCAAGCAGGTGATCCTGACCGATGACCTCGGCAAGGCGCTTAGGGCGCAATCGCTCCGCGAGCGGCTTGGGAGCTATGGCATCAAGGAGAGACGCGTTCATCAGCGTATGCTCATCTGTACATCCACTTGAGTGGCTAGGATCGGGCGATCGGACAACGTCCTACCGGTTGCAGATTCCGTCCTCGCGCGCCATCGACAGCGGACCAATCATGCAAGCGCTAAAAGTCGGGATCTTTCAATCCCGCAAAGCCGACCAACGTGACGGTGCCGTCCTCCATATAGGGCAGGAATCCGTCCTGCTGAAACCGGTTGAAACGGTGGATCTCGTCGATGAACAGCAGCGTGCCCTGCCCCGCGGCCCCCACAGGATCATGGAGGCCAGCCGGCGCGACGCCATCATCCGGCCGAGCGGGCCGTCGGACTTCAGCAGATGCTCCTGCCCAACGAACCCGTCGATGCTGCGTGGGCGCAGCCGGTCGGCCAACGGGCGCGGGGCGCCGGCCTCGAACAGGCCGCCGGTGCCGCCGGAATCGCCGCGTTTGCTCATGGCGTGCTCGGATCAGACCCTCAGCGAGTCGCCGCGCCGCAGCGCTGGTAGCACTGGCGCAGCTGGTACTGGCAGTTGTCGGTGGGCGTGAAGGGCTCCATGCGATCCGGGCGCTCCGCACCGCTCTGCGCGCGGGCGGCGACCGAATCCATGCAGGAGTTGTTGCTGCGCTCGCACTGCGAACGGCACGAATCGTCGCTGCCGGCAGCACCGCCCAGGCGCAATGACTGGTCGTCCGTGCCCGGGCGCTGGGCCGGGGTGGAGCGCGGCGGGTTGGTGGTGCCGGGCGCCGCGGTGGACGCCGCCGGGGCCGGAGGGGCACCGGCCGCCGGGCCGGACCGCCGTGCCGGCGCGTCCGAACAGGCGGACAGCGCGACCAGGGCAAGGGCCAGCATCGGCCCCAGGATGGTGATCGGACGGAACATCTCGGCTACGGCTCCCATTGTTCTTGCGCGGCCAGGGTCGTTGGCGGATGGTCCTGGCTGGACCATCCGCGGGCTCGGCGCCCACTATGCCGGGAACGCAAGCGATAAGGGAATGACTCAAATGGGCCCCACCAGCGGAGGACAGCCTTCACGGCGGCGCAGTTCTGCCATGGTTTTTGCCGCGCTGCTCATCGGCGGCCTTGTGCTGCTCATCATCCGCATGCTGTCGATGCCGACGGTCAGCTTCGGGGAGATCCTTCTGCCCGCGCTGGCCGGCGTGGCGATGGCCGCGGCGATCGCCTTCATCGTCGTCCGCGACCGGCGCGAACGCGATGCCCTGCCCCCGTCGCGGCGCGACTCGCAGGACCAGGGCATGCCGGATTGAGGTTTGTTCAGGTGTATGAGGCGCTGGACGAGCGCCTTATACGGTCGGCGGATGAACGCTTCCAGCGCCCGCCGACCGTCAAACCCGGCAGATCAATGCCTTAGCATTGATCGAGAGGGTGATGCGGACGACGCGTTCAGGCGTCGTCCGCATCATACGAACTTGAAGCTCAACAGGCCGCCGATGACGATCACCAGCAGCACGGTGGTCACCAGCATCAGCCGCTTCTCGATGATATCCCGCACCTGCGGCCCGTAGAAGTGCAGCAGGATCGCGATCATGTAGAATCGCGAGAAGCGCGCGACGATCGAGCACAGGATGAACACCGTCAGGTCCAGGTGTGCGAACCCCGCGGTGATCGTCAGCAGCTTGTAGGGAATCGGCGTCACGCCCTTCAGGATCAGGAACCAGGGGCCGAATTCGGCGAACATGTCCTGGAACCGCTGGAACGAATCCTGGGCGTTGTAGAAATCGATGATCAGCCGGCCGATGCTCTCGAACAGGTAAAAGCCGACCGCATAGCCGAACAACCCGCCGATGAGCGACGCCAGGGCGCAGATGTTCGTGTAGCGCCACAGCTTCTTCGGCTCCGACAGGCACATCGGCACAAGCATGATGTCCGGCGGAAGCGGGAAGAAGGAGCTTTCCGCGAAGGACACGCCGGCCATCCACCAGACGGCGTCCTTCCGCGCGGAGAGCTGCAAAATCCGATTGTAGAGAGGTCTCAGCATACCGCGCGCGCGGCGCTCCCCCGTCGGTGAAGGAACCCGGAAACCGGAAGCCCTCCCCCCAGGAGTGAACCCGGGAGGAGGGCCGGTCGATCACCTATATCGGTCGCCGAACCCGTAAGGACAACGGCAACGATAGGATTTCATCGGGTCTCGGCCGGTCAGGCCTGACCTTCAGCAGCCTCGTCGGCGATCTCCACCGGGCCCGAATCCTGGCCCTTGGCGGCGACGTCGCGGTCCACCAGCTCGATGACGCCCATGGCGGCGGCATCGCCGTAGCGGAAGCCGGCCTTCAGGACGCGGGTGTAGCCGCCCTGGCGGTCCTTGTAACGGTCGGCGATCACGGTGAACAGCTTGGTCACCATCGCGTCGTCGCGCAGCTGCGCGAAGGCGAGACGGCGGTTGGCGAGGCCGCCCTTCTTGCCGAGCGTGATCAGACGCTCGACGATCGGGCGCAGATCCTTGGCCTTCGGCAGGGTCGTCTTGATCTGCTCGTGCTTGATCAGCGCGTTCGCCATGTTCGAGAACATGGCCTTGCGGTGGCTGGTGGTCTTGCTGAACTTACGTCCGGAAACGCCGTGACGCATGACGGTCCTCCTTCATGGCGTGGCCCCCCTCGGGGAGCCGGTGGTGAACCCCGCCGCCCAATCCGGAAACCGGCTGGTACGGCGCGGGGGCGGGTCGGTGCGACCCTGGGAAACGGCCCTTCTCCCCGGAGGGAGAAGGGCTTGCGCGAAATGCTTAGTACGGCTCTTCCAGACGCTTGGCCAGCTCTTCGATGTTCTCCGGCGGCCAGTTCGGGATTTCCATACCGAGGTGCAGGCCCATCTGAGCCAGCACTTCCTTGATTTCGTTCAGCGACTTGCGGCCGAAGTTCGGGGTGCGGAGCATTTCCGCCTCGGTCTTCTGCACCAGGTCGCCGATGTAGACGATGTTGTCGTTCTTGAGGCAGTTGGCCGAACGGACCGACAGTTCCAGCTCGTCCACCTTGCGGAGCAGGTTCTTGTTGAACGGAACCTCCTCGTGCTTCTCCTCGGCGACCGCGTGGGTCGGTTCCTCGAAGTTGATGAACAGCTGCAGCTGGTCCTGGAGAATGCGGGCGGCGAGCGCCACCGCATCGTCCGGCTTCACGGCGCCGTTGGTCTCGACGACCATCGACAGGCGGTCATAGTCGGTGACCTGCCCGACGCGGGCGTTGTCGACCTTGTAGGACACCTTGCGGACCGGCGAGAACAGCGCGTCGACCGGGATCAGGCCGATCGGGGCGTCTTCCGGACGGTTCTGGCTGGCCGGGACGTAGCCCTTGCCGGTCTCGACCGTCAGTTCCATGTTCAGGCGCGCGCCGGCGTCCAGCGTGCAGATGACCAGATCCGGATCCATCACCTGGATGTCCGCACCGGTCTCGATCATGCCGGCCTTCACCTCGCCCGGGCCTTCGGCGCGCAGGCGCATGCGCTTCGGGCCGTCACCGCCCATGCGCAGGCCCATCGACTTGATGTTGAGGACGATGTCGGTCACGTCCTCGCGCACGCCGGGAATGGACGAGAACTCGTGCAGCACGCCGTCGATGTGGATCGACGTGACGGCGGCACCCTGGAGGGAGGACAGCAGAACGCGGCGCAGCGCGTTGCCGAGCGTCAGGCCGAAGCCGCGCTCCAGCGGCTCGGCCACGACGGTGGCCGTGCGGTCGGCGTCGTCGCCGGGCTGGATGTCCAGCTTGTTCGGCTTAATCAGTTCCTGCCAGTTCTTCTGAAGAGCCACAGTCATACCTCATGCCATCGGTTGGACGCAAACCCGCGGCGACCGACCGTTCCCATCCGATGGTGCCGCGATGGCTGCGGCACCTGTCCCGGAACGGCGGGTCCCCGCGGGTGCGGAGTTCTTGAACGGCCCCGGAAGGGGCCACGGTCTTAGACGCGACGCTTCTTCGGCGGGCGAACACCGTTGTGCGGGATCGGCGTGACGTCGCGGATCGAGGTGATCTGGAAGCCGATCGACTGCAGAGCGCGCAGCGCCGACTCACGGCCCGAACCCGGACCCTTCACCTCGACCTCGAGGGTCTTCATGCCGTGCTCCTGGGCCTTGCGGCCGGCGTCCTCGGCAGCCACCTGGGCGGCGTAGGGCGTCGACTTGCGCGAGCCCTTGAAGCCCATCGTGCCCGACGACGACCAGGCAATGGTGTTGCCCTGCGCGTCGGTGATGGTGATCATCGTGTTGTTGAAGGAGGCGTTCACGTGGGCGACGCCGGCGGTGATGTTCTTGCGCTCACGACGGCGAAGACGCTGCGAAGCGGCGGAGGGCTTAGCCATGGTTGGTACGTCCTCTTACTTCTTCTTGCCGGCGATCGGCTTGGCCGGACCCTTGCGGGTGCGGGCGTTCGTGTGGGTGCGCTGGCCGCGGACCGGCAGGCCCTTGCGGTGACGCAGGCCACGGTAGCAGGCCATGTCCATCAGGCGCTTGATGTTCATCGCAACGTTGCGACGCAGATCGCCTTCGACCTGATAGTCGGCGTCGATGGTCTCACGGATCTTGAGGATCTCGTCGTCCGTGAGCTGGTTGACGCGACGCTCGGCCGGGATGGCCAGCTTCGTGCAGATTTCCTTGGCCTTGAAGGGGCCGATGCCATGAATGTAGGTCAACGCGATCTCCACGCGCTTCTGCGCGGGGATGTTGACGCCAGCGATACGCGCCACGCCTGCTCTCCTCGATATCTCAACGGCAGCCCTTGTGGGCCACCTACACACCGATTAAATCCCGATGGCGGTTGCCCGACCTCGGGACGCACAATGTCCCCCGCGAGCCCGTCTGGGCCGCAGGAGGGTGCGACTATAGAAAAAGCCGAAGCCCTGTCAAGGCAATTTCAACGCCGATCGGTGGGAGGAATCAACGTGGGGACATTTCCCGTGGTTGACAAGGACCGCCGCGGCTTCTGTGATGCGATGCAGGCGCACAAGACCATGGACGCTTGATCCCCGCCGATTGCTGGGCAACAACGTCGCGTGGCGCTTGTTCGAAGCACCGATCCCGCAGGCCCGCCCCCCAAAGGCGCTCCCCCGAAGGCCCATCCCCGAAGGCACGACCGATGAACCGCAAAGGCATCCCGTTCCGCCGCTTCCGCTTGACGAAGATCGTCGCCACGCTGGGGCCGGCGTCCTCCTCGCCGGAGATGATCCGCAGCCTGTTCGAAGCGGGCGTGGACGTATTCCGCCTGAACTTCAGCCACGGCTCGCACGAGGACCACGGCCAGCGCCTCGCCGCCATCCGCGCGCTGGAGGCGGAGTTGGACCACCCCGTCGCGGTGATGGCCGACCTCCAGGGGCCGAAGCTGCGGCTGGGCACCTTCGCCAACGGCCCGATCTCGGTCGGCGCCGGCCACCGCATCCGCCTGGACCTGTCGCGGGAGCCCGGCGACACCACCCGCGTCGGCCTGCCCCACCCGGAAATCTTCGCGGCGCTTCAGCCCGACGCCGAACTGCTGGTGGACGACGGCAAGGTGCGCCTGCGCGTGATCGATTGCAGCCCCGACCACGCCGACTGCGTCGTCGTCTCCGGCACCCGCCTGTCGGACCGCAAGGGTGTCAACGTGCCCGGCGTGGTGCTGCCGCTGTCGCCGCTGACCGACAAGGACCGCGAGGATCTGGCCTTCGCGCTGGACCAGGGGGTGGACTGGGTCGCCCTGTCCTTCGTGCAGCGGCCGGAGGACGTGGCCGAGGCGCGCAAGCTGATCGGCGGCCGCGCCGCGCTGATGTCCAAGATGGAAAAGCCGCAGGCCATCGCGCATCTCGACCAGATCATCGAAATGTCGGACGGCATCATGGTCGCCCGCGGCGACCTGGGCGTGGAACTGCCGGCGGAGGACGTGCCCACCATCCAGAAACGCATCGTGCGTGAGTCGCGCCGCGCCGGCAAGCCGGTGATCGTCGCCACCCAGATGCTGGAGTCGATGATCGGCGCCCCCGCCCCCACCCGCGCCGAGGCGTCGGACGTCGCCACCGCCGTCTATGACGGGGCGGACGCGGTGATGCTGTCGGCGGAGACGGCGTCCGGCAGCTATCCGATCGAGGCGGTGTCGATGATGGACCGCATCGCCCGCCGCGTGGAGCACGACCCGCTCTACCGCACCATCATGGACGCCCAGCACCCCGACCCGCAGCACACCTCCGCCGACGCCATCACCGCGGCGGCGCGGCAGGTCGCCCACACCATCCAGGCCGCCGCCATCGTGACCTACACCACCAGCGGCTCCACCACGCTGCGCGCCGCGCGCGAGCGGCCGGAGGTGCCGATCATGTGCCTGACCTCCAGCCTGGAAACGGCGCGGCGGCTCCAGCTTGCCTACGGCGTGCACGCCGTGCATTCGGCGGACGTGGCCAACTTCAACGAAATGGTCCAGAAAGCCGCCCGCTGCGCCCACGAGGACGGGCTGGCGGTCGAGGGGCAGCGTCTGGTCATCACCGCGGGCGTGCCCTTCGGCACGCCGGGCAACACCAACATCCTGCGGATCGCCTGGGTGGAGGCGGAGTGAGGGAACCCCCTCTCCCCTCCGCGGGGAGAGGGATTTCCAGAGGAATTTCTCAGGCCATCACCAGATCCACCGGCGCCACCTTGGGAAAGCGCAGGGTGAAGGTCGTCCCGCGATCCGGGGCGCTGTCCAGCGCAATGCGGCCCTTTAGGGTGCGGGTCGCGATGTTGTAGACGATGTTCAGCCCCAGGCCGCTGCCGCCGCTGCCGCGGTTGGTGGTGAAGAAGGGGTCGAAGACCTTCCCCTGAAGCTCCGGCGGGATGCCGCGGCCGTTGTCGGAATAGATCAGCTCCACCTCGTCCTCGCCGACCGGGGTCACGGTCACGCGCAGGACGCCGTGTTGGCCGGGCGCGAAGCCGTGGATGATCGAGTTCATGACGAAGTTGGTCAGAACCTGGCTGAGCGCCCCCGGATAGCCGTCGATCATCAGGTCTTCCGGGCAATCCACGATCACCGTGTGGGCGGCGCGCTTGATGCGGACGCCCAGACTGCGCAGCACCTCGTGGATGTAGTCGCGCAGGTCGAAGACGCGCCGCTCCTCGCTCGCCTGATCGACGGCGATCTGCTTGAAGCTCTGGATCAGCTGGGCCGCGCGCTCGATGTTCATCAGCATCAGCTGGGTCGCCTCGCTCGCCGTATCCAGGAAGTCGGCGAAGTCCGGCTTGCGCAGCTGCCCGGCCTCGAAGTCGCGGCGGATGAGGCGGATCCGCTCCGCCAGCAGGGAGGCGCCGGTCAGGGCGATGCCGACCGGCGTGTTGATCTCGTGGGCCACGCCGGCCACCAGCGAGCCGAGCGCCGCCATCTTCTCCGACTGGATCAGGTGCGCCTGCGCGTCCTTCAGATCACGGAGCGCCTGTTCGGCCTCCTCCTTGGCGGCGTGCGCCTGCTCCTCGGCGCGGATGCGCTCGGTCACGTCGGTGTAGGAGCCGACGATGCGGAAGGTCCGGCCGTCCGGCCCCGCCACCTGGATCGCGCGGGTGAACAGGTGGACAATGTGCCCGTCCTTGTGCCGGTAGCGCTGGACGACCTGGCACTCGTCCTTCGTGCCTTCGGCGAAGTCGGCGACCATGCGCAGCGCGGCCTCCCGGTCGGCGGGCAGGATCAGCTCCGACCAGCGCTCCAGGCTGTTGTCCATCTGGTCTTCGCCGTAGCCGAGCAGCCCCCACCATTGCGGGGAGAACCAGAGGTCGTTGGTGCGCAGATCCCACTGCGAGATGCCCTCGCGCGCGGCGCGGATGGCCAGCTCGAACAGTTCCCGGCTGGCGGCCAGCTCCCGTTCCGCCTGCCGGCGCTCGGTCACGTCGGTGTAGGTGCTGACGAAGCCGCCGTCGGGCAGGGCCTTGCTGTGGCATTCGACGATCACGCCGTCGGCGCGCACCCGTTCCCGCGACACGTCCCGGTCCGGGTCGCGCAGCAGGGCCATGCGTTCGGCGACCAGCGCCTCCACGTCGCCCCGGCCGTAGCCGCCGCGTTCCGCGACGTGGCGCATGATCTCCGCGAAGGGCCGGTGGAAGCGGGGAAAGCCCTCCTCCATGTTCAGCAGTTCCAGCGCCCGCTGGTTCCACGCGGTCAGCCGCAGGTCGCGGTCGAAGGCCAGCACGCCCTGGCTCAACCCGTTCAGCACGGCGCTGGTCTGGGTCCACTGCGCCTCCAGCTCCTGCTCGGCGCGCTTGCGGGCGGAGATGTCGTTGACGCAGGCGAGCATCGCGTTCTCGCCCTGATAGCGGAACAGCCGGGCCGACAGCATCACCCACAGCTCGCGCCCGGCGACCGAGCGCATCCGCGTCTCGAAGCCGTCGACGCGCCCGCCCCCGGCGCGCAGCGCCGCGATCAGGCGGTCCCGCTCCACCGGGTCGCTGTAGTGGTCATAGGCGTTCAGCTTCCCGACCGCCTCCTCCACCGAGGAATCGAACAGCACGCCGGCGTGCTGGTTGGCCTGCAGGACCAGCCCGTCCGACACCCGCGTCACCACCAGCGGGAAGGAGATGGCCTGCATGATCTGGCCCTGCGCCTCGTCGGCGCGGGCGCGGTCGGTGACGTCGGTGTAGACGCGCAGGACGCCGCCGCCCGGCAGCGGAGAGTGCCGCGCGTCCAGGATCGACCCGTCGGCCCGCGTCAGGCGGAAGGCGAAGGCTCCGGGACGCTGGCAGAGGGCCATCCGCTCCGCCACGATGGTGTCGATGTCGCCCGGGCCGTAGTCGCCGCGCTCCACCGTGAAGCGGATCAGGTCGGCGAGCGGCCGGCCGGCAACGGCGAGGTTCGCCGGCAGGCGGAACATTTCCAGGTAGCGGCGATTCCACACGACCAGCCGCATCTCCGCGTCGAAGGCGCTGGCTGCGTCGGACATCGCGTCGAACATCGTTTCGAACATCGCGCGGTTGATCGAAAGGTCCGACCCGGCCTCCGCCCCCGCCATACCCGCATCCTCCCGCACAGGACTGCCCGAACATACAAAAAGAGGTAGGTACGGACTGGTTGCGCGGACAATACACCAATTCGCCAGCCTCGCCCATGATAAGGAAACGTTGCGGCATTCCGACCTCGCGTATCCTTTGCCGCACCCCTGTTCCATGGCCATGTTTTATGGCCCGGCACACCGCCCGCGGCACGCCGGTTACAGCAACGACATCGGCGTTACACCACAGACATTTCCTGAACCAGAAGGGACCCGACACCGACATGCCCGAAATCGCCGCCTACGGCGGGCTGTTCATGACCGCCTTCCTGGCCGCCACCGTTTTTCCGGCGCAGTCGGAACTGCTGCTGGCCGGCATGCACGCCACGGGCAACTACGACCATGTGGCGCTGCTGGTCGTGGCGACGGTGGGAAACGTGCTGGGCTCGCTGGCGAATTGGGCGTTCGGGCGCTACCTGATGCATTTCCAGGACCGCCGCTGGTTCCCCATCAGGCCCGCGATGGTGGAGCGCGCCACGGGCTGGTACCAGCGGTTCGGCGTGTGGTCGCTGCTGCTGGCCTGGATGCCGGTGATCGGCGATCCGCTGACGCTGGTGGCGGGCATCCTGCGGGTGGACCTGCGGCTGTTCCTGCTGCTGGTCACGGCCGGCAAGGCCGCGCGCTACGCCGCCCTCGTCATGGCCGTGTGATGGCGGCGTGACCGGCTTTCCACGGCCGCGGGAAATTCCGCAGCGCAAAAACGACGCTTGAGCCGACAGACCGGTCGAAGTAATACCTTCGTCCAAATTCGGACGGTCGGTTGCGCTGCAAAAAAACCTTCTTCCCTGAGGCTTTCCCCGTTTCGCCCCTTTCCTTGATCGAGGTCAAGGGGACGTCGGGATGCGTCGCCTATTGTGCCGTCCCGCGCCCCCACCCGGAGCCTTAGGCAGCCGAGATGCCCGACGGAAGCGTAATCACACCGGCCAAGGCCAAGCTTTACGAGGACCACAAGACGATTCATCCGAAGGCCGTTTCCGGACGGTTCCGGCGGATGAAGACCGTTGCCTTGTGGGTGCTTCTGGCGATCTTCTTCATCGCCCCGTGGATCCGCTGGGAACGCGGCGCCGACGCGCCGGCGCAGGCGGTGCTGCTGGACATGACCGCGCCGCGCTTCTTCGTCTTCTGGATCGAGATCTGGCCGCAGGAAATCTACTACCTGACCGGCATCCTGATCATCGCCGCGCTGGGCCTGTTCCTGGCGACCGCGCTGGCCGGACGCGTGTGGTGCGGGTTCGCCTGCCCGCAGACGGTGTGGACCGACCTGTTCGTCTGGATGGAGCGCTTCTTCGAAGGCGACCGCGCGGAACGCATCCGCCTGGAAAAGGCGCCCTGGACCACGCAGAAGGTGCTGCGCAAGGCGGGCAAGCACGCCGGCTGGCTGGCGCTGAGCGCCGTCACGGGCTTCGGCTTCGTCGCCTACTTCACCGACGCGCCGACGCTGGCGGCCGACCTGCTGACCTTCAACGCCTCCTACGAGGCGGTGACCTTCTTCGCCCTGTTCGCGGGCATGACCTACGTCATGGCCGGCTGGACGCGCGAGCAGATGTGCTACTACATGTGCCCGTGGCCGCGCATCCAGACCGCCATGCTGGACGAGCACAGCCTCGTCGTCACCTACGACCGCCTGCGCGGC
>Ga0065721_10005043_pt1 | contig 21601 bp, 20 predicted proteins | sample Mesricmetagenome_FD_59108 | JGI IMG/M metagenome (GOLD analysis project Ga0065721, IMG submission 59108) | Mesophilic microbial community from rice straw/compost enrichment Sample: eDNA_1 v2 (version 2) | ecosystem: Engineered > Solid waste > Grass > Composting > Bioreactor | place: USA: Davis...
CATCGAAGAAAGCTGGTGGAGTTGGGCCAACGAACGCGAAGTTTGCCCGGAATGCAACGGCGCGCGGTTAAATCCAGTCGCGCGCGCCGTGCGTTTGCATTGCGGCGTAAACACCAGCCCATCTCGGGTAAAAAAATCAAATCATAAGGCCGGATCAATGAACGACGCTCCAACGATTGATGCTTTTTCCGCGCTCGACGTTGCCGCTGCGTTGAAGTTTGTAAGTCAGCTCAAATTCAGCGGCCGCGCGGCGGAAATCGCGCGCGATATTGTTCCGGAGATTCGCGAGCGACTGCATTTTCTCAACGAAGTCGGTCTCGGCTACCTGCAATTAGGTCGCTCGGTGCCGACGCTCTCCGGCGGCGAAGCGCAACGCATCCGTCTCGCTGCACAACTCGGCTCAAATCTCAGTGGCGTGCTTTACGTATTGGATGAGCCGACGATCGGATTGCACGCGCGCGACAACGAACAATTGCTCGACGTGCTGCAAAAGCTGCGCGCGCGCGGCAACTCAGTCGTCGTCGTCGAGCACGATGAAGACACAATGCGACGCGCGGATTACGTGATCGATCTCGGTCCTGGCGCGGGCGTTCACGGCGGCCAGGTAGTCGCGAGTGGCACACTGGAGGAATTGGCGAAACATCCTGAATCCGTCACAGGACAATGTCTGCGCGCCGAAAAGAAATTTCCCGCTCGCGGCGCACGACGTTCCGTAACGATTTCCAGCGGTAAATCCCGGAAAGGAACTCCAGCGCTCACGTTACGCGATGCCGCGGTCAACAATCTCAAGAAAGTAACCGCAACTTTTCCGCTCGGCAGATTTGTCGTCGTCACCGGCGTGAGCGGATCGGGCAAAAGCACGTTGATTCGCGAATGTCTGTTACCGGCGCTGCAAGCAGCGTTGCAAAAAGACTCGCGCGCCACCTCAAACGACAAAACGCGTGGTCGGTTGAGCGGTTTTGAAACGCTCAAAGCCGTTTACGAAGTGGATCAATCGCCGATTGGTCGCACGCCGCGCTCGATTCCTGCGACGTACGTGGGTTTCTTCGATGACATCCGCCAACTTTTTGCGCAAGTGCCAGAAGCGCGTATGCGCGGTTACTCAGCGAGTCGTTTTTCTTTCAACAGTGCGCAAGGACGTTGTCCTGAATGCGAAGGCGCCGGTCAGATTAAACTGGAAATGAATTTTCTGCCGCCGGCCTACGTACGTTGCGAAACCTGCGGCGGCACGCGTTTCAATCGCGAAACGCTCGACATCGAATACGGCGGTAAAAACATCGCGCAGGTTCTGGATTTATCGGTCGAAGAAGGAATTCAATTTTTCTCCGGCGTGCCGAAAATCAAACGCGCGCTCGAAGCTTTGCATGATACCGGCCTTGATTATCTCAAGCTCGGGCAGCAAAGTCCCACGCTCAGCGGCGGCGAAGCACAACGCGTCAAACTCGTAACCCATCTTTTAACCGGATTGAAGGAAAGCAAACAGCTTCCCCTGACCCGCCCTGACGGCAATCCGCTTTCACTCACTGATGCACGGCTGGCAAAACGTAATGTGTTTATTCTCGAAGAACCGACCATCGGCCTGCACATGGCGGATGTGCGACGACTGGTGGATGTTTTGCAACGTCTCGTGGACGCCGGACATTCCGTAATCGTGATTGAACACAATCTCGATTTGATTGCTGAAGCGGATTGGGTCATTGACCTCGGACCGGAAGGCGGCGCGGGCGGCGGAGAAATTGTCGCCGCCGGAACACCCGAAGAAATTGCGCGAATCCCGCACTCGCACACCGGACGATTCCTCCGTAAGCTCCTCGCATCACAATGAGCGAGCCGTACGAGGAAACGATTTTCGGCGAGAAAACCCTGCGATTGCCACCCGGCCCACGCCACGAGTTAATCTGCCAACGGCTTCACAACGCGCTACAGGCAGGCGTCGCCAATTTCTCCAGCGCAAAGCTGCTCGAAATTCGCAGCAGCGTGACGGTTGGAAACGGAAGTGAATTGCGACCGGATCTCGCAATTGTTACGGCTGCGAACCATCGCCTGTGGCTCGCTGTTGAAGTCGTGAGTTCGGAAGATCACAAAGCAGACACGGTTTACAAAAAGGAAGCTTACGAAGTCGCACGCGTGCCACGGTTGTGGATGGTTGATCCGCGTTACAACAACATCGAAGTTTACTTTGCGACGCAATATGGATTGCGACTTCAGGAAATTCTCGCCACCAAAGATGTTTTAACTGACAAGCTGTTACCGGAATTCGAAATCAGCGTCAGTGATTTGTTCGCTCCTGCATAAGCACATGAATTTCCGGTCGGGAAGATTGCACTTCACTCGCGCTCTGTGCTATTCCTCGCGCGCCCATTAAATATGAAACGCTTCTGTTGTTGCCTGACGCTTCTGTCCATCAGCCTCATTTCACTCATCGCGCCTAACACTTTCGCTTCGGCCACTCTGCGCACACCGATTGACGAGTTGTACGAGCAATCCGATGCGGTTTTTCGGGGTCAAGTGGTCGGCGTCACAACTTATCGCGCGGCGGATAAATTGATTTATACGCGCACATCATTGCGGGTGAATGAAACACTCAAAGGTATTTGCCCCGAAATCATCGCCGTCGAACATCGCGGCGGACAGGTAGAAAACGAGCACGAATTTTTCGGCCTGTCACCGAAGTTGATTCCCTCGCGCGAATATTTGCTGTTCGTTCGACGCAACGCCGCCGGAAAACTCGAATGTACTCAGGGTCACGCAAGCGCGTTTGGATTTGACCCATCTGAATCCGCTTCGACTGCAAACGCCACTTTGAAAGAAGCACGTTCGCTTGCGGCAATTCATCCCAATGCCGGAAGCGATGTAATGGATCAAGTCGGCGCGGCCATCATTCAACCGCAAGCCACTACCGGAATGTTGGGCAACGAGAATAGCCGATTTCTTCAGCCGGATCGCGGCGAACCGATTCCCGTGCTCATTGATGCCGACATTTTGCCGATCGGAATTACGTTGCAACAGGCAACCAACGCTGTCTGGCAGGCGCTCAATGCCTGGGCCGCGGTGTCGAGTCTGAAATTCAAAATCGAAGGCATCGTCAGCTTTGGCCTGGCTACAGATACAATCGACAACGACGACCAAAAACTGCGCATTCAGCTCCACGATTCCTACAATCGGATTTCGTCACCTGATGTCCTGGGCATCGGTGGCCGCTTTTCAAGAACCTCCGCTTCACCTTCAGGCTGGGATTTAGGCGGCAATGTTGCGGGAAATGAGTTTCGTCGCACCGAGAATGGTTATGTCGTTTTGGAATCGGGCGCAGCGGCAATGCAGGATTTGCAAACATTCACCGAAGTGCTTTGCCACGAAATCGGCCACGCTTTGAACATGGCTCATTCGAGCGAAGATCCCGAAGAACCCAACGCCACTTTAAATCAGGCAATGATGTATTTCCGAGCGCACCGGGATGGACGCGGTGCGACATTGGGCGCGTATGATCCGCCAATTATTCGGCAGGCGTATCCGTTCAACACCGTGCCTTACACTTTTAACCGGGTGCTCGATGTCACCTCTGCCCCCGTCGTCCCACTTGATGTGCCGGGAATCAATGAAGTCGAAGTCCGCGGATACGACCTGCAAACCGCAAATCTGACGCTCCACACAAACGACCAAAGCGTGATCAACGGAAATTTTTCGTTGAACGGCAACAAAGTGAAATTCACTCCGGGAGGTTATTATTTCGACAGCGACCGTTATGACCCGACCGAAATTTCGCATCGCGGGATAATCTATGTACGCTTTTCTGACGGCACCAATGCTTCGCCGTATGCCACGGTTCGCGTGCTGTCACTTCGTGGCGAGGCCACGATAGACCCGGATGGCATACCGGATTATTGGATGATTAACTACTTCGGCAATGCGACTCCGTCCGAAGAAAATCTTTCCCGCGCTACTGATGATGCGGACGGAGACGGTCTGAATACGCTTCAGGAATATCGCAGCGGCACCAATCCACTCGACGCCAACTCGCGTCTGAAGATTACCCAATTCACCGGAGACACGCTGACCTTTCAGGCGCAGGCTTACGAACTCTACGAATTACACGGCACAACCAATTTCGTTGACTGGCATCTGGTCAAACCGTTTTTGCCCACCACCGATTCGATCGCCATTCGCACGAGTCTGCCGCAAACCAATATTCTCGCCACGATTTCAAATCTTCCAACAACCGGCGCATACAGGTTCTACCGAATTGAGAAAGTGCCGTGAAAAGCGGAGCAGCCGGATCAACCCAGCGACCAAGAGATTCGGAAATCAGTCTTTGCGCGCTCGAAAAAACGGCAATTTGATGGTCGCGGTGAGTTTGGAGAAGAAGCCTTTTTTCTTCCGCTTCTCGTCGGCAAGAAGTTCGACGTCACCGCTGCACAACTTGCAAAACTTGTGCATCTTTCCGCCTTTGCGGCGCATTCGCGTAACACACGAATCACAAAGAATCGAATGACATTGCTTGCAGCGATGCGTCACCTTCATGTGCGCATGCCGCGGACAAAGCATTGCGCCGTCAGCAAGCACTACGGGAGGAGCAGGAATGTCGCGTTCAATCTCCGGAATAGAAATCCGCGCGTCGATGGCATCCACCAGAAATTCCACGTCGCCCAATCGCAACGTCTGCCCCACTTCCAAAACCGCCTCCGTCACCGACCGGTCATTGATGAAGGTTCCGTTGGTTGAACCGAGATCGCGCAACAGCACGCCGTTGGCCGTGAGCGTCAGCTCGCAGTGTCGTGCGGAAATAGTGGGATGTTCAATGCGGAAGTCGTTCTCCGGGTCGCGCCCGAGATAATTCACGCCCAGGTTCAATTCCAGAACCTCTGGTTCCCCCGCCCCGTTTTTTCTGAGTAAGCGCGCCATGCAGCCATCCCCGTCGTGATTTTGGCGATACGCTTAGCATCATGACGCGCAAGGGTCGAGAGATTTCTGCGCCCCCGCATAACTATGCGAGTCAGATATTCTCTCCGATTGTTGGCGGCGGTTGATAATGCGATTCCATCTCCGGAGCCAATTTTGCGTTCTCGCTCGCCAGAATTCGGTAGTTCTTAATCTGGAACGAAACTTCGCGTCCGTCTTCCAATCCGAGTTGCGCGTATTCTTCTTTGGTCATGCGCGATCGCAGAATCAATCCGCTCGGCAACTCCAGTTCCAACCGCAGCATAATGCCGAGGAAGAATGTGTGCCGCAGCACGGCTCGATACGGCAATAGGCTGAGGTCATTTGAAATCTGAACCGCGTACGGACGGAAGCCAATCCGCAAGCGACTGCCTTCCGGATGACCGTTGGACGGAAATTCCAACTCATGGATGCGAGCAATACCGCCGCGAACTTCCGTATCCAACACATTCATCACGCCGACAAATCGCGCGACGAATTCATTCGCCGGCTGCTCGTAAACTTCACGCGGCGTGCCGATCTGTTCCAGATTGCCCCTGGAGAAAATGACGATGCGATTCGACACTTCCATCGCTTCTTCCTGGTCATGCGTCACAAAAATCGTCGTCACGTTCAGTTCGTGATGCAACGTCACCAGCCATTCGCGCAATTCCTGGCGAATCTTCGCATCCACAGCTCCGAACGGTTCATCCAACAAGAGCACACTCGGCTTCGGCGCGAGTGCACGCGCGATTGCCACGCGTTGCCGTTGTCCGCCGGAAAGCTGATGCGGATAACGCTTTTCCAATCCGGTCAATCCGAACAATTCAATCAATTCTGCAACGCGCGCCTCAATATCTGCCTTCTTCCACTTTTTAATCTTAAGACCGAAAGCGATGTTGCGCGCTACATTCATGTTCTTGAACAGCGCGTAGCTCTGAAATACGAACCCGATGTTCCGTTGTTGCACCGGCACATCGTTCATTCGTTGACCGCGAATAAAAATATCGCCCTCGGTCGGCATCTCGAGCCCGGCAATCATCCGCAACACCGTGGTCTTGCCGCCACCGCTCGGTCCCAACAGGCCGACCAGTTCGCCGTCACTCACCGTGAAACTCACCCGGTTCACTGCGGTGACTTCGCCGAACTGCTTCGTGACATTTCGAATCTCAATACTCATTCGTTTTTACTTTTCGATTCCAGGAAAGTGTCGCTGGACTCCGCCGCTGCCGACTGTTGCGCGAGTTCGTATTCGCGATGTTGTCGCCACTCCAGATACGTTTTAATTCCGAGCGTCACGAGCGCCAACAACGCCAGCAGACTGGCGATCGCAAAAGCCGCTTCGCCCTGATACTCGTTATACAATTTCTCTACCCGCAACGGCATCGTGTCCGTTTCACCGGTAATGTGACCACTCACCACCGAGACCGCGCCGAATTCACCCATCGCCCGCGCGTTACAAAGAATGATGCCGTAAACCAAACCCCACTTCACACTCGGCAACGTCACGTGCCAGAACGTCTGCCAGCCATTCGCGCCCAACGTCAACGCCGCTTGCTCCTGATCCGTCCCGGTCGCCTGCATAATCGGAATCAATTCCCGCGCGACAAACGGAAACGTGATGAAGACCGTCGCCAACACAATGCCCGGAACGGCAAAGATAATTTTGATGTCATGCTCCTGCAGCCACGAACCTAAATACCCTTGCAATCCGAACAACACCACAAACATCAAACCCGCCACCACCGGCGACACGGAAAACGGCAGGTCAATCAACGTAATGAGCAACGCTTTGCCGCGGAATTCAAACTTTGCAATCGCCCACGACGCGGCTAAACCGAAGATTACGTTCAACGGCACTGCGATCGCTGCAACCAACAACGTTAGTTTAATCGCCGCCCAGGAATCCGGATGCGTCAGCGATTGCACATAAACGCTCCATCCTTTCGAAAGCGCCTGCACAAAAACGTTCGCCAACGGCAATAACAGAAACACCAGACAAAACAGCATCGCGATGGTGATGAGCGTCCATTTTGCTAAAGGCGATTCCTCGGTACCGCGCTGCGATTTCGCGTAGCCCGCACCGAGTTTTTGTTTTGCGATTCCAGCCATACTAGATACAAACCTCCCGCGACGCAGTCCCCGGCTTCTCAATCTCAGCAACGAGATTAAGGTGCGACCAAAGTTTAAGCTTAAATGTTAAAGTGCTCATCCCTTGATAAATTTGCTCGCCCATTGTTCCAGCACATTGATCACCGCCAACAAGGCAAACGAGAAAATTAACAACACCACCGCCAGCGCAATCGCTCCGGCGTAATCGTATTCTTCCAATCGCATCACGATCAGTTGCGGTGCAATCTCTGTTTTGAACGGCAGATTTCCCGAGATAAAAACAATCGAACCGTACTCGCCAATCGCTCGCGCAAAGGCGAGTGCAAATCCGGTAATTACCGGCGGCAACAATGTCGGCGCGATAATCGTAACAAACGTCCGCAACCGCCCTGCTCCGAGCGTCGCCGCAGCTTCCTCCACTTCCCGCTCGAAATTCTCCAACACCGGTTGCAGCGTTCGCACCACGAATGGCATGCCGACAAACGTCAACGCGATCATCACGCCCAATGGCGTAAACGCGCCTTTGATTCCCATCGGCACGAGCCATTTCCCGAGCCATCCGTTCGCCGCGAATAAATTCGCCAACGTCAATCCCGCCACCGCCGTCGGCAACGCGAACGGAAAATCCACCATCGCGTCAATGAAACGACGACCCGGAAAATCATAGCGCGTCAATACCCACGCCAGCAGCGTTCCAAAAATCGCATTCGCCAATGCCGCCACCAGCGATGCGCCGAATGTCAGTTTATACGCCGCCAGTGCGCGCTCCGTCGTTGCCAGATGCCAAAATTCGCTCCACGAAATGCCTAACGTGCGCACCACCAGTCCACCAATGGGAATGATGACTAACGCGCTCAAATAAAAGAGCGTGAAGCCCATGGTGAGGCCGAATCCGGGCAATGCATTGAATTTTTTTTCTGCCATTAATGCGCGCAGAGGTTAGTGAGGGGCTAACAGGCCGACAACTCTGGAATCACGGACTACACTATTTTCCCGCCGATTGTTCCGGCGAAGCTGATAGATGCTCGAATGCGCTGACTAACTCCGGCAAAACTCCGTCCAACGCCACTTCAATTCGTCGCCACTCGGGAATCATCGGCGATCCGAACGGATGATCCTGAAATTCCTGAAACGCTCGATCCAATGCGCCGGCAAACAATTCAATGGCGCCGAGTTCCTGATGTCGATCAAACTTCATCAAACTGTTCATCTCCGCATAAGCTTCGTACGTGCGCACATTACCGCGTGCGTGCGCCAGATAAGTATGTTTCAGCGTGCGCAGAATATCGTGCGTCAACACCGTTCCTCCGGCCGCTAATCGCGTGAAAAATGTCCGCGCGATATCGGAAACCATTTTTTGCAATCCGCCGTCAACCGATTCGCCCACGTCTTGATGTTTGTGATCGTAACGCGATGTAATTTCCACCTGGCAAATCCGATGCGGCCGCGTAATGCGATACATCTCCGCGAGTATTCCGACTTCGATGCCCCAGTCCGACGGAAACAGGAGATCGTTCGCCAAGCTCGCAAACGTCGCAAACTCGCCGGACAGCGGATAACGAAAGTCCGCCATGTATTCCAAAAAATCCTGTTTCCCGAGCACATCCCGCAACGCCCGCACGAACGGAAAATAAAACAATCGCGTCACTCGCCCATGCAACCGATCGGAATAACGCGCGTAAAATCCTTTGGCGAACTGATAACGCAAATGCACCACCGGATACAGCAATCGCAGCAAAAACCCGCGATCGTACGTCACAATGTCTGCATCATGAAAAGCGAGCACCGAAGTTTCGCCTTTGCCCAACGCATATCCCAACGCCGTCCACACCGCGCGCCCTTTACCGCGCGCCCCCAACGGCACCGCCTGACCGATCTTTTCAATCACCCCATGCACCGCAGCGGAGTCGTTCCATAACAACACGCCCCGCTCTCCCAGCGGTTTCACAATTTCCTGCGCTTGCTTGAACTGTTCCTCAGTGCTTTGGTCGAGACTGATGTAAACCCGCTTCACAAAACTCATCCCGACCAATTCCGCGATGATGTTCTGCATCGCCGGTGACGACAAATCGCTAAACAACGCCGGGATGATAACTCCTACCGGCGCCCGGCGAGTGGCGCGAACGACACTTTTTTCCATCCGCGCCAGGTCTTCATCCACCAATCGTGTGAACGTAGGAACAACATTTTGCAGGAAGTCAGCCATGCTAGTCTCTACGCCACGGAATTGCTTGACGCAAGCGCTGGTTGCGACGACTCGGAAGAAAACAACTTCGCTTCATCGCTCTCTGTGTCCACATCTGCGAACAACCACGAACTCAAATAACGTTCTGTCGCCGATGGTGCGATCGCGACAATCCGCTTACCTGCATTCTCCGGTCGCCGCGCAAGCTGCAATGCCGCCCACAAAATCGCGCCGCTCGAAATACCCACCGGAATTCCTTCCAATTGCGTCACCTCTTTCGCAACCGGACCGGAATCCTCTTCACTCACCTGAATGACTTCGTCCAAAACTTTCGTGTTGAGATTCTCGGGAATGAATCCGGCTCCGATGCCTTGCAAACGATGCGGTCCCGGTTGACCACCGGAAATGACCGGTGATTTAATCGGCTCCACTGCCACGGCTCGAAATGACGGACGACGCGCTTTAATCACTTCCGCCACGCCTGTAATCGTTCCGCCAGTGCCGACGCCTGCGACCACAAAATCCACATTACCATCCGTGTCGCGCCAGATTTCTTCCGCCGTCGTGCGACGATGAATCTCCGGATTCGCCGGATTGGAAAATTGTTGCAAAATCACGCTGTTCGGAATTCGCTCTCGCAATTCGCTCGCCTTCGCAATCGCGCCTTTCATGCCTTTCGCACCTTCGGTCAAAACCAGTTTCGCGCCGAGAATCTTGAACAGCTTGCGACGTTCGATACTCATCGTTTCCGGCATCGTGAGAATCAATTTCAATCCGCGCGAAGCCGCAACGAACGCCAACGCAATCCCCGTGTTACCGCTGGTCGGTTCAATCAACACCGTATCCGAGTTGATACTTCCGGATCGCAACGCTTCATCAATCATCGCGACGCCAATCCGATCCTTCACACTTGAGAGCGGATTGAAGAATTCGAGTTTCAAAAGCACCTCCGCGACTGCGTCGTACTTCTTTGTGATTCGGTTCAAACGCACCAGTGGGGTATTGCCCACGGTTTCCGTAATGTCGTTATAAATGCGAGCCATAAATGAATGTGAGTTGTGAACTAAAGATTCTGACAATGCGCCTGTAAGCGACGGAACTGATCAATCACCGTCAACAGCACCGCGTTCATCGCCTCCACTTGCAAATGAACCGGTAATCGCCGCGGCGTGGCGATTGTAATTTCAAACGGCGGATTTGCTAATCCGGGCACTGCGCGCAACGAACCGTTCTGGGCGTTATACAAATCCGCGTAAACAATGCCGCGCCGCGCCGGAATGCCTTCGATTTCTTTCTGCCGATTGCGCGGCACAAACGTTTCCGCCGCCGCCAATGCCGGCGCTAATAATTCACGCGATAATAAATCACCCGAGGCAAACCCATAAATACCCGCGCTCTCGGCGTCGCTGCGCAAATTGATAATGCCGTGAAACGCCTGCATCCAGATTTCCGATTCCAGAAACCGCACTTCCGGCGCGTCGGAGTTCGTCCAGAACAACCGGTTCAACGCATGTCCCTGGCGCGACAATCGCGTGCCATCTTCGAATCCCGTCGGATTGCACAACGGATACAACGAAAAAACGTATCCGGTCGCGAGCGTTGGATTCATTTCCAACTGCGAGAGAAACCGCGCCAACGCAAAAGCGCCTTCCGGTTCGTCACCGTTGAGCGTGGCGAAAATTCCCAACCGGAACCCATCGCCGCCGCCATTCGGGCCGGCCCAGATGAAGCGCGGCAGTCCATATTCCGTTCCATTGACTTCGAACCGTCGCACCGCGCGACTCAACAAATGCCGCGAGTTCTCCGCCACCGAATCGAAGTATGGCAACAACCGATCCACCGCACGCACCACAGGACTCGTGCGCTCTGGCGTTGTTGGCAGGATAGTTTTTGTCATGACGTCACAGGTTCGGCGCGTAGGCAATCAAGGCGCGATATTCGACCAGGATCGCCTGCAACGCGGCCACGAACGCAGCATCCTTCACATAAGTCGGCGGCGTGTGTGGCGTTTCCAGAATAATCTCGAACGGGCGCGGCCGGATTTTCGGCGGCGCACTCAGAACTCCATCGTAGCAATCGAACAAAATTCCATTGCGCGCGCGGAAGCCGTCAATCGTCCCGCGACTGTCGCGCGGCAACAATTTCTCCGCCGACGCCAACGCCGGTTCGAGCAGATGCCGGGTAAGCGTTGCGCCTCGTGCGAATCCATAAAACCCCTCACTCGTATCGTCGGTATGCAATGCAATGATACCGTCGAAAGAGCGTGTCGTTAATTCCGCTTCCAACAAACGCACTTCCGACTCGGATGAGTTTTTCCAGAACTCCCGATTTAAATCCTTGCCGGCGCTGGACTCCCGCGTGTTGGCTTCATATCCCGTCGGATTGCAGATTGGATAAACCGAAATCGAATATCCCGTCGCCAGCTCCGGCGACAATTCCAGCAATTTCAGAAACAACAGGGCTGCCCGTACTCCTTCTGGCTCGTCGCCGTGAATCCCCGCAAAAATCCCGATACGAATCGGCACATCTCCACCTTTCGGCCCGATGAAGATGTAGCGCGGCAACGAATAGATTTCGCCATCGCGTTGAAACTGCAGTTCGTGACTGGCCACGATGCTTTCCGACTTCGCGGCCAGTTCATCTAACACAGCTATCGTTTCGCTCATAGTCCGCACCCGAGCAGGACGCGATTCAGTTTGGGGAGCGCGGGCAATCGTAATCATAATCGTTTCAGCGGCGATAAATCTGATCAAACAATCCACCTTCAGCGAAGTGCACCTTCTGCACCTGCGCCCAGCTTCCAAACACCTTATCCACGGAGAACAATTCCAGTTTGCCAAACTGCTGGGAATACTTCTCCGCCACCTTGGCCGAACGCGGGCGATAAAAATTCCGCGCCAGAATTTCCTGTCCTTCTTCTGAGTAGAGGAATTGCAGATAGGCGTTCGCCTCTTTCGCCGTGTTGCGACGATTGACAACTCGTTCCACCACCGCCACCGGCATTTCGGCCTCGATGCTGTAAGACGGCAACACTGCTTCAAACCGACCAACGCCGAATTCTTTGATCGTCAGGAACACTTCCGCCTCGAACGTCAACAACACGTCGCCAATCTCGCGTTCGGCAAAACTCGTAGTTGCACCGCGGCCGCCGGAATCCAACACCGGTGCGTTCTTGAACAACGCCGTCACAAACTCGCGCGCCTTGGCATCGTCACCGTTGTTGTGCTTCAACGCATACGCGTAAGCAGCCAGATAGCTGTAACGCCCGTTACCGGAGGTTTTGGGATTCGGCACAATGACGCCGACTCCTGGCTTCACCAGATCGCTCCAATCCTTGATGCCCTTCGGATTTCCTTTGCGCACCAGGAAGACGATCGTCGAGCTGTATGGCGCGGAATTATTCGGAAATTTCTGTCGCCAATCGGCCGCCACCAATCCCTTCGACGCCACGGCGTCAATATCGGTGACCTGGTTGAACGTGATCACATCGGCCGCCAACCCATCAATGACCGCGCGGGCTTGTTTACTCGAACCGGCGTGCGACTGATTTATGGTGATCTTCTGTCCGGTTTCTTTTTCCCAGTGCGCCGCAAATGCCGGATTGATCTGATTGTACAATTCACGCGCAATATCAAACGACGCGTTCAACAACTTCGCTTCCGCCGCTTGCGCCGTCGCGGCCACCGCAACACCTGCCACCAGCCCGAGCGCAACGACAACAATTCTCTTCAACATAAAATGTCCTTTTGATTTTCACCGGGAGCGGCGAACAGTTTCCGGATTGTTCGCCGCCCCGGAGGAACCACACTCTTAACGTCTGGAGATCTGATCGAAGACGCCGCCGTCTTTGAAATGAGTTTCCTGAGCTTTCTTCCAACCGCCGAACACCTCATCAATCGTGAACAGCTCCACCTTCGCAAACTGATCGCCATACTTGGCCAGCGCCGCTTCGGAACGCGGGCGATAGAAATTTCTTCCCGCGATTTCCTGTCCTTCTTCCGAATACAGATATTCCAGATAAGCCTTGGCAATGGCTTCAGTTCCTTTTTTCTTCGCCACTTTTTCCACCAGGGCCACCGAGGGCTCGGCAAGAATGCTGATAGACGGCGTCACGATCTCGAATTTGTCCGCACCGTATTCTTTCAACGCAAGGTACGCTTCGTTTTCCCAACCGACGAGCACATCCCCGATTTCGCGTTGAATGAACGTCGTCGTCGCACCCCGCGCACCGGTATCCAACACCGGCGCATTTTGATAAAACTTCGCCACGAACTCTTTCGCTTTGGCTTCGTCGTTGCCGTATTTCTTCAACGCATATCCCCACGCCGACAAATATGCCCAACGCGCCGCGCCCGAAGTTTTCGGATTCGCTGGAATCAATTTGACTCCCGGCTTCACCAGATCATCCCAGTCCTTGATGCCCTTGGGATTTCCTTTGCGCACGAGAAACACGATGGTGGACGTGTACGGAGCGCTGTTGTGCGGAAACCGCTTCTGCCAGTCCGCCGACAGCAACCGCCCCTTCTCCACAATAGCATCCACGTCGTACGCCAGCGCCAACGTCACCACATCCGCCTGCAACCCATCAATGACCGCCCGCGCCTGCTTGCTCGAACCGGCATGCGATTGCTGCACGGTCACATCATCGCCCGTTTTGTTCTTCCAGTACTTGGTGAACGCCGCGTTGAACTCCACGTAAAGCTCACGCGTGGGATCGTACGAAACGTTCAATAGTTTGTGCTCTTTCGCGACCGCCGTTCCGGCCACTGTCGTCAGCAGCGCCGCCAGTCCGAGACCAAGGATTACATTATTTGTTTTCATATCGTTGTAAGATGAAGTGACAGGTTAGAACGAAATTTGAGCGCGGGTTAAAATCGCCTTCTCCCCGTTGTTAAGCAGCGGACTGTTTCCGCCTTCAAAATTGGATTGTTCGTAATTGAGTGAAAGTTTGACGTTTCGATTCAGGTGCCAGTTCAAACCCACGCCCCACGAACTGGCTTTGGTGGCCGCCGTTCCCGGATTCGCGAAGTTCGGAAACGTATCATCATCCACATCCAACTGACCGTAACGCGCCGTCAGTTCAAATGCGCCCCACCCTTCTCCGCCCAGGACAAACGGCTGCTTCGGCGTGACCGCTTTGAACGAATTATCCTCGCCCGTCAGAAACCATGACGCGGCCACCTGCCACGCGCGATTCCGTAACGTGTCGCGAATAATCGTCGGTCCCTCAACCTGTCGCGCATCCTGTGACGAAAACACATATTCGCCGAAAATCCCGAACGGACCGACGTAATAGTAAGCCTGCGGCGACACTCGCCAGATCGTGCCGTCAGCAGTCGCGTTCGGCGACCCGACTGCCCCCGTCCCCGTCGTGTAAGCAAAGATCGTCTGCTGGCCCGGCGACGTCAGCGATCGCAACGCGCCCGATTGTTCGCCATACGTTCCCGCGACACCAAACCCAAGTCCGCGCAACCAGTCGTTATCCGATTTTCCGAACGGCGTCGCAAACAACCGCGCCGCCACATCCTTGTCATCATCCCCCTGCTCGTTATCGCCGCTGCCACCATTGGCTACGCCGTTGAACACGCCGACCTCGTAACGCAGCCCGCCTCCGAACACATCGCCATGAATCTGCAAGCCCGCGTCGCGATTCGGCACCAATTGCGTGGGATAACCGCGTTCAACAAACAACAGATTCGCACCCGATTGAATCCGCTCCAATCCGACCGGCTCTTTGAACTTACCTGCCTGAATTTGCAACCACGGATACAACCGCGCATTCAAATACGCATCTTGCAACAACCCGTTGTTCCCTGCGCTCGTCGGCGAGCCGGACGGAAAATCGAGCATAATGCGATAATCAAAACGCTGCGCTACCGTGCCTTCGATAATCGGCCGCACGCGCCGCATCAAAAACGTATCGTTGCGCGTCCCCGTGGAAACATCATCCGGATAAAACCGCGCATCCGCGTGAACATAACCACGCAACTTCAAAACAAAATTCGTATCCGCCGTACGGATCTGAAAACCACCTGCGCCAATCGAAGCAGTAGGCGTCGCTTTCGCCTTCTCTACCGCGGCTTCTTCGCTCAGTTCTCGTTTTCGATCCTGAATCTTCACTGCCTGCTCCAGCTCTTCAATTCGTCGCAATAGCGATTGCACATCAACTTCTGCGGGTTGGGCCACTATCCGTTCGACGGGTTGGGCTGCCATAACCAGACTCACCACTAACTAGAGTTTTACTTTCACGTTGTTTCCTTTGTTACGTCCTCCGGATTTCCGGTCGGACAGTTCATTGGCATTTCTGTCGGCAAGTCCCAGCTCTGCGGATTCTCCTTGAATTATCCACCACTTCTCACCGACGCCGGTCACTTTATTTCAAAACCCTACTATGTCAATAGATATTTCGTAGTTTTTAAGAAAACAGCAATTTCGGTTTTGTTTACGAGCAAATCTTGATTTTATTACTGGAGATTATTACCTATCTCACATGAGGCTATCTGTTCGCGGCGAATATGCCCTGCGCGCCATGCAGGTTTTGGCCCGGGATTACCAAGAGGACGATTCCGTCGTCCGCATCCAGGAAATCTCGGAAAAACAAAACATCCCCAAACGTTTCCTGGAACAAATCCTTAACGACCTCAAATCCGCTGGCCTCGTCGTGAGCAAACGCGGCGTTGCCGGTGGCTACCGACTCAAACGCAAACCTGAACAGATTTCGCTCTCGGAGATCATTCGCCACATCGAAGGCCCGCTCGCGCCGGTGAGCTGCGTCAGCGAAAAGTTTTACGAAAAATGCTCCTGCCCCGATGAATCACGTTGCGCCATCCGCAGCGTGATGAAAGAAGTTCGCGACAGCATCGTGCAAGTGATGGACAAAACCAGTCTCGCCGATCTCGCGGCCCGCGCCCAGGCGCTGGAACAACAACCGCTCAATCCTTACGATTTCATCATCTGAAACGCCGGAGAAATCCAGTTTGCCGTAAAACAAACCACGGCCTTCAGTTTCGGATTTAAATCTGGCCCTTCTCGGTCACCTGGATGTTGAGCCTTGGAGCTTCACTGAATTTTTTCTACCCTGCCCTCGTGTCCGTAACCCGCACCATTCACAACATCGCGCTCATTGGTTTCATGGGCACCGGGAAATCCACCGTCGGCCGACTCGTCGCAGAACAACTCCGATTTGAGCTGGTGGACACCGATGCGTTGATCGAGCAACGCACCGGAAAAAAAATTTGCGATATCTTCGCTGAAAATGGCGAGCCGGCCTTCCGTCAATTGGAGTCACAACTCGTTCTTGAACTGGCGACCCGCACCCACATCGTCATCTCCACCGGCGGCGGTTTACCCACGAACCCGGCCAATCTCGAAAGCCTGAAAGCGCATTCGCTCGTTATTTGTTTGTGGGCTTCGCCTGAAGGAATTTACGAACGCGTCCGCGATCAAACGCATCGTCCGCTGCTGCACGATCCCAGCCCGCTGGAAAAAATCCGCACGCTACTCGCCGCGCGCGAGCAGTTCTATCGCCAAGCAGACGTTTTAGTGAACAGCGAACTCCGCTCCGCCCGCGAGGTTGCGCAACAGGTCTTCAACCAGTTCCGCCTCGTCACCCAGTCGCGCAAATGAAGGTTCACCACGAACGGCCGCGGCATGAACGGCGTGGGAACAATTTGTTTCCCGACCGAACATGCCTCCGCCTTTTCGGCTAATGTTGCTTCGCATGAAAGAAGCGATTCGCCAGCGCGCATTGGAACTGGGTTTCGACGACTGCCGATTCACCACCGCGGCACCGCCTGAAAGCGGACCGCAATTGCAACGCTGGCTGAACGCCGGTCAACACGGCGAAATGGCCTGGCTCGCGCGCAACGCTGAAAAACGCATTGATCCCGACCGCGTTCTTCCTGGCGCGAAAACTATCATCTCGCTGGCCACCTCTTACGCAACCAATGACGAGTCTCGGATGGCGAACAACGAGAATAGGTCATCAACTTCTCGTCACGGCGTCATCGCTCGCTACGCGCGTTATCCGGATTATCACGATCTTCTCGCGGAAAAATTGAAAGCTCTTACGGCGTTCGTGAATGAAATCGGCGCTCAACAATCGTCGCCTATCCGTTCGCTTTGGTATGTGGACACCGGCCCGTTGCTGGAACGCGATCTCGCGCAACGCAGCGGTATCGGCTTTGTCGGCAAGCACACCAATCTCATCAGCCGCAAACTCGGCAACTGGATTTTCCTTTCGGAAATCATTACCACCCTCGCACTCGAACCCGACGCCGCGGAGAGGAATCGTTGCGGCACTTGCACGCGTTGCATCACTGCGTGTCCCACGCAAGCGATCACCGCACCGTTTCAACTCGATGCGCGCCGCTGCATTTCTTATCTCACTATCGAGCTTAAAAGCGCGATTCCCATCGAACTACGACCGCTCATCGGTAATCGCATTTACGGTTGCGATGACTGTCTCGCTGCCTGTCCATGGAACAAATTTGCGCGCGCTGGAAGATTAATGCAGCCACACGCGCGTCAGGATTTGGCCGCCCCGGATTTAATTGAGTTACTGAAACTTGATGATGCGGGCTTCAAACAGAAATTTGCCGCGACCCCCATCCTGCGCACGAAACGACGAGGATTATTGCGAAATGTTTGTGTAGCGCTGGGAAATGTTGGTGATCACAGCGCCTTACCTGCGTTGGGAAAAGCAACCCAGGATCACGAACCTCTGATTGCGGAACACGCGCGTTGGGCGATCGCGCAAATTGAAATGCGAGAAAATCGCAGGCTTACGGCTCAACCTTGAGCAATTCCGCTTCAGTGAAGTTAGCCGTGCGATCCTGAATCGTAGCGCGAATGGCCTGCACCTGAGCGGCCGTCGTTTCGCCTTCTACCTTGCCGAATTGATACCGCACATAATCGGCTATCGCGGCGATCTTATCCGACTTTTCCGCTTCATCGCCCGGCAACGAATCACCAACCGCGAGCATGACGCCGGTGTTCCAGACTTTGCCATTCACCGTTACCGGACCGCTCATGCCCTTCGAGATAATCATCACCAGGCGCGTCACCGACGGGCTCTTGACCCACTCGGAATCCACCAATGGCGGACAGCCGTTAGCAGGATTGCCCGTACCGGCTTCCTGGTGACAAACGGCGCAGTTGTCCAAATACAATTTGCGCCCACGCAATGGATCAATTCCGCCTTTCGGAGGTTGAAACTGTTCGAGGTGAGCCAGCGACGTGTACGGCGAATACACCTGCGGCTTGAACCAACCGCCATACAGATCGAAATACCACGCGCCCAAAAACAACAGCGCAAGCATCAGCCCGAACGGCCACACAGGCATCGGCGTCATGAGCGCCGTCGGCTCGGTTTCCGCCGACGAAGAGCTGGAAGTTTTTTTCAAATCAGGATTCATTTCGCAGCAACGGAGTTCGTGGCAGGCGCAGCCGGCGCAGCGCTCGGCGGCGGGGTCATCGGCGCTTCAAACAACGGAGCATCCGCACGCAAACTCAGGAGATACGCCACCAGCGCGCGCGCTTTGTCCGTCGGAACAATTTCATAACCCGGCGGTGGCGCGAGTTCGCCCGTCAACTGCAGCGCCTCCGGCGATGGCACTTTGCCGATTCGCCGCTGTTCAAACAGAAACCGGTATGGCGGCATTGTCGAGCCGGTGACTTTCACCTGCGGTGCATAAAGATGCTCATACTGCCATTGAATTTCCGGAAATCGCGCACCGACATTCGACAAATCCGGACCGGCACGACGGGTTCCCGGCTGAACTACATGATCGAAAACGTAATCCTGCGCAACGGTCCGGCGACGTCCCCAACCGCGCTCAATGTCTGGGCCCGTAGCCACAATGTTCACTTCCACCTTGCCGCCGTTGTCATTGATCGCTTTCACCAGACTGCTCGCCGCCGTGACATTTTCCACCGTCGTGATTGTTTTCGGCAATCCGATGAACGTCTCCGGCTTACCAAGATCCGGACGCACTTTGGCAATCGCACTCAACGTGTTGTCCGCGTTCGTTCCCGCGTTCAACAACACCACATCCACGCGCGTGCCTTGTTGACCGACCTGTTGGCTATGGCAATAAACGCAACCCAACGAGCGATATACTTCGGCGCCCTGCTGCGCCAAACCGGGACGCGCCAGCGGATACGTATCGCCAGCCGGAATCGTCTTGGTCTGAACCGCGCGGCCCAATTGCAATTGCGGCGCGAGAACGAATCCCGCCCATGACGCCGACAATGCTACGAAGGCCGCCAGAAATACGAGGCTGCTGGATTTCACGATTTCACCTCCGCCGGTTGCAGCGCCGTCGCCTCAGCATATGCCGTTTTTGCGATCGCACGATAATAACTCACAATCGTTCCCAAAATGTTCAGCAGAAAAACCAACGCGCCGAGAGCGATCAACGTTTCACCGAGCGTACTGAGACGAAAAGGCATCATCGCAGCTTTCACGGTTTCAAGAAACGTCACATCCGCGTTTGCGAGTTTCAATCCTTGCAAAATTCCGCCGCCCAACAACGGCAACGCCAACAACAACGCCCCCGGCATCGCCAACCAGAAATGCAACTTCACGCGGCTCGGGCTCAGCGTCACTCCTGAAACCCGCGGCAGGATGTGATAAATCGCTCCGAACATCGTCATCGCGAAGAAGCCATAAATCCGCAGCGCATTTTGACCCTGCGCAAACCAGGTGAAGTCCGTCACACGCGCCACTTTCGGACACACCGCCAATGCCGCGAGAATGGTCACCACCAGCAACATCCACGCGCCGAATTTTGTGTAACACAACGGCCCGCCTCCGCACGCGACTCTCGCACCTCGTGTTGTAGCCTGCACAATGGAAATCAGCGCCAGCACCGGCACAATCACCAGCCCGGTCGCCACACTGCTCAACATGCTCATCCACGCTGGCAGCGGTGAACTGAACGGAATACCGGTCCACGCACCGAATACCAACAGCGTCCAGAACACGAACAAAGCGAGATAATAACTTTGCAGCGGACGCTCCGTCAGTTTGGGCAGCAGATACAGTGTGACGGCCAAGCCTGCGAGCGTCAGCCAGACGTTAAGCAGGTTGCCGGCAAACCACCACGCAATTGCCACCTGCGCCACGCCGCGCACCGGATAAACCTGCAACAGCAAAATCGCAGTCGAAAGAATCCACGGCAGCCAGAATAACGCGGCCAACGCGAACCATTGCGACGGATAAAGTTCAGTCACTGAGCGACGCGAATACGTCACGAAAATCCAAATCGCCATCAACAGGAACGACAGGAACAAAATCACCGCAGCATAACGCGGAAGCTCGAACCATTCGTAGCCGGACGTATCGCCACTGAGAATTCCAATGACTCCAACCAGCACGCCGATGTGCCAGAACTTCGCTCCGAGCGCGATGAGAAACGGTTTCGCAACTTCCGCTCGTCCCAAGCGCGCGAGCAACCAAAGCCCCACGCCGAGGCCACTCGGAATTGCAAAGCCGTAAATCAGCAGGTTCGCCCAGGCCGGGTAAGCCCGGCCATACGTGAAGATGGCGCAGTCAGCAAACAGCGTCGGCTTGTGAAATGTGAGCGAAGCAGCGATGCCGAACACGGAACTCAACACGAGCCAGAGCGCCGCACCGCCGAATAATGTAAACAGCGGCAACCGGCACGAAGCGTCAATGCGAGCGGGCGAAATAGGCGAAGTCGCGGTCATTGCGAAACAATCGAGAGAAAATTATTCGAACTCGCTCGGTGGTGGTGGCGGCACATAAAACGCCTTTTGCACCCGCGCTTTCAACTCGGCGCGCGCCTGAGCCGGATTCTGCCATTGCTTTTCCGTCAGCTTCATTGCTTCCGCAATCGGAATGCGCACCAGTCCCTTGCTCTGGTCAATCCAGCCGACATTTTGCAACGCATCGGTTTCTGCGGCGCGAAGTTCGGCTAACGCTTTTGCACGTTCTGCCGCGCGTTCTGCGCCCAGTGCCGGCGGCGTCGTGTATTGCCGCGTCTTCCAGACCAACGCCGCAAAAATCAGACACACAATCACCACGGCAGTCGTGATGGAAATGCTCCGACTGCAACAGTTGTTCTCGAGGTCAGAAGAAGAATTCATCAGTGCGATCCTTTCGAATGAGCCGGTCCGCCGCACACGTCATCAGTTTGATCCAGTTCTCCACCGGAAATCTGCGTCGGCACAGGATGATACAATCCCATCGCTTCGATGAGCCGCGGGTCTTTGATCGGGAACGGCGCCGTGCTGCGGAAATTCTTCAGGAACAGAATCGCCAGAATTCCCACCATGAACGCCACCAATCCGAGCGCGATAATCGCCCAGCCAAACGGGAAACCGCTCTTGAAATGTTCCGGCATCACATTCCAGGTCATGTCCACG